>Ga0126377_10000790_pt1 | contig 19959 bp, 19 predicted proteins | sample PanSoiMetPlot_22_FD_92647 | JGI IMG/M metagenome (GOLD analysis project Ga0126377, IMG submission 92647) | Tropical forest soil microbial communities from Panama - MetaG Plot_22 | ecosystem: Environmental > Terrestrial > Soil > Tropical forest > Bulk soil | place: Panama | collected 2016-02-17 | reverse complement strand
GCGATCAGGACCGTGGGCACCCCGCAGATGTCCGCCGCCAGGCGCGCAGCGGTCAGCTTGTTCACGGCTTCGAGCGTTGGCACCAGCACCTTGCCGCCCATGTGACCGCATTTCTTGGCGGAAGCGAGTTGGTCCTCGTAGTGCACACCCGCGGCGCCCGCCTCGATCATCGCCTTCATCAACTCAAAGGCATTGAGCACGCCGCCGAAGCCGGCCTCGGCGTCGGCGACGATCGGCTTGAGCCAGTCGATACTGGTGTCCCCTTCCGCGTGGCAGATCTGGTCGGCCCGCTGCAACGTGTTGTTGATGCGCTTGACGACCGATGGCACCGAGTCGGCCGGATAGAGAGACTGGTCGGGATACATATGGGCGGCGAGATTCGCATCGCCTGCCACCTGCCAGCCCGACAGGTAGATCGCATCGAGCCCCGCGCGCACCTGTTGCATCGCCTGGTTGCCGGTGAGCGCGCCGAGCGCGGCGACGAACGGCTTCTCCTGCAGGTAGCGCCAGAGTTTTTCCGCGCCGAGTCGCGCCAGCGTGTGTTCGACGACGACGCTGCCGCGCAGGCGCACGACGTCTTCGGCCTTGTAGGCACGACGCACGCCGCGCCAGCGTGGGTCGGTTTCCCAGCTGCTGCGGATTTCGCTTGCTGCAGGCGCATTCATAAGGTGGTCCTCAGTCGATCTCACGATACGCCACCAGGGTCAGGAACGCTGTGAAGCGCGGCTCAGCTGTGAGGCGGTCGAGGAGTCGCGCTGCCGCTTCGTAATGTCCGCCCGCAGGACTCCCCTCCCCCTGGTCTTTCAGCATGCGCAGTTCACGGGCGATGTGCTCGCGCACCAGCTCGAGCGTGACGCGCCGCCCGTCGTCGAGCACTCCGGTCGAGTGATGCACCCATTGCCATAACTGCGCGCGGGAAATCTCTGCGGTCGCCGCGTCTTCCATCAGGTTGTTGATCGGCACGCAACCGAGTCCGCCCAGCCAGGCCGCGAGATATTGCAGCCCGACACTCACGTTGTTGGCCACGCCGTTCTCGGTGATCGTGCCCATCGGGACGCGCAGCAGGTCCGCCGCGCTCACGTTGACATCCTCGCGCAGGCGCTCCAGCTGATTCGGACCTGGCATGTGCTGGTTGAACACCTCGAGCGCAAGTGGCACGAGCGCCGGGTGTGCGACCCACGTGCCGTCGTGGCCGTCGCCCGCTTCACGTTCCTTGTCCGCACGCACCTTGGCGAGTGCTGCTTCGTTCGCCTGCGCGTCGTTCTTGATCGGAATCTGCGCCGCCATGCCGCCCATCGCGAATGCGCCGCGCTTGTGGCAGGTGCGGATCACCAGCTGCGAATACGAACGCAGGAAGTGGCTCGTCATCGTCACCTGGTGGCGGTCCGGGAGCACGAAATCGGCACGACGCGCGAACTTCTTGATGAAGCTGAAGATGTAGTCCCAGCGCCCGCAGTTGAGACCGACGATGTGTTCCTTGAGCTCGTAGAGGATCTCGTCCATCTCAAAGGCGGCGAGGATGGTCTCGATCAGCACCGTGACCTTGCAGGTGCCGTGCTCCAGGTCGAGCAGGTGTTCGGCATGCGTCAGCACCTCGGACCACAGACGCGCCTCCAGGTGCGACTCCAGCTTCGGCAAATAGAAGTAAGGTCCGGTGTTGCGCTTCGCGAGCTCGCGCGCGTTGTGAAACAGGTACAGGCCGAAGTCGACCAGCGCACCCGGGACCTGTTCGCCATCGACCAGCAGGTGCTTCTCGAACAAGTGCCAGCCGCGCGGCCTCACCAGCAGCACGGCGACCGGCGCATTGAGACGGTACTGCTTGCCCTCGGGACTGCGGAAGTGGATGACCCGGCGCACCGCGTCGCGCAGGTTCATCTGTCCGTGGATCAGGTTGTCCCAGCTCGGCGTCAGCGAGTCCTCGAAGTCCGCCATGAACACCTTCGCGCCCGAGTTGAGCGCGTTGATGACCATCTTGCGCTCGGTCGGCCCGGTGATCTCGACGCGGCGATCGAGCAAGTCGTGCGGAATCTCGCCGACGCGCCAGTCGGACTCGCGGATCTTGCGTGTCTCCGGCAGAAAGTCCGGGATCTCGCCCGCATCCAGTGAGCGTTGCCGGCGCTCACGCGCGGCGAGCAGTTCGTGGACTTTCGGTGTGAAGCGACGCGCGAGCGCTGCGAGGAAGTCGAGTGCGTCGCGCGTCAGGATCGATTCAAAGCCCGCGGGCATCGCGCCGCGGATCTCGCAGCCGGCCACCGCCGGTGCACCCGATGAAGCCAAAGCGTCCTCCAGACTGCCGCGTGACCGTTGGGTGTCGAGATGTCCGCGGCTCTACCGCTGCGACTGAATGCTCGCAGCGCGCACTATGATAGCGCATGAGGCGCCGCTGCCGATGGCGCCGAGCCGTCGCCGATGCGCTGTTTGCTGCTCAACAAGCCGTTCCGGGTGCTGTCGCGCTTCACCGACGCGGCAGGCAGAGCCACGCTGCTGAAATATGTGCAAGAGCCGGACGTCTACCCTGCGGGTCGGCTCGACTACGACAGTGAGGGCCTGCTCTTTCTGACTGATGAAGGCCAGCTACAGGCGCGCCTCAGCGATCCGCGGCACCAATTGCAAAAACGCTACTGGATTCAGGTGGAGGGCGAACCCGGCGCGGTGGCCCTGCAACGCCTGCGAGGTGGCGTGCGACTCAAGGATGGCCCTACCCGGCCGGCGCAAGTCAGGGTGATCGAAGAGCCAACGGGCTTGTGGGCGCGCGATCCGCCGATCCGCTTCCGGGCGCGCATTGCAACGGCCTGGCTCGAGATCGGCATCACCGAGGGCCGCAACCGCCAGGTCCGGCGCATGACCGCGGCAGTCGGGTTGCCGACGCTGCGCCTCATCCGCTGCGCGATCGGACCGTGGAAGCTGGACGGCCTGCAACCCGGAGCAGTGCGCACGCTCGACCCGCGGCAGGTCCTCGCGCAGCTGAGCCGTCAGCGCGGCGCGGACCGGTGACGCGCGATCAACATCGCGAGCTCCAGCGCCTGCTCATAGTTGAGTCGCGGATCGACGGTTGAGCGATACGCCCGCTTGAGGTCCGCTTCGGTGAGTCCGCGCGCGCCACCGATGCACTCGGTCACATCTTCGCCCGTCAGTTCGAAGTGCACACCACCGAGGATCGAGCCCAGCTCCTCATGTATCGAGAAGGCGCGCTCGACTTCGCCCATGATGTTCTCGAAGCGCCGCGTCTTGAGCCCACCGGCCGTCGTTTCCGTGTTGCCGTGCATGGGATCGCAGATCCAGAGCACCGTCTGCCCGGTGGCACGCACCGCCTGGATCAGCGGCGGCAGGTGCGAGTCAATTTCCTTCACGCCGAAGCGGTGGATGAGCGTGAGACGTCCCGGCTGGTTCTGCGGGTTGAGCGTCTGGACGAGGGCCTGCAGCCACTCGGCGTTCATGCCCGGGCCGACCTTCACGCCGATCGGATTGGCGATGCCACGGAAGAACTCGACGTGCGCGCTGTCGACCTGCGCCGTGCGCATGCCGATCCACGGCATGTGCGTCGACAGGTTGTACCAGCGCTGCTGGCGTGGAATGAAACGCGTCTGCGCCTGCTCGTACAGCAGGTGCAGGCCTTCGTGGCTGGCGAAGAATTCCACGCGGCTCGCTTCGTGTACCGGCCGGCCGCTCATCGACTCGAAGAAGTCGAGCGAGTTGGCGATCGAATCGACGATCTGCTGGTACGCCTCGCGCAGCGGTGAGTGATGCAGGAAGCTGAGGTTCCAGTACTCGGGGTGATGCAGGTCCGCGAAACCACCGTCGATCAGCGCGCGCACGAAGTTGAGCGTCAGCGCCGCGCGTTCGTACCCGCGCAGCAGCAGCTGCGGATCGGGCTCGCGGTCCGCTGCGGTGAACGGTGCGCGGTTGACGATATCGCCGCGATAGCTCGGCAGCGTGACACCGTCGCGCGTCTCGGTATCGGCTGAACGCGGCTTGGCGTATTGGCCCGCCATGCGGCCGAGGCGCACGACCGGTTTCTTGAGACCGTGCAACAGCACGAGGCTCATCTGCAGCAGGATCTTGAGCCGCTGCGCGATCCGGTCCGATTCGCACTCCTCGAAGCTCTCCGCGCAATCCCCGCCCTGGAGCACGAACTGCTCGCCGCGCTGTGCGGCGGCGATGTGTCCGCGCAGTGCCTCGATCTCCCACGACACCACGATGGGCGGCAGTCGGCTCAAAGAGGCGACCGCGCTCTCCAGTGCCGCCGGGTCCGGGTAACGCGGCTGCTGCTGGGCTTCTTTCGACTGCCAGCTGGCCGGATGCCACTGGTTGATTTCGGTCCCGCGAGTCATGCGGCGATCGTACACCGCCCTCATTGCACCGCAAAAACCAGACGGTGCTTTCGGCCGGTCATTGAGGCAGAATGCGCGCCTTTTTCGGCGGTCCCGCAGCGCATCCTCGGCGAGCCGCGGGTGCCTCCACTGCCCTGCACGGAGCGGACCTCATGCATCGCGTTCTCATCCTCGGCGCCGGCAAGATCGGCGCTCTCATCTCCGGTTTGCTTGCCGAATCAGGCGCCTATCGGGTTCACCTGGCTGACCTCAACGGCAAAGCGGCCGATTCCGTGGTTCGCGCCCATGGGCTCGGCAACCTGCAGGGGCACGCACTCGACGCCGCAAAGCCCGAAGTGCTGGCGGCGCACCTGAAGGCTCACCCGGTCGACGCCGTGATCTCCAGTCTTCCTTATTACTGCAACGTGGCGGTCGCGTCGGTCGCGCGCCAGAACAACGTGCACTACTTCGATCTCACCGAGGACGTCGAAGTGACCCGCGCGGTGCGGCGCACGGCGGAAGGTGCCGCGACCGCGTTCGTGCCCCAGTGCGGACTGGCACCGGGCTTCATCAGCATCGCCGCGAACGAGCTGATCACGCACTTCGATGAACCGCGCACCGTGAAGCTGCGGGTCGGCGCGTTGCCGCAGCATCCGAACAACGCGCTCAAATACTCCCTCACCTGGTCGACCGATGGCCTGATCAACGAATACGGCAATCCCTGCCAGGCGATCAGCGACGGCCGACTGCTCGAAACTGCGCCGCTCGAGGGATTGGAAGAGATCGAGATCGACGGCATGCGCTACGAGGCGTTCAACACGTCCGGCGGCCTCGGATCACTCGGCGAGACCTACGGCGCCCGCGTCGACAGCATGAACTACAAGACGATCCGTTACCCGGGCCATTGCTCGCAGATGAAGCTGTTGATGAACGATCTGAAGCTCAATCACGATCGCGACACGCTGAAGCGTGTGCTGGAGAACGCGCTCCCGCAGACGTTGCAGGACGTCGTCATCGTGTACGCCGCCGTGAGCGGGCTGCAGGACGGACAGCTGCGCGAGGAAAACTACGTCAACAAGGTCTACCCGCAGCTCATCGCCGGGCGCCTGTGGTCCGCGATCCAGGTGACGACAGCCGCCGGCATCACCGCGGTCGTCGACCTGGTGTTCGCTTCGGCCGACCGCTATCGCGGCTTCGTGCCGCAGGAGAAATTCCGCCTGCCGGAAATTCTCGCCAACCGTTTCGGCCGTTACTACGCGCCGGGTGGCACCAAGGACGTGTCGTCCCAAGTGGTGGTGTCGGGCAAGGCCGGTCATCAGCGTCAGCTGTGGGAGAAGGCATCGTGAACGAAGTACTGGCGCGCTTGAATCTCAAGCCGGTAAACGCCGGCAGCTGGTCCGGTACGGCAGGCTGGTCGACGGACAGTCACGGCACTCTCATCGATTCGCTCAACCCGGCCAGCAACGAAGTGATCGCGCAGGTGCGCGCGTCCACCGAGAGCGACTACGAGCAGGTGATGAAGTCCGCGGTGGCGACCGCGGCCGAGTGGCGCCGCGTTCCGGCGCCGAAGCGCGGCGAGGCCGTGCGCGTGGTGGCCGAAGAACTGCGCGCGAACAAGGATGCGCTCGGGAGCCTGGTGTCGCTCGAGAACGGCAAGATCAAGCCCGAGGGCGACGGTGAAGTGCAGGAAATGATCGACATTGCCGATTTCGCCGTCGGCCAGGCGCGCATGCTGTACGGACTCGCGATGCATTCCGAGCGTCCGCAGCACCGCATGTACGAGCAATGGCACCCGCTCGGCGTGGTGGGAATCATCTCGGCCTTCAACTTCCCCGTCGCGGTCTGGTCCTGGAACGCCTTCCTCGCCGCCATCTGCGGCAACGTCAGCGTGTGGAAGCCCTCGCCCAAGACGCCGCTGTGTGCGGTGGCGGTGCAGGAGATCTGCAATCGCGCGCTCGCGAAGCACCACCTGCCGCCGGTCTTCCAGCTCTTCATCGACGCGGGGAACAAGCTCGCCGAGCGCTTCACCGACGATGCGCGCGTCGCTCTCGTGTCGTTCACGGGTTCCACCGCAGTCGGTCGCAAGGTCGGCGAACGAGTCGCCGCGCGCATGGGCAAGAGCCTGCTGGAACTCGGCGGCAACAACGCGATCATCGTCGACGAATCGGCGAACCTAGACCTCGCAGTCCCCTCCATCGTGTTCGGTGCCGTGGGCACGGCGGGCCAGCGGTGCACCAGCACGCGCCGGGTGTTCGTGCACCGCTCGCGGCAGGCCGAGCTCGAGAAGCGCCTCCTCAACGCCTACAAGCAGGTGAAGATCGGCGATCCCCTCGCCTCCGACACGTTGTGCGGCCCGCTCATCGATCGCCAGGCGGTGGCGAACTTCGAGGCGGCCATCGCACGCATTCGCGAACAGGGCGGTGAGATTCTCTGCGGCGGTCGCGCCCGGCCCGGCCGTGGCAACTTCGTCGAGCCCGCCATCGTGCGTGCGCGCAACGAGTGGCCGATCGTGCAGACCGAGACCTTCGGCCCGATCCTGTACCTGATCCCGGTGCAATCGCTGGACGAAGCGATCGCCGAGCAGAATCGTTCCGCGCACGGCCTGTCGTCGGCGATTTTCACCGACCGCCTGCAAAGCGCGGAACGCTTCCTGTCGGCGGAGGGGAGCGATTGCGGCATCGCCAACGTAAACATCGGCACCTCGGGCGCGGAAATCGGCGGCGCGTTCGGCGGCGAGAAGGAGACCGGTGGCGGACGGGAATCGGGTTCCGATGCCTGGAAGGCCTACATGCGTCGCCAGACCAACACCATCAACTGGAGCAGCTCACTGCCGCTCGCCCAGGGCATCCGCTTCGACGTCGAAGGCTAAGAGGCGCTCGCGCCGTGATACGCTGACGGGGCGCGGCATTGGTGCCGCGCCCGCGGTTTCATCCATGCGCACACTCCTGTTCGCTGTCCTGCTGCTGAGCGTCGTCCTGCTCCAGGCCGAAACGCCCGACAAGTCCGAACCAGCGCCGTCCACCGCGCTGCTGCTCAGGATCGATGGCCCGATCGGTCCGGCGATCAGCCACTACTTCTCGCAGGGTCTCAAGAAAGCACAGGACTCCGGCAGTGCGCTCGTGATCCTGGAGATGGATACGCCGGGCGGGCTCGATACCTCGATGCGGGACATCATCAAGGAGATCCTCGCATCGCCGATCCCCGTCGTGACCTTCGTGGCGCCGAGCGGCGCGCGGGCCGCGAGCGCGGGGACCTACATCCTGTATGCGAGCCACATCGCGGCCATGGCCCCGGCGACCAACCTCGGTTCGGCCACGCCCGTGCAGATCGGCGGCAGCGAGCCGGCACCGGAGCCTGGAGATGAAGGGCCTGACGTGGCGCCCGACGCGAAGGGCGACAAAGATGCGGCCGACAAGAAGGACAGCAAGGACAGCAAGAAGACTGGCGAGAGCCGGCGCAGCGCGCCGGGCAGCGCCATGGAGCGCAAGGTAGTCAACGACGCCGTCGGTTACCTGCGCAGTCTCGCGCAATTGCGTGGGCGCAACGTCGAGTGGGCGGAGCGCGCGGTGCGCGAAGGCGCCAACCTTCCCGCCTCGGAGGCGCTCGACAACAAGGTGATCGACCTGATTGCCAAGGACATCCCCGATCTGCTGCAGCAGCTCGACGGCCGCAAGCTCCGCCTGGGTGCGAATGAAGTGACGCTCGCGACCAAGGGCCTCACGGTCGAGAAGTTCGAAGCCGATTGGCGCACGGAACTGCTCGCCGTGATCACCAACCCGACCATCGCCTACGGCCTGCTGCTCATCGGCATCTACGGACTCCTGTTCGAGGGCTACAACCCGGGCGCTGTGCTTCCCGGAGTCGCCGGCGCGATCTGCCTGCTGCTCGCGCTCTTCGCCTTCCAGGTGCTGCCGGTCAATTTCGCCGGACTGGCTCTCATCGTGCTCGGCGCGCTGCTGGTGATCGCGGAAGCGTTCGTGCCGAGCTTCGGCGCGCTCGGCGTGGGTGGGCTGATCGCCTTCATCATCGGTTCGATCATGCTGTTCGACACCAGCGTGCCGGGATTCTCGATCGCCCTGCCGATCATCGCGGCGATCGCCTTCGTCGCCGGGGTGGTCTTGATCGGGATGGTCTGGATGTTCGGCCGCGCGCGCCGGCGTCCGGTCGTGACCGGTATCGAGCACATCCGCGGCAGCACCGCCGAGGTGCTCGAGGGCTTTTCAGGTCAAGGCACCGTGCGCCTCGGTGGCGAGCTGTGGAATGCGCGCAGCAGCGTTCCGCTCGCCGCAGGACAGCAGGTGCGCGTCGTGAAGGTCGACGGGCTGCTGCTCTGGGTCGAGCCGCTGAATCAATGATGGGAGTGATGCAATGAGTCCATTCATCCTGGTGGTCGTGTTCCTGATCGGTGCGCTCATCTTCAGCGCCATCAAGATCCTCAAGGAATACGAGCGTGGCGTGATGTTCACCCTCGGCCGATTCACCGGGATCAAGGGTCCCGGCATCATCCTCGTGATCCCGATCCTGCAGCAGATGACCAAGGTCGACCTGCGCGTCGTCGTGCTCGACGTACCGAAGCAGGACGTCATCTCGCGCGACAACGTCTCGGTCAAGGTCAATGCGGTGGTGTACTTCCGTGTCGTCGATCCGGGCAAGGCCATCATCCAGGTGGCGAACCCGTGGGAAGCCACGAGCCAGTTCGCGCAGACGACATTGCGCTCGGTGCTGGGCCAGCATGATCTCGATGAAATGCTCTCGCAGCGCGAAAAGCTCAACGTCGACATCCAGCACATCCTCGACCAGGCGACCGATGCCTGGGGCATCAAGGTGGCGAACGTCGAGATCAAGCACGTGGATCTCGACGAGAGCATGATCCGCGCCATCGCCAAGCAGGCCGAGGCCGAGCGCACGCGACGCGCCAAGATCATCCATGCGGAAGGCGAGAAACAGGCGGCGCAGATGCTGGTCGAGGCCGCGCACGCGCTGGCCGCCGAACCCAAAGCTCTGCAGCTGCGCTACCTGCAGACGCTTGCGGACATCTCCAGCGAACGCAGCTCGACGATCGTCTTTCCGCTCCCCCTCGATCTCATCAAGCCGCTGATGGGCGACCGGTGACGCTGACGAGCCTTCTCTAGCGCTCAACGTCCCGGCAGGCAGACGGTGACTTGAGCACCGCCGAGCGGCGACTCGCCGATCTCGAGCGTGCCGTCGTAGAGCTCGACGATCTCGCGCACCATCGCGAGGCCGAGGCCCTGCCCTTCCACGTGCTCATCGGCGCGCGCGCCGCGCTCCAGGATCCGTTGCCGATCCGCACTCGCGATGCCGACCCCATCGTCCTCGACCGTGAGCTTGAGGCGCGTGCGCGCATCGGTATCGGCAACGCGACCGACGGTCACGCGCACGCGGGAGTGACACCACTTGCAGGCGTTGTCGAGGAGGTTCCCGAGCAGCTCGAACAGGTCGCCGCGGTCGCCGGTGAAGGCCACGCGCTCGGCGGCGCTGATTTCGATCAGCAGGTCCCGGTTGGAATAGACCTTGCTCAGGGCGCCGCGCAGCTCGGTGAGCAGCGGCACGACTTCCACGGTGCCCTGGCCGATCACCGCCCCGCCCGAGGCCCCGGCGCGCTTGAGCTGGTGCTGCACGATCGCGTTCATGCGATCGATCTGCTGATTGACGATCTCGTGGCGGCGGTCGATGGTCGCCTCTCCCGCGAGCGTCGAGCGGATCACGGCGAGCGGTGTCTTGAGACTGTGCGCGAGATTGCCGAGCGTATTGCGGTAGCGCTCGACGCGCTGGCGCTCGCTCTTGAGCAGCGCATTCATGTTCGCGGCGAGACCCTGCAACTCGCGCGGCTGCGAAGCGCTGAGCGATGTGCGCTCGCCCGCCTCCACTTGGCCGATCTCCGCTTCGATCTGGCGCAACGGCCCGAGCGCCCAGCGCAACAGGAGCGCGAGGGATCCGACCAGCAGCACGAACAATCCGAGGAACCACCCGAGCATCTGGCTGCGGAACCGTGCGAGCTGCGCCTCGTAGGGCGCAAGGCTCGTGGCGACGTTGAAGACGAACTCGCGGTTGGTGTCCTTGGCGATTTCCCAGTTGATCGAAGCGGACAACACCATCGTCCGCCCGCCTTCGAGCACGCGCTGCTCGAGACGCCGCGACCCGGCAGGCACCGGGCCGCCGAAGTCGAGCTCATTGCCTATCAGCGAGGGAGAGCGCCAGATCAGCTTGCCGTCGGGGCTCTCGATCTCGGCGTACAGGCCCGATCCGGGCTGGCGCAGACGGGTCTCGGCCAGAGCGCCGGCCGGTTGCACATTGCCGTGATCATCGGGCTCGCAGGCCGCCAGCAGAGCGACGAGCTGCGCGTCGAGCAGCTCGCCGATGCTGTGCTGGCTGAGATCGCGGAACACCGCGTCGAGCGCGGCGATGGTGACACCGAAAAAGAGAATCAGCAGCAGGGAAACCGATGCCAGCAGCCTCCCGCTGAGTGACGACATCAGCCGCCGTCAGCGCGCGCGCTCGGCTCTTCGGAGCGTGCCAGGGCGAGCCGGTAGCCACGCCCGCGCAGGGTCTCGATCGGCTGGCGCACAGCTTCCGGGTCGAGCTTGCGGCGCAGGCGGCCGATGAACACTTCGATGACGTTGCTGTCGCGCTCGAAATCCTGCGCGTAGAGCCGCTCGGTGAGCTCCGCCTTGGAGATAACTTCACCGGCACGCAGCATCAGGAACTCGAGGATGCGATATTCGAACGATGTCAGTTCCACCACGCGATCACCCACCGTGACGACCTGGCTGCGGGTGTCCAGGCTGATGTCGCCACACTGTAGCACCGGCTGCGACCAGCCACCCGAGCGTCGCAGGAGCGCTTGCACGCGCGCGAGCACTTCCTGCATGTGGAAAGGCTTCGCCACATAGTCATCCGCGCCGGACTGCAGGCCCTCGACCTTGTCCTGCCAGCGATCACGCGCGGTGAGGATCAGGATCGGGAAACTCTTGCCCGAGCCGCGCAGCTGCCGGATCAGTTCGATACCGGACATCTTGGGCAACCCCAGGTCGATGATGGCGAGGTCTTCCGGGTACTCCTTGCCGGCGTACAGGCCTTCCTCGCCATCCGCTGCCGCATCGACGGTGAAGCCGGCGGCTCCAAGTTGCGTAGCCAGGGACTCGCGCAACGCTTGCTCATCTTCGACGATCAGAATTCGCATCGCGATCAATGCCTCGCTCAGAAATCACATTCGCTTCCACACCAGCCGGCGCGGCCCTAAAGCACCGCGCCCGAATCGGCGTCGACGCGAACAGTCCATACCTTTCCGTCAGTGTTGAGCAGTCTCAGCACGTAGACGGTGCGTCCGTTCTCCTGGCGAGTCTCGGCCCGCACGACACGAGCTTTGTAGCGCTGCTGGACCATCTGTACCGCCGCATCCAGTGACATGCCCCCTTGCGCGCGCGTTTCCGCGTGTGCCCGGATTTCGGACGCCGGCTCAAGGCCTTGCCGGTTCGCCACCGCGGCGCCCGAAGCAAGGCCGGCCAGAATCATTAGGGCAAGCGACAGTACGGGTTGGTTCCTCACATCTTTCTCGTGATCGGGCGTAGCGAGTACCGGCGCAGTGTAGTGCTCAAGCCCCGGTTCCCGTAAGCGGGGACGGGCGGAATCACTCCGCCCGTCCTGCTGCGTGCCACCGCGCGACTACGCGGGCCGGACGTCGACCTGCACCCGCAGGCGTTCGCCGGGGTCGTACGGGAGGCGCGTGAAGTAGTGCCGCCCGTGGTACTCATACTCGACCTGATAGCCGTCGATCCGTTCCTCGTAGGTCTGCTGGATGCGGTTGTCGCAGCGCTCGACCTGGTACGGCTGCGGCTGAGCCGACGCGTACTGCTGCTGGCTGCGTGCGGCGGCGTTGTGGCCGAGCGCGGAGCCGATGACGATGCCCGCCACCGTGGCCGCGTCCTTGCCGCGACCCGCACCGATCTGGTGACCGATCGCGCCACCGATCAAGCCGCCCACCAGCGTTCCGCCGACGGTGCTGCCGTAGGACGGCTGGGCCGGCTGGTCATAGCGTGTCTCGGTCCAGCACTCACGCTGCGGGACGTCGACTCGCACCTGCCGCGTGATCGGCTCGACGTGCACCACGCGCGCATAGTCGTAATCCTGGTTCGCGTTGCGAGACGTGCCGTACGGCTGGCCGTGCTTCGGGTCGGCAAGCGCCGCGGGCGCAGCCAGCACGGAGGCTACGACGACGCAGGTGATCACTCGCGAAAACATGTCAGGCTCCTTTGCGCTCGCGCTGCCAACCAAACGGTACTTCAGCGAGCGTGGTGCCAAACTAAGGCAGGCACTCTGAATGCAAACTGAACCCTGCCCGGGGTGCGCGAAGTGACAGAATCAGGCGTGTTTCAGCGCGGATTTCGCAGCGTTCCACAGCGCGTCCAATTCGGCGGCATTGAGGTCTTTCAGTTGCCGACCGCTGCGTTGGACCTCAAGCTCGAGATGCCGGAAGCGCTGCTCGAAGCGGGCGTTGCTCGCACGTAGCGCGCTCTCCGGATCGATGTCGAGGTGACGCGACAGATTGACCAGCGCGAGCAAGACATCGCCGAGCTCTGCTGCCAGCTCGGACGCGCGGCCCGGATCGGCGCCGAGCGCATCCAGTTCGCGCAATTCCTCATCGACCTTGGCGCGCGCTCCCTGCCAGTCGGGCCAGTCGAAGCCCACGCTGGCCGCGCGCTTGCCCACCTTGGCGGCGAGCGTGAGCGCCGGCAATCCGCGGGCGATGCCATCGAGCACGCTGGGGGCCCCTTCTGCCGCGCGTTCGCGCTTCTTGTGTTCTTCCCATGCGCCGGTCTGTTCCGCAGCCGTGGCGACGCTCTCGCCGCCGAAGACGTGCGGATGGCGGCGCGTCATCTTGTCGCAGATGGCCGCGACCACATCGCCGAATTCGAACTCACCGGCTTCCTGCGCCAGGCGCGAATGGAACACCACCTGGAACAGCAGGTCGCCCAGCTCATCGCGCAATTGTTCGGGATCGCCCGCCTCGATGGCGTCGGCGACCTCGTACGCCTCCTCGATGGTGTACGGCGCGATCGTGGCGAACGTCTGCTCCAGGTCCCAGGGGCAGCCGCCCTCGCGCGAGCGCAGGCGCGCCATGATCCGCAGCAGTTCCTCGATCGATTTCGCGTTGCGACTCGTCATTCGCGCAGCAGCCGATAGAGCGTCATGAGCATGCCTGCGGTCGCGCCCCAGATGTTCCGCTCGCCGTAGGGTATGTCGTACACCTCGATCTCGCCTTCACCGAGCTTGCGGCGCCGTGCCTGGTGATGCGCCGGATCGAGCAGGAACTTGAGCGGCACTTCGAAGGCCTCGGTGACCTCGGTCCGGTCGAGCTCGAGCTCAAATCCCGGCTGCACGAAGCCGATCACCGGCGTGACGCGGTAGCCACTGATGATCAGGTGATCGGGCAGGAACCCGATCACCTCCACGAAGCGGCGCCGCAGTCCGATCTCCTCCTCGGTCTCGCGCAACGCGGCGCCGACCGCGCCGTCATCGTCGGGCTCGAGGCGTCCGCCGGGAAAACTGATCTGGCCGGGGTGATGCTTCAAGTCGGCCGCGCGCTGCGTGAGCAGCACGGTCAGCCCTTCGTTCCGGTCGATGATCGGGACCAGCACCGCGGCCCGTGTGGGTTGTGCGGGAATCAGGTGGTGAAAGCTCGCCGTGAGTTCCGGTGGCAGGCCGGCGAGCCAGGCTTCGGCGGAATCGTTGCCGGGCGTGGTGCCGGCGAATCGTGCGCGGATCCGTGCGCGCAGCGCGTCGTCGCTACGTGGCACCGGGCCAGCGTCTGTCGTGCTCGACCCGCGTCGAGTCATCCGCCGCCGCCCCCGCCTCCCTTGATCCCTCCGCGCGTGAGCGCGCGGGGGTCGAGAAGTTCCTTGAGTTCCTCGGCACTGAGATCCGTCATCTCACGGGCCACATCGGCGATCGGGCGGCCCTGCGCATACGCTTTCTTGGCGATCGCGGCGCCCTTCTCGTAGCCGATGACCGGGTTGAGCGCCGTGACCAGGATTGGATTGCGATCCAGCGCTTCCGCCAGGCGCGCCTGGTTCACCGTGAATCCGGCAATCGCCTCGTCGGCGAGCGCCCGCGCGCCGCTCGCGAGCAGCTCGAGGCTCTGCAACAGGTTGTACGCGATGACCGGGAGCATCACGTTGAGCTGGAAATTTCCCGCCTGGCCGCCGATGGTGATGGTCAGGTCATTGCCGAGGACCTGCGCGGCAATCATCGCGACGGCTTCGGGGATCACGGGATTGACCTTGCCCGGCATGATGCTGCTGCCGGGCTGCAGCGCCGGCAAGGCGATTTCCCCGAGTCCCGCGAGCGGCCCACTGTTCATCCAGCGCAGGTCGTTCGCGATCTTGGTCAGGCTCACCGCGACCACCTTGAGCTGACCGGAGAGCTCGACCGCGGTGTCCTGCGAGCTCAAGCCCTCGAAATAATCGGTGTTGGTCGTGAACGCCAGCCCGGTGCGCTTGGCGAGCCGCGTCGCAAAGAGCGCGCCGAACCTGTCGTGCGCATTGATCCCCGTGCCTACCGCCGTTCCGCCCTGGGCGAGCGCGAGCAGGCGCGGCTTGCACGCCTCGAGGCGCGCGACGTCATTGCCGATCTGCGAGCGCCAGCCGCCGAGCTCCTGGCCGAGCGTCACCGGCATGGCGTCCATGAGATGCGTGCGGCCCGTCTTGACGATGTTCGCGAGTTCCTGCGATTTGCGCTCGAGCGTCGCGTGCAGGTGGCGGAGCGCCGGCAGGAGCTTGTGCTCGAGCTCGAGCGCGGCACTGACGTGGATCGCGGTCGGGATCACGTCGTTGCTGCTCTGGCTCATGTTGACGTGATCGTTCGGGTGCACGGCGCGCCCGAGCTCGGCGCTCGCGAGGTGGGCAATCACCTCGTTGGCATTCATATTGGAGCTGGTGCCGGAGCCCGTCTGAAAAACGTCCACCGGAAACTGCTCATCATGCCGGCCGTCGGCCACAGCGCGCGCCGCGCTCGCGATGGCGCCCGCGAGGGTGGCGTCGAGCTCACCGAGTTCCTGGTTGGCGCCCGCCGCGGCTTCCTTGATGAGACCGAGTGCGCAGATGAAAGCTCGCGGCATCTGCAAGCCGCTGAGCGGGAAGTTCTGCACGGCGCGCTGCGTCTGGGCACCCCACAGTGCCTCGGCCGGCACTCGCAGCTCGCCCATGCTGTCGCGCTCGATCCTGACCTTCTTGTCCGTCATGCGCAGAACCTCGGTGCGTTCGTGCTGCCACGGAGGTGAGGCGAACACTGGGCAGTGACGGCCGGGCGCAGCACTTGCGGTATGATGCTGCATCCTAGCACTTGCGCCGGACACCGGCATGACGTCACCCGAGCTCGAGGCGCTTTCACCCGTCGACGGCCGTTACGCGGCGCAGCTCGCGGGACTCCGCGCACTCTGCAGCGAAGCCGGATTGATCCGCCAGCGCGTGCGCGTCGAAGCGCTGTGGTGGCAGCAGCTGTGCGCGAACCTGCAGATACCGGCGCTGCAGAACGTCCCCGAGCGCGTGAGCGCTGAAGTTGAGCGTCTCGCGCGCGAGCCCGCCAGCGTCGACGCGGATGCCGTCAAGGCGATCGAACAGCGCATCAATCACGACGTCAAGGCGGTCGAGTATTACGTGCGCGAGCGCCTGCAGGCGGCGGGCGCCACGGCGGCGCAGCTCGAGTTCGTGCATTTCGGCTGCACCTCGGAGGACATCAACAATCTCTCGTACGCGCTGATGCTGCACGAGGCGCGTGGGCGCCAGCTCCTGCCCGCGATGTCCAAGCTCGCCGAGCGGCTGCGCGATCTCGCGCACGAGCATGCCGCGACGCCGATGCTCGCACGCACCCATGGACAGACGGCAAGTCCGACGACGCTCGGCAAGGAGATCGCGAACTTCGTGGCGCGCCTCGATCGCCAGCAGACCGGCTGGGCGGAGGTGCGCATCCTCGGCAAGTTCAACGGCGCGGTCGGCAACTTCAACGCGCACCTCGCCGGGGTGCCGGACGCCGACTGGTTGCGACTCGGGCGTAACCTGGTCGAGTCCCTCGGCCTCGAGTGGAACGCCTACACGACGCAGATCGAGCCCCACGACTGGATCGCCGAGTACTGCGACGCGCTCGCCCGCCACAACACCATCCTCATCGACCTGTGCCGCGATTTCTGGGGCTACATCTCGCTCGGCTATTTCCGCCAGCGCGTCGTGGCACAGGAAGTCGGTTCCTCGACCATGCCGCACAAGGTGAACCCGATCGACTTCGAGAACGCCGAGGGCAACCTCGGCCTCGCCAATGCACTGCTGCGTCATTTCGCGGAGAAGCTGCCGATCTCGCGCTGGCAGCGCGACCTCACCGACTCGACCGTGCTGCGCAACCTCGGTGTGGCTCTCGGGCACTCGCTCCTCGCGACGCAGGCCACTTCGCGCGGACTTGCGCGGCTCGAAGTCGCGCGCGCGCGCCTGCAGGAGGATCTCGAGCACGCGTGGGAAGTGCTGGCCGAGGCGGTGCAGACGGCGATGCGTGCCGAGGGAATTGCCGACGGCTACGAGAAGCTCAAGGAGTTCTCACGCGGGCGCATGATCGATCGCGAGCAGCTGCATGCATTCATCGGAACCCTGCAACTGTCGTCGGACGCTCGCCGACGATTGCTCGCATTGACGCCGCAACTGTATCTTGGTCTCGCGCCGCAGCTCGCGCGCGAGATCTGACATCGACACGAATTTCACCATCGTCCCGGCCACCTGGCTGCGCGACCGCGCAGCGCTCGAGCACATCCGCCGTAACGTATTTGTCATCGAACAGGAGGTGCGGGAGGCGGATGAGTGGGATGAGGCCGACCTCACCTGCCTTCATGCCCTGGTCCTGAAGGCGAAACGTGACGCAGTTGGCACGGGGCGTCTGGAGGCCACCGGTAAGATTGGCCGCCTCGCTGTCCTCGAGGAGTACAGGGGACGCGGGCTCGGGGGCGAAATTCTGGAGTGGCTCGTGGGGCAAGCGCGCCGTCAAGGACAAGAATCGGTCTACCTGCATGCACAGGTTCACGCTCTCCCCTTCTACCTGCGTCACAGTTTCAGCGCCGAAGGTCCCGTATTCGATGAAGTCGGTATCGCGCATCAGAGGATGAGTCGCAAGCTCACAGGACCCAGATGAGCACCGTGTTCGAAGCCAACAGCTCGCGCAGCATCCTCACCACGCTGGAAGAGGTGCGCGCAGCCGTGGTGGAAGTCGCTTCGACCGCGCGCCGCAACCTCAGCATCTACACCCCGGATCTCGAGCCGCAGCTCTACGACCAGCACGCGTTCCTCGAGGTCGTCAAGCACCTGGTCCTCGCGCGCGGCTACGCTCGCGTGCGGGTGCTCATCTCCGAACCCTCGCGCACCATCCGCGAGGGGAACCGCTTCCTCGCCATGGGACGGCGCCTCACGACCTACATCGACCTGCGCAATGTGCACGTCGACTACCGCAACAACGCCGCGGCCTTCCTGATCGCGGATGACCGGGCGCTCGTGTACCGGTTACAAGCCAATCGCTGGGACGGCATGGCCGAGCTCAATGACACGGCCATCGCCCGCAAGTACCTCGGCTACTTCGATGACGTCTGGCGCGCCAGCGAGCCGGAACCCGAAGTCCGCATGATGCGCGGCTGATGCTGATCCGCCGCCGCGTTATCCCCTGTCGATGATCTGGAAGCCCGAGCTCACCGTCGCCGCGGTGGTCGAGGAGCAGGGTCGATTCCTCATGGTCGAAGAGCGCGCCGGACGGCGCCGCGTCTTCAACCAGCCCGCGGGGCACGTCGAAGAAGGCGAAGACCTGCTGCACGCCGTGGCCCGCGAGACGCTGGAAGAGACGGCCTGGCACTTCGAACCGCAGCACATGGTCGGCGTTTACCTGTGGAAGAACCCGGCGAATCACAAGACGTTCCTGCGCATCGCGTACTGCGGCGTGCTGCGCGGTCAGGACGTTGGACGGCCTCTCGACGTCGGAATCCTGCGCGCGCACTGGCTGACCCGCGACCAGCTGCTCGGCCACGAGGCGCGCCTGCGTTCGCCGATGGTGCTGAGGTGCGTGGACGACTACCTCGCCGGCATCCGCTATCCACTGGCACTGCTGAGCCAGTTGCCGCTTGAGCAGGTCCAGGCACGCGCTGCCGTCCTGTAACCAGTCCGTTCAGGTCCGGGACGCCTCTTATAATGGCGTCGTGACCAGCCACTCCCCTCTCGTCATCGTGGGCCTTTCGGGCGGCGTCGATTCCGCCGTGGCCGCGTGGCTCCTGCTGGAACAAGGCTATCGCGTGCAAGGCCTGTTCATGAGCAACTGGGAGGAGGACGACGATGGCTACTGCACCACGGCGCAGGATTTCCAGGACGCGCGCCGGGTCTGCGAGCGTCTCGAGATCCCCCTGCACAAGGTCAGTTTCGCCGCCGAGTATCGCGCGCAGGTGTTCGAGCACTTCCTCGCCGAGCATCGCGCCGGTCGCACCCCGAACCCCGACGTGCTCTGCAATCGCCGGATCAAGTTTGGTGCTTGCCTGGCGTACGCGCGTCGCTTGGGAGCGGATCTGTTTGCGACCGGACACTACGCACGCATCGTGCACAGTCCCGCGGGGTATCGCCTGCTGAAAGGACGCGATGCGGCCAAGGACCAGAGCTACTTCCTGCACAGCATCGATCCGGCGGCACTGCCGGTCACGCTGTTCCCGATCGGCCCTCTCACCAAGCCCGAGGTGCGCCGGCTGGCGCGCGCGGCCGCGCTCCCGGTCTTCGACAAACCGGACAGCACCGGGATCTGCTTCATCGGCGAACGGCCCTTCCAGTCGTTTCTGTCCCGCTATCTTCCGGCGCAGCCGGGAGCGATCGAAACGGCGCGCGGGGATGTCATCGGACGCCACCAGGGGCTCATGTATTACACGCTGGGCCAGCGCCATGGCATTGGTCTCGGTGGAATGGCCGGCGCTTCCGAGCAGCCGTGGTATGTCGCGGCCAAGGACCTCGAGCGCAACGCGCTCATCGTGGTCCAGGGAAGCGATCATCCGCTCCTGTTGAGCACGGCGTTTCACGTCGCCGCACCGCATTGGCTCGGAGTCGCTCCGGAGTGGCCGCTCGAGTGCGCGGTGCGCGTGCGCTACCGGCAGGCGGATCAGCGCTGCACGGTGCAGCGTACGTCGCAGGGCGGACACGTCACGCTGGCTGAAGCGCAGCGTGCGATTACGCCGGGACAATCCGCGGTGTTCTACGACGGCGAGGTCTGCCTCGGCGGCGCAGTCATCGAGGAGTTGCTTCCTGCGTGGTCCGGCGTGGCACGCGATGCGCCGCCCCTCGGAATGCCGATATAATCCGCGCCCTCTTCGGACGGAGGAACCATGAGCGATAGCTTCAAGTCGCGGTCCCGGCTGCGGGTCGGCGCTCGGTCTTACGAAATCATGAGTCTCGCCGCGCTCAAGGGACACGATCTCGGGCGCCTGCCCTTCTCGCTCAAGATTCTCCTCGAGAATCTGTTGCGCTTCGAAGATGGCGTGAGCGTGACCCGCGGCGATATCGAGGCGCTGCTCAAGTGGGACCCGGCGGCACAACCGAGCCACGAGATCTCGTTCACCCCGGCGCGCGTCATCATGCAG
>Ga0126377_10000789_pt1 | contig 19960 bp, 12 predicted proteins | sample PanSoiMetPlot_22_FD_92647 | JGI IMG/M metagenome (GOLD analysis project Ga0126377, IMG submission 92647) | Tropical forest soil microbial communities from Panama - MetaG Plot_22 | ecosystem: Environmental > Terrestrial > Soil > Tropical forest > Bulk soil | place: Panama | collected 2016-02-17 | reverse complement strand
TCTCGACCTTGAACGATTGCGCGGCGAGGCCGCACGGGAGCACGAGAACCGCGGCGGCGAAAACCATCCGCCCGCTCGCAAGTGTGTGTTTCATCTGGAGCCTCGGCGAGAACGTGAGTTTGAAGCCCAAATACTACGCCGATCCACCTGACGCGACGATGACAAATATCCGCCTAAACGATGAACTCCCGCGTCGCGTCCGCAATCTTTGTGCAGCCCGCCAGGGCCATCGCGAGGTCGAGCTCACCGCGGAGATGCCGCAGGACCGCGGCGACGCCGTCCGCCCCGTCGAGCGTGAGCCCCCACAACACGGGACGTCCGAGCAGCACGGCGCGCGCACCCAGCGCGACGGCCTTCAGAACATCCGTGCCCCGTCTCACGCCGCCATCCACGAACACCTCGGCTCGTCCGTCAACGGCGTCGACGACGCTCCGCAACATGGTGATGGGAGCCGGAACCGAATCGAGCTGGCGCCCGCCGTGGTTCGAGACGACAACTGCCGAGGCGCCGTGATCCAACGCGAGGACGGCGTCTTCGGGCGCGAGAATGCCCTTCACGATCACGGGAAGCGGCGAAATCGAGCGTAGCCACTCGACGTCCGACCACGTGAGCGCCGGATCCCACTGCGCGGCGATGTACTGCGCCAACGCGGATCCCTTGCCCTCGCCCCGGTGATGCGCGCTGGTGTGCGCTTCCGGGAAATTCCCGAGCTTGAGGTGCGCGGGCATGTGGAGCGCGTTCCGTCGATCGCGTTCGCGCTGTCCGGCCAGCGGTGTGTCGACCGTCAGGCACAGGGCACTGAAGCCGGCGTCCACCGCGCGGTCCACGAGGTCCTTCGTGATTGTTCGGTCCTTGTAGACGTACAGCTGGAACCATCGAGGGCCGTTCGATGCGGCGGCGATAGCCTCTAGACTGCAGTTCGAGACGGTGCTGGCGCAGAAAACCGTCTTTTCTCCGGCGGTCGCACGAGCGGTCGCTTCCTCCGCCTCGGGATGGCAAAGCCCGTGAAAGCCCATTGGGGCGACGAGAACCGGAAACGACACCGGTGTGCCGAGTACTGTGGTTTCGAGCGATCGCGAGGCGACGCCGCGGAGCATCCGCGGCATGAGCTGAATGCGCGTCCAGGCCGTTTTGTTCTCGGCCAGGGTCCACTCGTCACCGGCGCCGCCGGCGATGTAGTCATACAGCGTGGGGTCGAGCCGCGTACGGGCGAGCGGTTCGAGCGCTTCGAGGTTGAGGATCTCGAGCATGACGGGGAAGAGATCAGTCCCACGAGGGAGGTTGAGCGTCTAATGTTCTCCCTGGTGTCCCGGCGGTGGAAGCCTGCCGCTTGTGGCCCATGCGTTGTCTGCTGAGCTTTCGCATTCCGACGTCCGTCTTCCACCCATCCCGCCTGCGCGACCCGGTTCGAAATCCTGACGGATGCTTGACGTCATCAACGATTGGGTCCGCCAATACGGATACGTTCTCGTTGCCGTATTCCTCACTGTCGAGGCGGCGGGCGTTCCTATCCCGGGTGAGAGCGCCCTGGTGACCGCGGCAGCGTTCGCGGGACGCGGGACGATGCACATCGTCGGCGTGATCATCGCGGCGAGCATCGGCACGATCGCCGGTGGACACATCGGATACTGGCTGGGCGTGCGCGGCGGCGCGAAGCTCGTCGCGACGCACGGCCGCTGGATCGGCCTGAACGAGAAGCGACTCGAGACGACGCGACGCTTCTTCGAGCAGCACGGAGCCAAAACTGTCGCGAGCGGGCGGTTCGTTGCTTTCGTCCGCAGCTTCATGGGCATCTTCGCTGGGCTGACGGGGATGCCGCTCCGCACGTTCGCGTTGTACAACGCGATCGGCGGCGTCGTGTGGGTGCTGACATTCAGCAGTCTTGGATACGCGTTCGGGCGCAATCTGCCGCGATTGATTCACTACATCGGTCGCGTCAGTCTCCTCCTTGCGATTCTCATTGCGCTCATCACCGCGATCGTGTTCTTGTGGCGCTGGTTCGCGAGGAATCGCGAGCGGATCATCGCCGCGCTCGATCAGCGATACGAGGTGCGGGCAGCGTCGGCGCGAATGCGCGACCTGCACATCAGACATCCGCTCGCGTGGCGGCTCCTTTCGGGCCGGTTCGCGCAGGGCGAATATCTCGCGCTCCACTTGCTGCTGGGTTTCGCGTTGAGCCTTGCGGTCATCGTCGTGTTTGCGTCGATCACCGAGGGATTGGTCGACAACTCGCCGCTCACGCGCTTCGACGTTGCGGTGGCGGCGCGTTTGAACCAATCGGTGACGCCGACCGCGCTTCACGTCTTCAGATTCGTGAGCTCGTTGGGCGGCCGCGGAGTGATGACGCTGTTCCTCTTCGGTGGCGGACTGGCCTACGCCTTTCGCCGTCGCGGCATCGACGTCGCCGCGTGGTGCGCTGCATTCCTCGGCGCGGCCGTGCTCGACGCCGCGCTGCGTTTCGCCGTGCGGCGGTCGGAGTTGCCGTTTGCCGACGTGCTGCTCCTCGAGTGGGGAACGGGGCTCACGAGCGGCCACGCGCTGGGCGTGGTCGTCGGCTACGGGATGGTCGCGTACGCCGTGATGTCGGTGATTCGTGGTCGTCTCGCACGCGCGCTGGTCGTGGCGCTCGCCATCGCGATAGTCGCGGCGATAACGATCAGTCGATTGTTCCTCGGCCAGCACTACGTGAGCGACGCCAGCGCGGGCCTCGCTGCCGGCTTGCTGTGGTTGACGACCTGCATCTCGGGCATCGAGTTGAGCCGCCAGCGACACTGGGATCGCTGAGGCTCGTCGGGGCGCTCGGAACGACGGGACGACGGAACGACGAAACCCAGACTTCCAAGAGAAACGCGGATGGCCGCGGAAACAGCCGCGGACGGCCGCGGATACTGCGGAACCCCAGAGTTCTGAACTGCGGAAACCCCGAGTTCCCGGCATCCTGGAAAGGCATTCATTCTTTGAAAACTCTACAGGGAACTCATTCTGAAAGAACGGCCACTCGGGACGCCATTCGCGGCAGCATGAACGGCTTTATCAAAAGAAGAACGAGTATCCCTGTAGGCGCCGGAGTTCTGGGCTTCCGAAGTATCCGCGGCCATCCCGGAGGTTTCCGCGGCCATCTGCGTTTCTTCAGTTCCCGTCGTTCCGTCGTTCCGTCGTTCCGATTTTCCTAGACGCGAACCGCATCCTCGTCTTCGCCCATCATCGGCGGCGTCGCGAAATCGATGTTCGCGTTGCGCAACCAACGCTCGAGCAAATCGGCCAGCGTGTCGCGGTCATCGTGGCTCATGCGTGTCAGCGAATCGACGAGTTGCATCGAGACGGTCACCGGCGCGTCCGCGAGCAGCGCACGTCCAGAATCCGTCACCTCGATTTCGATACGACGCTTGTCAGTCGTCGACGGTGTCCGCGACACGAGGCCACGTTCCACCAAGCGCCGCACGACAACCGACACGGAGCTCTGGTGCGTGGCCGTGCGCTCGGCGAGCTCGTTGAGCGAGTCCGCGGAACGTTCTGCCAGTTGTTGGAGGACGAAAAGCTGGGCCAGGCTAATGCCCATTTTCAGCTCGACGGCTCGCGTGTTGATGCGAAGCGCGCGGACGATGCTGCGAACGGAGTTCATCGACCGCTCGATCGTCTGCGCGATGTGGGCGTCGTGCTGATTCGTCATCGGCGATACATGCTGAACGGGTGTTGCGCTCATTGATTCTCTGTCGACTCTGCCGGGTGTGAGCGTGAGAGCCACGCGAAGGGGGGCAGCCCGTCGCGCTCCAGCTACGCATTGGACTTGAAGGGTCTACGCGCGAAGCGTGTATTACGCTGTCGCGCTTCTCGCCCTACTTCACCTCTATCTCGCGCGCCGCGATGGCTTCCTCGCCGCTTTCGGTCGAGACGAGCAGTTCCACCCGGTAGCGGCCGCCACGCAACCGGCTGAGATCCACTCGAACCCCGCGACCGGCCAGCCCGTGCCTCTCTGCAGGCACTTCCGACCACTGCACCCGCAGCGCCGAGGTCGGGTCGGCGAAGCGAAGCGCTTCAGCCGCACGGCGCAGCAGGCTCACGCCGACCGGTTCCACTGTCAGCGTGAACTTCACGGGCTCCCCGCCTGCCCGAAGCCCGTACGTCTCCCAGTAGACGCCGATAGCGCGCGTCCCCGGAATACTCACGCTCGCCAGAGCACTGTCCCGGACGGCGTCCAGCCCAGACGCCGGCGACGCGTCGGGAGAATAGCCGTAGAAAAGCAAATCGGAGAGCGCAATTCGACCGGATGAACGGGCCGGAATGCCCAGGCGCATGCGCGCTGCTTTCCGATTCTCGCGAGACAACAGCTCGAGGCTGACCAGGCCGGAATCGACGAGGCCGGTCACAGAGATTCGCCCTACGGTCCTCGAGTCCGAGGCACGAGCGATCGCACCGCTGTCCTTCGGAGAGGCCAGAACCAGCGCGGCATCGATGCTCCGCCCGAGGAACATTGTGTCGCGCCTCACATCCCACGCTGCAACCGCGAGCGTCGAGTCTCCTCGGCGGAAGCGCGCGATTTGGCAGGCGACTTCGTGAACTACACGAGCGTACGGCAGCACAAACCCGGTGCGCGCCTGCGGATCTGCCAGCACCCAGTCAGCCGCGTCGACGCTGGTCAGACTGTCCAACGCTCGCAGCGACGGAAAGAAATTGTACGGCATGCCCGCGTCGTGCCCGACGATAGACGGGCGAGACTCATAGCCCGTCAGCGGCCCGGACGAACGGCTGAACCAACGCGGCCAGCCGTAGCGCAGCACGAGACGTCGATTGTCGTCGCTCCACGCGTTGCCCTCGGTGGTGGCGGCTTTCTCGGAAATGCGAATGTGGGTGAGCCGAGTGAGATGCTCTGTCAGCAAAACCGTATTACCGAGCGAGTATAGCGGTGAACCCATCCAGAACAGACGCCGTGCGAGCTTCTCCCTGTCTTGGCAATTCAGCTTATTGAAACGTCGCTCGAGGTCGTCGTTCAACAGCTCGGCGATGTCCATCCATTTGCAGCGCTCACTGGGCTCGAGCCGCGCGAGCGCCTGCTCGTATGCCGAATCGGCAAGCGTGAATTGCTCGCTCAGGTGGGCGGCATACCCGAGGAGTGACGCGCACCAGCTCACCCCGGCTTTACAATCTTCGCGAGCGAATCGAATTGCCTCTTCACCGCGCGAGGCCTCGACCAAGTAACGAACCAATTGTCCCGCGACCCACGCATCGCCGGCGATCGCATGCGTGGTGCTGTCCAGTGTCCGGATCAGCGCGTCGCGTCGTTTGATGATTTGCGCATCTTCATCGGGCGGCTTGTCGTCGCTCTCAGGACCACGCCAATAGCAGTAGCGTCCGACTCGCACGTCGCACGGACCGTTGTAGCCGTATCCCAATGGAAGGCGATTGCGGCGAAACGACTCGAAGGACTGCTGCGCGGAGCGAGCCGAACGGAGAATGCGAACCGAGTCAGCCGGTGTCGTGGTCTGCACACCGCGTGGCGCACCAGCCGGCCCGGACTGGAGCATGACGAGCGCGAATGCAAAGCGTGAAATCACCGCGTGCACCTCGCCACAGCCAAAGTGGATTCCTCTTTGCCAACTCCCCAGACTGTGTAACACGTCACCGTACGATGGGTTGCTTCTCCTTGGACTTCGCCCGAAATTCACGAGGTGAACCCGCCGTCAACCGCCTCGCGCGCGAAAGGCTCGGGTGCGAACCTGAGCCTCATCGAAAGCAGGTTTCGCGGTGCGATCGCTGCTAGCCTCGACGCGTTTTTTCTGTGCGAGAGTGTGCGCAACGACGCCGGTGAGATCATCGACTTTCGTGTCATCGAGCTGAATGACCGCGGTGTCGCATTTCTCGGGCGCGATCGGGCCGACCTCGTCGGACGCTCGGTGTGCCAGATCGCCCCCTCGATTCGTGAGACGCGATTGCTGGACCAACTCATCCGCGTCGTGAAGACGGGTGAGTCGTACGAGGACGAGCTGCAGTTCGAGGACGATTCCGGCGCCACGAAATGGGTGCGCCACCAAGTGGTTCGCGTCGATGACGGCATCGCCATCACCTCGCGCGACATCACGCAGCGGCGCGAGCTCGACGAGTCGCTCCTGCAAAGCGAGGCGCGCTTCCGCCATCTCGTCGAGAGCGCGAGCGACGGCATCTATCGCATCGACACGCACGGCGTGTTCACCTACGCCAACCCGATCGTATCACGCCTCCTCGGCTGCACTCCCAACGGCGGCGGCATCGTCGGTCACCTCTATCTGGAGTTCGTGCGTCGCGACTATCACGAGCAGGGAATCGCGCTCTACAAGCGGCAAATCGCCGAGCATATCCCGGTGACGTATTGGGAGTTCCCCGCGATCACCGTCGACGGGCGCGAGCTCTGGATCGGTCAGAACGTGCACATCGAGCAACGTGATGGTATTGTAATATCGCTGTTCGCGGTTGCTCGTGACATCACCGAGCGCAAGAACGCCGAGTTGGCGCTGCGCGAGAGTGAGGAGCGATATCGGTTCCTCACCGAGCAGTCGACCGACATGCTCTCGCGCCAGTCCGCCGACGGAACATTCCTCTACGCGTCGCCGGTCTCCTACAAGCTGCTCGGCTATGCGCCGTCAGAGCTCGTTGGAAGGTCGGTCTTCGAGTATTGCCACGCGGACGACCTCGAGACCGTCCGCGCTGCGACGGCGAGACTCATCGGGCATCACGGCTCCGAAACCCTGACGTATCGCGCTCGCCGCCGGGACGGTCACTTCGTGTGGCTCGAGACGACGAGTCAGGCCGTGCGCGATCGCGAGTCCGGTTTGGTCGGAGAGGTGTTGTCCGTCTCTCGCGACATCACCGAGCGTCGGCACCTCGAGGAAGAGCTGCGTCAGGTGCAGAAGATGGACGCCGTCGGTCAGCTCGCAGGCGGCGTCGCGCACGACTTCAACAACCTCCTCACGGCCATTCGCGGCTTCACCGACCTCCTGGCGCGCAGTCTCGATGCCGACGACACACGCCGAAAGGATATTGCCGAGATTCTGAAGGCGACGGAACGCGCCGCGTCGCTCACGCGGCAGCTCCTCGCGTTCAGCAAACGACAGGTGCTGCGCACGGAACAGCTCAGCGTCAACGGCATCGTCGAAGACATGACGAAGATCATCCGTCGTCTCCTCGGCGAACGGGTTCGTGTGGAGACCGCGCTCGATCCGCGCATTTGGACCATTCGCGCGGATGCCGGTCAGTTGGAGCAGGTACTCCTCAACCTCGCGCTCAACGCCCGCGATGCGATGCCGAAAGGCGGAACGCTCCGCATCTCGACGCGAAATGCCGAGGTCGGCCCCGTCACGGCGCCTGATGCCATTCTGCCCGCGGGGCGCTACGTCGTGCTCGAGCTCCGCGATTCCGGCGTCGGCATGAGCGACGAGACACGTGCCCGAATCTTCGAGCCGTTCTTCACCACGAAGGACCCCAACGGCCGCTCGGGGCTCGGACTCGCGACGGTATACGGCATCGTTGCCCAGAGCGGCGGACATGTCTCCGTCGCCAGTCGGCTGGGCGAGGGCACCACGTTTACGATCCATCTCCCGGTGGCTCCGGGCCAGGGACACCAAGGCACACGCGGAGAGGCCGGTGCCCCTCGGTCGTCACGCGGCAACGTGATCCTCATCGCCGAAGACAACGAAGGTGTGCGCGCGCTGACGGTGCGCATTCTCTCGAGCGCTGGCTACGCAGTCCACGAGGGATGCGACGGAGTCGACGCCCTCGAGACACAACGTGGCCTCGACGAGCCGATCGATCTTCTCATCAGCGACGTGATGATGCCGCGCATGAACGGCAGCGAGCTCACGGCGCACTTTCAGCGAATGCAGCCCGGCACGCCCATCCTCCTCATCTCGGGCTACATGGACGAAGAGGCAGTCCGGCGCTCGTTCAAAGAGCCGGACGCCATCATCGCCAAACCGTTCACCCCCGACACGTTGCTGAGCCGGGTGAAGGAGTTGATCGGAGCGCCTAGGGAGTAGGCCCGAGCATGAACGGGCCGGCCTTCGCCGACAAGCCGACGTCGTCGACCACGATGGTCCCCGCCACCAACCGATCGAACACGAGCCGGATCGACCGCAGCTTCGTCGGATCGAACGCCGGCGTCGCCTGGAGGAAATCGGCCACCGGCATCACGTACGTCTGCGGCACGATCTCGAATTGATTCGGGAAGCGCGTCTTCTCGGACGATGCCCGGCGCAGAATGTGGATCTCCAGCGGACGACGTGGCACACCGAAGCGGCTGAGAGGAAGTCGCGCGACGCGCCCCGCCGCGTCAGTCAACTCGACCGTCAGATCGACCGGCGTGGTGTCTTTCGCGGGCTTCGCGTCGGGCTTCTTCGCGGGAGGCTTGGCGTCCTTCTTCGTGCTGTCGGCCTTTTTGGTGGTGTCGCGCGCTGGCGCGCGCGGCCCTGGCTTGGCGTCTGTCGGTGCGACCGAGAGGTAGATCGCTGCTTCGCGCGTCAGCGGGAGCGACGCGGCCGCGGAGTCGCTGATCGAGATCGTGTACGACGCGGGTTTGCCGAGCTTGGTGGTGTCGTCGCCGCGAATGTGATTGTTCCAGCCGAGCGTGACGCCATTCGTGTTTACAGGATCGTTGTTGTTTCTGAGCGCGAGCAAGTTCTCCTTCCATGTGCCCAAGCTGTCGGCGTCGATCTTTACGCCCGGGATCGAGCCGGTGGTCACGTCCACATCTTCGTCGAAGTCCGCGAGCGCCTTGTAGCCGCTCTCCTGAAAGCGCGTGATGTACATCGTTTTCGGCAGCCACCCGCCCGCGACGCGGTGGTCGCGAAACATCGGCAGATACTCGGTTTTCCCGTGCAGCGTCGATTCGAGGAACGCGCCGATTACCACTTTGCTGAACTGACGCTGACTCTCCTCCGGCAGGAGGCCGCGCAAGTCCAGCGAGCGTCCGCTGCGGGGACCGTTGTCCTTGTTCCCCCAGACGGTGTTCCACTGACCGTGATTTGCGCGGTAGACGTACCACGCAGTCTTGAACCACGGCTTGCCGTCGGTAAACCGGATGCGATCATAGATCCTCAACCCATTGAACGACGAGACGTCCCCATCGTGTGAGCCGTGAATCACCATGTAGTTCACGTTTTCGATCGGCGTGAATACGCCTGCCGGCTTGTATTGTCCGTCGACCGGCGCGATCGCGAAGACGGCCTTGATGTTGAAGTTGAAGTTGAACTTGACGTTCGCGTCGTCCGGGTAGTGGCTCAGACGGTTGAACGCCGCGGCGATTCCGACTGCCTCGCCGCCGCGGGAATGGCCCATGATCCCGATGTTGTTCATGTCCACCTTGTGGTAGAACGGGCCGCCCACGCTGTCGTTCCACCGCCGCCACACCTCCAGATGCTTCAGCAGCATCCACGCTCTGCCGTCGCTTTCACCCCGCAACCCGCCGTTGATGAAGTTCTCATCGACCGACGCGAGGATGAACCCGCGCGACGCAAGCAGCTCGCCCAGGTAGCCGTAGCCGGGATCGGAGTAGTCGAGCGGATTGTGGTTGCCGTGGACGATGAGCACGAGCGGAAACGGGCCATTGCCGGCCGGATACCACACGCGACCGTTCACCGGAAACTTCGACGGCGTGAATCCCCAGTCCTTTTCGCGCTGCTTCGCCTGCGCGGGCTCGATCGACACGAAGGGCGACGCATCGACGGTTTTCGTCTTGATCGTGACCGAGTCGCGAAATTCAGCTCGGCGCTTGTCCGTCCCGCTGCCGTAGTACATCCGTTGAATGGCGAAGCTGCCGCGTTCACCAGGGTTCGGAGCGGTGAGCATCTGGTGAGCGAGAACAACCGGTGAGTCGTCCTTCGACAGCGTCAGCGCCTGTGTGCAGGCAGAGGCGACGACCACCATCGCGATGAGCGAGCGGCGCATGAGTTCGACCGGTGAAGGGAAGATGGACATCGGTCAGCGAATTCGGAGCCCAATGCGGTGGCCGGCGCGGCCTCCGCTCAGTGCCTCGATGGCGTAGTCGATCGCCAAACGATCCATGATGAACCCGGCGCCCGCCGTGATCGGACCTTCGCCGCGCACCGGGCGTCGTGCGCCAGCGCGAAGGATGATGTTGTATCCCTCGAGCCAGCTGTATCCGAGCTCCGCTCCACCCGCGGGCGAAACGAAACCGTCGCGAAGCCAGGAGACTGCGGCGGTGGCAAAGAGGTCGAAGGGCCCGACTGGGAGTGCGCGTCCGGCGCCGAACGTTGTGGAGAGCGGAAGTCCCGACGCGGGAATACTGCCTTGTGACTCGACGCTGGCGTCGGGTGTCGCGATCAGCGGTAGTGTAAAGTGGGGGCCGATGTTCTGGACCGCGAGGCCAAACGAGTACCCGAAAAAGTCGCGCGCGAGGCCCGCGTCTGCTATCACAGCGGCTCTGTGGATCACTTCTCCGGGCTCATCGAAGTATTTGGCGGTGACGCCGACCCGCGTGCCCTTGAATACTTGGCCGATGCCTACCGCGAGTGCATTGCTCGAGGCTGCAGTGGCCGGAACGTCGCCAAGCATGTTCAGACGGTCGACGGGAAACCCAATGCCTGACGTCGACCGGTAATTGCTCACTGTACCGCCGATGCCGATGCCGCCGTTGTTGAACCGAATCACTGACGACAACGTGCCGCTGCGCGCGAACTGGGAGAACCGCTCGACCGAAACGCTGGTGCCACGCGCCGCAACGAGCTGCGCCGGGTTATAGAACAACACATCGTCATCTCGGCCGACGATTCCGACGTTGCCCATGGCGAGCGTGCGTGCACTCGACGGCAGGCGTAAGACGAGGCCCGGGTACGCGTGGTCCTGCGCCACAGCGAACGAAGGCAAAAGGAGCGACGTGAGAACCGCTACGCGAAACGTACGCTGCATTGTAGGCATGAGTCGAGAAGGGAAGGCTCACTGCGGAAGCGACTTCAGAAACTCCGCGAGGTAATTTTTCCAAACAGCCGGCTGTGAATGAGTTCCATGGCCTCGTGTCTGGTCAGTTATAGGAAGCAATATGAACCGCGCATTTTTCACGCGCTTGATCAAAGGCTCTACGATCTGCAGCTCCGGCGGATTCACGAAGTCGTCCGCCGAGTTGATCGCGAGCACACGTGCCTTGATCTTCTCGAGGTCCGGCGACGGATCGTACGTGCTCGACGCGTTGAACTGGTACCAGACGTCGTTCGCGTCTTTGCCGCGCGTGTTCGCGTCGAGGTACGCGCGGATCGTCGAGTCGGCCTTGTCCCGCGTCGGTGCCTGCCGGTGCTGAACTTTCGGCGCCGACGTCATGATGAACAGCATCCCCATCGCTTGCCGAAGGCCGTCTGGCTGCGTCTCGTAGTCGCCGCCATTGTAGCCGCGATCCTTCTGGATGAAATCCATGATCATCGTACGGATCATCCGATTGCGTCCGGCGATCTGCGTCGGCGCGCACGCGAGCGGAACGAGGCCGTCGACGAAGTCCGGATACCGCTCGCCCCAGACCCACGCGTGCATACAGCCCATCGACGTGCCCATCACCAGTCGCAGATGGTTCACGCCAAGCCCTTTCTCGAGCAGCTCGTGCTGAGCGACGACCATATCGGTGTAGCTGTACTTCGGGAACTTCGCGCGTAGACCGTCACTCGGCTTGCTCGACCGTCCGTGTCCGATGCCGTCCGGAAGCACGACGTAGTACTGCGCTGTGTCCAGCAACTGGCCCGGACCGAACAGTTCCCCGGCGAAGCCGGGCCCCATGAACGCTCCGCCGGTTCCGCCGGTGCCGTGTAGAACAATGACGGCGTTTCGGACGACACCAGCTGCATCGCGGCGTGGCTTGCCGAGTGTTTGGTAGTGGATGCGGAGCTCGGGCAGCGTCTCGCCTGTCTCGAACTTGAAGTTGCGAATCACGTAATCGCCGCCTGGGGCGGCTTGAGCGGAGAGCGCCGAGGTCGCAGCGAGGCTGGCGATCCCGAGGCCCGCAAGGAATCGTTTCATGGTCGTCATCACGCTATGGTTGCAGCGACGATAGCGCTCCACTCTGCCGTTCGACAGTGGAGAGCCCACAAGGGTTGGCTGTTGCCCGATCGCGAACGACGCGTCCCATGACCGAACATTGGCGCAGGACGCCGACTCGATCTTCAGGATGGTAAGACGCTGATTGGCAATGATATGGGCCGGCTGGCAGGTCGGATCGCCACTTGCCCTGGCATCGAACACCTAGCGCCTAGCGCCTAGCACCCAGCACCTAGCGCCCATGAACGACATTCGCTTCGCAATTCGATCCCTCGCCCGCGCGCCTGGCCTTACCGCCGTTGCGATCCTCACGCTCGCGCTGGGGATCGGCGCGAACAGCGCGGTCTTTTCGCTCGTCGACGCAGTCCTCATTCGTCCGCTGCCATTCGTCCAACCCGAACGCCTCGTCGTCCTATACGAGATGCGCGAAGGGTACGGCCGCGCGAACGTCTCCGCGCACGAGTACGTCGCGTGGCGCGATCGGAATCGCGCGTTCGACGGCATGGCGATGTACAACTATCGCGGCCTGACGCTCACCGGCGCAGGTGAACCGGTCCAACTCAAGGCGCAGACCGTCACCGCGAATTTTTTCGACGTCCTCGGCGGACGTCCGATCATCGGACGCACGTTCCGCCCGGGTGAAGACCAGCCGGGCGCGGCGCCCGTGGTCTTGCTTGGCCGATCCGTCTGGCAGACGCGGTTCGGCGCCGACTCGGCCATCGTCGGACGGCGCATCACGCTCGATGACCACCCGTATCAAGTCGTGGGCGTGATGGACAGCCGCGGCGACATGTCTTCGGACCTCTGGCTTCCGCTCGACTTGCCGGGGGAAGCGATCAAGGTGGGCAATCACTCGAATTTCGTCATTGGACGTCTCAAAAACGGCGTCTCGCTCGAGGCCGCCCGTGTGGACCTCGCCACGATAGCAACACGGCTCGCGGACGAGATGCCAAACGACAACCGAGGCCACGGGATCGGAGCGACAGGTCTCTTCGAGGAGATGGTCGGCGACGTTCGTCGTCCGATCGCGATCGCGTTCGGTGCCACGGCGTTCGTTCTCCTCATCGCGTGCGCGAACGTCGGCAACCTGTTGCTCACGCGCGCTGCGGCGCGGCAGAAGGAGTTGGCGATTCGTGTCGCACTTGGCTCGGGACGGTCGCGCCTCGTTCGTCAGCTGCTGACGGAATCGCTGCTGCTGTCCGTCGCGGGTGGAGTCGTTGGTTTGCTCGTCGCCGTCTGGGTCGCCGATTTGCTTCCGAGCCTCAGTCAGATCCGCGTGCCACGGTTGGCCGAGATCGGCGTCGATTGGCGAGTGATTGCAATGACGGGCGCGTTCTGTCTCGCTGCGGGGCTGGTGTGTGGTGTCATCCCTGCGTTGCGCGCGAGCAGTCCGAGAATGAGCGTCTGGCTTACGGAAGGAAATCGTGGAGCGATGGGACCTGCGAAGCAGCTCGCCGGTGGACTCGTCGTTTCGCAGATCGCGCTGGCGCTCACACTGCTCGTCGGCGCTGGTCTCACGCTGAGGAGTTTCGCGAATCTGCGGTCGGTTAAGCCCGGCTTCGATCCGCGTGGGGTGCTGACCGTTTCGATTCCGCTGGCCGGGCCGCGGTATCCCACCGCGGAGGGTCAGCGTCGCACGATGACCGAGATCAATCGGCGCCTGGCGTCGCTCCCCGGGGTCACAGCGGTCGGCGGCGCGACGCTGCTCCCGCTCGGCCCGTGCTGCAATGGAATGCCCGTTCGCATCGAGGGAAAACCCGAGCCGCCGCCAGGAAGCGACGTCGGCGCGCGGTCGACGATCGTCTCCGGCCGGTACTTCGACGCGATGAGAATTCCACTCATTCAAGGACGCGTGTTCGAGACCTCCGATGCGCGCGTTGCCATTCCGCTCATTCGCTGGTGGCCCGAACAGCCGAATCCCGACCACTTCGACGAGCCGCAACCGGCTCCCGTCGCCGTGATCAACGAAACGATGGCGCGCACGTTTTGGCCGAACGAGCCGGTGATCGGCAAACGCTTCCGGGTGTTGTTCAGTCCTTGGGTCACGGTCATCGGCGTCGTCGGCGACGTTCGTCAATCCGGACTGGTCGAGCCGCCGACGCCGCAGATGTACCTCTCGGACCTTCAGGAGCCGACTGGTGCGCTGACCATGGTGTTGCGAACCGACGGCGACCCGCTGGCGCTCGGGACGGCAATCCGGAATCAGGTCCGCGCCATCGATCCTGCGTTACCGCTCGGAGCAATGCAGACGATGGACGACGTCCTATGGAACTCGATCGGGCGGCCGCGGTTCAATGCGCTGCTCCTCGGAACATCGGGCGTCATCGCGCTGCTGCTCGCGATCCTCGGCGTGTATGCCGTTGTCTCGTACGCCGTCGAACGTCGCACGCACGAAATCGGAATCCGTCGCGCGCTCGGTGCTCAGACGTCGGACGTGTTGTCGATGGTGTTTCGTCAGGCGTTCACCTTGGTCGGAGCGGGGCTCGTGCTCGGGATCGTGGGAGCGCTTGCGTTGACGCGCGTGCTCGTCTCGCTGCTCTACGACGTGCGGCCGAACGATCCGCTGACGATCGTTGCCGTCGTCCTCTTGCTTGCGTCGGTCGCCTCTGTCGCGAGTTATCTGCCGGGTCGTCGGGCGACGCTGGTCGATCCGACAGAAGCGCTGCGGTTGGAATGACCTTGTCATCCCGAGCGAAGCGAGGGATCTGCTCTTCCGCCAGTGGAAAGGACGCGCGAGGTTTTTTTTGTCATGCGGCTGCCGCCAAGCGGCGTGCGTAGGCGGCGCTTTGCAGTCTGGTTTCTCCGCGAAATCCGCGAAATCCGCAGCTAACACCCCGCCAACCATCCCGTCAGAGTGGCTGGTCTGCGAGGCAAGCTCCGCTAAACGGAAGTCGTCGTTTGGTTTTTCAGCTACGGATTTCGCGGATAAAGACCAGGGAACTCAGACCGCCAAATCCGCCGCGTGCGGCGATCGAATCGTCAGCCCCTTGCCGGACTGGCCCCATGAAATCCGCGAATCCGTAGGTCGCAACTGCAGTTTTTTTAGCTGCGGATTACACGGATTCCGCGGAGACAACCAGACCGCGTCCGCCAGAACGTCTCCGTAGCTGTGTGGTGGGCTTTTGACGGCCGAGATTCCTCACGGGGCCTGCCCTGAGGAGGGGCGCCAGCGACGTAGGGCTCGGGTGACAAGCAGGGATCGGCCACCACCATGAACCACGATCCGTGAACCACGATCCGTGAACCACGGTCCGTGAACCACGATCCGTCCCAGTGGATTGTCGAGTGGCGGTCAGCAGTACATCATCCACAGCACCACCGCCATCTCAATGGTCGCGGCGACGATTCCGAAGATCAGCGCCCCTCGCAATACGGTCCTGCCCTTGTCGTCGTTCATGGTCCCCGCCGCTCGATTGCTCTTGCGCGCTGTTCTCATTGCGGGCACGCTCGCGCTCGCCGCGTGCACGGAAGCTACCGCGCCGCAGCCCGCTTTTCTCGTCCTCGACGACGCCGGCGGCAGCGATTGGCAGTCCGTGAGTGTCGGCGGAGATCACACCTGCGCGCTGAAGACGGACGGCCGCGCCTTCTGCTGGGGAAGCAATCGTGCCTATCAACTCGGAGTCCTTGACGCGGACACGGTCTGTGTCTCGGGAACCGCTCATTTCGCCTGCTCGATGACGCCGACTCCGGTGCAGCCCAGTGCTCGGTTCGAGGCGATCAGCGTCGGCATGCGCCACACGTGCGCGATCACCGTCGAGCGCGAGGCCTACTGCTGGGGCGGGAATGACTTCGGCCAGGTCAGCGAGGCTGGGCCCACTAGCCCGACACCGATCAAGATCGGTAGCGGTGGGCTGGGGTGGACGCAGATCAGCGCCGGCGAGACACACAGCTGTGCGGTCCGCACTGACGGCGTGTTGTTCTGCTGGGGTGCAAACGACCGCGGGCAGCTCGGAAACGGGCGTCAGGGGAGCATTTCTGGACCGGTGCGGGCTCTGATCAGCGCGCCCGTCGCGTCGGTGAGCACGGGGGAGCAGAGGACCTGCGCGCGGACGACGATCGGCACGGTGTACTGCTGGGGAGCGGTGTGGATCGAGCGAACCGGTGGCCTTGAAATGACGCGCAACCAGCTGACGCCCGATTTGGTCCCGAACGCGCCGGCGTTGGCGCGGCTGAGCGTCGGAAGTTTTACGACGTGCGGGGCCGACATCTCCGGCTTCGCCTATTGCTGGGAGGCCAACCCGCGCGGCGAGATGGGGAATGGAACGCAGACCGGGAGCACGAGCCCACTGCGGGTTGCGTCCAATCTCGAGTTCACTCAAGTGAGCGCGGGCATCGTGCAAAGCTGCGGCGTCGTCACGAATGGCGCCGGCTATTGCTGGGGTGATGATACCTTTGGCCAGCTTGGGGTATCACCTTCGACCCTCATTGAGCGATGCGGTGGGCAGCAGCTACCATGCAGCACGTCCCCCGTTGCAGTTTTCGGTCGACAGCAGTTCGTGGAGATCAGCACGGGCTTCGGCAGCCACTCTTGTGGCGTCACGGTCCGCGGCAATCTTTACTGTTGGGGCCTCGGTGTCTCGGGTCAGCGAGGCGACGGAACTGCCAGCTATGCCAGGTCGGCTCCAATGCGAGTGATGGAGCGCAGGCAATGACGAGCCTGGCAAAAAACTCGTGAAAAAAACGAGACGATGCGCCTAGGCGAGTCGTCTTTCAATCATTAACGACTCGTCGTCAGCAGCCAGCAGTTGCCATGTCATTAGACAAGAAGTTCCTTCAGCGCGCCATTCTCGCCTTTACGACCGGACTTTTCCTCGCCTGCGCAGCGCGGGTGTCAGCGGCGGATGCCGCTCCGGTCGCGGCAACAGCGACTCAGTAACCTCACAAGCGTTACTCAATTCTGCCGAAGCGCCGCCATCGGGGTTTCGGCGAATACGTCGCGCCCCGTCAGCAGCCCGATTGCTACCGCGAGCCCGATCATCGCTCCCGCCACGACGGCGAGCGGACCAAACGCGGGCACGAACGAGAACCTGAAGATCCAGTGCATCAGCGCCCAGCCGGCGAGCGTCGACAACAGCACGCCGGTCACCGCGCCGAGAGTGCCCAGCAGCGCGTATTCGGCGAGCATGATGCGCGCGATCTGCTGCTTCGTAGCGCCGAGTGTCTTGAGCAGCACGCCCTCGCGGAGTCGTTCACGACGTGTCGCCGCGACGGCGCTGAACAACACTGGAACACCCAGAGCGAGGCTGATCAGCGCGAGGAAGCGAACGGCCATCGTCACCTTTCCGAGGATGCTGGACACCGTGCGCTGCACGAGCGACAAGTCCAAGCTCGACACACCGGGATATTTCGCGACGACGTCACGCTGCAGATGCGCGATGGCCTGCGCGTCGGGCGCATGCACGAGAATCGCGAACTGCTTCGGCGCCTTCTCCAGCGACTTCGGATCGAACACGATGAAAAAGTTCGGCGAGAAGCTCTGCCATTTCACCGATCGAGTGTTCACAACGATCGTCGGAACCTGCACGCCTTGCACATTCCACGTGATCGTGTCGCCGAGCTTCGCGCCCATGTCGCCGATGACGCCGGTGTCAAGTGACACTTGACCGAGACCGTCGGCCCGCGGCGCGGTGAACCATTTTCCTTGAACGAGGTTCTCTGATGCCGTCAACGAGTCACGGTAGGTCGAACGAAACTCTCGCCGAATCGCCCACGGGCTCGCACCGGTGCGTTCGCGATTTCGGCCTCCGCGACCGCGTCCTCCGTTCGCAGCACGGCTCGCTCGCTCGGCATCGCGATTCTTTTGGATCTCGGCGAGAATGTCGGCGGCCGGCTCTCCGTTGATCGACGCGATGCGCATTGGCACGATCGGCGTCGCGTCGATCAACTCGTACCGGCCCGCGCGGATGATCGAGTCGATCCCGGTCTCTTGTTTTTCTTGAACGTCGAAGAACACGACGTTCGCGCGTGATTCGCCGAGACGCACGCCGAGCGACCGGAGAATATTGCTCTGGACTTGATAGAGCGTGCCCATGAGGAACACACCGAAGCCCAACGCGAGCACCACGGCGCGCGTCTGATTTCCCGGTCGATAGAGACTCGCGATGCCCTGGCGAAGCGGGAATGGCCACGACGGACGCAGAACCCGTCGCGCAAACCACGAGAGAAGCGACGCGCTCAAGTAGAGCACCGCAATCGCGCCGCCGATCGCCACGGTGAACCCGATGCCGCGCTGGATCGTGTTCGCTCGCGTCAGCCCGAGATCGAACACGCTGAACACGATTGCGAACGACAGCGTGATGCGGAGCGGGTCCCAACGCGCGCGACGCAACGCATCCGCGTCCGGCTCACGACGCAACGCCTGCAGCGGCGACACTCGGCGCAGTGCGACGAGTGGCCGCAGCGAGAAGAGAAGCGCGACCCACACTCCGATGGCCAACCCCAACAACATGGCCTGCGGCTCGAGCTTCACGTCGACGTCGACGGGCAGGAAGTCCGCGAGCACTCTCGGGAACAGGAACTGAATTCCAACACCGAGAATGACACCCGCCGCCGCTCCCACGAAGCCCATGATCGCGGCCTGCGTGGTGTAAATCGTCAGCACCTGCCAGCTCGTCGCGCCAACGCAGCGGAGAATCGCGACCGGATCGATCTTCTTCAGCGCGAATGCGTGCACGCCGCTCGCTACGCCGACGCCGCCGAGGAGCAGCGCCACGAGCCCCACGATGGAGAGATAGTCGTGCAACTGATCGATCGCGCCGGCGAGACGGGATTCATTGAAGCCTGCGCTGCGGAACGAGCCATTCGTGCTGTCCAGCATTCGACGCCCGTAGCGCGCCGAGAACAACGTCCTCGAGTAGTTCTCCGGCAGCTTGAACAGCGTCTCGTACTCAGCTCGGCTGCCGAAAACTATGAGTTGAGTCTCGCCCACGTACCGTTCCGGGATGTAGACGCGTGGTCCGACGATCGACGAGATGCCGACGTCACCCGGAACACTCTTTAGAGATCCCGTAATCTCGAACTTGGCGACGCCGAGTGTCACGGTGTCGCCGATGCGGGCGTCGAGCGAGACGAGGAGGGAAGGGTCGACGACGATATTGTGACCGCCCTGCAGGCCGGCCCACGCCGCCACAGGCTCGGTGATGATGGTGCCGTAGAATGGGTAGCGCGGCGCGACCGCGTGGACCTGCACCAGTCGGGTTCCACCGGTGCGTTCGACGAGCGCCATCGACGCGAAGTTCGTCGCCGTCGTCGACGGAATTCCTTTGCGCTCGAGCGAGTCGAGCAGCGTCAGCACTTTCTTCGTCGGCGGCGCGCGTCGCTCGGCCTGGAAGTCGCCGCCGAGCAAGGCGCGTGACTGGTCGTGCACCGAGCGGATGACGTTCTCCGAGAACGAGTCGATCGCGACGAGGGCCGCCACGCCGAGCGAGATCGACGACATGTAGAGCAGCAGTCGCCGACGTGCCGTTCGGCTTTCTCGCCAGGCCAGCGCGAACAACTGGCGTGTGCCGGCCATCAGGCTTGCCCTGATGCGAGCGGCAGCGAGCGGAGGGCGGCGCGCTCCGTCTCTGCGTCGGAGATGACTTTCCCATCGCTCAGGCGGATGATGCGCTGCGCGTGACCGGCGAGCGTGAGGTCGTGTGTGACGAGAATGATCGTCGTCTTCGACTCGCGGTTGAGCGCCTCGAGCAGAGCAACGATGCGCGCGCCGGTTTCGCTGTCGAGGTTGCCGGTTGGCTCGTCGGCGAAGAGGATCCGCGGGGCGTTCGCGAACGCGCGTGCGATCGCCACGCGCTGCTGCTCGCCGCCGGACAGCTGAGTCGGAAAATGGTCGAGGCGATCGCCGAGTCCGACGCGAATGAGGAGATCGCGTGCTCGTGCGCCGGCGCCGGTGTCGCCCCGCAGCTCGAGCGGTACCTGTACGTTCTCGAGCGCGGTGAGCGTCGAGATCAGCTGAAAG
>Ga0126377_10000788_pt1 | contig 19963 bp, 13 predicted proteins | sample PanSoiMetPlot_22_FD_92647 | JGI IMG/M metagenome (GOLD analysis project Ga0126377, IMG submission 92647) | Tropical forest soil microbial communities from Panama - MetaG Plot_22 | ecosystem: Environmental > Terrestrial > Soil > Tropical forest > Bulk soil | place: Panama | collected 2016-02-17 | reverse complement strand
GCTCGGCCAGATCGCACTGCAGCGTGCGGCGTACACGTGCGCGCACCGCGTCGTCGCGAACTCGCAGGCCGCCTCCGGCCGGCTTCGGCTCGAAGGTGTTTCACCACGAAAGATCGTCGTCATCCCGAACGGCGTCGACACCGACACGTTCCGGGCGACGCCGCGACTGCTGCACGGCGGCGATGACGGCCATTCCGCGCCGCGCGCACGCCGACGTGTGTTGATGGTGGCCAATCTCAGGCCGGAAAAAGGTCACGACACGCTCATCGACGCTGCCGCTGTCGTGCTTCGGTCCTTTCCGGATGCGACGTTCACCATGGCAGGCGGCGGGCCGGAGCGCGATCGCCTGATGTCTTACGCGGCACGCCGCGGCGTCGCCGCGGCGTTTTCATGGCTCGGACATCGCAACGATGTCGCGGCGATCGCGCGGGCATCCGATATCTTCGTGCTGCCATCGCGCACGGAGGCGTTTCCCAACGCCCTGATCGAAGCGATGGCCGGGGGGCTTCCCTGCATCGCGACGCGTACTGGCGGGATCCCGGAGATCGTTCAGAACGGGCAGACCGGGCTGCTCGTACGCGTCGACGACCAGGTCGATCTCGCGCGCGCGCTGTGCCGCGTGATGTCCGATGAGCGCCTCGCCGCCGATCTCGGCGCTGCTGCCTCGCGGCACGTGACCTTCACTTATTCCTTCGAACGCATGACCAGCGCGTTCGAACACCTCTATGCCGCCGAGCTCGGACAGCGACACACGTCCGACGAGCGGCCGATGGCTTCCTGATATGTGCGGCATCGCTGGACTCGCAGCCACCGGAGGCGTCGGCGCCGACGCCGTCGAACGCGTCACCGCCATGCGCGACGTCGTCGCGCATCGTGGTCCTGACGACGCCGGAATGCATGCCGACGATCACGCGGTGCTCGGCCACAGGCGGCTGTCGATCGTCGACCTGGCAACCGGCGCGCAGCCCATCGCGAACGAGGACGGCACGATCCATGTCGTGTTCAACGGCGAGATCTACAACCACGGGTCGATCCGGCCTGATCTCGAACAGTGCGGTCACCGGTATCGCACCACTTCCGACACCGAAACGATCGTGCACGCGTACGAACAGTGGGGCGACGCCTGCGTCGATCGCCTGCGGGGCATGTTCGCGTTCGCGATCTGGGACGCACCGAAGCAGCGGCTGCTGCTCGCGCGGGATCGCCTGGGCATCAAGCCGCTTTACTGGACGCGGCAGGGCGATACGCTCCTCTTTGGATCTGAAATCAAGTCGCTCTTTGCGAGCGGGCTCGTCGAGGCGCGGGCGCGGCTCGCAGGAATCCCCGAGCTGCTCGGGACGCGGTTCGTGACAGGCCCGGACACGCTGTTCGAGGCAGTCCATTCCCTCCTCCCTGGCCACCAGCTCGTGTTCGAGCGCGGGAACGTTCGCATCCGCAAGTACTGGGATCTGCCGACGGCCGCAACCGCCATCGAAACCAATTCCGGACCGCAGATCGCCGACGGCGACGTCGTAGCGCGGTTCAGGGAACTCTTCGAGGAGTCCGTGCGGCTGCGGCTGATGAGCGACGTGCCGCTCGGCATGTTCCTCTCGGGCGGCCTCGACAGCAGCGCAATCGCAGCGGTCATGTCGCGGCTGATCGATCGTCCGCTCCAGACGTTTTCGGTCGCGTTCCGCGAACGCGCGTTCAACGAGCTGCAATACTCGCGCGAGGTCGCGAGCGCCATCGGCGCAGAGAGTCACGAAGTCGTCGTCGGGGACGGCGACTTCTTCGACGCGCTGCCGAGGCTGGTCTGGCACGAAGACGAGCCAATCGCCCACCCGTCCAGCGTTCCGCTGTACTTCGTCTCCGCTCTTGCGCGGAATCACGTCAAGGTCGTACTCACCGGCGAAGGCAGCGACGAGATGCTCGCGGGCTACGGCAAATACGTTCGGACCACGTGGAACTGGCGCGCGGCCGACATCTACTCGCGCCTGCCTGCGGCGCTGCGATCGACGGTCGCCCGCGGGCTGACGCACGCGCCGGCGTCCATTCAACGCTACTCCGCGCGATCGTTTCTCACCGTCCCGCACGTGCCGGAGGCGATGTTCTTCGATAACTTTGCCGGCGTCCGCCTCGCCGAACAGCGGGAGCTCCTCAGTCGCGATCTTCGTGAAGCGGCCACGCTCGACAGCGCGTACGGCGGCGCGGCGGCCCACTTCCGGAACGCGCGCGGCACGCTGCTCGATCGACTGCTCTACGCCGATGCCAAGGCGTATCTCGTCGAGCTGCTCATGAAACAGGACCAGATGAGCATGGCGGCCTCGATAGAAAGCCGCGTGCCGTTCCTGGATCACCGCCTCGTCGAGTTCGTGGCCCGCCTCCCCGACCGGTGGAAGGCGTCAGGATTTCAAACCAAGCGGATTCTCCGCGAGGCGATGAAAGGCATCCTGCCGGAGGTGATCCTCAACCGTCCGAAGATGGGGTTCCCGGTACCGTTCGGTACGTGGACGCGTGGCGCCTGGAACGGCGTCGCGCGCGATCTCCTGCTGGATCGGCGCACGCGCGAGCGCGGGCTGATCGATCCGTCTGCCGTCGATCGACTGCTCCGCCGCCATGCGGCCGGCGCGACCAATGGCGCCGACCGCATCTGGAGCCTGCTCAACCTCGAAATCTGGTACCGCACGTTCATCGACGGCGACGGCGTTCAGTCGCTCCCCGTCCCCGCCGCCAAGCGGCGGGCCGATTCGCCGACAACCCGGGAAACGACGACCGATGCGCATTCTGTGGCTCAAGTCTGACCTGCTCGTCCCCCTCGACAAGGGCGGACGCCTGCGCACGTGGCACCTGCTGCGTCACCTGGCCGCGCGCCACGAAATTTCCTATCTCGCCTTTACGGAATCGGGCACGCCGGCCTCGTCGCTGCGAGCGATGAAGGACGTCGCCGACGTCGTTGAACCGGTCACGCGCGACGATGCGCCGAAGGGTTCGTGGAAATTCGCGGCGGATGCCGCAGTGCACCTGGTGGATCCGCTGCCGTACGCGGTCGGCAAGTACCGCTCGCGCGAATATGCGCGACGCGTGCGGCGCTTGCTGGCCGAACGAGCGTTCGATGTGGTCGTCTGCGACTTCCTGTGTCCGATCGTGAACCTTCCCCGGCGGGTGCCGTGCCCGACGGTGCTGTTCACGCACAACGTCGAGTCCGAGATCTGGCGACGGCATGCCGAGACGCACACGAACCCGCTGATGCGCATGCTCTACCGGCAACAGTACCGGCGCATGCTTCGGTTCGAACGGCGCTCGGTGGCACGTTTCGACCTCGTGCTCGCCGTCTCGGATGCGGATCGCGACACCTTCGCGCGCCTCTACCCCGGCGCCATTCATCGTCCGGTGCATGTGATTCCCACCGGTGTCGACGCGACCTACTTCACGCCGTCGGGACCGCCGAGTCGTCCCGACGGCCGATCAATCGTCTTCACCGGCTCGATGGACTGGCTTCCCAATGAAGACGCGATGCTCTTCTTCTGTCGCGAGGTGCTGCCGCTCGTCCGCGCCGCGGAGCCGGAGGCCACACTCTCAATCGTCGGCCGCGCGCCGACGCCGGCGGTTCAGCGACTCGCAGCAGAACAGGGGGTCCACGTCACCGGCCGCGTGGACGATGTCCGACCGTATCTCGAGGACGCAACGGTGTTCGCCGTGCCTCTCCGCATCGGAGGCGGCACGCGGCTGAAAATTTTCGAGGCGATGGCGATGGGCAAGGCGGTTGTATCGACGAGCGTGGGCGCGGAAGGCCTCGACGTCGTCCCGGACGTTCACGTGATGCTGGCGGACGATCCCCGGAGCTTCGCCGACACCGTCGTCGCGCTCTTCCGGGATGTCGAGCGGCGTCGGCAGATCGAGCAGGCCGGGCGCGCGCTCGTGATCGACCGTTACGACTGGTCGGCCGTCGCGGTTTCGCTCGAGCAGGCGCTCGCCTCCGCGGTGAACCAGCCGGCGCAGGACGCGGTGCACGCGGCGTGGCACCCGCTCGAGGGTCGCTGAGGGACAGTATGCAGGTTGCAGTGTTCGGGCTCGGATATGTCGGAACGGTCTCGGCTGCGTGCCTTGCGGCCGATGGTCATCGGGTCATCGGCGTCGACGTCAACCCGGACAAGGTCGCGAGTATCGCGGAAGGACGAAGCCCGATCGTCGAGCCCGGGCTGGACAAGATGCTGGCGGATGCGGTCGCCGATGGGTCGCTGCGCGCGACGACGTCCGTGGACGACGCGGTCGATTCGAGCGATGTTTCGCTGCTGTGCGTGGGCACCCCGAGCCGCCGGAACGGCAGCCTCGACCTTACGTATCTCACGCGCGTCTGCGAACAGGTTGGCAGCGCCCTTCGCGATCGCGAGCGGTATCACGTCGTCGTCGTCCGGAGCACGGTGCTGCCGGGGACGACGCATGACGTCCTCATCCCGGCGCTCGAAGAGGCCTCCGGTCGATCGTACGGGACCGACTTCGGCGTCGCCGTCAATCCGGAGTTCCTGCGCGAGGGAACGGCGGTGAAGGATTTCCGGAACCCGCCGTTTACGCTCGTCGGCCACAACCACGCCGTCGATGCCGCCGGCGCGGCGGCGCTCTACACCGCGATCGACGCCGAGCTCGTCAGCACGAGCATCAGGGTCGCGGAGATGATCAAGTACACATCGAACGCCTGGCATGCGCTGAAGATTTGCTTCGCGAACGAAATCGGCAGCATCTGCAAGGAGCTGGGCATCGACAGTCACGACGTGATGAATCTGTTCTGCCGCGACGCGAAGTTGAACGTGTCGTCCGCCTACCTGAAACCCGGCTTCGCCTTCGGCGGTTCATGCCTGCCGAAGGACGTGCGCGCGCTTCAATATCGCGCCAAGGAGCTGGACGTCGACGTGCCGGTCATCCAGTCCATCCTGCCAAGCAACAGCCGGCAGATGCACCGCGGCATCGACGAGGTGCTGAGGACCGGCAAGAAGCGAATCGGCCTCCTCGGGTTCAGCTTCAAGGCGGGGACCGACGATCTCCGTGAGAGCCCGATGGTCGTCCTGGCCGAGACGCTTCTCGGCAAGGGCATGCAGCTGAAGATCTACGACCGCAGCGTCTCGATTGCGCGCCTCGTCGGCGCCAACAAGAGCTACATCGAGGAACAGATTCCGCACCTCGCGTCGCTGCTCTGCGACTCCCCCGATGAAGTGATCGCCCTGTCGGACGTCATCGTCGTCGGGAACCAGTCGCCGGAGTTCGCGGAGGCGCTGACGCGCTGCGGGAGTGAGCACACCATCATCGATCTCGTCAGGGTGACGCCGCCTGGGACGGACGCGGATTATCGGGGTATCTGCTGGTGAAACGTTTCTAGGCCACGGACGCAATATCACGCCACGAAGGCACGAAGACGCGAAGCAATCGCTTTCACAACAAATCTTCTTCGTGTCTTCGTGTCTTCGCGGCTTGAAGCCTTCGCGACTCGACGTGTCTCGAGGCTGAACTTGCAGTGAGACTATGCCGCGACTTCCTCGATCGTCTTGTACGGCCGCGCGAGGCGGAGCGCGATAAGCAGCTTGATGACCGGCCACGCGGGATCGATTTCGCTCGCGCGGAAACTGAACTTCGGGCTGCGCGGATACCCGTGGTGGTTGTTGTGCAGGCCCTCGCCGCCGGTCAGGAGCGCGACGAAACGGATATTGGTGGCGGTGTTATCGAAGTTGCGGTAGCCGACGTGGTGGCACAACCCGTTGATCGAGGAGGACAGCACGAAGACATACATGACCGCGTGAACGCCCGCAGCCAGAAGCCCCCACCACAGGCCGAGGACGAAACAGAGCGCGACCGTCCCGATCGTCAGGCCAAGGAGTCCGCGGCAGAACACGTAGCGGTCCCACCAGCCATCCTTGATGTCTCGCGCGTAGCGATCGATGACGTCGGAGTTACGCAGCTCCCGGAGATAGTAGAAGACGTTGCCGAGCTGAACGCGCCAGAAGCCTTCGAGCGCCGGGCTGTGCGGGTCGCCTTCCTCGTCGGTGAACGCGTGGTGCTTGCGGTGTACGGCCACCCATTCCTTCGTGAGGATCCCGGTCGTGATCCAGAGCGCGAACTTGAAGAGCCATTCGATCGCGGGGTTGAGCGACAGCGCCTTGTGCGTCGCCGTGCGGTGCAGGTAGATCGTCGTCGAAAAGACTGCGACCTGCGTGATGATGGAAGACACGACGAGCGCGACGACGAGCGACACTAGCACTAACTCACCTCCGAAAAACGCTGGAAAGCATTCAATCCTAACACATTACCCGCGCTTACGTTCGAACTCGCGCATGAACGCGACGAGCGCCTCGACGCCTTCGTCGGGGAACGCGTTGTAGATCGACGCGCGCATCCCGCCGACCGACCGGTGGCCCTTCAGGCCGTCCAGCCCGGCGGCCGTGGATTCCTTCACGAACTGTTTCTCCAGGTCCTCTGACGACAGCCGGAACGTGACGTTCATCAGCGATCGGCAGTCCTTGTCCGCGGTCCCGCGATAGAAGCCCGTGCGATCGATCTCTGCATAGAGCTTCGCGGCTTTGCGCACATTCGCCTGCTCGATGGCCGCGAGGCCCCCGTTCGCGAGCAGCCACTTCATCACGAGGCCGAGCGTGTAGACGGCAAACGCCGGCGGGGTGTTGTACATCGAGCCGTTCTCCGCATGCACCGCGTAGTTCAGCATCGTGGGCAGCGTCTTCGCGGACCGGCTCAACAGATCTTCTCGGATGATCACGACCGTGACGCCAGCCGGGCCCATGTTCTTCTGCGCTCCGGCGTAAACCAGCGCGTGGCGTCCGACGTCGATCGGCTTGCTGAACATGTCAGAGGATGTATCGCTGACAAGCGGCACGTCGCCGACGGCCGGCAGCTCCTTGTATTCGGTGCCCTCGATCGTGTTGTTGGACGTCATGTGGACGTACGCAGCGCCCGGCGTGAGCTTGAGCTCGCCTGGACGCGGCAGCCGCGAGTAGTTCTGGTCCTTGGAGGACGCGGCGACGTTGACCGTGCCGACGCGTTTGGCTTCCTTGATCGCCTTCTCGGCCCACGAGCCGCTGTCGATGTAGTCGGCCGTCGTGCCGGCCGTCAGGAGGTTCATCGGCACCATGGAGAACTGGAGACTCGCGCCGCCCTGGAGGAACAGCACCTTGTAGCTGGCGGGGATGGCGGCCAGCTTCCGGATGTCGGCTTCGGCCTGCGCCAGGATCGCCTCGAAAGCGGAAGACCGGTGGCTGATCTCGAGGATGGACATGCCGACGCCGGGCAGCGCGACGAGATCGCGCTGAATCTCCTCGAGCACAGGGAGCGGCAGGACGGCGGGACCGGCGGAAAAATTGTAGACGCGCTGAACTGTAGTCATGGGCTGCTCTTTAAATGCTGACGAGATGAAGATCGAGGATGTCGGCGTTCCCGTCCTGGATGCGCTTCAGCAAGGCCTCGGACGGCGCGCCGTCGAGGTTGATTCGCGCGACGGCCGCGTGCGCACCCTCGAAGATGATGTTTTCGGTTTCCTGGACGTTGATGTCGCCAGTCCGAAGATGATCGAACACGTGCGCGAGGACGCCAGGACGATCCCGGTGCCTGACGACCAGCATGTGCGTCGCCGGCGTCTTCTTCGCGAGATTGACGACGTTTGGAACCTTGCCTGTGTCCTTGTACGCGGCGATGATGCGGACCGTCTCGGCGGCGATCGCTTCCTGCGCCTGGTCAGTCGATGCCCCGATGTGGTGCGTCCCGTAGACACCGGGCAACGACAGCAGCTGGTCCTTGAACTCTCCCGTGGCGGAGGTCGGCTCGCCCGCAAACACATCCAGGCCGACAGAGAGCTTCTTCTCGCGAACCGCTTTTTCGAGCGCCGCGTAGTCCATTACCTCGGCCCGCGCGGTGTTGATGACGAACGAGCCCGGCTTCAGTTTGTCCAGGATCGACGCGTTGACGAGACCCTTGGTATCAGCGTTCAGCGCGAGGTGGATGCTCAGGATGTCGCTGCGCTCGGCCAGCTCCTGCGGCGTCGGCGCCAGCTCGATAGGGACGCCGGCTTCGGCCGCCAGCGCGGCCGCCGCCGCCCGATCGGCGCGCGCGAATCGCCGGCTCCAGACGAGGACGCGAAGTCCGAACGCATGGGCGCGGCGCGCCGTTTCCTGGCCGATGTTCCCATAACCGAGCAGCCCGATCGTTCGACCGAAAAGACCCCGAGCCTTCGAGTACTCCTTCTTGTTCCACGTCCCGGCCCGAAGTTCGACCACGTTGTCTGGAACGCGGCGGTCGAGCGCCAGAATGAGCGCCATCGCCAGCTCGGCGACGGCGATCGAATTCTTGCCGGGACAATTCGACACGTAGATCCCGCGGCGCGAGGCGGTTGCGACATCGATGGTGTTGTAGCCGGCGCCCGCGCGAACGACGAGCGACAAGGCGCCGGCCTCGAGCATCGCCGCGTTGACGGCGGTGCTGCGCACGACCAGCACATCGGCGCCGGTCTCCTTGATCGCCGATGCCAGCGAATCATCTTTCAGATCGGGCTGGTAGACGACTTCGCATCCGGCGGCTTTCAGGCCGTCGAGGCCGCTTTGCTCAAATTTGTCGGCAATCAATACTTTCATCGTCGTCTTTTGAAATGTCTGGAGCGCGAAGGCTTCAGCCGAGCGTTCATATCACGTTGATCAGCAATCCGTCGCGAAGCTTCGGCTCGAACCACGTGGACTTCGGCGGCATAATCGCACCGGCGTCGGACACGGCCATCAGGTCGGCGACGGCGACGGGACACAGCGAGAACGCGACCGCCGCCTTGCCGGAATTGACCTGACGCTCGAGCTCGGCTGTGCCGCGGGCGCCGCCGACGAAGTCGATTCGCTTGTCGGTGCGCACGTCGGCGATCTTCAGAATCGGCGCGAGCAGCCGGTCCTGCAGGACGCTCACGTCGAGCGACCCGATTGCGTCGCCGCGGTCGGGCGCGGCCTTCGGCCGGAGCGTCTGCCAGCGACGGTCGAAGTACATCGCGATCTCGCCAGGACGAGCGGGCGTGGCCGGGCCGGGTGCAACCTCGAACGCGTCGCCGACGGCGCGAAGAAATCCGTCTGCCGTCAGGCTGCCAAGATCCTTCACGGTCCGGTTGTACGGAAGAATCTGCACCTGATCGCGCGGAAACGCGACGGCGAGAAACCCGCTGTCGCGGCCGGGCGTGCGTGCACGCGCGGCACTAGCTGCCCGATGGTGGCCGTCGGCAATGTACAACGCCGGTACGCCTGCGAACGCGGCGACGAGTGCCTCGCGATCGGAACCGGTCACTTTCCAGATGGTGTGATGCACGCCATCGACCGCCTCGAAATCAAACAGCGGCGCGCCCGATGTCGCGCGCCGGCCGATCGCATCGATGTCGGCCGACTCGCGGTACGTCAGGAACACCGGCCCGGTCTGCGCGCCCAGCGTCTTCATGTGGCGCGTTCGATCGTCTTCCTTGTCAGGCCGCGTTTTCTCGTGCTTCTTGATGACGTCGCGGTCGTACTCATCGATCGAGAAGCACGCGGCTAAGCCGGTCTGCGTGTGACTGCCCATTCGAAGACGGTAGAAGTACACGCACGGTTCGTCCTCGATAACGAAGGAGCTGGCCTTGAGCGCGTTGAAATTCTTCGCGGCGCGCTCGTACACCGCATCGGAATACGGATCGGTTCCCGGCGGCAGCTCGAGTTCCGGCCGCGAGACACGCAGGAAGCTGAGCGGGTTACCGTCGGCCAGCCCCTTCGCTTCATCGACGGTGACGACATCGTACGGAACGGCTGCAACCTGTGCTGCAACCTCGGGTTTTGGACGCAGCGCACGGAACGGATAGAGCCTCGCCATGGGGCTCGAATTATGACACGGGCCGCGCGGCGGCCGCTTTGTCTCGTAGAATGCGCCCATGCGTATATCGATCCGCCTTGCGGCCGCTGTCGTGTTCGTCGTCGGCTCCCTCAGCCCGGGCGCGGCGCGAAGCGACGTTCAGAAGATCGTGTTCGCGCGGCCATTTCCAAACGCCGGGCAGATCGTCTTGTACACGGCCGCGGCTGATGGCTCGGACGAGCGCCCGCTGCTCCAGACGCGCGATTGGGACTACGACGGCACGTGGTCGCCCGACGGCGCCTCGATCGTGTTCACCTCTGAACGGGATGGCTCGGCCGATCTCTATCGCGTCAAGCCAGACGGCTCGGGCCTCGAGCGGCTGACTGATGATCCGGCCTACGACGATCAGGCCGCGTTTGCGCCGGACGGAAAGCAGCTGGTCTTCGTCAGCACGCGAAAGGGCGGCTTCGCGCACGTGTGGACGATGGATCTGCAAAGCCGCCGGGCGAAAGCGTTGACATCCGGGACTGACAGCGGCGACTACCGGCCGTCGTGGTCACCCGATGGGAAGTGGATTGCGTTCGCATCCGACCGAGGCAGCAATCTGCCGAACGGCTACGGACGCTGGGAGCACCTGCAGCTCGTCGATCTGTACGTGATTCACCCGGATGGTACAGGGCTGAAGCGCATCACCCAGCACGGGAACTTCTGCGGCAGCCCAAAATGGGCAGCGGACAGCCGGAAGGTCGTCGCGTACTGCATGACCGCGGAGCAGACGCTCGCAAACCGGCGAGCGAGCCCGGAGCCGGGAAACGATACGCGACTCGTGTCGATCGACATCGACACCTCAAAGTCCGCGGATCTCCCGGCCGGACCCGGCGTCAAGTTCAACCCGTCAGTCGTGGGACAGACGATCGGCTACATTCGCAAAGACACCGCGGCGGCCGGGGTGTACTACAGCGACGGGCGTACCGGACCGAAGGGCAACGTCCGGACCGTCGCGTGGTCCCCCGACGGCAAGCGCGTCGTCTTTCATCGCCGCGAGACGGTGCCGCAGACGTTCTGGAAGAAGGTCTTCAGCCGCAATCCGGCGTTCGAGCTGACGATGACGGGGATCCTGCCGTCGTTCAACCAGGCGGGCGACCGGTTCGTCTTCACCGGGCGGCCGACGTCCGGCGTGCTGGGATCGAGCATCAACGTCGGCACGCCCGGCTCCGAGAAATTCGACGTGCTGTTCACCGATCCGAAGCGCAACGTACTCGCGCCGCAGTGGGCGCCGCGCACCAATCAGATCATTTTCGGAGTCGGTGTCTTCAACGCGTTCTACAACGGGTTCAACGGCCTCTTCCTCAAGCCGGAGGATCGCGCGGAGGGCGGCGCACAGATCGCCGTCATGCAACCAGACGGCAAGGGCTTCCACGAGATTACGACCGGCCCGAACAACAACGCCTTCCCGTCGATGTCGCCGGACGGAACGAGGTTCGTCTTTCGATCCTTCGGGCCCGAGGGCGACGGCCTGCGGGTCATGAACATCGAGACGAAGGCGATCACGACGCTGACGAAGGGCTACGACAACTTCCCGCTCTGGTCGCCGCGCGGCGATCTGATCATGTTCTCGCGCCAGGCCGACCATGACTACGAGATCTACACGGTCAAGCCGGACGGAACGTCGGTGAAGCGCCTGACCTTCGCGCGCGGCAACGACGCGCACCAGGGCTGGTCGCCCGACGGCGAGCACATCGTCTTTGCTTCGTCGCGGATGGGATTCAAGGACGAAGCGACGTATACGGACATGCCGCAGCCGTACGGCGAGCTCTTCGTGATGAAGTACGACGGGTCCGACGTGCAGCAGCTGACCGACAATCAGTGGGAAGACGGCACGCCGGCATGGCAACCGACGGGAACGCCGGCAGCGACACAGGCCGGCCGGCGATGAATCGGTGAAATTAGGAATAGTGAATTAAGCATTAGGAATTCAATTCTGAATTCCATTCCTAATTCCTAATGCTTAATTCCTAATTCCGCGAATGCGGAGTCTCGCACTGCGGCGAAGGCTGCCATTTCCGCCGCGGGGACCGGATCCGCCGGCGGCATCGCGCGGTGCGCGGTGACTGGATTGACGAACACGCCATTCTTCTTCAGCCGGTAATCGAGATGCGGCCCCGTCGCGAGGCCGCTGGACCCGACGCGCCCGATGACCTCGCCCTGCTGAACGCGCTCGCCCGCGCGAACGGAAATCGCCGACAGATGCAGGTACTCCGACTCGAAGCCGTTTGCATGACGCAGATGAACGAGACGGCCTGACGCGCCGGCCATCCCCGCTGAGACCACCACGCCGTCCGACACGGCAACGACCGGCGCGCCTTCGGGCGCGCGGTAGTCCACGCCCAGGTGCGCGCGGTACTCGCGCAGCACGGGATGCATGCGGCTCTTCGAAAACGCCGACGTGATGACGGGCTGAAACTTCAGCGGCGACGCCAGGAAGAAGCGCTTCATCGACGTGCCGCGTTCGTCGAAATATCCGGGCGCCCCGCCTTCGGGGGTGAACCGGACGGCGCGAACCCGACGGCCCGAGTTGTTGAACTCGACGGCCGTCACCGGGCCGTAGCCCGCGAACCCATGATCATCGCGGTACTGCTTCTCGACGCTCACGTCGAAGTGATCGCCCGGCTGCAGCTCGGTGCTGAAGTCGATCTCGCCTCCCAGTATTTCGGCGAGCACCAGCGTCAGATCGATCGTCTCTCCTGCAGACTCGATGGCGGATACCAGCGATGGCGCCGCTCGATCGATCTGACCGGTGACGTGCTCCATCGTTCGCGTCTTCGGAATCGGCAGCACCTCTGCCGCAAGCTCGTTGCCGTTCGTCCGGCTCAATCGCAGGAAACGATCGCCGTCGATCTCGTATTCGAACCTGGTGACCGTGCCCGCCAGATCGGTTTCCAGACGATACGGCTGGTTCACACGAACCTTGCGGAGATCGAACACCGCCGCCGCCCGCTCGATCATCCGCGCCACGTCCGCCGCAGCAATGGACCGTGCACGAAGCATCGATGCGAGCGTCGCGCCAGCGGTCACGCGCGCGGAGACGACGATGTGCTCGGATTGAAGCGCGATGTCGTGAGCGGCCTGCCCGAGCGCCTGGCGCGGAGCGGCAGCCACAACCTCGCCGCGTTCGGGAGAACGGGAGCACGCGGCTGCACAGAAACAAACGGAGACAAACACACACGCGGTCGCAGGTCGCACGGTCGACGTCATTCTATCGGCTCGACGAGTTTGGACGGCTACAAGGCCGCTTCTGGCGGCCCATCCTACTCTGATACAGTCAGGCCCGGAGGGTGGACGTGATGAAAGTCTCTCGACGAGCGGCGCTGGCCATCGTCCTGGCGGCTGCGGCCGTGCTGCCGCTGCGCGCTCAATGGCCCGCGACAGAGCGAATCGATCTGGACGCGATCTACCGCATCAAGGACGAGGGGCTGCAGCGGTCCAAGGTCATGGAGATCGAGAGCTACCTGACCGACGTCTACGGTCCGCGCCTGACGGGCTCCCCGAACATTCGCGAGGCGGCCGAGTGGACCCAGAAGACGATGAAGGACTGGGGACTCTCGAACGTGCATCTCGAAACGTGGCCGTTCGGCCGCGGCTGGCAGAACCAGAAGATGGTCGCGATGGCGACAACGCCGCGCGCGTTTCCGCTCATCGCGTATCCGAAGGCATGGACACCCGGCACCAACGGGCCGGTCACCGGAGAAGCGGTCATCGCGGTGATCGAGAACGAGCACGACTTCGAGACGTTCAAGGGCAAGCTTCGTGGCAAGTTCGTGCTCGCATCCGCCATGCGCGAGGTCCAGGCTCATTTCGATGCGCTGGGCCACCGCTACACCGAAAGCGAGCTCGTCGAGCTCTCGCAGCAGCCTGCGGCCGGAAGGGGCCGCGGCCGCGGCAACTTCAACCCCGACTTCAATCGCAAGCGGACGCAGTTCTGGATCGACGAGGGCGTTGCCGCCGTCCTCGACGCGAGCCGCGGCGACGGCGGCACGGTCTTCGTCCAGGCGCCGCAGGGCGTCTCTCGCGATCCGAAAGGGCCGCCGCAGCCGACGCAGGTGACTCTCGCGGTCGAGCACTATGGGCGCATCTGGCGCCTGCTCGAAAAGAAGATCCCCGTCGCGCTGTCGATGGAGATCGACAACCGCTTCTACGATCAGGATCAAAACGCATTCAACGTCGTCGGCGAGCTCGCCGGTGCGGACAAGGCCGACGAGATCGTCATGCTGGGCGCGCATTTCGATTCATGGCATACGGGCACGGGCGCGACCGACAACGCCGCGGGGTCCGCCGTGATGCTCGAAGCGATGCGCATCCTCAAGGCAAGCGGCGTCAGGCTGCGGCGCACCGTCCGCATCGGGTTGTGGGGCGGCGAGGAGCAAGGACTGCTCGGATCGAAGGCCTACGTGAAGGAACACTTCGCGGATCCCGAAACGATGCAGCTGAAGCCGGAACACGCGAAGATCGCGGGCTACTTCAACGTCGACAACGGGACGGGCCTCATCCGCGGCGTGTACCTCCAGGGCAACGAAGCGGTCGCGCCGATCTTCCAGTCATGGATGACGCCGTTCAAGAATCTCGGGATGGACACGCTCACGATCCGGAACACGGGCGGCACCGATCATCTTTCGTATGACGATGTCGGGCTGCCGGGATTCCAGTTCGTCCAGGACGAGATCGAGTACGACACCCGCACGCACCACTCGAACATGGACGTCTACGAGCGCATTCAGTCGCAGGACATGATGCGCAACGCGGTCATCGTCGCGGCATTCGTCTACAACACGGCGAACCGGGACGAGAAGCTGCCGCGCAAGCCGCTGCCGAAACCGAGGACGCCGCCGGCCGGCCGCAGCTCGCAGCCGTAGCGCGATCGGTGAAGCGCGAGCCCCTAGATCAGGCGCGGTTGTGCCGCGACGCCCATTCGCGCAGGACGTGCTGCCGCTCGCGGGCTTCGGGGAATTCATCCAGGCGATCGGTCGCCCACGGCAACCGGTAGACCCAGTTGCTTTCGGCGACGACCGACGGATCGTTGATGCGATCGCGCCATCCGAACACGTCCTGGATCGGGAAGACGGCCAAGTCTGATCCCGACGCGTAGAGCAGCTCGACGAGGGCGTCGCGAACCTCCGGATATGGCGCACGCGCGAACTGCGCGTACGCGGCGGCGCTGACTTTCTCGCGGTCCGTCTCCGGCGCCTCTTCCCACCAGACGATCATCGGCTCGGTGTCGTGTGTGCCGGAAAGCGCGACCGACAGCGTCGGATATTCGCGCGGATCCCTGAACGGCTGTCCTTCCGCGTGCCAGTGACGCTCCCATCGAAACACCTTGAAGCCCGGCACGCCCTGGCGGGCCAGAGACTCGCGTACGAAATCCGGCACGGTGCCAAGGTCCTCGGCGATGACTTGCGCGCCCGATGCCTTGAAGATTCCGAGCAGCGTCTCGCCGAGCGCGCGTTGCGCCGTTTCGTCGTGCGGCGTGAAGTACGGCGGGCTTCCGTCCTTCGGTCGCGCGTACGTTCGATAGAACCCGACGAGGTGATCGACGCGAAACCCATCGAACAGATCGGCGCAGCGCCGCACGCGTTTGCGGAGCCATTCGTAGTCGCCGCCGGCAATCGCGTGCCAGTCGTAAACCGGCGTTCCCCAGTCCTGACCCTCGGCGCTGAACGCGTCCGGCGGCGCACCAATCGTGGCGTCCATCCTGAACTGGTGCGGCCGCACCCACACGTCGGCGCTGTCGCGGTCGACCATGAACGGAAGATCACCCAGCAGCCGGACCCCGTGCGAACGCATGCGCGCCGTCCGCCACTGGCCGTCGGCAATCCACTGCAAGTATTGATAGAAGAGGATCTCGTTCGCCAGTTCCTTCCGGGCGTCCTCGAGGGAGCGCCGGTCGCGCAATTCTTCCGGCCAGTTGTTCCAATCGACCCCGCCCGCGCGCGCGTGGAGCGCGCGGAACACGCCGTAGTCGTCGATCCACCAGGCCTGCGTCGTGACGTACGCGTGCAGGTCCGCCGCCCTCGATGTGCTGCGGCCCCACTCGACGGTCAGGAACCGCTCGAACGACGCCTGCAGCCATACTTCTTTCAGGCGCCTTGCCGCCCGGTAGTCGACGATCGCGGCCTGCCGAAGCGACTCGACGGTGCTTCTGTCCTCAGTCGACAGGATCGACTCGCCGCCGATCGCCTGGAATTCGGGCACGTCCGGTATGTGAATGAAGATCGGGTCGATGGCCATCGCGCTGATGGCCGAATACGGCGACTGCTCGCCCGGCGCCATCTCGTTGATCGGCAGGAGCTGCCACGTCCGCAGCCCGGCCGCGCGCATCCATGCCGCCATCGGCACGAGATCCGGAATCTCGCCGATGCCCCAGCTCCTGGTCGACGCGCACGAGAACAGCGGGACGATCAGGCCGGCGGCGCGCTCAGTCATGGGCGGACCGATCGTTCCCGCCGGGTGAAGTGATCCAGCACGCGCGCGATGCCCTCGCGGAACGCATCCTCCGGCGTGAGCACGCTGACGATGAGGAACGATTCGCGCGCAAAATCGAAGAAGTAGCCCGGGTGGACCAGTACGCCCTCACGACTCAACAATCCCAGCACCAATTCTTCCTCAGGCTCGAACGACGGTACCTGAAGAACTGCGTACCAGCCTGCCTCGGCCGTCAGGCGCGTGCAGGCGGGCACATTCTTTATCTCGCGTTCGAGCTGCGCGAAATTGGCGCGAACGCGGCGCAGAATCTCCTCGCGCACGCCGGCGCCGCGCCGCAACAGGTCTGCAGCGGCAACCTGCACGGGCGTCGCGACCGACAGATACGTGTCGCAGATGACCTCGAGGCGCTGCAATGCTTCGCCGACGAGCGCAGGCGGACCGGAGACGCCGATCCATCCAAGCTTCAATTGCGGCAGCCCGACCGATTTGGAAAGGCCACCCAGGCTGAACGACAAGGCCTCGCGCACGGCAAGCGGGCGACCCGCGTGCGCGGCAGCGCCGTCCTCGAGCTCGTAGTCGACGAACACCTCGTCGGCAACGATCGCGATGTCGCGCGGGGCGCAGAGTGACGCGAGCCGCGCGAGCTCGTCACGCGCGATCAGAGATCCCGTCGGATTGTTCGGACTCACGACCAGCACCATCTTCGTCCGCGAGGTCATCGCCCGTTCGAGGCTGTCGAAGTCCAGCGACCATCGTCCGTGGTACTCGAGCGCGTACGGCTTCGGCAGGACGAGATCCATGCGCGTCAGATAGTCGAAGAGCGGATAGCTCGGACGAGGCACGAGCACTTCGTCTCCCGCGCCGCACAGCAGCTTGAACAGCAGCGAGTACGAGTCGCTCGTGCTGGCTGTCAGGACCACGTGGGCCGGGGAGAGATCCAGCCCGTGACGCCGGTAGTCCGCCGCGACGGCGGTTCGGGCGTCGAGCAGGCCGAACGGCGTGGGTTCGTAGCGCAGGGCGCGCGCATCCGCGAGCGACGCGAGCAGCGTCGCTGGATATGCGATGCCCGCTCTGGTGGGATTCGACTCGGTCAGGTCGATGAACGGCCGGCCGGCGCTGCGCAGCGATTCGACGGCGCTGGCGAGTCGGTTTGCCGCGAGATCGCGCGGCAGGCGATCGGAGAACACGCCTTTCAGGTCCCCGGGATGATCTCGACTCGCTCGATGACGTCGCCTTCGAGAATCTGGTCGACCACCTCGATACCGTTCAACACCTGCGCGAACACCGTGTACTCGTGGTCGAGGCGCGGGTTGTCGACGAGGTCGACGAAAATCTGGGCATCGCCCGTATCGCGCCCGCGCGTCGAGATGCCGACGGCGCCGCGAACGTGCGGCCAGAGTCCGACCTCGTCGCGCATGAACGGCGAGTCGCCGATGTACTCGTTCGCGCCGGGACTCCCGCCCTGGATGACGAAGTTCGGCACGACGCGATGGAAGGTCAGGCCGTTGTAGTACCCGGCCTCGGCCAGGCGGGCGAATCGCAGCACGGTTGCCGGCGCCTGCGCGGTGAACAGCGCGAGCTCGAAGGCGCCGACACCGCGAATCGTCAGCCGCGCCCGCGGTGACGCCAGCCGGCGAAGTTCGTCGGGGTCAAGATCGCGGCTCGCCTCACGAACGGGTTTAGCAGCCGCAGTCCGCGACGATTCCTTGCGTCCGTTCGTGGCCGTTCCTGCCAGCGCCGCGAGCGTTTTCGTGATGGCGTCGCGCGCATCGTGGGAGTTGTCGCTGGCCTGGTCGACCAGGCGGTCGAGCGCGGCTTTGAGCGCGGGCATCGCGGCCTCGCGATTCGGCGTATCCGCGAGAGCGGCCGCCGCGGCGCGAAGCACCTGATTGCCAGGGCGCGTCAGCTGCGCGACGAAGATCGCATCGGCGTCGTGCGCATAGAGTTTCTGCAGACCTTCGATCGCGACCTCGCGCACGTTGTCATTTTCGTCTGCCGCCGCGCGTTCGAGCGCCGCGCGATCGCGAAGGATCGTCGCCGCCCGCGCGGCGTACATCCGCAGCTGCCACGTCCGCGACGCCCAGAACTGGCCGAGCACCGCGGCGGCTCGATCCGGCGACGCCGACGCAAGCGCGACGAGCGCATGCGCCGAGCGATGCCAGCCTCTCGCTGATCCGGCCTCGCTCAAATCGTGCACCGTGCGGTCGAGAAATGCGATCGCATCGTCACCCGACGAGCAGCCTGACAACTGATCGATGGCCACGAGCGCGACCGGCGTCGCCGTATCGCCAACCTTCTCGAGCGAGACGGAACACGCATCGGGCGACTTCCTGATGGTCAGCTGACGCAGTGCTTCGAGCCTGACCATGAACGAGGGATCGCGAGCCGCAGTGCTCAGGAGCGGAATCGCAACCGCGCGCAACGCGAGGCGCCGAACCTGCGCGTCGGGATCCGCGGCGACCTTGCCGGCCAGATCCTCGTCGGCGGCGTTCGCGGAGAGGAGCGCCTCGAGCGCCAGTCTCCGGACGCGTGCCCCGCTGACCGGTTCCGATGGCCGCAGCACCGCGAGTTCCTTCAGGAACGCGATCGCTTCGGGCCCGGGAGCGCGGAGCTTTCGCGAGACCCGTGTCAACGACTCGAATCCCTTTGCGACGGCGAGGCGGTCGGTGACCGACGTGCTCCGCGAGTGGAGCTCCAGGAGCAGTTGCTCGGCGTGCTCGGCCTGCGGCGCGTCCGCGTACGGGAGCCGTCCGATCGTGTCGGCCAGGGCTTCGCGGACGTCGCTGTCGGTCTCGACCTTCAAGCGGGCTCCGAGCGCGTTCAGCGTCTGATCCACGGCGCCGTTCACCGGTTTCTCGCGCTTCCACCCCTGCGCCGCCTGACCAACGGCGTCCGCGGCCTCGGCTCGGACCTCGGAGAGCGGGTGGCGGAACAGAGCCAGGATGTCGGGAATCAGCGCAGGACGTTCGAGACGACCCAACGCCCGGACGCCGGCGCGCGCAATTTGCGGATCCGCGCTGCGGGAACCGGAGCGGAGGGTCGCGACGTCAGCGGGCGTCGGGGCCCTGCGGTCCTCCGCCTGCAGCACGGACAGGAGTGTTTGCGCGGAGGCAGACAGCGGGAATGCAAGAATGCAGAAATGCAGGAATGCAAGAATGCGGAATGCAACACGGCTGCGTTCCGTGTTCTTTTGCATTGCTGCATCCTTGCATTCGTGCATTTCGTGTCTCAGCGAGCTGAGTCTCTCGACGCGCGAGTCAGCGACGAGTAGTGCAGCATCTGCTCAGCCAGATCGAGCGGGTATGAGATCTCGACGTCTTCTATCGATCCGTCGGCGCCGACGACGGACGTCAGCGCTGGCATCACGAATCCTGTATATGACGGCAGCTTCAGTCGATCGACCCTGCGGACGACCTCGTCGCGCAAGTCCGGGTCGAAGTGCACGCCGTACTGCTCGAAGAGCGCGTGCGCTGCATCGTAGTCGCCTTCGCCCTTGATGCGCTGCACTTCCGTCAGCAGCCGGCCCACACCGTCACGAAAGGCCTCGGCGTCGACCATCACGAAGTACGTCTTTCCGTCGCGCTGTCGTGTCGCGATTGACCGTGTGTTCGCCATCAGCCAGCGAACGACCAACTGGCGGTTGCGCATGTGATCTTCTTCGATCGTC
>Ga0126377_10000787_pt1 | contig 19990 bp, 16 predicted proteins | sample PanSoiMetPlot_22_FD_92647 | JGI IMG/M metagenome (GOLD analysis project Ga0126377, IMG submission 92647) | Tropical forest soil microbial communities from Panama - MetaG Plot_22 | ecosystem: Environmental > Terrestrial > Soil > Tropical forest > Bulk soil | place: Panama | collected 2016-02-17 | reverse complement strand
ATCTCCGGCCGCTGGCCGGCGAGAGGTGGCTCGGCTTCCCCGCCGATCGCGGTCAGCCGGACTCGTTCGGCCACCTGCTCCGCCGCGAGCTCCTCGCCTGCGGGCTGACCAGCCCGACCATCACGTCGGTCGACAGCCTCACGGCGCAGAAGCGGCTCATCCAGGCCGGCCTCGGCATCGGCATCATGCCGACGAGCAGCGTGCGCGAGGAGATCGCGATCGGCAGCTTGCGCCTCATCGAGGTGGCCAGCCTGAAGGCGGAGCTCCCGGTGGTCGCCGTGCAGCGGCGCGACGGGCGGAGGACGCGGCTCGCCGCGGACTTCCTCGACCTCCTGCGCGAGCTCATGCCGGCGCTGCGCCGCCCGACCGGCGTGCCGCGCGCTACGGCTCGGGCTCGCCGTTCTTCCCGTCGACCTCCGGGATGACGACGGTCGTCTGCCGGGACCCCGGCGCCGCCGACAGCGCGGTCAGCGCAGGCCGAGCTTGCGCAGCTTGCTCTGCAGGGTCGTGGGCCGGAGGCCCAGGATCGCGGCCGCGCCGTCGGGCCCGTAGATCTTGCCGCCACTCCTGGCCAGGGCCGCCGTCAGGTGGCGGCGCTCGTTCTCGACGTAGGTGACCAGCGGGTCCCCCTCCAGCTCGTCGGGGCAGTCGCCGTCGAGGACCTGGATCCTGAGCGTCGGCGGCGACGGCATCAGCGCGAGGTCGTCGGGCTCGAGGATGCCGCTCGGTCGCAAGATCGTGGCCCGCTCGAGCGTGTTGACCAGCTGGCGCACGTTGCCCGGCCAGTCGGCGTCGACCAGCGCCGCCGCCGCGGACGACGACAGCGACCACGGGCCGAGCCCGCGCTTGGCCGCCAGGTCGTCGAGGAACTGCTGGGCCAGCGGCGCGATGTCCTCCCGCCGCTCGTGCAGCGGCGGCAGGCGCAGCGGGAACACGGCGATGCGGAAGTAGAGGTCCTCGCGAAAGGTGCGCGCCTTGACCGCCGCCGGCAGATCGACGTGCGTGGCGGCGATGACCCGGACGTCGACCCGGATGCTGCGGTCCGAGCCGACCGGCTCGAACGTGCCCTCCTCGAGGACGCGCAGGAGCTTGGCCTGGGCCGAGAGCGGCATGTCGCCGATCTCGTCGAGGAAGAGCGTCCCTCCGTTGGCGGTGACGAAGCGGCCCGGCCGGTCGGCCACCGCCCCGGAGAACGCCCCGCGCACGTAGCCGAAGAGCTCGCTCTCGACCAGGTTCTCGGGGATCGCGGCGCAGTTGAGGGTCACGAACGGCTCGTTCACGCGCGGGCTCCACGCGTGGATCGCCGTCGCCAGCACCTCCTTGCCGGTGCCGGTGTCGCCGGTGATGAGGACCGGCATGAACGTCTGCGCCACCTGCTCGGCCGCGTGCACCACCGCGCGCATCTGCGAGTTGCTCGACGCGCGCACGCGCCGGCACGCCTCGGCCGGGTCGCGCACCTGCTCGCGCAGGAGGCGGTTCTCCTCCATGAGCCGGCGGCGATAGCGGTGGAGGAGCTGCGACTGCTCGGCGAACAGCATCGCGGTGGCGACGATCTGTCCGTACACGCCGGCCAGCTCGACCGCCTCCTGCGTGTAGTGCATGCAGATCTGCCGGTCGAGCGTGATGAGCCCGAGGTCGCGCGCGCCCGCGTAGAGCGGGACCAGCATGCAGGCGTGGCCGGGCGGCAGGTCGAGGATGCCGTCGTACGGGTCGCCCTCGGAGCTGCGGTGGTGGGCCTCGTCGAGCGGGATCGGCCGGCGGGTCTGCAGCGCCTCGCGGATGGTCGGGAACTGCTCGAGCGAGAGGCGGTGGCGCCGGATCTCCGCGTTGGACAGCGGCCCCTGGGTGGCGCGCACCGTGAGCTCGTCGCCGTTGAGCTCGTAGAGCGCGGCCAGGTCATACGGGACGATGCGCTTGAGCGACCGCAGCGCCTGTTCGAGGACCCGGTCGAGCGCGTTCGGCTCGGTGGCGAGCGCCGCGAGGCGGTGGAGATCGGCCGTGTAGTCGAGGAGGCGCGTCATCGATCCCTGGGGGGGCAGGTTCACCGAAGGATTCACGAAATCTCGCTGTCCACCGAAATACCGTTACCGCATCCAACGACATTTCGGTGTGTTTGTTTGTGGGGCTCAAGCAGGTCGAGCAGTTAGGCCGTTCGCCCGGCTGGTGTGACCCTTGCTCGAGAAGGGGGAGCAACCACCGGACCAGGGGGAAGGAACGCCATGCCACGGAGCGCGGCGCGCCCGTTTGCGCGCTTGATTGTCCTCTGCGGCGCGGCCGCCACCGCCGGTGCGTGCGATCCGGCGGCGAGCGCGCAGGCTCAGGAGCGGAGCTTTCCCGCGTCGGTCCCGGTCGGGGGCGGCGGGCCGCACGGCACCACGCCGATGACCGCGCAGCGGCGCAAGATGGACGAGCTCAAGATCGGCATCCCCGGTCCGCCGCCCGGCATCGACGCCGCGGTGTGGAACGCCGCGGTGCCGGAGGACAATCAGCCCACCCAGGAGCGGATCATCCTCGGCCGCGCGCTCTACACCGAGCCGCGGCTGTCGGCCGATGGCACCGTCGCGTGCGCGACCTGTCACGACGCCGTGCACGGGTTCATCGATCGTCGACCGGTGGCGGAGGGGATCGGCAACAACCTGGGGCGGCGCAACACGCCGACATCGATGAACGCCTCGTTCATGGGGGTGCAGTTCTGGGACGGTCGCGCCGGGTCGCTCGAGGCCCAGGCGCTCCTGCCCATCGTCAACCCGATCGAGATGGGCCAGCCCGACGGCGAGGCCGCGGTGCGGGCCATCGCGGGCGACCCAGCGTTCGAGAAGATGTTCCGCGCGGCCTACGGGCGCGGGCCCAACTACATGGACATGGGCCGGGCGCTGGCCAGCTTCGAGCGCACGCTCATCTTCCTCGACGCGCCGTTCGACCGCTTCCTGCGCGGCGACGAGGACGCGATGACGCCGGGCGCGCAGCGCGGGTGGGTGCTGTTCAACGGCAAGGCGCGCTGCGTCGCGTGCCACCCGATCAACGCCGCCAGCCCGATCGGCAGCGACGAGCGGTTCCACAACATCGGCGTGTCGGCGCGCCACCAGAACTTCGACGCCCTGTCGTCGAAGGCGATCGCGCTCTTGGAGGAGAACGCCTCGCCCACCGCGATCGACGCGCTGGCGCTGGAGACCGACGCCTCGGAGCTGGGCCGCTTCCTGGTCACGCGGAGCTACGCCGACGTCGGGGCGTTCCGCACCCAGCAGATCCGCAACGTCGGCATCACGGCGCCCTACATGCACGACGGCTCGATGATGACCCTGTGGGACGTCATGGACCACTACAACAAGGGCGGAGAGCCGAACCGCTTCCTCGACGGCGGAATGGAGCCGCTGGCCCTCGACGAGGGCGAGATGGCCGACGTGGTCGAGTTCATGTTCGCGCTGACCGACGTCCGCTTCGCCCGCGAGAACCAGGCGGAGATGGCGCGGCAGCGAGAGGTGGCCCGCAAGCAGCGGCCGTTCCGCGACGACGACATGGCGTTCCGCCGGCGCCTCGCGTTCGACGGGAGGCAGACGCGATGAGGCGGACGAAGGCGGCGAAGCGGACGAAGCAGATCGAGCGAACGGAGCGGGTGGAGCGGGCGGAGCCGGCGGAGCCGGCGGCGCGGGCGGAGCCGACGGCGCGCGGCCCCCGCGGCCGGATCGTCGGGGTCGAGACGCGCTACATGGAGGAGCGGCGGGTCGCGCTCGAGGGGCTGCGCGGGATCGACCGGCGCGGCTTCCTCAGGGCGTCCGCCGCCGCCGCGGCCGCGGCCATGGCCTGCGGCGTCGCGCCGCACTCCTTCCAGCCGGTCCGCGTCGCCTTCGCCGGCGAGCGCGGGCGCGAGCGCGACGGGTTTCGCTTCGCGTACATCTCGGACTCGCACCTCTTCGAGGAGAAGCTCAACGACCGGTTCGTGCGCGCGCTGCTGCGCGCGGTGGACGACGTCAACCGGCTCGACCCGCAGCCGGACTTCGTGCTGTTCGGGGGCGATCTGGCCCAGCTGGGCCAGCCGGCCGAGCTGCGCCTGGGCGCCCAGATCTTGAGGTCGCTGCGGGCGCCGGTCCGCATGATGGTCGGCGAGCACGACTGGTACCTCGACATGGGCGAGCTGTGGCGCGACCTGTTCGGCGAGCCCACCTACTCGTTCGACCACAAGGGGGTCCACTTCACCGTCCTCAACAGCATCCTCGAGGAGGACTTCTGGAGCGAGCGCGGGCTCTCTCCGATGGAGCGGATGAAGACGGTGGCCGGCCTCGACAACAACGCGCAGCGGCCCTTCACGGTCGGCGTCGAGCAGCGCGAGTGGCTGCGCCGGGACCTGGCCGGCCTGCCCTCGACGGCCCCGGTAATCGTTTTCTCTCACTCTCCGCTCTACAAGCTGTACAAGCCGTGGAACTTCTGGACCGACGACGCCGACGAGGTGCAGGCGCTCCTGCGCCGCTTCCGCTCGGTCGCCGTCATCCACGGCCACACGCACCAGATGCTCACCAACCGGATCGGCAGCATCCACTTTCACGGGATGCTGTCGACCGCGTGGCCGTGGCCGTACGCGCCGGAGGGGCTGCCCGAGTACACGGTGCAGATGAGCCGGCCCGATCCGTTCAATCCCAACGACGGCTGCGGCGACGGGCAGGTGCGCGTCCACCCCGACGGGCTGGTCGACAAGATCTACCAGCTGTGGAACCGGAACCCGATCACGGTCACCGGGGCGTACCTGCGCTCGGCCCGGCGGGCCGGCCGACCACCGGCGCCCAACCGGAAGGCCTACTAGATGGCGGCGGCGGTGCTCGCGCTCGTCCTCTCGCTCCCGCTCGCGATGGCGGTGTCGGTGGGGGGCGCTGCGTGCAGCGATGATTCGACCGACCCGGCACCCGCGCCGGCGAAGCAGGGCACGACGGTCGTGCTGTGCGACGGCAAGACGAAGGTCGAGATCCCACCCGGCGCGGAGAAGTCGCGCGCCGGCGGGCAGGCGGTGGCCGACGCGCTCATGTCGCAGTGGCGGCAGCGCCACCCGGACGCCGACTGGGAGGCCGAGGTGCGGCGATCGCACCCGCGCATCCCGCCGCCGGCCGACAACGCCGACGTGCTGGCCGCCGGCGGACAGCGCGACGGACAGACCTACGGCCGCTTCACCGCGAAGGACGTCCTGTCCTGGCAGCGCGAGATCGAGCGCGCCGTCCTCGAGGGCGCGAGGATCTTCCACGACTCCGAGGCGCTCGGCAGCACGATCGGGATGTCGTGCGACATGTGCCATCCCGACGCCGCCAACACGCATCCCGAGACGTATCCCAAGTTCCAGGTCCAGCTCGGCCGCGTCGTCCTCCTGCGCGACATGATCAACTGGTGCATCGAGCATCCGCTGCGCGGCACCGCCATGACCGCCAACGATCCGCGCATGCGCGCGCTCGAGACCTACATCTACGCCCAGCGCAAGGGCCAGCCGCTGTCCTACGGCAAACACTAGCGCTGCTCACCGCCTGGTGACGGCGCAGGCGGCGTGGCCCAGGACACGGGGGCCGTCGCGCGTGTCGGTGGGGGTCGGCTGCCAGCCGCGCGCCAGGCGTGCAGCCAGGAGCTCGTCGGCCGTCGGCCGGTGGTCCCAGATGGCGACCGCCATCAGGGCTCCCAGTCAACTCGTGTCGAGGACCAGGAACCGATCGCCGCGGTACGGCATGACGACGTCGTGCGTGTACTCGTCCTGGATGACGACGTCGGCCACGACGACGGGCGGATCGCGACCGAGGCCCCAGCGGATGAGCGCGTGCAGGCTGCCCAGCCGCTCGAGCTCGCGCAGGAGGGCGCGGCTCTCGTCCGGGTCGAGCCCTGCGCGATCGTCCATCGGCAACGCCGGCATGCCGCATCCATTGTGTCCGATGCGGGGGCGCGCGGCGAGCGCGGCGCGGCGTCGGCCGGCATCAGGCGCGCGCGGCGTGACGGCCGGTGCGTGCGCCGCGCCGGCGGCTGGGCGGCGCGCCGAACTGCCGCTTGAACGCTGCCGTGAAGGCGCTCACGGTGGCGTAGCCTGCCGCCTCGGCCGCGTCGCCCACCTGGGCGCCGGCCTCGAGCAGCCCGAGCGCATGGAACAGCCGCCGGCGGCGGCGCCACTCGCCGACCGAGACGCCGGTGTCGGCCAGGAACAGGCGCTCGAGCGTGCGCAGGCTGGCGCCGGCGCGCGGGGCCAGGCGCGCCAGAGAGCCGGACGGATCGCCGTCGACCAGCGACGCCAGCCGGCAGGCGCGCGCATCGCGCGGCAGCGGCAGGTCGAGCGAGACGTCCTCGGCGGCGGCCAGCTGATCGACCAGCACGCCGATGAGCCGGTGCTGCTCCGGTCGCCGGCGATCGAGCGCGCCGATGGCGCAGATGTGGGCGATGAGCTCGCGCATGAGCGGGCCGACCACGAGCGCGCGGCAGTGCTCGGACGGCAGATCGACCGCACCGGGCGCGAAGTAGAGCATCCGCATCGACACGTGCGCCCGCATGCTCTCGCGGTGGGCGACGCGCGCAGGGATCCACAGCGCGCGGTCGGTGGGCACCGCCCAGCGCGCCTCGGCCGTCTCGATCTCGATGTGGCCGCGCAGCGCGAAGGTCAGCTGGTGCCAGTCGTGCTGGTGCGGCCCCGTCTCCCAGTCGCACAGCAGCGTGTGCGGGTGCGAGCGCACCCAGACCGGGCCATCCGGGAACCTGGGCCCGCTGCGCCGGTTCTGGCGCCGCTGTCGGGTTTGCGACACTCGTTGTCAGATTACTCGGTTTCCGCCAGCGGGGCGAGACGCTACCGTCGAGCCATGCCGCAACACGTCGCTCACTTCTCCATCAACGCCGACGACGTCGCCCGCGCCCGCCGCTTCTACGAGAAGGCGCTGGGCTGGAAGTTCAACGCGTGGGGGCCGCCGCGCTTCTACATGATCGAGACCGGCCCCGACCAGCCGGTGCTCGGGTCGCTGCAGGGGCGCCGCGAGCTCATCGCGGGTCAGCGCACCATCGGCTTCGAGTGCACCGTCGGCGTGGAGTCGATCGACGAGACCGAGCGAGCCATCGTGGCCGCAGGCGGGCGCATCATCATGCCGCGCTCGGTCATCCCCGGGGTCGGCACCCTCCTCTTCTTCGCCGACACCGAGGGCAACGCGGTCGGCGCCATGCAGTACGACCGCAGCGCGACCTGAGCCGCGCCGCGCCCCTTCGCGTCACTTCACGTCACGTCACTTCGCGACGCGCGCGATGCCCTTGAGCTGGGGGAGGACGGTCTTGCCGTCGCCGACCACGACGATGGTGAGCCGCCGGGGATCGATGTACTTGCGGGCCATGCGGCGGACGTCGTCCGCGGTGACGGCCTGGACGGCGGCCACCATGTCGAAGTCGCGCGGCAGGCCGTAGAAGTCGGCGAACTGCTCCCAGTTGAGGACGCCCTCGCGCGTGCCGAGCCGGATGATGAAGCGGCCGACGTAGCCCATCTTGACCGCATCCAGCTCGTCCGCGCCCGGCGGCGTCCTGCGCAGGAGATCGATCTCCTTGAGCACCTCGCGGATCGAGTCCCCCGTGTGGGCCGACGTCACGTCGGCGTTCTGGGCCCAGTAGGCGTCGCCGTCGCGCACGTTCACCGCGGCGAACGGCGAGTAGGTGTAGCCTCGCTTCTCGCGCAGGTTCTGGGTGATGCGCGACGCGAACGACCCGCCGAGCACCGCGTTCATGATCGTGAGCGGCACGTAGTCGGGGCTGCCGGGCGCCACGACCGGCAGCGCCAGGCGCAGGGTCGACTGCACGGCGCCGGTCCGCTCGACGAAGTGGATGACGCGCCGGGTGACCGGCTTGACCTCGCGCGCCGGGGCCGGCTCTCCCGCCGGCCACGCGGTGAACGCCTCCTTGATCGCGCGCTCGACCGCGGCCGCGTCGAAGCGGCCGGCGACGTAGAGGTGAGCGCGGCGCGCGGTGAGGTTCCTGTCGAACCAGGCGCGCGCCTGCTCGAGGGTGTAGCCGCGCAGCGCCGCCTCGGTCGGGAAGAAGCGGCCGTAGGCCTGGTCCGGATACATGGCCGCGGCCAGCTTCGCATTGGCCTGCTGGCCCGGCTGGCTGGATGCCAGGTTGAGCTCGCGCACCAGGTCGCCGCGCAGGCGCGGCAGCTCGCTGGCCGGGAAGCGCGGGTGCTGGACCAGGTCGCCGACCAGGCCGATGAGCGCCGGCGCGAACTCGCCCAGCACGGTGCCGCCGATCCAGGTCGAGTCGTTGCGCACGTCGACCGTGATCTCGCCGCCCCAGCCGGCCACCGTCCGGTCCATCGCGCGCGCGTCGAGCTTGTCGGTGCCGAGCTGGACGAGCTGCCCGGCGAGGTCGGCCAGCCACACCTCGCTCGCCGCCTCGTCGACGTTGCCGGCGCGAAAGACCAGCTGCACCGTCGTCTTCGGGATGTCGCCGGTGGGGATGAGCGTGACCGCCAGGCCGTTGGGCAGGGCGAAGTCGCTGCGCTCCACGCGCGGCGCCGAGGTCGGCGGCTCGACGGCGGGCCGGGTCTGCGCGAGGGCCGGCGCGGCGAGGAGGCTGGTTGCCAGGGACAGCGAGAGCGCTGCCCCGGTCATGGTTCGGGTCGTCGACCGCTTCGTTGCGCGCGTCATTTCGCACCTCCCTTGGGCTGCACGACCAGCACGGTGCGGTTCTCGCGGCGAAGGAACTCGCGCGCGGTGCGCTGCACCACGTCGGGCGTCAGCGCCATCAGGCCGGGCTCGATCTGGTTGATGCGGGCCGGGTCGTCGTCGAACAGGGCCAGCGAGGCGAGCAGGTCGGCCCGCCCGAAGCCGCTCTGCTGCTCGAGGATGGCGTAGAGCTCGGAGCGGAGCTTCACCTTGGCGCGGGCCAGCGCCGCCGCGTCGAGCGGCGCGTCCTGCAGCTTGCGCACCTCGACGTCGACGGCGGCGAGGATCTCGTCGGGCGACGGGTCCGCGTCGTGGAACAGCCATGTCGTGAACAGCATCGGCCCCTGGTAGTTGTAGAGGCTGCCGAGCTCGTTGATCGCGGTCGCCACCTCGGCGGTGTAGCCGTGCTCGAGCACCAGCGACTGGTGGAGCAGGCTGTCGCGCCCGTCGGCCAGCACCTGCTTGATGATCCCCATGGCCAGGTGCTCGGGCGTGCCGCGCGGCGGCATGTGATAGGAGAAGGCGAGCGCCGGGCGCGCCGCCAGCGCGTCGACCTTCTGGCTCCGCTTCTCCTCGGTCTGGCGCGGCTCGGCGAGCTCCGGCGAGGCCGGCTGCGGCCGCGACGGGATGGGCCCGAAGTACTTCGTGGCCCACTCGAGCGCCCGCGCCGGGTCGAAGCCGCCGACCAGCACCAGCGCGGCGTTGTTCGGCGCGTAGTAGGTGTCGAAGAAGGCCTTCACGTCACCGAGGCTGGCGGCCTCGATCTCGGCCAGGTCGCCGTAGAAGTTGTGCGCGTTCTGCCAGCGCGTGTTGGCCAGCTGCGGCATGTCGAGCCAGGGGAAGCCGCCGTACGGGCGGTTGAGCACGTTGACCCGCACCTCGCTCGACACCACGCCCTTCTGGTTGGTGAGGTTCTCCTCGCTGAGGTCGAGGCCGGCCATGCGGTCGGACTCCATCCACAGCATGAGCTCGAGCGCGCCCGACGGGACCACTTCGTAGTAGTTGGTGAAGTCGAAGCGGGTCGAGCCGTTCGCCGCGGCGCCGGCGCGGTCCATGAGCGGCGCGCGCTCGCTCTTCGCCAGTGTGCGCGAGCCCTGGAACATCATGTGCTCGAACAGGTGGGCGAACCCGGTGCGCCCCCTGGGCTCGAGGCGAAAACCGATGTGGTAGTAGACGCCGATCGCGACCGTCGGCGAGCCGGGATCCGGCGACAGCACCACGCGCAGCCCGTTGGGCAGCTTGTGGTACTCGACCGGGATCTTCAGCGCGGCGGCGGCCGGCGTCTCCGCGACCGCCGGCGCGGGAGCATGCGGCGGCGCCTGCGCGACGGGCGGGGCGCTGGCCGCCTTCCCGCCGCACGCTGCGAGCATGACAGCCAGGCACAGCCAGAGATGACCGCGTCCGGCGGTCGCGCGAACGATCGGGCTCGAGCTCATGTCGTCCCTCCAGTGCTGCGCGCATTATCGCGCAGCGCGAGGCGGCGCAATCACCCGATCCGGGGCGTCACACGCGCGGCCTTGTGACAGCTCGCGTTGCAGCGCCGCTGTTACGCAGCCGATGTTCGAGCCTCATCGACTCGGAGTCTCATGAGTCATGGACTCACGGTCTCAGGACTTCTTGCCGCGGAAGATCTCGTCGAGCGAGGCGCGCACGTCGCGCTTGATCTCGGCCCGGCGCTCCTCTTCCTCGCGCTTCGGGTCCCAGCCGATCATCGGCCCCACCGTCTCCTGCAGCTTCTCGATGACCTGCCGCGCCTGCTCCTGGTTCTCCTCGGTCGGGTGGGCCAGGTAGTCGGCGAACAGGCGCAGCCCCGCGGCCAGGTGGGAGACATCGACGCCGCGCAGCGCCTGCTGGATCGGACCGCGCTGCTTCTCGACCGCGCGGCCGGCCGCGGTGCCGGTCCTCGCGATCGCCTCGATGAGCTGCTCCACCGACGCCGCCGCCCGGGCGCGCGCGGCCTCGTCCTCGGCCCGCGCCTGCATGACCTGCCCGAGGCTGGCGACCTGCTCCTCCAGCCGCGCGACCTGGGCGCCGAGCTCGCCGGTCTCCACGCCCTGCATCCTGGTCGACACGGCCGCCAGCGCCTCGATCAGCTCGGCGAAGCCCACCGCCGGCGCCGGCGCGGCCCCCGGCTCCGGCTCGGTCTCCGGCCGGTGCGGTTCCTTCTTGCTCATGACGTCACTTCCCGTCCAGACCGGCAAACGATTCGCATCGGCGCATGAGAGCCTCGGCCTTCAGGCGCGGTCGCGCCGAAGCACCACCTCGGTCGCCGCGGTCGCGTCGTCCGGCTCCTCGGCGAAGCTGGCGATCACCTCGCACGTGAACGGCGCGCCCGCAACCGCCACGTGATAGGCGACCCGGTACGGTCGGCCCGCGCTGACCCTGGGCAGGAGGTTGCCGTTCCCGAACCGCGCGTCCAGGTCCGCGCGGTGGAGCGCGCCGCCCGAGAGCATGATGTCCAGGTGGCCGATGCCTCCCTCGCCCTTGACGAGCATGAGCTTCGACGCCCCCGGCGGCGGCGGCTCGACGATCGAGTAGTCGCCCTGGGCCGCCACCTGGCCGGCGATCCCGAGCGCACCGGCGGCCGCGGCCGCATCGCCGGCGGGCATCCGGCACAGCTTCTCGCTCCACGTGCGCAGCAGATCGGCGTCGATGGTCATGGCCTGTACCGGGGCGGATTGTACATCGTCGGAGCCCCTCGCAGCGCAGCCGAGCCCGGCCGCGACGACGAGCCCGGCCAGCGCGACCAGCACGCCGCGCGTCGCACGCATGTCACGCGCCCAGCCCGGCGCGGAAGGCCGGATCCACGTGCTCGACCTCGTATCCGCCGGCGAGGACCGACCTCGCGAAGTCGAGGACCGCCGCGTGCTCGGCCGAGCCCTCCTGCTTCCACAGCGACCACGCGATGTACAGATTCACTCCCACCGCGCCGTCGTTGTTGCTTATCTGTAGACGCAGCGGCCGCTCGAGCGCATCCGCGATGCCATCGATCCACGACCCTCGCTCGTCGCGGACGACAGCGACGGCGTGTTCGTGCCGCCCGCTCCACACGGGGATCGATGCCGCGGCGGTCAGCTCCGGGTCCAGCAGTCGCGCACGCGCATTCGCGGCCTCGAGCGAGAACAGCGTGACCAGCCGGTCTGCCAACGCCGGCTGCGCGATCGCCTCGGCGATGACACGCTCGATCGACGGCGTATCGATGACCGCCACCCGCCGCTCCTGGTGTCCGGGCCCCTCGACCGCCGGCCGCACGCCGCGCGCGTCGCTCAGGTCCTCGCGGCGCACGTGCCACGTGCCATGCGCCGGCATCGTGCTTTCGTCGAGGATGGGCTCGTCGGCGAAGCACAGGCCGATCCGCAGATCGACCGCGAGCGGCTCCATCAGCCCGAGCGCCCGGCCGAGCGCCCAGGCCGACTCGCGTCCCGGCGCATCAGCTGCCTGCCCGGCGGGCAGAGATCGGCCGAGGGAGAGGCTCGGCCCCGTCGGAAAGTAGGACTCGCATCGACGCATGAGATGCGCAGCCATCATGCCACGTGGGCCGCTCAGGACCCCAGCCCGGCGCGGAGCTCGGGGGCGACGCTGTCCACGATGTAGCCGCCGGCGACCATCTTCCTCGCGAGGTCGAGGATCGCCCGCTGCTCGGGCGAACCCTGGTCCCTCCACAGCGACCACGCGATGTAGAGCTTCACCCGCATGGTACCGTCGATGTTGTCGACGGTCAGCCAGAGCGGTCGTTCGAGCGCGTCGGGGATCGTATCGATCCACGAACCCCGCTGGTCGTGGACGACCGGCACCGCGTACTCGTCCTGCCCGCGCCACACCGCAATGGACGCCATCGCGGCCAGTTCGGGATCGAGGAGGCGCACGCGCAGATTCTTTGCGTCGAGGACCACGAACGAGATCCGCCGTTCTGGCGGCACCGGCTGGACGAGGGCCTCACCGACGATCCGCTCGATCGAGTGGGCATCGATCACGGCCTCTCGCCGCTCCTGATGACCGGGGCGCTGAAACGCCGGTCGCAGCCCGCGCCCGTCGTCGAGATCCTCGCGGCGGACATGCCAGGTCGCATGGGCGATCGGCGACTCCTCGTCGAGGAACGACTCTTCGGCGAAGCGCAGTCCGAAGCGGAGGTCGACCGCGAGGGGCTCGAACAGGCCCAGGGCCAGATCAAGCACCCGTGCCGCAGCTCTCCCGGGCTCATCGAGGCTCTCGTCGTCGGGCGGGCACCTCGTGAGCAAGAGACTGGCCCCGGTCGGCGTATATGACTCGCATCGACGCATGTGCGCGGGTCCCATCATGCCACATCGATGTGTAGACTGGCTCGATGAGCGAGAGCGAGCGCTGGATCGAGATCGTCGATCGCGAAGGACTTCTCCTCCTCGCCGTCGAGGGGTCCTATCTCCGCTACGGCTTTCCATTCCAGCTCACCATTCGCCGCGAGCTGCAGCGCTATCACGTGCGCTGGACCCAGGATAGCGACGGCGTCGGCCCCATGCTCACGGGCGAGGAGACCCACGATCGCGCCGGACTCGAGCGGTATCTCGATGGGGTGCTCGCGGACGGACGGCCGGTCCATCGGATCGGTTAGGTCAATACACATCGCGTACGTGGTCGGGGAATCCGTAGCGCGCGGCGATCTCCGCCGCGCGGAGCGGGCGCTTCTCGGCGCCCAGATGGGAGTCGGGGAAGTCGTAGATCTCGACGGTCTCGGTGTCGTGAAGCAGCTGGTTCCCGGTGAGCCCGATGCGGTGGAGGCGCGACCACGGCGCGGAGGCCAGCGCGCGCGCGCCGTCCGGACCGATGCGGTTGTAGCAGAGGTCGGCATCACGGACGGCCAGAGGCACCGCCGCGAGCGCGCGGGCGCCGGCGTCCTCGATCTCGTTGCCGGCGAGGCGCAGCACCTCGATCTGGCCGATCCACGGCGCGGCGGCGAGCGCCTGGCCGCCCGTCGGTCCGATGACGTTGCTGCGCGGCGTGGCGGTCGGCCTGTGCTGGTTGCCGAGATCGATCTCGCGCAGGGCGGAAAGCGCCGCACCCGCGAGCGCCGCGGCGCCGTCCTTGCCGATCCGGCACTCGTGGAGCCGCAGCTCGACCAGAACCGAGAGGTCGACCTTCGCGAGCGCGGCCGCCCCCGCGTCGTCGAGGGGATTGCCGGACAGGTCGAGGCGCTCGAGCCGCGCGGCCAGATGGCCGGAGAAGAGGCCCTCCACTCCGCGGACCGACAGCTCGCTGTCGGGCAGGGTGAGCTCGCGCAGGTCTGCCATCGCGGCCGATCCCAGACGCTCTGCCGCGGCGTCGTCGAGCCCTCGCAGCCTGATCGCCCGCAGGGCCTGGAAGGCGCTGCTGTCGACCAGCCGGTCGATGTGATCGCGCGCCCCGGTGAGGCTCACCTCGACCACCCCCTGATCGCCGACCAGCGCCGGTCCTTGCTCGAGAAACGCGTCGGCGCGCCCGATCGCGACCTTCCCGGCCCCGTCGCGCCGCTGGCTGAGGTTGAACCTCCCGAGCGTCGGCATCGGCATCAGTATACGCGGCGGTCGCGATCGTCATTGCCGGGCGGGCGGCCGCCCTGGCCGGGCCGGTAGGATCCACCGGCGGGGAGCGACTGCATCGCCTCGGGCACCGAGATGTTGCTCTGGTAGATCGATCCGGGCACTCCGCGCGAGTCGGGCGGCGCGTTCGGATCGTTGGCCACCGCGGTCACCAGATCCTGGTAGCGCTGCACCTCCGACGGCCCTCCATCGATGAACCGCGCCATCCCGCGGTTCATGATCTGCGCGCCTGTGAGACGGATCCCCAGTCGGGCGCCGGATGCGTCGACCGCGTCGAGCGCGACGAGCCTCTGGGTCCCGTCGACCGCTTCCGTGACGATCCGGAAGCGCATCTGGTCCATCCCGCGCGGCATGCCGACGACCTGGCCGGCGGATACCACGACGCCGTCGACCTCGATCACACCGCCGTTCGACTCGATGCGCACCCGGCCTTCGGCGGTGATCGTGGCGCGCTCGAGGGTCGCCGTCGTGAGCTCGATCTTGCCGCCGATCTGGTCGAAGCCGGCCCGGTTGCGGCTGTTGTAGGCCGTGTAGAACGCATCGATCTGGTCCGGCGTGAGCCCCCTCGCCTCGAGCTCCGCCCGGACGGTGGGCGGCACGTCCGCCCCGGCGGTCGCGCGCCCCGACCACAGGAGCGAGCGCGCGCCCGCCTGGATCGCCGCCTCGCAGGCCCACATGCCGCTCGCGCCGCCGCCGATGACGAGGATGCGGCCGCCGCCGCCGGGCAGGGCGAGCGACTCCTGCGCATAGACCAGCTTGCCGGCGCGCACCAGCTCCGCTTCTCCGGCAAAGCCCGCGGGCCGCGGCGGACCCAGCCCCATCGCGCCGACCAGGGTGTTGACGTAGACGATCTTTCCGCCGGACAGCGTGATGCGCAGCGGCCGGTCAACGCGCCACGAGCCGTCGCGCGGGTTGACCTCGACCGCCTCGACGCGCGCGCGCACGGTCGCCATGCCGGTGTCGACCGCGGTCATGGTCAGGGCGCGCACGTAGTCCGAGGACGCCGTCCGGCTGCCGTGGTTGGCGCTGAACTCGCCCGGCTGGCGCGTCATCGCCGGCGAGGCGAGCTCGCCGTGGCCCTGACCGAGCGGGAAGTCACCGTGGCGGGCAAACGTGCTGCCCTCGGAGGCCACGTTGAAGGTGCCGGGGATCTCGGTGATCTCGACGCCGGGGATGGCGCGACCGCGTCCGGGCACGGTGGCGTTGGCGAGCGTCCCGGCCTGACCGCTGCCGACGATCACGGTGTCGGCGACCACCGGATCGGCACCATCCATGACCAGCGCGGTGATGGCCTCGTCGCGGGCCCGCAGCGTCCGCTCCGCCTCGGCGGCGGCCTGGCGCTGCTCGGCGGCCTGGGCCTCGGTGGGTGCCGACTGGCCGGCCATGCCGGGGCGGACGGTGTCGCCGGGGCGCTCGAAGAGTCGGAGCTTGAGGCCCTCGCCGTGGTCGACCTCGAACCAGCGGCGGCCGGTGACGCGGTCGACGCCGCCCTCGCGGATGGTGGCGCCGGCCTGCTGGTGGCGGGCCAGGTGCTCGGCCATCTCCTGGCGCGAGGCGACGTAGGTGTCGCCGCCGACGTTCTCGACGCCGCGCATGAGCTCGGCCACGGTCATGCGCTGCACGCCGGAGCGGAGCTCGGTGGACATCGTCCGGATCTCGGCGTCGGTCATGCCCTGATCGCGGAGCAACTGTGGATTCTCGCGGGCCGTGGTGAGGAGCTCCTCGAGCGCCTCGCGATCGCGGGTGAGCGACTCGTGGTCGCGGGCCATGAGCTCGCGCGCGAGCTGGAGGTCCTTGGTGTCCTTGACCGTGTTGGCCAGCTCGACCAGCGCGGCCCGCTCCTGGTTGGCGATGCGGATCTTGGCGCCGAGGTTGCCGGCCGCGCCCTCGAGGCGCGTGAGCAGCGGCTGAGCGCAGCGGCCGAGCACGACCATGGCCACGAACATCGCGGTCGACTCGGCGGTGATCGTGGCCGCCTCGTCGGCGCTGATGCCGTTGCCCCCGCGCAGCCGGTTCTCGATCTCGGCGCGCGCCAGGGTCATGCTGCCCATGACGACGCCCTGACTCGCGAGCTCGGCGCGGGCCAGATTTCCGGACTCGGCCAGGAACGCGCCCAGCCGCCCGACGCGCAGCGCCGCCGCCACGCCGCGCAGGGCGCCGAACAGGAGCACGTTGTAGCCGAACTCGGCCGCCACGCCGGCCAGGGTCGGGTTCTGCACGAACGCCGCCGTGTGGAGCGTGGTGAACACCGTCGCCTCGGTGACCACGACCGCGGCGGTGGTCGCGGCCGCGCCCCAGCCCAGCCCGCCCACACCGACGAAGCCGCTGACCGCGGCGCCCGCGCCCATCGTGAGGACGACGATGGCGAGGAGCGCGATGAGCTTGGCGATGAGCGCGCGCTGGCCGGCGTCCTGCAGTGCCGTCTGCGCTCGCCCGAGGAACTGGGCCAGGCCCGGATCCGCGCGCAGCTGCTCGAAGCTCTGCTTGATCTGCTCCTTCTGTCGCTCGGCATCGGGCCCGGTCGCGTTCGCCACGGCCGTCCACCGGCGATAGATGACGTTCCAGCGGGTCTTCCAGGTGACCGCCTCGCCCTGGAGATTTCGCAGCCGCTCGTCGGCCTCGCCCCACACGCCGAACGAGTCCGCCATGTCCCCGAGCGCCGCCCAGGTGGCGTCGATCGTGTCCATGTTGGCGACCATCACGGTCTCGCCCTGCAGATCCTGGATGCTGGCGAAGATCTCCTGCATGAGCGCGCTCGCGTCGGGCGAGCCGGACAGGATCTGCTGGCGCAGCTGCGCCACCTTGGTGCGCAGCGCGGCCTCGCGCACGTGCATGTCGGTGACGTGATAGGTCTGCTTGTTGCGGACGGTGCCGAGAGCCTTCTCGATCTCCTGGAGCACCAGCTCCATCATCTCCGCCGGGTAGAGCTGCGAGGCCTCGTTGGCCTCGGCCAGGCGGGCGCGGCCGCTGTCGGGGATGTCGGACTGCGCGGCGGCGTCGAAGAAGCGCATCGCCACCCGCTGGAGCGGAAGGCGCGCGGCTCGGGCGACCGATAGATCGCCGAGGATGTCGTCGTTGGGGTTGCCGGCCGACCGGCGCATCTGGTCGCCCTGGGCGTGGGCCTGGAGCAGGCCCGCCAGCGCGCCGCCGAGGACCTCCTGCTGCGCGCGGGCGTGCACGTCCCAGCGCATGACCGTGGCGTCGTCGGCCGACCGGAGCTGGTCGCGGCGCTGGTCGATGCGCTGGGTCAGCGACTTCATCGTCGCCACCGCCGGCACCTCGCCAGCGATGATGCCGAGCTCCTCGAAGCGCGCGGCCAGGCCGCCGATGCGATCGGCCAGCTCCTTGTTCTGGCCCATCTGGGCGAGGACCGCGCCGCGATCGCGGACGGTGCCCTCGGGGAGCGGCGCCGCGGCGGTGGCTCCGCCCAGCGCCACCTCGTCGGCCATCTCGGGCGTGAGCCCCGCCGACGGGTCGAGCTCCCCCGTGCTGGCTCCTTCCGGATCGTCGGCGTAGAAGCGCGGCACCATGAAGCCGATGAAGCGCGGCTCGCCGGTGTCGCGCTGCGCGCGCCGCTCGCGCTCGCGCTGGAGAGCCGGGCTCTGCCCGACGATGCGGTCCTGGAGCGGCTGCGGCAGGCTCCACACCTGGGTCGCGCTGAACGCGTAGCGCGGGGTCGCCTTGACCGTCAGGAGGTGCGCGTGCTCGGTGGTGCCGAAGAACGCCTTCGCGACCTCCTCGGCGGTGGCGTCGGGGACGCTGCCGCGGATCCACAGATAGAAGCGCCCGCGGCCGGCATACGATGCGTCGGTGGCCGAGCTGGCCTCGAGGCTGGCGGTGATGTCGCGCACCCCGGCCACGGTCGTGGCGTCCGCCTGCTCCGGGTGGAAGCTGGCCCAGGCGCCGAGGTCGATCTGGAAGAGCTCGCCGGCGCAGGCCGCCTGGATGACGTACGTGTCGAGCGGGTGGGAAGCGACGATCGAGCCGGCGTCGGGCTCCGGCTGCATGGCCGGGTCGCACACGCCGGCGGCCTGCCAGGCGGCCTTCTGCGCGGCCGACCGGGCGGCGGCGTAGCGCCCGACCACGCGGGCGAGCGACTGGCGCAGGTTGCGCCCGATGGCGTCGGCGATCGCGATGCCGACGTCGGGGCTCCACCGGTCGCTGCCGGTGGTGATCAGGTCCTCGCTCGTGCGCGTGGTCTCGCGCCCGCGATCGACGCAGGCCTCGAGCTGGACCGGCGAGCACAGGCGGCGCAGGGTCTGCTCCGCCGACGGTCCGTCGATGGCCGCGCGGATGCGCCGGAGCGCCGGCTCGACGCCATTCGGCATCGAGGCGTACATCGCCAGGATGCCGGCGCCGAGGCTGGTCTCGAGGCTGCCCAGCCCCGAGGACGTCCCCGGACCGAGCCGCGCCTGGTGCTGCGCGATGTAGCGCTCGGTGGTCATGTACTGCTCGTCGCGCTGCACCGCCGGCCCGCCCTGCGAGCCGCGATGCGCCATCTGGTCGAGGAGCGGCTCCGCCGATTCGCCGCGCACGACCAGGTCGGCGACCGCGTCGGCGTGGCGCTCGTAGTGGTCGCCGGCGCGTCCGAGGCCGCCGGACAGCCTCACGCCGCCGCGCTGCTGGACGATGTGGGCGGCCTCGTGCGCGGCCAGGTGCAGATCGGGCTCCGCGGCGAAGGCGACGTCGTCTCCGGACGCGTAGGCGCGTGCGCCCAGCGCCGCCGACGATTCCTGGGCCGCGCCGCCCACATGGGCTCGCACGCCGCCGACGTCGTGGTGGCCGAACGAGCGCTGGATCGCCTCGCCGTGCGGGAGGTCGCGGCTGCCGCCGCCGAGCCCGCGCGCGGCGATCGCGTGGGCGTCGGGGCCGCGCAGATCGCCCTTGCCCTGGATCGGAGGAGTCGGCGTCGGTGACGGCGTCGGGGACGGCGTCGTGGACGGCGCGGGCGGCAGGACCACCGACGGATCGACGCCGCGGCGATTGCGCTCCTTGTCCTTCTCGTCCTGGTCACCGCGGTCCTGGAAGACGCTGGTCGACGAGACGCGGTCGCGGCGTCTGTTGCCGTCGCCGTCGGGCGGGCGCGGGCGGGCCGGCGCGGCCGACGGGTCGGGGGCCTCGCTCGGCGGAAGGGCGGGCTGGTCGCCGCCGGCCTGGCGGTAGGCGTCGTCGTAGAGCTGGCGGGACTGCGCGGCCAGGGCCTCGAGCTGCGCGGTCTCCTCGGGGGTGAGCGGGCGGTCCTTGGCGCGGGCCTCGATGGCTCGCATCTCCTCGTAGATCTTGTGGCCAGCCCCGCCCTTGACCGCGAGGATCTGCTTGAGGTGGAGCTGGACCTCGCAGATGTGGCCGTTGCTCATGCGGACGTTGAGCATGATGTCGCGGTAGCCGCCCGCCGTCGGTGAGGCGAAGCGGTCCTTCATGCGGACCACGATGCCGCGCGCCTGGAGGTCGGCCAGGCCCTGGCGAAGGGCCGCGACGTTGTCGAACTCGATCGAGGAGCGCGAGATGTCGAGCAGGCGCGAGGCGTCGCCGCCGTAGTCGGCCTCGATCTTCTCGGTCGCGCGCGCCTTGCCCTTCAGGCCCGGCGGGTAGACCGGGGTGCCTCCCGTCTTGCCGGCGATGTCGTCGGTGATGCCGCGCAGCTCGACGTCGGCCACCTCGGCCTGGCGGTAGAGGGCGTCGAGGTCGCGGGTGCTCTGCTGCGGGGCGCCGTCGGTGGCGGCGGGCTTCGGCGCGGTCTTCGCGCCTTCGGGCGGGGCGGTCTCGGAGGCGCCCGGCGCCTTCACCGTCGGT
>Ga0126377_10000785_pt1 | contig 19998 bp, 19 predicted proteins | sample PanSoiMetPlot_22_FD_92647 | JGI IMG/M metagenome (GOLD analysis project Ga0126377, IMG submission 92647) | Tropical forest soil microbial communities from Panama - MetaG Plot_22 | ecosystem: Environmental > Terrestrial > Soil > Tropical forest > Bulk soil | place: Panama | collected 2016-02-17 | reverse complement strand
CAGGCTCTTGATCGTCTTGCTGAACGCCACTTTCGGCGTCTGCACCATCTTCTGCGCGAACGCGTACTCGGGACTGTCCGTTGGCACGCTCTCCCAATATTTGACGAACTCCGGCGTCATCTTTCGTCCGAGCAGAATGGTGTCGCTCGTGTCGGTGAGGTGATTGATGAAGGCGATGAGCTTGTCGTCGGTGTCGAACGTCGTCCAATCGACCAGATTCCCGGAGCCGGCGACGAATCCGTCGACGGTGCTCTGCATTTGCAGCTTGAGCTTTCTCATGGCAGTGTTCTCCTCGTTCGAGTGAGCCTCGACTACTGAAGCGTCGAACGGGGGACCGAGAAATCGACATCCTCTTCGTCGGCAAACGGACGGTGACCATGCAACCCACGCTATCGACGGATCGCCTGCCATCATTGGATCGTCCTGCCCAATTCAACGCCACGGGGGAATCATTTGCCATTCGTGAGTGGCGCGGGAGTGGTCCCGCGAAGCTGCACGTCCACCACGCGGACGACGAGGCGTGGCACGTTCTCGAGGGGACGTTGCGCTTTCGCTTCGAGGACCGCGTGGTCGACGTCGGTGCTGGAGAAACTGCTTTCGTCCCAGCAGGCGTTCCGCACACCTACGACGCCATCGGCGCTCGATATCTCGTCGTGCTCACGCCCCGTCTCGTCTCGTTGATCGAGGAGCTGCAGAGCACGCGGGACCAGGCCCAGCATTCGGCGATCTACAAGAAGTATCGGTCCGATTTGCTCGAGTAGTTTCGCTAGCGCTCCGGAAGGGTTTCGTCGAGATAAGTGCGGTCAGCCTAACCGCGCATCCGCAATCGTCGGCTCGAACAGCTCGACCGGATTTCCGGATGGATCCTCGATGAGAATTTGCTTACCGCCGACGCCCGTGACGATGTCGTTGCGAAAGCGCACGCCCGCGCTGCGGAGCTGTGCGACGAGTTGCGGGAGATTGTCCACCTGAATCGCAAAGCGGTTCCACCCGCCGGGCGTCGGCAGGGTACCGTCGGGCATGGCCTGACCGCCGCCGCCTTGCGCATTCGGGACGCTCAAGACGAGACGCAAGTCTCCGCGGGACAACATCGCGAATGGCGGCGCCGGATGCATGTCGAGATGAAATCCGAGCTGTTTCGTGTAGAAGGCGATCGCGGCGTCGATGTCGTCGACGATGTAGCGGACTTGGACCGTGGCCATGATGACCTCTCCCGTCCTCCGCGGTTCAAGAATGACCGCAGAACACGCCGAGGAAACCCTAACAAACGCTACGGACTTCGCGAATGAAACGACGCTGACTCACGTCTGTTCATCCGCGAAGTCCGAGCGATCCGTACTTCACATTGCCGCTAAAACCAGGTCGTATGGCTGCGGATTTCGCGGATATCGCGGATGACAACCAGAGAGCGGCATCGCTTTTAGAGAATTCTGACCGCTCAGTGACTCGCCACGCCCGACGGACTATGGGCGACGCTTGAGCCAACGCCCGAACGCAAAGGCCATCTGGCCCAGAAGACCAATGATCGCCCCCCACAACAATCCCAACAGCGCGAACGGCATCGCTTCTGAGAACCCACCACCACCGAACGCGACGAAGGCGGCGAGGAGCGCGCCGCTCAGCCCCCCGCCGAGCATGGCCCCGATAACGAGGTGCCCGCGAGTGCGTCCCGGTCGTCGACTCGCGACATAGTAGCCGCAGATCGGCAACGTCACGTTGAGAACGTCCTGAAGAGTATCCAAGTTCGGCATCATAGGAATCAGTCGTTGTAGAATCATTCAGCCCGGAAGGCTCTCGGGAGCCGGTTCCGCCGGAAGCGTCTCTGCCGCCGGTTCGGGAACACTCACAGCAGCCGGTTCGGCGCCAAGACTCTCAGGTGCCGCTTTCGCGAAAACAAGTCGACCGCGACGCCCGAGTTGAATGGGCGCTGCCAGCGAGAGAAAGATGGCGACGCCCATGGGGTAAAAACCCCACGAGGGTCTAACGATCCGCCGCACCAACGGATCGGCGAACGTGCCCGACGGGTCCCAACGCAAGCGCATGTAGACCACCGTCAGCAGCGCCGCAGAGGCGAGCCCGGGGATCCAGCGCCACCACCCGCGTCGCCACAGCGCCACGAGCGCAGTGAGAATTCCCAGAACAACGAAGGCGACGCCGGCATTGGGCAAGCGAATGAATGGAATGACCCCGAGCAGCCGACCGCGCCCGGCAGGCGTGAATGCGGCCGCGATCTGAGCGAGACCTGCGATCACGAGAAAGACATTCGCTCCGTACCAGGGGGCCGCGGCGGTGTTATCAGAATGCTGAGCCATTCGGGCGATGAGGTGTGGGGGTGGCCTAACGCTCGCATCAGCGCGGAGACCAGATAAAAAGAGCGCCGGACAGTGTCCGGCGCAAATCCCTGCCTGTTCGAACGACGGTTAGTTGTGCGGCGGGATGTTTTGATTCAAGCGAAACAGGTTCGTCGGGTCGTACACCGTCTTGATCGCCGCAAGACGATCCCACGTCTTGCCCGGATACGCCCCCCGAATTCGATCTGCCCCATCATCGTTCAGGAAGCCCACGTAGGCGGAATCGTCGGTCGGCTGCAGCGCGCGGAAGAACTGTTGCGCCCACGTTTTCCGGGCCTCGCGATCAGCTTCACCCTGATAAAACGCCGCGACGTTCACGAGCATCGGCCTCGATCGATGCGCGTACGCTGTCGCGTCCGATGGAATCCGCGCCATCGCGCCGCCGAGTACACGCAATTGTGCGACGCGCATCGGTGCGTCGCTCGCCGATAGACGATCGTAGATCAACTGCGCACGCGACGCGTCGATCGAGTCCACGAACATCGTGCGACCGACTGCCTTCGGCTTGTAACTCGGATCCTCCGGCGGATACATCGATACGTACGGGCCGGGCTTGACCATGTCCGCAATCGGCGTCGCCAGCGCGCGGAACGGCGCGATCCCACGCTCAGCGGCTTGGTCGTCCCCGGCAAACGCGATGAACGCCATGATGACGAGACGTCCGTGCACCTCGGCCGGAAGAAACGGCATCGGAGGCGCAGACATCACGTTGCCGATCGTCGAGAGCTCCTCCGGCGCCGCAAGCGACGCCGCCGCGAAGCCCGCGATTGTCTCAGGCGTCGCAGGCAGGATGAGTATGCCGCCGGTGAAATGCGGAAGCTCGTGCAACCGAAATTTGAGCCGAGTGACGACGCCGAAGTTTCCGCCGCCGCCGCGGATGGCCCAGAACAAGTCGGGCTCCTGCTCGTCGTCGATCCGCAAATACCGGCCATCGGCGGTCACGACTTCGGCGCCGATCACCGAGTCGATGGTCATCCCGAACTTTCGTACGAGAAATCCGATGCCGCCGCCGGTCGTGATCCCGCCGACGCCGACCGAGCCCGAGTCGCCGAATCCGATGACGAGCCCGTGATCGGACAACGCACGCGTGACGTGAAGTGCCGCTGCTCCTGTCTCGACCCACGCCGTGCGGTCGGACGGGTCGATGTCGATGCGTGACATCTCTCTAAGGTCGATGACGAGGCCGCCGTCGGTGGTACTGTGTCCGACGATGCTATGCCCGCCGCTCCGTACGGCGAGCTCATACCCTTCACCGCGCGCGGTATTCACTACCCGGCGTACGTCGTCGACATGGGCGACGCGAATGATCGCTGACGGTCGCTTCTCGATGCCGCCGTAGAATACGGCGCGGGTCTGGTCGTAGGTGGAATCGTCGGGCGTGATGACGCGGCCGGTGAGTCCGGCGAGCGGTCTGAGAGCGCCCGGCAATGTTGTGGTCGATGACGGCATGGTGAATCCCCTGTGAGTCGTTGGATATCCTTCACCAATCCGTCGAACAGGGACGCCCGAAATCGACATCGTGTCCGAGACGTGACACGCGCGAACCTCGACCACGTTTCCGTCACGATACCAAGTTGAGCGGGACCTTTGAGTGTCAGGGTGTAAAACTTCGCTCGCCGATTTTCTTCTCTAACGATCCCAAGAGGGAAAATCGGGGAAAAGTTTCTCGGCGCGGTTGGTCGCAAAGAAACCTATTGCCTTTCCCCGTAACGACTTACACTAGAGACCCCGGCCTTTCGCCGAGAATGGAGGGAGTCCATTCAGCGTGGCCGAGGTTCGTGACGTGTCTTAACCTTGTATTCCGCGCAGGCGTCCCCCGGCTAACTCTCGGCGTGAAAACTGTTTCCGCGCCGGGGGTGTCCAATCGACGGTGGTTTCCACCCCTTCTATAGCTCATGTCCTCGCTCACTGCTCACCGTTCGCGTCGGTCCAGCCGGTTCGTTGGTGCGAGCACCCGCGTCCGCCGGTCTGGATTCACGCTCATCGAGATCCTGGTGGTGATCGTCGTGATCGCCATCCTCGCCACGCTCGTCGCGCCGAACATTTTCCAGCACGTGGGCGCCGCAAAGGACGCGACCGCCAAGTCGCAGATCGAGATGCTCGGCGCCGCCCTCGACGCGTACCGCCTCGACAATGGACGCTACCCGAGTACCGAGCAGGGACTCGGCGCGCTGTGGGAGAAACCAACACTCGATCCGCCGGAGAACTGGAAGGCGCCGTACCTGCGTAAGCCTGTGCCGCTCGATCCATGGGGACGGCCATACGTCTACCTCTTTCCTGGCCAGGCGAACGCGCTGGGCTACGATCTCGTCTCGTATGGCGCGGACGGCAAGGCGGGCGGGGAAGGAGAGGACGCCGACATCACGAGTTGGAAGTGATGCGGCTAAGAGCAGATCCCCCCTCGTCGCTTTCGCTCCTCGAGGGCGGCGCCTCGTTTCGCTCCTCGGGATGACACACTAGGCATGCCGACCTACGCATACCAGGCCGTCGACGGATCGGGAAAGCGCACGCGTGGCCACGCGCAGGCGGTGAGCACGAGCGCGCTTACGCGCACGCTCGAGGAGCGTGGTCTGTTCGTGGTCGACGTCGCCGAATCCGCCGAGGGGGCGGCAACGCGTCGAGGGTTTCGGTTCGGTCGGCGACGTGAGGTGCTCGAGGTGACGCGTGCACTGGCCGCGCTTCTTCCTGTTGGAATGCCGCTGGCGCAGGCGCTCAACGCGGCGTCCGGTGTGGCGTCGGGCGACGTACGCGCTGCGCTCACGGAGATTCGCGGTCGAGTCGAACGAGGTGAGACGTTGTCTGCCGCGCTGGCGGCGCACAGCAAGCTCTTTTCGCCACTCTACGTCGGGCTCGTGCGCGCCGGCGAGAAAAGCGGCGACATCGATGGTGCGTTCGCGCGGCTCGCCGCACAGCTCGAGCGCGACGAACAGCTTCGCGGCAAGGTGTTGTCCGCGTCGATCTACCCGTTGTTGCTCGCGACGGCAGGCTCGCTCGCCGTGACTGTGCTGTTGTTCTTCGTGCTCCCGCGGTTCGTCACGCTTCTCGAGGGAAGCGGCGCGAAGCTGCCTCGATCGACGTCGACGCTGCTCGCGCTGTCGTCGGCACTGCACCGTGCATGGCCGGTACTGTTGCTCGTTCCGTTTTTTGGCGCAGCGTTCGCAGCGTGGGTGGCCAACAGCGACAACGGACGGCGAGCGTGGTCGGGGATCCTGCTTGCGCTTCCCGGGGTGCGGACATTGCGCCGCTACGCCCTTGCCGGACGATTCGCCCGCCTCGTCGGCGTGCTACTCGGAGGTGGTGCACCGCTGCTGACCGCGCTCGACGACACGATCGAATCGATCGGCGATCCGATTGCGCGCGACGATGCCGTGCGCATTCGCACACGTGTGCGCGAAGGCAGCTCGCTGCGAGCCGCAACAGCGGAGAGCTCGTTGTTTCCGACGATGCTCGCGCAGCTCATCGGCGTCGGTGAAGACGCGGGCCAGCTTCGCGTCTTCTTGATGAAAGCCGCGGACATCTTCGAGGAGCGAACGGAACGCGCCACTCAGCGTCTGGCCACGCTGGCGGAGCCGGCGATGATCGTCGTGTTTGGGTGTATCGTCGCCTTCGTCGCGCTGTCGCTGCTCCAGGCGATCTACGGCATCAACGCCAACTCGTTCAAGTGAGATGCGTGCCGTAGCGCGGAACCGTCCGGGCTTCACGCTCTGGGAGCTTTCGATGGTTCTCATCGTGTTGGCGCTGGCGGCGACGCTGGCAGCGCCAGCGTTCGCGCGATTTGGAACGGAACAGCCCTCTCGCGGCGCCGATCAGCTCGTGGGACTGCTGCGGGACGCGCGCAAAGTGGCGTTCGATCACAACGCCACGGTCATCCTCAGGATCGATCCAAAAACGCTCAAGTACCAGGTCGACAGCACGACGCCTGCGGGCGGCGGAATGGTGGCGGCGGGCGCACTGGAGTTGGACATCGGCGAGCGGGTCGAAACCGACAAGCTGCGCCTCGTGTACATCTTTCAACCGACCGGCGCGGCCTTCGCCGACACGGTGGTCGTGCGCGGAACGTCGGTGCCGCTCGTCGTGCGCGTGGATCCGTTCAACGGAGTCGCCCGTGCGGACACGCTCTGAACGACGCGCACGGCGCGGCATCTCGCTGTTCGAGGCGGTCGTCGCGATCGCCATCGTCGGAATGACGTCCGTCGCCGCGTTGGAGTCGGTTGGCAGCGGGATGCGTACGGCCGAGAAGGCGAGACGCATGACCGAAGCGGAAGCTCTGGCGACGTCGCGCATGGAACTGCTCGACCTCCTCACCGATCGCGAGCTGCAGGCGCTGCCCGACTCGGTGCAGAAGGGCACGTTTCCAGGGCGCTTGAATGAGTATTCGTGGACGACGACCTCGGAGCCCATCCCGGGCGAGTCCGGACTGTACGCCATCCGCATCACCGTCACGTGGCCGACGGGGACGTACGTCATCCACACGAATCAATACCGTCTTCCACCCGTGTTCACTCGCCAATGAAGATGAGAGCCCGGCGGGGAATGACGCTCATGGAGCTGGTGATCGGGCTCGCGATCACGGGGATGATGGCCGCCGCGGGCGCCGCGGCGTTCACGTCGATCGTCGACCATCGCGAGACCGTCAGAAAGGCGAACGCCGCGACCGAACGCGCCGCCGCGCTGCGTGAAATGATCCGTACCTGGATTCTGAACGGCGTCGTTCGCATCGACCTCGGCGGTGGACCGCGCGGATTGAGTCGCGCCGGCCAGGCGACGCGTGTCACCATGCGCACGGGAAACACCGTGGTCGATCTCACTCCGGCGAAGGGCGTCGGCGATCAGGTCACGATCGTCACGTCGGCGATCAATCCGTCGATGATGCCGAACATGTCCATTCGCCTCTACATCGACGTCGATGACAACACGCCGGAGAAAGGGCTGACGATGGAATACCAGCCCAACCCGCAAAGCTCGCTCACGCGGCGCATGCTCGACTCGACGATCACGTCGTTGACGCTGGAATACCTCGACGGACGTACGCAGCGATGGATCGAGTCGTCGCAAGCGGCCACGATCGGGAATTTGCGCGCGACACGCATTTCGTTCGCGTCGTCGGACACGAGCGCCACGACGCGGCTGTTGTCGATTCCGATCACGGTCGCGACGCCGGGGTCCACCGTGAGGACATTCCTCAATTGAAGCCGCGTCGCGGAGTGGCGCTGCTGGCCGCACTGTGGCTCGTCGTCGCAATCGCGGCGGTCGCGTTGCAGTTCAGCCTCGAGGCGCGTGAGCGGCGGACGATCGGAATTCTCACATCCGAACGCGGCGCGCAGCGCGGACTCGCGCTCGGCGCGTTGGCGCTGGTGCGTTCGCAGATCGATTACTCGTTGCGCTCCGTCCCCACGAACGTCAGCCAGAACAGCGCCATCAACAACCTCAGAAGCCTCGATCCACTCCTGGATGTTGCTCAGCGGTATGCGGGGCCTGTGCTCGTCGATAGCATTCCCGTCGATGTGGCGGCAGTCGATCTCGGGGCGAAATTGAATATCAATCAGGCGAGCGAGCCTCAGCTTCAAGCGTTCTTCAGCTTTTTGCTGAAGGACTACAGTCTCTCGACGCACCTCGCCCAGACGATCATGGACTGGCGAGACGCCGACACGTTGCCGAGACCTAGCGGGGCGGAAGTCGCCGCTTACATCAAAGCCGAGCAGCTGGCGATCCCGACGAACGGCCAGTTTCGAGACGTGGACGACCTTCGGAACGTCCTTGGAATTACCCCGGAGATCTTTGCCGAGGTGAGCCCGTATTTCACGGTTCGCGGCGACGGGACGATCAACCTGAATACGGCGCCGGTACCGGTGCTCCGTGCAATTCCGGGCATGACAGACCAATTGGTGAACACGATCGTGATGATGCGGTCGCAGGGCCGGCGCATCACCAGCACCGACGCCATTCGCCTGGCAATGGGTGGCGGCGCGGCCGGCGGCGGTCGGGGCGGGCAAGCGAATCTCCTTGCTGGTGCGCGCGTCGGTTTTCAAACGACCTCGCTCGAGATGACATTCACTGCGCGTAGCGGCCCACAGTCGTCGCCGACGAAGTTGATCGCAATCCTCCGGCGCGGCGACGGCGGTGTCGCCGTTGCGAATCTGATATGGTAGGCGCACGGACGAACGGAGCCGAGGGCGGCTCACGGCGGAAGATCCGCACGGCGATCGCGATCGCTCAGAGCGAGTTATGCGCGTTCGACACGCGACTCCATCATTTCCCGGGCGGCATTTGGCGCGTCCCTCTGGATCCGCCGCCCGCCGAAAACGGACACTGGCCCTCGCTAGCCTCCGCGCTCGCCGAGCTGGCGGGTGTACTCGGTGTCAACCAAGGGACGCTCGCCGTTTCACTGCTTCCACCCTTCGCGGAGGCACGTCGCCTCGAGCTGCCGCCGCTCCGCGACGACGAGCTGCAACGGGTGCTCGCTCGGAGCGCGTCGCGGTACTTTGTTGCGGTGAAAGGACCGCCGGTGGTCGGCGCTTCGATGGCTGGGCGTCGCGTTCGCAGTGCACCGACCCCCGTCATCGCTGCCGCGGCGTCGGCGCGTCTTGTCGGCGCCATTCGCAGCGCGGCGGCGCAGGCTGGATGGACGATCGATGTCATCGCGCCCGCGGAAGGCGCGTGGGCTGCGGCGGCAATGGCACTGTGGCCGTCGTTCGGAAAACACGCGGCGTGCGTGCTCGTCGCGCATGACGATCGCACGGATCTGCTTCAGATCGACGACGGTCGTCTCGTCGGCGTTCGACGCTTCCGCGCCGGCGCGGCCGACGCCGAGATGATCGCAGACGTGATTGCTCCGTCGCTGTCGCCGGTGAATCGCTCGGCTGCGCGTGTCGGCATGTTCGGCGATCCAATTCAACGCCGGCAGTTGAGCGAAGCGTTGGCAGCACACAGCATCGGTGTTTCGATTCCCGCTCGCGAGTGGCTGACCACCGCCGAGCGTCCAGAGTCGCTCGCGGCGCAGTTTGCGGGCACGGAGGTCGGTCCGGTGCTTCGCAGCGAAGATCGCATTGCCGCGGAGCGCGACCAGCTTCAACGGGTAACGTGGTGGATCGCGAGTGCCGCGGCTGCGTTGTTCGTGTTGTCTGCTGCGATCGAGTTGTGGGGCGTGCGGCATCAGCTCGCGTTGGTGAAAGCCGAACGCGAGCACATTCGGCCGGACATCGCGTCGACGATGGTCGGACGGACGACCGTCGATGCGGCGTATCGTCATCTCGCGACGCTATCGGTCATCGAGCGTTCGTCGCCACACTGGTCGCAAGTGATTGGAACGCTCACGGATGCGGTGCCGGACGATGCCTATCTCGTCGCCCTGCGCACGCGCGACGACTCGGTCATCGTGGACGGATTGGCCGAGCGGGCCAAGCGTGTGTTCGACGCATTAGAGAAAGCTGATGGGTTGACCGGTGTTCGCGCTGCGGCGCCCGTGCGTCGCGAGCTTCAGGAAGGTGGCACCGACGCGCTCGAGCATTTCGTGATTGCGGCGCGCGTGCAGCCCGTGGAAACGCCGAAGCGCGCTGTGCCGGCCTCCAACACGAGTGTACGGAGGCCGCAGCGATGAAATGGAGCACTATGTCCTCGCGCGACCGCCGCGCGGTCAAACTCGGCGCGATCATATTATTGCCCGCCCTGCTTTTCATTTGGGGTGTGCGTCCGTACCGCGCCGCACTCGCGGATGCGCGCGACCAGTTGGCGACGGAGCGCGCGACGCTCGCGCGCGAGCGGGCGGCAATCGAGACGGCGCGGCAGAATCCGCAACTCCAGCACGTCGCGGACTCGGCGATGCGCGCGATGCGTCCGCGGTTGTTCGAGGGCAAGGACGATGTGATGGCCAGCGCGGAGCTCGCATCGTATTTAGGGGAGGTGGCGAGTGATACGCGCGTCTGGTTGCAGGACGCGAGCACGCGTCCATCGCTTTCGCCGACTGACGGCGTCCGCACGCTTCGCGTGGACATTCGGGGAGAGTCGGATCTCCTCGGCGCGTTGATGTTTCTGCAAGCGCTGGAGCGTGGGCAAAAGCTGGTGCGCGTCGATCGTCTCGACATCTCGCGCAGCGCGCGCAGTGAAGACGAAGACGTCGAGACGCTGACGATCGCCGCGACGATCTCCGGGTTTGCCGTGAGCGATTCGGTGGCGACGGCATCGTCGTCGAAGCCGTCGACGGTGGCGTCGCGCTCGATGAATGGAGTATCGCCATGATGCCCCGCGGCTGGCGCAACTCGGTTCCGCTGCAGTCGGCGCTCGTCGCGTTCGGCCTCGCGGTGTTGACCACGGGTTGGACCACGATGCGCGCGCTGCGCGTCGAGGCGATCCCCGACCCGCCGTCGACCGCGATCGCGAGCCTCGAGACGATTCGTCGCGCGCCCCAGCGTGCCAAGTCGGACGTCGAGGCGACGGTAGAGAACAATCTGTTTTCGATTGACCGGAGCGCGCCCGTAACGCCATATCGTATGCCGGGTGAACCGGACCCAAGTGCGGCGCGGGCCGTGGTGCAGCCAGAAAAGCCGCTCGTGCTCGGAACGGCGATCGCGACCGATGGGCGGCATTTCGCGACTGTGCAATTGAGGGATGGACCACCCATGCTCGTCAGAATCGGTGACAAGGTCGGCGAGTGGACCGTACGTGCGATCGAGCGCGGCAAAATCGTGGTCGTGAGCACCAACGGAATCCGTACCGAGATCACCGTGTCAAAGCCAGGGACCTGATATGTCGATTGTGATTCGCACTACCGTCGCCGTTGCGCTCGTGGGGATTGCCGCGTCCCCCGCGCTCGCGCAGCGCGGCGGACAGCCTCCCTCGACGACGAGGGTGCAAGGACGCCCGGATTCGACGCGGAAGACCGCGGCGGCGCCCGCGGCAGTAGCGCTCGACTTTCAAGACCAAGAGCTGCGCGTGGTGCTCGATGCGATCGCCGCAGCGGGGCAGCTCAACGTCGCCTTCTCGAACATCCCCTCGAAGCGCGTGACGCTGCACCTCGGCAAAGCGGTTCCGCGCGAATCGATGGGTGATCTGCTCAAGAGCTACGCGGAGTCGCAGGAGCTCAAGGTGACGATGACGCCGACGCTCATTCAGGTCGCGGGTCCGCCGCCAGAAAACCCCAGCCGACAGCAAGCGGCGCAACAGCAGCAACTCGCCCAGCAGTATGCAGCGCAGCAACAAGCGCAGCAGATACGCATGTGGACGTTGCGGCTGAAGCACGCGAGCGCCGTGCAACTCGCGCCCGTGCTCTCGACGTTGTTCTCGGGTGGCGGCGGTGGCTACAGTGCCGGGCCAAACACTGGTCGGGGGAACGTGCCGAACGTCGTGCCGAACGGTCGGGGTGGATTCGACGTGATCGGCGGTTTCGCGCCGGCGGCACCACCGGGGAACGTCACGACAATCACTCCTCCCGGCGCTCAGCAGAATGCGGGCGTGAATCCCGGCCGTGGCGGCGGCGGGCGCGGCGCGGCGGTCCTGGCGGACCAAGTGGTGGCGGCCCGGCTGCAACAGATCACGGGTGCGTTGTCGGCGCAGTCGTCGGAGATTCGCATCATCGCGGAAGAGTCGAGCAACTCGCTGCTCATTCGCGCGACGGAACCGGACTTTCAGCTCGTGCAGCAGGTGGTGCAGGGCGTGGATCTCAGACCGCTGCAGGTACTCGTCGAAGTGACGATCGCGCAGGTGTCGCGCACACACGACCTCGACCTTGGCATCTCAGGGAACTCAGTGAACCGGGTCCCGAGCGGGAGAGCTGCGGCCGACGCGACGCTCACGATTCCGGCGACGACGAACGCGCGCGACTTCATTCTGCAGCTCGTGGGCGGGAATGGCACGATTCGCTACGACGTGGCGCTCGCCGCGCTGCAGGCGCGCGGCGACGTGCGCGTGTTGTCGCTGCCGGTGATCATCGCGCAGAACAATCGCCAGGCTGTCCTGAACGTCGGGTCCTCGCGTCCATTTGTGCAAGTGTCGCAGACGGTGCCGAACGATCCGACGGGCCGCGTGCAGACGGTGCAATATATCGACGTTGCGACGGTGTTGACGATCACGCCGACGATCAATCCCGACGGCTACGTCAACCTGCAGGTGACGCAGACCGACAACAGCGCCACGAACGAGGTACAGTTCGACGCGCCGGTGATCAACAAGCGTGAAGCGACGACGCAGGTGTTCATCAAGGACGGGCAGACGACCGTGATCGGTGGCTTGGCCGGCAACTCGAAGTCGCGCGACGTCTCCGGCATTCCGTTGCTGAGCCGGATTCCATTCATCGGCTCGTGGTTGTTCGGTCGCACGACCAAGAACGAGACGACGAGCGAGCTGTTCGTCTTCCTGACGCCGCACATCATCTCGACGGACGAGGACATGGATCGGTACCGCAACGCCGTGCGTGAGGGGAGCACGTTGCTGAAGCAGCTGAATCTCGATCCAAAGATCATTCCGCGTTCGGATACGCTGGAACTCAATCCCAAACTGGATTCGCTCCGGCGAGATTCGTTGCAAACCATGAGAAGGAGACCGCCCGTCTGAGGAGGCGCTGGGCACTAGGCACTAGTTGACAAGCGCTAGCGACTAGTGCCTAGCACCTAGTGTTTTTCAACTAGTGCCTAGTACCCCAGTGCCTAGTATCTGCAAACTATCATGGCTATACCCGACGTTCATTCGACCACCGAGCTTCTCGAAATCGAAAGACTGACGAGCGCCCTGTCCGCCGATTGGCTGGAGCAGTACGGCGTTCTTCCGCTTCGCCTCGACGGCGACGTGCTGACGATCGGGACGTGGCTCGACCGGGTCGAGCCGCTCGCGCTCGACGACCTGCGGCTGCTGTTCGCCGCCGGAATCTCCGTCGAGCGATTCACCGAGCACGATCTGCGCACGGCCATCCGGCGCGTGTATGCGCCGGAAGCGGCGACGGCGGAAGGAATGATCGCCGGCATGGCGGACGAAGCGCGAACCGTCGACATCGACGAGATCCCGCTCGACGACCTCCTGCATCTTGCCAACGAAGCCCCCGTCGTCCGGCTCGTGAATCTCCTGCTGATCGAGGCGCTCGACGCGCGGGCGTCGGACGTCCACCTCGAGGGATATCAGGACGGGCTCCGTGTGCGGTATCGCATCGACGGCGTGTTGCAGAACGCGCCGTCGCCGCCGCCGCATCTCACCGCGGCGATCATCAGTCGCCTGAAGATCATGGCGGAGCTCGACATCGCCGAGCGTCGCCTGCCGCAGGACGGACGTATTCGTCTTCGGTTGCAGAATCGCCAGGTCGACGTTCGCGTCTCGACGGTGCCGACGTTGCGCGGCGAAAGCGTCGTGTTGCGGCTCCTCGACAAAGAGCGTGGCCGCATCTCGCTCCCCGAGCTCGGGATGGCGTCCGACACGCTCGAGCTCTTCAGCGAAGTCGTCTCTCGTCCGCACGGCATCGTGCTCGTCACCGGTCCGACGGGCTCGGGAAAAACGACGACGCTGTATGCCGCGGTCGAGATGATTCGCACGGGCCGTGAGAAAATCCTCACAGTCGAGGATCCGGTCGAATACGAGTTGGGTGGAGTGCCGCAGGTTCCCGTCAACGAGAAAGTCGGCATGACGTTCGCCGGCGCGCTGCGCGCGCTGCTGCGTCAGGATCCGGACATCATTCTCGTCGGCGAAATCCGCGATGCGGAAACGGCGCAGATCGCGACGCAGGCATCGCTCACGGGTCACCTCGTTCTGTCGACGTTGCACACGAACGACGCGCCGACGGCGTTGACACGTCTTCTCGATCTCGAGGTCGCGGCGTACCTCGTCGCCAGCACGGTTGACGCCGTGCTCGCACAACGTCTCGTGCGCGTCATCTGCCCGCACTGCAAGACGGAAACGCAGCCTGACAGGTCGGTCGCGAAGCGCGTCGACGTCGCAGCGCACGGATTGCAACGTGTATGGAAGGGCGCGGGCTGCGAGGAGTGCCGAGGCACCGGGTATCGCGGTCGCACGGGCATCTATGAGCTTTTGGTGATGGACCACGAGCTAAGGCTCGAGGTCCAGCGTCGTCGCGGCTCGGAGGAGCTGCGGGCAATGGCCATCGCCAAAGGCATGCGGACGTTGCTGGACGACGGAATTCGCGCCGCGCGCGAAGGCGTCACGACGATCGACGAGGTCCTGCGGGTCGCACGAGCTTGACGGTGGAGCGGTGGAACGGTAGAGCGCGGCACTCCTCTCCCGGTTGTCAGAGCCCTGTCAGAACTCTGCTGCCGACCCGGCGACTGCCATTGTACGGCCCCGTGCAGACCGGCAGATTTTTTCAATGGCGAACCGCGCCGCTCACTCCTCTCGCCCCGTCGCGCGCCCCCGGCCGCACGCGATGCTGCTGGCCGGCCTCCTCGTATGCACCCTCGCCTTGGCGACGATGCTCGCGTACGAGGCGCACAACGCGGCGCAGTCGCATCGCGCAACCGCCGAACGTGCGCTGCACGACTATGCCGCCGTTGCCGCCTGGGAGCTGGTTGCCGGCGTCAACGAGGAGCTCCAATCGTCGGCGGGCGGAGCCCTCACGCCGCTCACACGCGCGCGCGCGACTTCGCCATACGAGCCCTTGGCATCGCCGGCCGCGCTCGTGTCCAGCGCCGACAACGTGCTTCGCTGCTCGACGCCGGACGATTCCGCGCGCTTCTATTTCCGCATCGACATTCGTGACGGCTCGCTGGTCACGGCTGGTGCAGCCATTTCGCCCGCGATGCGCGAATGGCTCAGCGACTCCATTTTGGCGCACGGGCGGAACGTCTATCAGCCGGACTGGAGCTTCGCCGTCGTCATCGGCGGCCCTCGCGTCGAGACGCCGTCGGCCATCGTGTACGGACTGAAATACGCGGAGCATAACGCGCCGATCGCCGCGTTCGGATTTCGCACGTGCCGCGATGCGATCGGTCAGTCGATGATTCGCGACGTGATCGCGCGCCATCCGCTGCTGCCTGCGTCGGTGAGCGGCGCTGCGCCGAACGACTCGATCGTCGCCATCAGCGTCTTCGATCGAACGGGCACCATCGTCTATCAGTCGCCAGGCGCACAACCCTCGCCCTACTCCGGCTCGGCGCCGCTGGAACAGGTCGGATCGTTCCTCGTCAACGCGTCGATTCGGCCGCGAGCAGTCGAGCTGCTCGCGCTTGGCGCAATCCCGGAGTCGCGTGTACCGCTGCTCGTCGGACTGCTCACGCTCACTGCCGCGATGGTCGGCATCTCGGTGATGCAGCTGCGTCGCGAGCACGAGCTGTCGCGCCTTCGCGCGGACTTCATCTCGAGCGTATCACACGAGCTGCGGACGCCGCTGTCGCAGATCCTCCTCTTTGCCGAAACACTCAGCCTCGGTCGCGTTCGCACCGAGAACGAGCGACGCGCGGCGACGGGCGTCATCGTGCAGGAAGGGCGGCGCTTGATGCATCTCGTCGAGAACATTCTCCACTTCTCCCGCGCCGAGCGGCGCATGACGCGCCTGGGTCCCGAGCCGCTCGATTTGAGTCATGCGGTGTCGGAGATCGTCGACGACTGGATTCCACTTGCAAATGCGGCCGACGTCCACGTGCGCCGCGAGCTCGGTCATGACGTCCACGCGGTCGCGGACCGCAGCGCACTGCGGCAGATGGTGCTGAATCTCCTCGACAACGCGGTGAAGTACGGTCCTGCGACCCAAACTGTCACCGTCGGCACTGCTGCGGTGAACGGCCGCGCACGCGTGTGGGTCGACGACGAAGGCGACGGGATTCCGGCGCGCGAACGCGAGCGTGTGTGGAGCTCCTTCTATCGTCTCGCGAAACACGCCAACTCGGCGGTGGCGGGGAGTGGCATCGGGTTGTTCGTCGTGCGCGAGCTGGCGCGTCTGCACGGCGGCGATGCGTGGGTCGAGGACGCACCCGGGCGTGGCGCGAGGATCGTTGTCCAGCTGCAGGCTGCTTCACGCGCGCCCGGTTTTACCGACGAACATCCATCGATGCCGAACCTGTCGGACGCCGAGCAGACTGTGGAGCCGAAGTCATGACGCACATTCTCGTGATCGAAGACAATCGGAATCTGGCGACCGGCCTTCGCAACAACCTCGAGATCGAGGGCTACGCGGTGGACGTCGCGTCCGACGGCACGAGCGGGCTGTCGCTCGCGCAGTCTGCGGCGCCGGATCTGATCATTCTCGATCTCATGCTGCCGGGCATGGACGGTTATCGCGTGCTGCGGACGCTGCGCGAGGAAGGAAGCGACACGCCGGTGCTCATCCTCAGCGCGCGCGGCGAAGAGACCGACAAGGTGCTCGGCTTCCACCTGGGCGCGGACGATTACGTCGCGAAGCCGTTCGGTCTTCTGGAACTGCTGGCGCGCGTCGATGCGTTGCTGCGGCGCGCTGCGGCCGTTCGGGCCAAGAACAAACTCGCGGGCCCCGTGGCGTTCGGGGACGTGCAGGTCGATCCGGGGACGCACACCGTGCGTCGCGGTGGGGAGGCGGTGACGCTGCGGCCCAAGGAGTATGATCTGCTGATCGCGTTGTTGCAGCGGAAAGGCCAAGTCGCGTCACGCGGGGAATTGCTGGAGGAGGTGTGGGGCTACTCGGGTGAGGTGTATTCGCGCACGGTGGACACACATGTCGCCGAGCTGCGGCGGAAGCTCGAGGCGAATGCGGCCGAGCCGAGGCACATTCTCACCGTGAGGAAGACGGGGTATAGAATCGAGGGTTGACCGCCTGTCATCCCGAGCGCAGCGAGGGACCTCGGCCTGGCACCGAGATCCCTCGCTTCGCTCGGGATGACAAACCCTCGCGTCTCACGCGCCCCGCGCGCATCCTTCTGGCATGCGACACACAACTCTCGTTCGAATCGGCGCGCTCGTTCTCCTCGGCGCAGCCCCGCTTTCCGCGCAAGCGGCCTACGACGTCCTCATTCGCGGCGGAACCGCGGTCCTCGGCAACGGTCAAGCGCCGCATCAGGCCGACATCGGCATCCGCGGCGACCGCATCGCGTTTGTCGGCAACGCGCCCGCGAGCGCGACGGCGAAGCGTGTCATCGATGCGCGCGGGCTGACGGTCACGCCCGGCTTCATCGATCCGCACACACACACTGGTGGCGATCTCTCGAGCAACCAAGCACGAAACGGCGTCCCCAATCGCGCGAACCTTCCGTATTTGATGCAAGGCGTCACGACCGTCATCACCAACAATGACGGCGGCGGTCCGACCGACATCGCGCGACAGCTCGAGGGCTGGACCGAGAGCGGCATCGGGACCAACGCGGCTGTCTACATCGGCCAAGGCTCGGTGCGCGGCGCCGTGATTGGATCGACGTCGGCGCCTGCGACTCCGGCGCAGATCGATGCGATGAAGAAGATCGTCGCGCGCGCGATGGACGCGGGTGCGATCGGAATGTCGACCGGGCTGTATTACGCGCCGGGCAGCTACTCGACGACTGAAGAAGTGATCGAGCTCGCGAAAGTCGCGGCGGCGAAGAATGGCGTCTACGACTCGCACATTCGCGACGAGAGCTCGTATTCGATCGGCCTTATTGGCGCGGTGAATGAGGTAATTCGAATCGGCCGTGAAGCGCACATGCCCGTCCACATCTCCCACATCAAGGCACTCGGCGTCGATGTGTGGGGGCAGAGCGACACGGTCATCGCGCTCATGAAGAACGCGCGCGCGTCCGGTGTGGACATCACTGCGAGTCAATATCCGTATACCGCGTCCGGGTCGAGCGTGGGTGCGTCGCTCTTGCCGCGGTGGGCGGAATCAGGCGGCGGCGACTCGCTGCGCATGCGGCTCACGGATCCACCGACGCGAGCGCGCATCGTGAAGGAGATGGAGGACAATCTGCGTCGCCGCGGTGGAGCAAACACGTTGCTGATGACGTCCACTCGCGATGCGAGCATCCTCGGCAAACGCCTCGATGCGATTGCGAAGGCGCGCGGTGTCTCACCGATCGAGGCGGCGATTCAGATCATTCTCAATGGCGGCTCGTCGGTGGCGTCGTTCAACATGAACGACAAGGATATCGAGACGTTCATGGTGCAGGACTTCATTGTCACCGACTCCGACGGGAGCGACGGCCATCCGCGGAAATACGGGACGTTCCCGAAGATCTTCAACGAGTATGTCCGGACGAAGAAGTTGCTCACACTGCAGCAGGCGGTCGAGCGCAGTACGTCGAAGACCGCGAAGATGTTCGGTTTCAAGAACCGCGGCGTTTTGGCCCAGGGAGCGTTCGCCGATGTGATCGTGTTCGATGCGGCGCACTTCGTCGACAAGTCGACTTATGAGAAGCCGACACTTTTCGCGGAGGGGATGAAATACGTGCTGGTGAATGGGACGCTGGCGATCGATGGCGGGAAGTTCACCGGGGCGTATGGGGGGAGGATTGTCAGGCGGTGAGATTGACCACCGAGGGCACAGAGAACTGCTTGAGCCGAAGAGGAATTAAGAAACCATAAACCAGTTTTATAACCACAGAGGGCGCGGAGGACGCAGAGGAACACCAGACTTCCTTCCGTTCTTCCTTCCTTCTTTTGCCCTCTTGACGCGACGAGACGAATTCAGAAAGCACAGTCAAGATTAGGATTCGCTGACGCGTGAGCTGGCGGTAGTGACTAGATCGAGGGTCTCCTCCGCGCCCTCCGCGGTTCAGTCCTGAGCCCCTAGGCCGGCGAAACGCCCCTTTGCCCCGATCAACCACTAGATTCCGCGAATGGCTGAATCCCCATTCGGAACATTCTTCATCCCTGGCCCCACCGAAGTCCGGCCGGAGCTCCTCGCGCAGATGACCCGGCCCGTGATCGGGCACCGCGGCAAAAACTTCGAAGGGATGTTCGCACGCATCGAAGCCGGCCTCCGTGACGTCTTCCTCACCGCGCGCCCCGTCTACATCGGCGCCACGTCCGCGACCGGCTTCATGGAGATGGCCATCCGCAACGCGCCGGAAGGCGAGATTCTCTGCCTCGTCAATGGCGGATTCTCCGAGCGCTTCGCCAAAGTCGCCGAGGCATGCGAGCGGCGCGTCGAGCGTATCGTCGTTCCGTGGGGACAGACCTTCGACATGAATCACGTCGAGTCCGCGCTCGCCTCCAAGCGGTTCGTCGCGGTCACCGTCGCGCACTCCGAGACGTCGACAGGCGTCATCTCCGACGTGCGCACTGTCGCCGAACTGGCGCATCGCCATGGTGCATTTGCGCTCGTCGACAGCGTCTCGGGCGCTGGCGGCGCGGAGATCACCGTCGACGGCTGCGCACTGGACTTCATGATCACCGGCTCGCAGAAGGCGCTCGCGCTGCCAGCGGGGCTGGCGTTCGCGGTCGCGTCGAGCGAATACGTCGAACGCGCGAAGAAAGTGCGCAATCGAGGCTTCTACTTCGACGTGCTGCAGTACGAGGCGTTCGCCCAAAAGAATCAGACGCCGAGCACTCCGGCGACGTCGTTGCTCTACGCGCTCGAGGCCCAGATGGGCGACATCGGCCGCGAAGGCATCGAGCGACGCTGGGAGCGGCACATCGCCATGCGCGAGGCGACGCTCGACTGGGTCCACGCAACGGCCGCGCGTCGAGACATCGATCTCAAGGTGCTCGCGCCGGACGGAATTCGCTCGCCGACGGTCTCCGTCATCATGCTCCCCAAAGGGCTCGCGACGAAAGAAGT
>Ga0126377_10000783_pt1 | contig 20045 bp, 16 predicted proteins | sample PanSoiMetPlot_22_FD_92647 | JGI IMG/M metagenome (GOLD analysis project Ga0126377, IMG submission 92647) | Tropical forest soil microbial communities from Panama - MetaG Plot_22 | ecosystem: Environmental > Terrestrial > Soil > Tropical forest > Bulk soil | place: Panama | collected 2016-02-17 | reverse complement strand
GATGGTGGCCGCTATATCGGCACCGGCACCTATACCATCACCCGCGATCCCGAGGAGAACTGGCTCAACGCCGGGGCTTATCGCGCTCAAGTCCATGACAAGAAGACCGTCGGCATCGTCATGGCTGCCGGCCATCACGGGCGCATTCACCGCGACAAGTCGTTCAAGCGCGGCGAGCCGCTGCCGGCGGCGATGGTAATCGGCGGCGATCCTATCGCGTTCTTCTTCGGCGGGCTCGAGGCTCCCTACGGCGTATTCGAGCTCGACCTCGTCGGCGGTTTGCGCGGCCGGCCGGTGAAGATGGTGCGCGGCAAGGTGACAGGCCTGCCGTTTCCCGCCAATGCCGAAATTGTACTCGAAGGCTTTGTGCCGCCCGACCGCACCCAGGCGGAGGGCCCGTTCGGCGAGTGGACCGGCCACTATGCCGGCGGCGTCCGGCAGATTCCCGTGCTCGATATCAAGGCGATCTACCACCGCAATGATCCGATCGTGCTCGGTGTGCCGCCGATGGGCGCCGGGCCGGACGAGATGGCGCGCTACCGCGCGGTGATGCGCTCCGCGACGATCAAACAGAACGTCACCAATGCCGGCGTTCCCGGCGTGCAGCAGGTGTGGTGCCACGAGGTCGGTGGCGCGCGCATGCTGCACGCGGTCTCGATCACGCAGCGCTATCCCGGCCACTCGGTGCAAGCCGCCCACGTCGCCGCCCAGTGCGGCGCCTCCGCCTACGCCTCGAAATACATCGTGGTGGTCGACGACGACGTCGACGTCACCAACCTCGACCATCTGTTGTGGGCGATGCTCACACGCACCGATCCCAAGGAATCGATCCAGTTCATCACGGGCTCATGGGATTCGAGCGCCGACCCGGCGCTGCCGCCGGAGCGTCGCGCCGCCGGCGACATGACTCACTCGGTGGCGCTGATCGACGCCTGCAAGCCGTGGCGCTGGCGCGACAAGTTTCCGGCCACCAATGCGCCGAGCCCGGAGGTCGCGCGCAAGGCGCGCGAGAAGTTCGGCTGGCTGCTGGACGGGAACGGCAAGTAGGTCAATCGCACTGTCCCAATCGTTGCAAGGCGTCGGGAAAAGGCGCAGTCTTTCGGCATCTTTCGTTCGGACGCCGGGGTTTGCCGCAGCAAAGAAAGGAACACGCCACGCGCGGGAACTCCGCGCGAACAGACCTCCGACAAAAATCGGCGCAGCAACAAGCCGTTCACGACTAGGGAGAGGAATCATGTCCAATCGCAAGAGTCGTAACCAACCGCCGCCAATGGAGCCCGTCGCCGGCAATGGTCTGCTCGACCGCCGCGCGTTGCTCGGACGCGGCATCATCCTCGCAGGCACAGCGGCAGCCGGCGCTGCTAGCGGGCTCACCAGCGCCGCCGCCGAGCCGCTCAAGAACGATCCGTGGAGCCTCGAGATGGGCGCGGTCGTGCCGCCCTATCAGGTGCCGTCGCGATTCGAGAAGGACGTCATCCGGACCCGCAGCAATCCCAACAACGAATTCCGCAATTCGCATGCGCGTACCCCGCACCACCTGCTGCAGGGCACGGTCACGCCCAACGGCCTGTTCTTCACGATCTCGCATTCCGGCTTGCCGGATATCGATCCGGCGCAGCACAAGCTGGTCATCCATGGGCTGGTCAAGCAGCCGCTGGTCTACACCGTCGAGTCGCTGTCGCGTTACCCGATGGTGACGCGCATGCACTTCGTCGAGTGCAGCGGCAACAGCGCGCCGATGTTCTCCAGCGAGCCGTTGCAGGCGAGCGCGCAGGCGCTGCATGGGCTCTGCTCCAACGCCGAGTGGACCGGCGTGCTGCTCTCCACTTTGCTCGAGGAAACCGGCATCGACCCGAAGGCGAAATGGCTGCTGGCGGAAGGCGCCGACTCCCTCGCCTTGCACCGCAGCGTGCCGATCAAGAAGGCGCTCGACGACGCCATGATCGCGCTCTACCAGAACGGCGAGCGCATCCAGCCCGGCAACGGCTATCCGATGCGCCTGCTGCTGCCCGGTTATCAGGGCAACATGAACGTCAAGCACGTGCGCCGGATCAAGTTGATCGATCAGCCGGCGATGAGCTTCTACGAGGCCAAGACCTATTCGCAGATCCTGCCGGACGGCAAGATGTGGCTGTTCCACTTCACGCAGGAGGTGAAATCGTTCATCACCCACCCCTCGTTCGGCCAATCACTGAAGGGACCGGGCTTCTACGAGATCTCCGGGATCGCCTACTCGGGCAACGGCCGCATCTCCAAGGTCGCGGTCTCGGCCGACGGCGGCAAGAGCTGGGCGCAGGCCGCGTTGCAGGAGCCGGTCAATCCGAAAGCGTTCACCCGCTTCCGCATGCCGTGGCGCTGGGACGGCCAGCCGGTCGTGCTGCAGAGCCGCGCCTGGGACGAGTCGGGCGCGGTGCAGCCGCTGCGCGCCGAGTTCGTGGCGGCGCGCGGCCAGACCGAGAAGCCGGTGACCAACCCGCTGGCGTTCCCCAACCAGCACTACAACAGCATCACCAGCTGGGGCATCGACAACACCGGAGGGATCAAGCATGTGTACGCGTAAGCCGCTGCTCGCTCTTGTCCTTGCGGTCGCATTCGCCGGCACGGCGGCCGCCGAAACGCCGGGCCTGGGCAAGCCGATCAGCGAGGCCGACATCGCGGCGTGGAACATCGAGGCCCTGCCCGACGGTAACGGCCTGCCGCCGGGCAGTGGCACGCCCAGCCAGGGCGCGCCGATCTATGCGCAGAAGTGCGCCATGTGTCATGGCGAGAACGGCGTGAATCCGGCGCGCGGTTACTCGCCGATGGTCGGTCCGGCCAAGTTCGACCGCATCGATACGTTCAAGACGGTTCCGTACTACAAGTATGCGACGACACTGTTCGACGTGATCCGCCGCTCGATGCCGTACCAGATGCCAAAGACACTCGGCAACGACGAGATCTACGCGCTCAGCGCTTATATCCTGTCCCTCAACAAGATCATCGGCGAGAACGAGATGATGGACGCCAAGACCTTGCCGCAGGTGAAGATGCCGAACCGGGACAATTTCGTCATCTGGGCGCCCGATAAGATTTAGGCGCATACGCACGCAAAAATCGGGAATCTTCGTCATGGCCGGGGCTCTTGTCCCGGCCATTGACGTCTTTATTGTCACTAGGCGCGGCCGTAGACCGGCGCGAGAGCACGGGAGTCGCGAATGGAGTTGGGGTTGAAGGGCAAGGTCGCGCTCGTGACCGGCTCGAGCCGCGGTATCGGCCGCGGCGTGGCGCTGGCCTTCGCAGCGGAAGGCTGCGACCTCATGCTGACGGGGCGCGCCGCGCCGGCGCTGGAGGACGTTGCCAAGACGGTACGATCCAAGGGCTGCAAGGCCGCCGTCGAGGTGCTCGACCTGCGCGCGCCCAGCGCGCCGGCAGCACTGGTCGAGGCGATCAAGCGCGAGTTCGGCCAGCTCGACATCCTGGTCAACAATGCCGGCACCACCAAGCGCGGCGACTTCTTCGCGCTGACCGACGCCGACTGGGAGGAAGGCTATGCGCTCAAGTTCTTCGCGCATGTGCGGCTCGCGCGCGCGGCCTGGCCGCTCCTGAAGGCGCGCGGGGGCTCGCTCATCGCCATCGGCGGTACCAGCGGGCGCAAGCCCGAGAAGCAGTTCACCATCGGCAGCTCGGTCAACGCCGCCGTTGCCGCCTTCACCAAATGCCTCGCCGACCTCGGCAAGCAGGACGGCGTGCAGGTCAACTGCATTCATCCGAGCCTGGTCGAGACCGAGCGGCAGTGGAAGCGCATCCGCGCCGAGGTGGAACGCACCGGCGAGAGCGAGGCCAAGGTCCGCGAGCAGTTCTGTCGCGAGCTCGGCATCAACCGCTACGGCACGGTCGAGGACGTGGCCGATCTCGTGACCTTCCTCGTCTCCGCGCGCGCCACCTGGATGCGTGGAGCGACCATCGACCTCGACGGCGGCGAGATTCCGGTGCTGTGACCCAGTCGGTCGTGTCATGAACATCCTGCTGACGCCCGCGCGCATCGGCTCGGTCGAGATCCGCAATCGGATCGTCATGCCGCCGATGACCACGCGGACGGCGGACGCGGACGGCTTCATCACCGACGACAGCGTCGCCTATTATCTCGCCCGCGCGTTGGGCGGAGTCGGCCTCATCACCGTCGAGATGGCGTCGCCGGAGAAGGCCGGCCGCCACCGCCGCCACGAGGTCGGCATCTACGACGACCGCTTCATTCCAGGGCTGACGCGGCTGGTCGAGCAGATCCATCGCGCTGGCGCCAAGGCCTCGATCCAGCTCGGCCATGGCGGCGGCCATACCCGCGTCGACATCTGCGGCGAGACGCCGATTGCGCCGTCGGCGATCCCTCACCCGGTCTACGAGACCACCTTCGAGACCATCGTCCCGGAGGAAATGACCAAGGCGCGCATCGACCGCACGATCGCCGCCCATGCCGCCGCCGCCGAGCGCGCGCAGAAGGCGGGCTTCGATTGCGTCGAGGTGCACGCCGCCCACGGCTACCTGATTTCGCAGTTTCACGCCCCGTTCGAGAACCGGCGCACCGACGAATACGGTGGCAGCCTGGAGAACCGCGCCCGTTTCGGGCTCGAGGTGCTGCGCGCAGTCAAGATCGCGGCGCACGGTATGCCGGTGATCTATCGCCTCTCGGTCGAGGACTACTTTGAGGGCGGGCTGACCTTCAGCGAAGGCCGGCAGATCGCGATCTGGGCGGTGGCCGCCGGCGCCGACGCGCTCCATGTCACGGCCGGCCACTATCGCTCGCTGCCGTCGGCGCAGGTCGTGCTGCCGCCGATGTCCTATCCGGATGCGACCTTCCTGCATTTCGCAGCCGGCGTGAAGAAGCTGGTCGATGTTCCGGTGATCGCGGTCGGTCGGCTCGGCGATCCCGCGATCGCCGCCGAAGCGGTGGCGTCGGGATCGACGGACTTCGTAGCGCTCGGCCGTACGCTGATCGCCGATCCGCAATGGGTGGCCAAGGTCTCGCGCGGTGAGCCGATCCGCAGGTGCCTCGCCTGCAACACTTGCATCAACGAGATGCGCGGCGGCGCACGCATCGGCTGCGTGGTCAACGGCGCCGCCGGTCGCGAGACGACGTTCGCCCATCCCAAGGCGCCGCGCGGCGAGCGCATCGCCGTTATCGGGGCCGGGCCGGCCGGATTGACCTATGCCTCTCTGGTGGCCGGGGACAATGCGGTCACGGTGTTCGAGAAAGACAATAGCCCCGGCGGCGCCTTCCGCTACGCGGGCAAGGCGCCGTTGTTCCAGGAGGTGGAGGCGAACGAACGCAGCTTCGAGCGCTACATCGCCGATCTCGTCGCCGACTGCACGCGCAAGGGGGTCGAGTTCTGGTACGACACCGACATTGCGGAGCAGCCGGGCTTGCTGGCGTCCTATGACCGCATCGTGGTCGCGACTGGCGCCCACTATCGCTACGGCCTCGGTCCGGTCGCGATGAGGATGCTCGATGCGGGCGTCGGCCACTGGCCCGGATTTGCGCGGTTGCTCTCAAGTCCCAAGCTGCGCGAGTGGTTCTACTACCGCGCACGTCAGGGCACCGCCGACCGTTTCGTCCGCTGGGCGAAGCCAGGGCAGGCCGTCACGGTGATCGGCGACGCGGCGCAGGCCGGCAAGAGCAAGCAGGCGATTACGAGCGCATTCGAGGCGGCGCTGCGGGGGTGACCTCACCCGGAGCCGAGCAGATCGGCCACCGTCATCGCCACGATCTTGGTCGCGGCGCGCAAATCGTTGAGCCGCAGATTCTCGTTGGCGTTATGCGCGTTCGCTTCGAGGATGGAACGCGGCCCCGCGCCGTAAAGCACGACCGGAATTCCCGCCGCTGCATAGTGGCGGGCATCCGTGTAGAGGGGCACGCCGGTCACCGGCACATCGACGCCGAGGACTTGCCTGGCATGCCGCTGGATCGCGGCCACGATCCGATCGGCGCCCGGTTGCGGCGTCAGCGGCATCGCCAGCAGGAGCCGGCTTATGGCGACCTTCACTTGCGGACGCTGCTTTGCCGCAGCCGCGATCAGCTCACGCAGCGCGGCCTCCACCTCGGTCGGGTTCTCCTCCGGGATCATGCGGCGGTCGATCCGGAACACGACCTGATCAGGCACCACGTTGGTGTTGATGCCGCCCTTGATCAACCCGACATTGAGCGTGGGCGAGACGATGCCGGGAGTGCTCGAGCGCATGCGCGCGAGCGAAGCGCGATGCGCATAGAGCGCGGCGAGAATGGCATTCGCCGCTTCCAGCGCATCGATGCCGGTATCCGGCATCGCGGCATGTGCCTGCTTGCCGGTGATGGTCACCTCGAGGTGCAGGCAGCCATCGTGGGCCGTGACGATCGCATAGGAAAAGCCTGCGGCGATGACCGCATCGGGCTTGGTCAGCCCCTCCTCGAGCAACCATTTCGGACCGACGTCGCCGCCGATTTCCTCGTCGTAGGTGAGGTGCAATTCGAGCGTGCCGCCGAGCTTCGCCCCCTGCCCCGCTACCGCCTTCAGCGCCAGCAGCGTCCAGGTGTAGGTGGCGAAATCCGACTTCGATACCGCCACGCCGCGCCCGAACATCACCGGGCCATGCGGGCTGTCCTCGATCGCAGCACCATAGGGATCGACCCGCCACCCCAACCCCGGCGGCACGACGTCGCCGTGGGCATTGAGCGCAATCACCGGGCCGTCACCAAAACGATGGCGGACGATGAGGTTGGTCGCGCTCTTCATGCCGACCGCTTCCACCGCGGCGCGCGGCACCTCGTGTACCGCGACCGTCAGGCCGAGTTGCTCCAGCAGCTGCCGCGCGCGCTGCGCATGCGCCGCGCAATCGCCAGGCGGGTTGTCGCTCGGCACTTTCACCAATTCGGCCAGGAACTCGGTCTCGCGCCCGAATTGCTCGTCGACGAACGGGCCGATCCGATCAGTGGACGCCATGGTCGGCTCCGAGGTTCACGAGCACGTCGAGCAGAATGCGGGTCGCAATATCGGCGTCGGCGGCGGTGATGGTCTCCAGCGGGGAGTGGCTGATGCCACCGTTGCCGCAGCGTACGAACAGCATGGCGATGTCGGTGACGCCGCTGAAGCTCACGGCGTCGTGGCCAGCGCCGCTCGGCAGATAGCGCAGTACGATGCCGGCACGCTCCACTGCTGCGGCGAGCCGCGCCTGCAGGCTTGGCGAACACGGAACGGCGGGGCCGCGCTGGATCTCCTTGACCTCGACCGACACGTTGCGCCGCCTGGCGATGCGCCCGATCTCGGCCAGCACGTCGGTGACCGCGGCGTCGCGGGTGGCGTCATCGGCGGCGCGAATGTCGAGCGAGAGCTCGCAACGCCCGGGAATTACGTTGATTGCGCCGCCCGGCACGCTGAGCTTGCCGACAGTGCCGACCAGCGTGGGCGCGGCCGCGCAGCGACGCTCGACGCAGAGCACGATCTCGGCGGCCGCCGCCGCGGCGTCGCGACGCCCCGGCATCGGCACCGTACCGGCGTGGCCTGCCATGCCGGCAATCGAGACGTTGTAGCGGGCGGTGCCCGCGATCGAGGTGACAATCCCCACCGGCAGGCCCTCCTGCAGCAGCACCGGTCCCTGCTCGATATGCACCTCGAGATAGCCCAGCAGATCCTGCGGGCGGCGGGCGAGCGATGGAATGTTTTCCGGGTTGAAGCCCGCCTTGTAGATGACGTCGGCAACGCTTTGGCCGCCGGCGTCGCGATGCTGTAGCAGACGCATGTCGAAGCGGCCGGCGATTGCACTGCTGCCGAGATAGTGTGCGGCAAAGCGCACGCCCTCCTCCTCGGCAAAGCCGATCACGTCGACATGGAACGGCAGCCGCCGCCCGCTGCGGTGGAGCTCCTCCACCGCCAGGAGACCGGTCAGGATGCCGAGCCGGCCGTCGTAGCTGCCGGCATTGACGACCGTGTCGTAGTGGGAAGCGACGATCAGCGTCTTGGCGGCCGGATCGGCCGCGGCGTAACGGCCCACGACATTGCCGACCCCGTCGATCTCGGCGGTCATCCCGGCCGCCCGCATCAGGTCCCGCAGCTCGGCGGCGGCCGCGCGGTGCGGCGGCGTGAGATAGGTGCAGGTCAGCCCGTCGCCGGTCTCCGACCATTGCGCGAGCCGCGCGGCCAAGTCGATGATGCGCCTGCCGAGCGCGTCCTGCCCGGCCGCAGCGACAGAACTTTCCGCTTCCATGACCATCACTATGCACTATTTGGTCGGCACAGCTCTTGCAACCTTCAACACGCGTCTGTCATCCTCCCGCAGAATTGGCCGGCAGAAAGGGGCATTCCGTCGTGGAATCCGTGCTCACGGAGTGGTTGAGCCTGATCGTCCGCTGGCTGCACGTCGTTGCCGGCATCGCCTGGATCGGCAGCTCCTTCTACTTCATCCATCTCGACCTGAGCCTCAAACGCCGGCCCGACCTGCCGCAAGGCGTCCAGGGTGATGCCTGGCAGGTCCACGGCGGCGGCTTCTATCACATGGTCAAGTACCTGGTCGCCCCGGCCCGCATGCCGGATGAGCTGACCTGGTTCAAATGGGAGGCGTATACCACCTGGCTTTCCGGCTTCGCGCTGTTGGTCATCGTCTACTATCTCGGCGCCGAGCTCTACCTGATCGACAAGTCCGTGCTCGATCTCACAGCGACGACGGCCGCCGCGGTGGCGTTCGGAAGCCTGGTGGTCGCCTGGCTGCTCTACGAGGCGCTGTGCCGCTCGCCGCTCGGCCGGCACGAGGTCACGCTCGCGCTGATCGGCTACGTTTTCCTGGTCGCCCTCACCTACGGCTTCACGCACGTGTTCAGCGGCCGCGGCGCCTTCACGCAGATCGGCGCGCTGATCGGCACTATCATGGTGGCGAACGTGTTCGTCATCGTTATTCCGAACCAGAAGAAGACCGTCGCCGCGTTGCTGGCGAAGCAGGAGCCCAATCCGAAATGGGGCGAGGAGGCCAAGCAACGCTCGGTCCACAACAACTACCTCACGCTGCCGGTCGTTTTCCTGATGATCGCAAATCATTATCCGCTGATGTTCGCGACCCGCTTCAACTGGCTGATCGTCGCGATCGTGCTGGCGATCGGTCCCGTCATCCGTCATTTCTTCAATTCCCGCCACGAGGGCAAAGGCAGCCCGTGGTGGACCTGGGGCGTGGCCGCTGCCGGCATGATCGCGGTGGCATGGCTCTCGGGCTTGGGCCCGCGGGACACCGCGACCGGCGCGCGGGCCGAGCGGGTGACGGTCGCCGCGGCGCACAACGTCGTGCTCTCCCGCTGCAGCATGTGCCACATGGAGGGACCGGTCTGGCCCGGCGTGCACTCGCCGCCCAAGGGCGTCCTGCTCGACGGCCCCGAGAACATCCGGCGGCACGCGCACCTGATCGAGATCAACGCTGTGCGCTCCAGCGCCATGCCGCCCGGCAACATCACCGAAATGACCCCGCAAGAGCGCGCGATCCTCGCCGCCTGGCTCGCCGCCGGCGCACCGGCGAAGTGACCGGGGCGATCTCAACGTCCTCGCGACATGGCAGCGATGGCTTTGATCGTTGCCTCCTGGTCGCCGATGAACCACCAATGATCGGCGCCGTCGAGCGGAATGAACTCAGCGCCGGGGATGTTGCGGGCAAGATGCTCGCCGGCGCCGAACAGGACGGCGCGATCCTCGCGCCGATGCAGCACCGTCGTCGGTACCCGCAGGCGCGGTAACAGGTCGCGCACGTCGCTGGCGCCGAGCGCGTCCAGAACCTGCTCGATGGATTTCGGGGTGGCGGCCTGCCGCAACAACCGCGCCCACCATGCCCGCAACTCCGGCTCGCGGCAGGCGCTGGGCGCGAAGACCTCAATTGAGGCCGGAGTCCCCCAGCCCTGCGCGAGTTTCGCACACCAGCGCTGCAAGGCATCGGGCTTGAGCGCCCACGGATAGTCGGGCGCCCAGGCGCCGCGCGCAAGCGCATCGAACAATACGAGGCCCGCGACCCGTTCCGGTGACTCGGATGCGAGCCGGATCGAGATCAGCCCGCCCTCGGACGCTCCAAACAGTACGGAGCGCGCGATACCGGCATGGTCCAGGATCGCGCGGATGTCGGACACCGCGCTGTCCACCGACGGCCGCGTTCCAAGCCGTTCCGACGTGCCCAGACCCCGGCGATCGAAACAGATCACGCGGTTGGTCTCGGCCAATCTGCTGAGGAAGGTGCACAGCCGCGGCTCATCCCAGATCAGGTCGATGTGCGAGACAAATCCGGGCACGATCACCAAGGCAGGGCCGGAGCCGATAGAAATATAGGCGACGCTGCCGCCTTCCACGGCCGCGAATTGCACCGCGGGTTGCGGCAAAGCCGTGCGCGGCGCTGCCGGTGCCTGGCGCAGGCGCCGATATTCTTCCTGTGTCTCTGCGGAGGGTTTGGTGCCGAGCTCGGCGTCGAGAACGCGCACGCACTCCGCGTAGGAAGCCTCCAGCGCAATGCCATCGCCGGCCCGGGCATGCAGCCGCATCACCAGACGATGGCTCGATTCGCGGAATGGATCGAGTGCGAGCAATCGTAGGGCCGCTGCGAGCGCGCGATCGATCTGCCACTTGCTCGCGGCCGCCTCCGCAAGCTCTCGCAGCACACGCATCTGCAGACGTTCGAGCTCGGAGCGCCGGGCGATGATCCAGTCGTCGAAGTCGGGCGAGTCCGGCAGCTCGAACGCGTCGAGAAACGGACCGGCATAGAGCCGTGCTGCATCTTCGAGCGCATCACCGTCGCTCCGACGCAGCGCATCCTCCGCCAGCGTAACGTAGCGGCGGCTATCGACCGTGATGCGATTTCGATCGAGCGCGATGGTGTCGCCGCTCGCCTTGATCGCCCGACGTCCGATCGTCCCACCGATCCGATGCACGACCCGGCGCAGCCGTGCCCGCACGGTCGCCTCGTCGGTCTCCGGCCAGAGCATCTCGCCGAGCCGCCGGCGCGACACCGCCGCGCCGGCCTCCGCCAGGATCGCCAGCAAGGCGAGCATGTGCCTGCGGCCGATCGCCAGCGCCCGTCCGTCGACGCGCACCTCGGGATGACCCAGCAAGCGCAGGGAGATGTCTCGATCGGAGTTGCGGGTTCGCTCGCTCATAGTGCTCGAACGATGGCCTTTGCGGGGACTTTCGGGGGACGCCTGCCCCGTAAACCTACCCCTCGCCCGGCACCGGCGGAAGCTCCGGCCGCCGTCAATAGCCAGCTCACTCGGGTCATGAAATGGAAGGGTTCGTGAACGGGAAAGAGCCGCTGCAGGTCTGCGTCTTGGGCAATCTTGCCGTGCTGCGCCGCCGCACAAGAATGCAGCTACCGCGGTCAAGAAAAACGCGAGCGCTGCTCGCCTATCTGGCCGTCACCGCACGTCGCCACAGCCGCGACCGACTCTGCGCCATGTTCTGGACTGTCCCAGATGATCCGCGTGCCGCATTGCGGTGGAGCTTGACCCGCCTGCGGGCGTTCGTCGACGAACCTGACTGTCGAAGGATCATCGCCGACCGCGAGAATGTCGGACTCGACCTTGGTCATGTCACGGTAGACATTGCGTCCTTGCGTAACGTTGTCCGAAACGGCACAGATTCCATTTCGACCGATGCACTGCGCCAGGCGGCGGAGGCGCTCGAGAGCGATTTCCTCGAGGGTATCGATCTGCCGAACTGCCACGAGTTTCAGGTCTGGTGCACCGGGCAGCGTGAGGAGACGCGACGGCTTCGCGTACGGCTGCTTACGGCGCTGGTAACCCGTCTCGAGGACGCGCCTGATGAAGCGCTACGATATGCGCGTGCGCTGAGCCTCCTTGATCCCGCCAATGAGGCCGCCCAAGCCACGTTGGTGCGGTTGCTGCGTGCCACTGGCCGCTGGCGCGAGGCCCAGGAGCAATTTGAGAGAGCACGGCGGCGGCTCGACGAATTCCATGTGCTGCACACCGGCGCTCTGCGTCACGCGGCGCAACTGCCGCTTCCAGACGCACGAGTGCGTGCGCATGATAGAATCGCTCCACTGCGCGGTGCGGAGCGACTGCCCGCTCGCCCCGACTTGCGATGTCTCGCACATAGCTGCCCGCGCGTGGCGGGCTCGCTGCTTTCGACGCAAGACACCCGCCAGCGGAACTTGTATTCTGCCGTCATGGCATCAGCGCCTTTTTCCGACTACCCCCGCGATCTCGCCGGCTACGGCCGCAACCCTCCGGATCCACGCTGGCCCGACCGCGCCCGCGTCGCCGTTCAATTCGTGGTCAACTACGAGGAAGGCGGCGAGCGTAACGTCCTGCATGGCGACGCCACCTCGGAGGCGTTCCTCTCCGACGTCCTCGGTGCGGCGCCCTGGCCGGGGCAGCGTCACATGAACGTGGAGTCGATGTACGAATACGGCTCGCGCGCGGGCTTCTGGCGGCTGTGGCGGCTGTTCACGGAACGCAATATGCCGGTGACGGTGTTCGGCGTCGCAACCGCGCTCGCCCGCTCGCCCGACGCGGTTGCGGCCATGCGCGAAGCTCGCTGGGAGATTGCGAGCCACGGCCTCAAATGGATCGACTACAAGGACGTGCCGGAGGCCGAAGAGCGTGCCCACCTCGCCGAGGCGGTCTATATTCATACGCACGCCACCGGCGAGCGTCCGCTCGGCTGGTATACCGGCCGCGGCTCATCCAACACTTTAAGGCTCGTGCTCGACGATGGCGGCTTTCTTTATTCTTCCGATTCCTACGCCGACGACCTGCCGTATTGGGTCAACGGTCCGAAAGAGCCGCACCTGATCATTCCCTACACGCTCGATGCCAACGACATGCGTTTCATCAATGCGCAGGGCTTCGGCGCGGGGGATGAATTCTTCAATTACCTCAAGGATTCCTTCGATGTGCTGTACGCTGAAGGTGAACAGGCGCCCAAGATGATGTCGGTCGGGCTGCATTGCCGTTTGGTCGGGCGCCCTGGACGCGCGGCGGCGCTCATGCGTTTTCTCGACTACATCGCCGCGCGCGACCGGGTCTGGGTCGCGACCCGCCTCGACATCGCGCGCCATTGGCATCGCGAGCACCGCGCACTGGCCGCAAAGGCACCGACCCTCGGGTGACGAGCATGACGATGGTCTCGCTCCAAAGCCTGAACGCCGCCGACAAATCGGGCTTCGTCGCCGCGCTCGGCGATACCTACGAGCATGCGCCCTGGGTAGCGGAAGCCGTGATCGGGCGGCGGCCGTTTGCCACGCTCACCGCCTTGCACGAGGCGATGACGGCTGCGGTGCGGGCGGCATCCGCCGATCAGCGGCTGGCCTTGATCAAGGGGCATCCCGATCTCGCGGGCAAGGCCGCACGCGCTGGCACCATGACCAGCGATTCCAAGGCGGAGCAGGCGAGCGCGGGGCTCGACCGCCTGTCGGATGCCGAGTTCAAGGAATTCCACCGGCTCAACAACGCCTATCGGGAGAAATTCAAGTTTCCCTTCATCGTCTGCGTGCGCCGGCACAGCAAGGATTCGATCCTGCGCGAGTTCGCGCGCCGGCTACAGCACAACGCAGCGGCCGAGACGAAAGCGTCGCTTACCGAAGTCTTTCGCATCGCGGCGCTGCGCCTCGACCAGAAGGTCGACGCCTCCGACAAGCTCAAGGTGCACGGACGGCTCTCCACCCACGTGCTCGATACCCATGCCGGCCATCCGGCCGCGGGCGTGGCGATCAAACTCCTGGAGATCGCCGCCCATGGCGAGCCGCGCGTGATCACGAACGTCACCACCAATCTCGACGGTCGCAGCGACCAGCCGCTGATCGGCGGGCGGCCGATCCCGATCGGGCGCTACGAGCTGCGCTTCCACGTCGGCGACTATTTCACGCGCCGCGGCGCGCCGCACAGCGACCCGCCGTTCCTCGACGTGGTGCCGGTCGCTTTTGCGGTGGCCGAGCCCGAGGGTCATTACCACGTGCCGCTATTGGTCACGCCCTGGAGCTACTCCACCTACCGGGGCAGCTGATAATCTCTACAGAACTGACCTGGGAATAGGCAAAACCGGTCAAAATGCCTAGTCTTGCGGCAAGAGCAGAAGAGATGCGGCGCGGCAGCCCGAGGCAAAATGCCGTTCGGGCTGGCACGCCGATTGCTGAGATTGCGCGTAGGGCGCGTAAACGCGCTGAGATCGATCCGGCCTCAGAGGGAGCCTCAAACATGCACAAATCCAAGCTTTTCGGGATGCTCGCAGGCGCGGCAATGGCCGCCTTCACCGCGAGCCCCGCGTCGGCCCAGACCGACGTGAAGTTCGCCCTGGACTGGAAGTTCGAGGGACCGTCCGCCCCCTACTTCGTCGCCATCGACAAGGGCTACTACAAGGCCGAGGGGCTCAACGTCACCATCGACTCCGGCCCCGGCTCGGTCGCCGGCATCGCGCGGGTCGCCGCCGGCACCTATCCGCTCGGCTTCTTCGACATCAACTCGCTGGTCAAATTCCAGGACCAGAACCCGGGCCAGAAGGTCCAGGCCATATTGATGATGTACGACAAGCCGGCCTTCGCCATCGCCACCACGACCAAGACCGGCATCACCAAGCCGAAGGACTTGGAAGGCAAGATCCTCGGCGCGCCGGCGCCGGACGGCGCCTATGCGCAGTGGAAATCGTTCGTGAAGGAGAACGGCATCGACGCCTCCAAGGTGAAGATCGAGAACGTCGGCTTCCCGGTGCGCGAACCGATGCTCGCCGACGGCAAGGTCGACGCCATCACCGGCTTCTCGTTCTCGATGCACTTCAACCTGCTGCAGAAGGGCCTCAAGCCCGAGGACATCAAGACGATGATGATGGCGGACTACGGGCTCGTGCTCTACGGCAACGCCATCATGGTCAACCCGGACTATGCGAAGGCCAATCCGAAGGTGGTGGCCGGATTCGTGCGCGCGACCATCAAGGGCACGCTCGACACCATCAAGGACCCCGACGCCGCCATCAAGTCGGTGATGAGCCGCAACGAGACCGGCGACCCCAAGATCGAGCTCGACCGCCTGAAGATGTCGCTGCGCGACAACTTCGTTACGCCGTGGGTCAAGGCCAACGGCTTCGGCGGCGTCGACATGGCCCGGCTGGCAAAGTCGATCGACCAGATCGCGGACACCTACGAGTTCAAGAACCGGCCGAAGGCCGAGGACATCTTCACCAGCCAGTACCTGCCGCCGGCGGCCGAACGGAAGCTGTGAGGGTGTGACGCGGATCTCGAAACAACGTCATGCCCGGGCTTGTCCCGGGCATCCACGTCTTCCCTTGAGCACGCAGAAAAGTCGTGGATGGCCGGCACAAGACCGGCCATGACGAGTTTGTGGCTACGGTCTTCGCCATGACCGCTTCCGTCGACATCGACAACGTCACGCTGACCTATCGCGGCGTATCGGGCGGCGTGCTCGCCTTGCAGGGCACGACGCTCAACGTCCGCCGCGGCGAGTTCGCGGCCGTGGTGGGGCCGTCCGGTTGCGGCAAGTCGTCCCTGATGAAGCTCGTGACCGGGCTGGTGCCGCCCGATTCCGGCGATATCGTCATCTTCGGCGATAAGGTGCGCGGCCCCGTCAAGATTGCCGGCATGGCGTTCCAGAACGCCAACCTGCTGCCCTGGCGTAAGGTCATCGACAACGTGCTGCTGCCACTCGAGATCGTGGAGCCGCATCGGCAGCGCTTCCGCCAGCACAAACGAGAGTATCGCGGCCAGGCCGAGGCCCTGCTCAAGACCGTCGGGCTGGACGGCTTCGGCGAGCGCTACCCCTGGGAATTGTCCGGCGGCATGCAGCAGCGCGTGTCGCTCTGCCGCTCGCTGATCCACCAGCCCGCGTTGCTAATGCTTGACGAGCCGTTCGCGGCGCTCGACGCCTTCACGCGCGAAGAGTTGTGGTGCGTGCTGCGCGATCTCTGGCAGAAGCTCGGTTTCACCGTCATCCTGGTCACCCATGACCTGCGCGAGGCGGCGTTCCTCGCCGACAAGGTCCACGTCATGAGCGCACGGCCCGGACACGTGGTTTTGACAAAAACGATAGACCTCCCGCGCCCGCGCGACCTCGACATCTGCTACGAGGCACGCTTCACCGACATCGTGCACGAGTTGCGCGCCAAAATCGCCGAGGTGCGCAAGGCATGAGCACGACCACGATGGAGAAGCTCTCGCCCTGGCTGTTCACCATCGGCCTGTTCGCGCTGTGGGAGCTCGCTTGCCGTACCTTCAACGTCAACACTTTCGTGCTGCCGGCGCCCTCGCAGATCTTCATGGCCATGGGCCAGTACTGGTGGCCGCTCTTGAAGAACTCCTTCGTCACGCTGTGGACCACGATGGCGGGCTTCGCGCTCGCCGTGGCGTTCGGCATCGTGCTCGGCATCATCGTCGGCTGGTCGCGGACGATCTATCGCGGGCTCTATCCCGTCATGATCGGCTTCAACTCGATCCCGAAGGTCGCGGTGGTGCCGATCCTGATCATCTGGTTCGGTATCGGCGAGGTGCCGGCGATCCTGACCGCCTTTTTGATCTCGTTCTTCCCGATCGTCGTCAATGTCGCCACCGGCCTTGCCACCATGGAGCCGGAGCTCGAGGACGTGCTGCGCGCGCTCGGCGCGCGCAAGCTCGACATCATGCTCAAGGTCGGCATCCCGCGCACACAGCCCTATCTGTTCGGCTCGCTCAAGATCGCCATCACGCTCGCCTTCGTCGGCGCCGTCATGTCGGAGACCATCGGCGCCAATGCCGGACTCGGTCACCTGATGGTGCAGGCCGGCTCGAACTTCCAGATGCCGCTGGTGTTCGCCTGCCTCCTTGGCCTCGCCATCGAGGGCATCGTGATGTATGCCGTGTTCGCCTATGTCGAGGCTCATTTCACGCGCTGGGCGTTCCGTTCCTCGATGAGCGCGGCCGCTTGAGCGTCCCAACCACTCCCGTCAAGCGACATTCTTTCATCTTAGCCGTCGCTTGGCTCATCCATCGCACCGCTGTCGCGAATCTTCCATAAAGCCCGCTGTTTGTGCGAGCCTGCGACAATGCCGATCCCCATTCCGCCGCTGCCGTCGCTTCGGCTGTTCGAGGCCGCCGCCCGCCACGAGAGCTTCCGGAAGGCCGCCGAGGAGCTCGGGCTGACTGCCAGCGCGGTCAGCCATGGCGTTGATTCACTGGAGAAATGGCTGGGCGTCGAGCTGTTCCGGCGCCGGCCGCGCGGCGTGACGCTGACGCCGGCCGGCCGCCATCTCCTGCCCTACGTGTCCGAGGGCCTGTCGATGATCGCGCTGGGCGCGCAGCGGCTTCCCGGACGCCGCGCCGAGCGGCGCGTTATCCTCAGCGTCGCACCGACCTTCGCGCAGCTCTTTCTCGTTCCACGCCTGCCGCGGTTTCGTGCGCTCCATCCCGGAATCCGCCTCTCGATCGACACGTCGCACCGCCAGGCGCTGTTTCCGATGGAAGGGGTCGACTTGTCGATCCGCATGGGCAAAGGCGCATGGCCCGGCGTCAAGTCCGATCTCTTGTTTCGCGAACGGCTCGTGCCGGTGGCCTCGCCGTCCTACATGGCATCGGTGTCCCGCAGTGGCGAGATCGATTGGGCGAAGGCGACTTATCTCCGGGTCTCGACCGTCGAATACGATTGGAACGCATGGATCGAAGGTACCGGCGCCCAGATCGAGATCGCCGACGACCTGCAATTCGACACGACCATGCTCGCGAGCGAGGCGGCGGCGAACGGAATAGGGATGGCCGTCGGCCGCATGCCTCTGGTCTCGCCGGACCTGAAGGCAGGCCGGCTGGTCATGGCCGACCAGCGGATCGTGGATATCGACACCGGATACTGGCTGGTCGGCCCGACCGGACAGGAGACCCGGCCGGCCATTCGATCGTTCCGCAACTGGCTGCTCGACGCGGCCAAGCGTTATCGCGCGGAAAACGGGCTGCGATGATCAGCGGCCATGAGTCATTTTCAAGTCCGAGCGGAAACTATTCATTTGAGCCGGACAGGACAACGGACGACATAAGACTCGCGAGCAAATGCAAGCGAGCCGACGATGAGCGAGATTCCGTTTCGCCTCCCCGATCAATCGGCCGATCGCACGCGGGTCATCGCGAGCATCCGTCTGCCGGCTCTGAAGCAAGCGTTGCTGAGCTGCTTGCGTCGTTTGCAGTACTCATGGCGGTACTCGACGTCATTGCGGGAATTGCGCGCGCTCGATCCCCGCACCTTGAAGGATGTCGGGCTCCACCGCGGCGATTTTCACGCCATCGCTTACTCCACTGCGCGGCAGGGCGCATTCGGCCGCTTCGGCGCGGTGCGCGTGCGGCGGCTCGAGATCGCCGACCTACCGCGCTGCGTGCAGTTCGGACGACTCCTGCACCCCGAAGACGTGCGACGGCGTTTCGGGCGGCTCGCGGCGCTCGGCGACGGCGACACCTTTCGCCGGCTGTTCGGACTCGATGACGGCAAAATCGAAACCGTCGGCGCGTTCGACGTGAACGGCCGACTGCTCGGCCTCGCCACCATCGCCTGGATCAGGCCGGCCCGCGCGGAAGTCGCCCTCATCGTCCGCTCCGATCTGCAGCGGCGCGGGCTCGGTGCCACTCTGCTTGCCAATGTGATCAAGAACGCCCGGCGCGCCGGTTTTCGCCTGCTGCTGGCGCACATCGACTACGGAAACGTGCCGATGCAGCGGTTGGTGCGGCGGTTCGGATTCGAGCGTGTCGGCAATCGCGCCGCGACCGTCGAGGCGCAACTCCTTCTCGACGGTTGAACTTGAGCCGAGACGCGCCCTACTTGCCTGCTCGCGCCCGCAAGTCCTCGATCGCCGCCAGCACGCGCTCGGGCGTCGCCGGCGCATCGAGCTTGGGCGCGAGCCGGAAGTCGGCGAGGCTTGCGATCGCATCCCGGATGGCGAGCCAGACGGAAATCGCCAGCATCAGCGGCGGCTCGCCAATCGCTTTGGACCGGTAGATGGTGGCCTCGCGATTGGGTGCATCGGCCAGCAGCCGGACATTGAACACCGGCGGCACGTCGCGGCTGCCGGGGATCTTGTAGGTCGAGGGACCGTGGGTGCGCAGCCGGCCTTCGGCGTCCCACCATAGCTCCTCGGTGGTAAGCCAGCCCATGCCCTGCACGAAGGCGCCTTCGATCTGGCCGAGATCGATCGCCGGGTTGAGCGAGCGGCCGACGTCCTGCAGCAGCTCGGCACGCAGCACCCGCGACTCGCCCGTGAGCGTGTCGATCGCGACCTCGGCGGCGGCGGCCCCATAGACGAAATAGTAGAACGGCCGGCCGGTGTTGGTAACGAAATCCCAGTTGATCTTGGGGGTGCGGTAGAAGCCCGCCGCCGACAACGACACCCGCTTCTCCCACGACATCGCGGCGAGCTCCGGGAACGACATGCTGCGGTTGCCGGCATAGATGCGGTTCGACGCGAAGCTGATCTCGCCCGCGGGCACCGCGAAGTGCTCCGCCGCCACCTCCGTCATGCGCGCCTTGATCGTCTCCGCGGCGTTGAGCGCCGCCATGCCGTTGAGGTCGGAGCCCGAGGACGCCGCCGTCGCCGCGGTGTTCGGCACCTTGCCGGTGCTGGTCGCCGACACCCGGATGTGGTCGAGATCGATGGCGAAGGTCTCCGCCACCACCTGCGCGACCTTGATGAACAGGCCCTGCCCCATCTCGGTGCCGCCGTGGTTGAGCGTCACGCTGCCGTCGGTATAGACGTGCACCAGCGCGCCCGCCTGGTTGAGCGCCGGGCGGTTGAACGAGATGCCGAACTTGATCGGCATGGTGGCGAGGCCTTTCTTCACCGCCGGGCTCTGGCGGTTGAAGAGGGCGATGTCGCGCCGCCAGGCGGCGAGATCCACCGTGCGCTCGAGCTCGTCCACAACGCGCTCGATGATGTTGTCCTCGACCGTCATGCCGTAGGGCGTCACGTCGTTGCGGCCGATGCCGTAGAAATTCCGCTTACGCACGGTCTCTACGGAGAGCCCGAGCTTGCGGGCGACAAGCTCCACGATGGTCTCGATCGCCAGCATACCCTGCGGCCCGCCATAACCGCGGAAGGCGGTGTTGGAGACCG
>Ga0126377_10000782_pt1 | contig 20051 bp, 18 predicted proteins | sample PanSoiMetPlot_22_FD_92647 | JGI IMG/M metagenome (GOLD analysis project Ga0126377, IMG submission 92647) | Tropical forest soil microbial communities from Panama - MetaG Plot_22 | ecosystem: Environmental > Terrestrial > Soil > Tropical forest > Bulk soil | place: Panama | collected 2016-02-17 | reverse complement strand
GCACCGGCCACCGTGATGTGTTCGCCGCCTACGACGGCCACGACACCATCCATGCCGGCGGCGGCAACGACCTCGTCTGCGCCGGCGGACAGGCGGACACGATCCACCTTGGGCCCGGGGACGATGTCCTGCTCGCCCAGCACGGTTTCGACGTGATCGACGCCGGCACCGGCGCCGACTGGGTTCGAGCCGGAGACGGCGGCGACACGATGTTCGGCGGCAGCGGAAACGACGTGCTGCTCGGCGAGGGCGACGGCTGCCAGAACCCTGCGGGTGTGCCGCACTGCACTGGGGATCGTTCGGTCGGCGGACCCGGCAACGATGTCTTCGACGCGGCCGGATCCAATTGGCTGTTCGACACCATCGACTACTCCGGCGCTCCACAAGGCATCACGGTCGACCTGGCGGCTCGGACCGTGACGAGTGGCGGCTTCGTCGATCGAATCCGGACCGGCGTGCCCCGCATCATCGGCTCGCGATTCGCCGACGACTTCAAGGGATCCGCAGCCCTCGACCTCTTCCAAGGCGGGTCGGGCGCCGACACCTTCCGGACCGGCGCGGGCAGTGATCACGTCAAAGGCGGCCCAGGCGACGACTCGATCTGGACCAAGCTCGGCGACGATCACATCGACGGTGGCGACGGCTCGGACGACGGCGATGCGGGCGGCGGAAACGACACCTGCGTCAACACCGAGACCGTCGACAGCTGCGAGGGCTGACGCAACGCTTCCGGTCCGGCGGCTACTCCGGCCGACCGGCGGCCAGGGCGCGTGACCGGTTGCGAGCCGCCTCGACTGCGCCGAGGAAAGCCGCGCGTACCTTGTGGTCCTCGAGCTCGCGGACTGCCGCCGCGGACGTACCGCCTGGCGACGTGACCCGCTCCCGCAGCACGACCGGATGCTCGCCGGTCTCGCGCAGCAGCTTCGCCGAGCCCACCACGGTCTGGACGACGAGCTCGGTCGCGGTTGCCCGAGGCAGTCCGAGATGTACGCCGGCCTCGATCATCGACTCGACGACGAAGAAGATGTACGCCGGTCCGGTACCCGAGATCGCCGTCACCGCGTCCTGCTGCTGCTCCGGGACCCGGATCACCCGCCCGGTCGAGCTGAGCAGGCCCTCCGCCTCGGCTAGGTGCTCCTCGTCGCAGTGGCTGCCCCGCGAGATCGCCGCCATGCCTTCGTCCACGAGGGCCGGCGTGTTGGGCATCACCCGCACGACCGGGACTCCCTCGGTTAGCCGGGCCTCGATCGTGGCGGTCGTGATGCCCGCCGCCAGCGACACGACGAGCTTGTCGGCCGACAGATGGGGCGCGATCTCGTCGAGCAGATCGGCCATGTCCTGCGGCTTGACGACGAGCAGCAAGGTGTCGGCCTTCTGGGCGGCCTCCGCGTTGCCCACGACCTCGACGCCGTAGCGCTCGCGAAGCTCCGCGGCCCGCTCCGGCCGGCGCTCGGTGAGGATCAGATCATTGGGCCGGCGACCGGCGCGCAACAGGCCGGACGCCAGGGTCTCCCCCATCACGCCGGCTCCGAGAACTGCTACCAAACTCATGCCGCCATCATCGCAGGTCGGCCGGGCTGTGCCGCCGGGTTATCGCTTGCTGAGCAGCGAGCGTACGAAGAAGGTGACGTTGGCCGGCCGCTCGGCGAGCCGGCGCATCAGATAGCCGTACCACTCGACGCCGTAGGGCATGTAGACCCGGACCGTGTGGCCCTCGTCGGCCAGCCGCTGCTGCTCGTTCGGCCGGATGCCGTAGAGCATCTGGTACTCGAAGTCGCCGGCGGCCCGGCCGTGGTCCTGGGCGAGCTTGTCCGCGATGGCGATCAGCCGCGGGTCGTGGGAGGCGACCATCGGGTAGCCCTTGCCCTCCATGAGGACCTTGAGGCAGCGCACGTAGGCCAGGTCGACGTCGTGCTTGTCCTGGAAGGCGACCGACGTCGGCTCGTCGTAGGCGCCCTTGCAAAGCCGGACCCGCGAGCCCGCGTACGCCAGATCGCGGCAGTCGCCCTCGGTTCGCCGCAGGTACGACTGCAGCACCGCACCCGTGTCGGGGAAGTCCTGCCGGAGCGTATGGAGCGCCCCCAGCGTCGCGTCGGTGGTCTTGTGGTCCTCCATGTCGAGCGTCACGGTCGTGCCCGCGTTGACGGCCGCCTGGCAGATCCGGCGGGCGTTGTCGAGCGCGATCCGATCGCCGTCGCCGGGCAGCGCCTGTCCGACCGCCGACAGCTTCACCGACACCTCGGCCTGCGGCGTCAGCCCGGCCGAAGACACTGCGCCGAGCACGTCGAGATAGGCCGCGACCGCGGCATCGGCCTGCGCGCGATCGAGCGTGTCCTCCCCCAGGTAGTCCAGGCTGACCGACAGGCCGGCGCCGACCAGTTCACTCGCGGCACGCACCGCGTCCTCGGTTGCCTCACCGGGTACGTACCGCGTCACGACGCTGCTCGACACGGGCAGGGTCGCCACCGTGCGCTTGAGCCGGTCGCTCCGGGACAACGCGAGCAATGAACGACGCAACACCGCAATCCCTCCAGTTCCTCGGTCTCAGGGCCAGGCCCTGACCGGCGTGGGCAGCCTACGGCGGTCGCGCTCGGGCATCGAGACCACCGGTGCGTGAGAGCCCAGCCTTGCAGGCTGTGGGTAATTCACCTAGCATTGAGTTCATCACATGGTGAATTCGGTGACCCGGACAGGAGTAAAGGCATGGACACCGCGATCGAGATCCAGGATCTCGTCGTCGAGCGCGGCGCGAACCAGGTGCTGCACGGCATCAGCGCGCAGATCCCCCGGGGCAGCGTCACCGGGCTGCTCGGACCGAGCGGCAGCGGCAAGACGACGCTGATGCGGGCCGTCATGGGCGTACAGATCGTCAAGTCGGGTCAGGTCACGCTGCTGGGCGAGCCGGCCGGATCGAGCAGCCTGCGGCACAAGATCGGCTACGTCACGCAGGCGCCCAGCGTCTACGCCGACCTGACCGTGCGGGAGAACACGCGCTACTTCGCCAACCTCTACGGTCTCGGCGCGACCGAGGCGGACGAGGCCACCGAGCGGGTCGGACTCGCCGCGCAGGCCGGTCAGCTGGTGACCACGCTGTCCGGCGGCCAGCGCAGCCGGGCTTCGCTGGCAGCCGCCCTGGTGAGTCGGCCGGAGGTGCTGGTCCTCGACGAGCCGACCGTCGGCCAGGACCCGGTGCTCCGCGACGAGCTCTGGAAGAACTTCCGCGACCTGGCCAACGAGGGCAGCACGCTGCTGGTGTCGAGCCACGTGATGGACGAGGCCAACCGCTGCGACCGGCTGATCCTGATCCGAGAGGGCGAGATCATCGCCGACGACACTCCCGAGGCGGTCAAGACCGAAGCCGGCACCGACGACCTGGACGAGGCCTTCCTCTGGCTGATCCGGACCCGCGACGAGCACGGAGAGGGCGTGGCCTGATGTCGACGCTCATCCTGGCGAGCACGACCCGACGCATCCTGCGCCAGCTCCAGCACGACCGGCGGACCATCGCCCTGCTGCTGGTCGTCCCGGTCGTGCTGCTCACGATCGTCTACTACATGTACGAGAACGCCCCGCTGACCTTCGACCGGGTCGGATTGATCATGCTCGGGATCTTCCCGTTCATCATCATGTTCCTGATCACCAGCATCGCAATGCTCCGCGAGCGTACGACCGGCACCCTCGAGCGGCTGTTCACGACGCCGGTGACCAAGCTGGATCTGCTGTTCGGCTACGGAATCGCCTTCGGCATCGCCGCCGCGGTCCAGGCCACCGTCGGCGCTGCCGTCGCGTACTGGTTCCTCGGGCTCGACACGCTCGGCAGCAGCGCACTGGTCGTGCTGATCGCCGTCGGCAACGCGATCCTCGGCGTCGGGCTGGGTCTCCTCTGCAGTGCGTTCGCCCGTACCGAGTTCCAGGCCGTGCAGTTCATGCCGCTCGTCGTGGCGCCCCAGATCCTGCTCGGCGGGTTGTTCGTGCCCCGCGAGGAGATGGCCGGCTGGCTGCAGGCGATCAGCGACGTGCTGCCGCTGACGTACGGCATCGACGGGCTGCTCGAGGTCGGGTCGCACGCCGATCCGACCGGTCAGATGTGGCGTGACCTGGCGATCCTGTTCGGGTCCATCGTCCTCGCGCTGGTCCTCGCGGCGACCACGTTGCGCCGGCGTACGCCGTGAGCCAACGCCGGACCGGCCGCCGACCCGGCAAGCAGGACACCCGCGAGGAGATCCTCGCCGCGGCCCGGGACACCTTCGCCGACCACGGCTACGAGAGCGCCTCGATCCGGCGGATCGCGACCAGGGCCGGAGTCGATCCGGCCCTGGTCCACCACTACTTCGGGACCAAGGAGGACCTGTTCCGGGCCGCGGCCGCGGCACCGATCGACCCGGCGACCTTCTTCCCGCAGATCTGGGCCGGCGACCCGGAGGGGCTCGGCGAGCGCATCGTCCGTGCCTTTCTCGGCGTCTGGGAGGACCCCGAGACCGGCCCTGCGATCCGGGCGACGGTACGCCGGGCGGTCGCCGACGAACGGTCCGCCGTGCTGCTCCGGGAGTTCTTCGCCACACTGGTTGTCCGCCGGATCGTCCACGAGCTTGGCGCGGACAAGACGCCGGAGGAGGGGGCGCTGCGGGCGTCGCTGGTCGCGAGCCAGCTGTTTGGCGTCGCTCTTGGCCGCTACCTGCTTCGGCTCCAACCGCTGGCGGATCTCCCGGTCGAGACCATCGTGACCGCGATCGCGCCGACCGTGCAGCGCTACCTCACCGCCGACCTCGCGGGTCTTCCTGGATGAGCCGACGCTCAGGTGCCACCGGCGGCGCCGTCGACTCCCCTGCGCTCCCGCTGCAGCTCACTCGCGTCGAACGGATGCCGCTCCACCGAACCCTCAGGCCCGACGACGAACTCGGCATGGACAGCGGCCGCCAGATGTAGCCGGGTGAAGGCCAGCGCCTCGGCCAGATCCTCCTCCCGAAGCGCCCGGTTGGCGGCTCGGCGGGTGTTGATCTCGATCACGACATGGCCGCCGAAGGCCCGGTTCGCCAGCAGCTCCAGGAACTCGCCGCACGGCTGACGGCCACGCCCCGGCACCAGGTGCTCGTCGCGGGCCGATCCCGAGCCGTCGGTCATGTGGACGTGCCGGAGCCGGCTGCCAAGGGCGTCCGCCATCGAGATCACGTCGGACCCGGCCGTCGCGGCATGCGACAGGTCCAGGGTCACGTTGGAGTAGCTCTGCTCGACCGGGTTCCACCCCGGCGCGTACCCCTGGAAGGCCCGGCGCACGGTACGCCACGGGTACATGTTCTCGACCGCGAAGGCGACCCCGGTCTCCTCCTCGAGCCCGACCAGGCCCTCGACGAACCCCTTGGCGTAGTCGCGCTGCCAGCGAAACGGCGGATGCACGACGACGACACCGGCGTCCAGCCGCTTGGCGAGCTCCGCACTGCGCTCGAGCTTGCGCCACGGCTCGGTGCCCCACACCCGCTGGGTGACGAGCAGGCACGGCGCATGGATCGCGACGACGGGGATCTGGTGGTAGTCGCGCAGATGCTCGACGGAGTCCTCGTCCTGACTGATCTCGTCGATGCCGACCATCACCTCGACGCCGTCGTAGCCCATGCGGGTGGCGAGCTCGAAGCCGGCGGCGGTGTTCTCGGGATAGACCGAGCCGGTCGACAGCGACACGCTCGCGGCCGGAATCTCGACGGCCGCGAGCGAGGGGTCGGCCTCCCCCGGGGCGCCGGTCACATCAGGTCCAGCCACTGCAGGATCACGCCCTCGCGCAGTGCCCAGGGGCAGACCTCGAGCTCGGGGAGATCGAAGAGGTCGAGCACCGCGTCGGCGACGACGGCCCCGGCCGCGATCTGATGGGCCCGGGTGCTGCCGACGCCGGGCAGCTTGGCGATCTGCTTCGGCGTCATGGCGGTCAGCTCCGGCAGCCGGGTCGCGAGCTCGTCGCGGGGCAGCACGCGCTTGGCGTACGCGCCCTCCTTGGATCCGGCGGCGCCGCAGATCCGGGCCAGTGAGCGGAACGTCTTGCTGGTCGCGATCGCATGGTCCGGCGGACCCATCCGGAGCACGTCACCGGCGTCGCGGGCCACCTCGGCTCGGACGTACTTGCGGAGCTCGCGCACCCGGTCCTGATCGACCGGCGAGTCGTCGAACCACTCCCGGCTCAACCGCGCTGCGCCGAGCTGTAGCGACTGCGCCACGTCCGGAACCTCGTCGTTGCCGGCCGCGATCTCGAGCGAGCCACCGCCGATGTCGAAGACGAGCATGTGGCCCGACGACCAACCGAACCAGCGGCGTACCGCCAGGAAGGTCAGCCTCGCCTCGTCGCCGCCCGGGAGTACGTGCAACTCGACATCGGTCTCCTCCTGAACGACGTCGAGCACCCGGTCGGCATTGGCCGCATCGCGTACCGCCGACGTCGCGAAGGCGCGAATCGTCTCGCAGCCCTTGTCCTCCGCGATCAGCTTCGCCTCGCGGACGAACTTCACCAGCGCGTCGACGCCCGTACTGTCGACCGCGCCGTCGCTGTCGAGATGCTCGGCCAGCCGCAGCGCCTCCTTCTGGGAGTACGCCGGCAGCGGTGCCGCCCCACGATGCGCGTCGACCACGAGCAGATGTCCCGTGTTCGACCCGATGTCCAATACGCCCATGCGCATGGGTCAACGCTATCCCGAGGCCTGGCGAATCGGACGCTCCCGATGCCGCATCGCGCCACAAGTGGCCGATCATCAGTCCACGAGTGACTGATGATCGGACCACCAGTGGCTGATGATCGGGGGTCAGCGGACGTGGATGGTGGCCCGAATCGGGTGGTCGAGAAGCGGTGATCGCATCCGCAGCGTGAGCGTCTTCGGGTTCGGGTGCGGCGGGTGCGCCCGTGTCGGGATCACGAAGGTGTCGCGCACCTCACCGGGCCGCCACGCGACGAACACGTCGGTGAGCCACTTGGCCAGCGGGCTGTGCGGCTTGGCCCGGTCGGCGAGGTGCCGCTTCGCCCAGCGCTTCGGCACGTCGGCGACCCGCAGCGGCGCCCCGTGGTCCTGGACGACGCCGATCAGGCGTGCGTACGCGTGGTAGTCGACCCGGTGGTCCAACCGGCCGACGAACACCAGGTCGTGTCCGTAGCCGACCGGCGACCGCCGGACGTCCAGGGTCACCTTCGGTGTCGGGTCGTCGTCCTTGATGAGGACCCGGCCGATGTAGTCGCTCATCGCGATGTCGGTGATGGGCACGGCCAGGACGTGTTGCACCTGCTGCGCCTTGTCGTCGATCTGGTCCGCCTCGTACGGGACGTCGATCACGCCACCGGTGTCACCCGGCGACACGGTGATCGAGCCGTACTTGATCCGCGCGCGAGGACCGAACGTGCTCTGCTCCATCCCGATCGCGAACCGGCCCGGCTCGGTGACCTGCCCGACCACGGTGTACGGCAACTGCGCCGCGGCGTGGCCGCCCTCCCCCTCGGTCACGGTCACGTCCCCCAGTCGGATCGAGGGCAGCCGCTTGCCCGGCGGCGGCGTCAGTCCAGGGCGGCGGGCCGAGGCGTCGAGCAGCCAGACCTGACCGCTGTCGCTCCGTCCGATCAGGTCGATCGCCCGGATGTCGGCGAGGTCGACGTCGGCCGGTGCGCCGGACGGGTGGATCCGCACGGTCCGGGCCCAGACCGCGACCTGACCGCGATCGCCGGGCAGCCGGCGGACCGTCTGGTCCGGCGCCGTCCAGGTGGTGCCGTCGCCGTCGGTCAGCCGGACCGCGATCCGGGTGGGGTGCTGAGCCGGATCGGTCACGAGCCGCAGGTCGAGCGACGTCCCGGCGCCGGTGAGGTCGAGCGGCGCGTCCAGCGCGAGCCCGCCGGTGGCGCCGGCGGTGGCCCACTCCATCCGAAGCTGCTTGGTCAGACCGAGCTGCTTGTACGGCGCGGCCGGAGTCAGCCAGAACGGGTACGACAGGGTCCAGTGCACCTCGCGGTCGTACCTGCCCAGACCGCACAGCGGCAGCGTACGAGCAAACCGCGACTTGGTGCCCGATCGGCAGGCCTGGGCGTCACCGGTGACATGGGCTCCGGCGCCGACCCGCACCGTGTCGCGGTCGCCGCCGAGGGCGTGCGTCCAGGCGACCGCGTCGCCGGCCGCCGGTAGCTTCACCGGCCGGGCCGAGTCCAGCCACTTCAGTGCCGCTGGATCGTGGTGTAGGAAGGCGTGCACCGAGGCCGCCACGAAGGTCCGGCCGGTCCGTCGCTGCTCGGCCGGGGTCAGGCGGGTCGGCGAGGCATCACGCCCGCACAGCGGATCGTCCCGGTCGCCCCAGTCGTCGAAGCTCGGGGCCTGCGAGATGCCCGGAGTCCATTCGGTGTTGAAGAAGTTGTGGTTGGCGCCGCGGATCAGGACGCTGCTGCGCAAGGTCGGATCGTCGGAGGTCAGCGTGCCGGCCGCGTCGACGTAACGCTGGCCCTGCAGGTCGAAGACGTCGCCGTCGCAGTAGGGCAGCAGCACGACGGTCGGTGTGTAACCCGCGGTCTGGTACGCGAAGTCGACCGGTCCGATCAGGGTCTGGCCCTGGATCTCGTACGGAGCGCCGGTCCTGGTGTCGATCACCGCCTGGTCGACTCCCTCGCCGCCGCGGCTGTGGCCGACCAGCACGGTCCGGGACATGTCCAGGTTGCCGAACCAGCGAGCCCGGGCCGGGTCGTCGGTCCACTGGGCCAGCAGCCTGAGGTGATGGCGGACCAGCGCCGATCGAGCCGCGGCGCCACCGTCCGGGGCGACCCAGTCCTGCGCGTTGATGGCGTTGGCCGCGATCGACACCGTGGCGTAGCCCTGCGATGCGAGCACCCGCTGGATGTAGTCGTACCCCAGCTGGCTCGGCACCGGCTTGGTCTTCCCCGGACACGGCCAGACACCGAATACGGCAGGCTTTCCGTAGCACGCCTGGTGCCGGCCGTGCAGGAACAGGACCAGCGGCGCGTGGTCGACGTCGGCGGGGAGGACGGCGTGCCCGACGACCTCCATCGGCGACTCGAACGCCGGCCAGGGCAGTGGCTTGGAGCGGTAGTCGAAGGTGGTGATCGGGTGACTGCCCGGCTCACCCGGGTCGTCGGCCGGAGTCACCGTCGGACCGACCGCCGGCGACGGGCCGCTGACCCGCGGCAGATCGCGCTGACCCGGAGTGTCGAGCCGGTCCGAGCCGAGCCACACCTCGAGCCGGTCGCGCTCCTGGGAGGTCAGGTCCACGCCCGGCAGCGTCAGGGTGCGGCCATCCATCCCGACCTCGGGATAGCCCACCAGCCGGTTCCCGATCCGAAACTCCGGCCGGGCGTCGGTGGTCGGCAGCCGCGCCGGCGCCCGCCACACCACCCCGCGATCCTCAGTCGCTCCCGGTCGGATCGTCGGCCGCTGGTGGCCCGACGACCGGTCAGGTGTCGCGGAGTCGTCGAGGCTCGTCGTGGCAGCCGCGGGCGAGCCGCTGATGATCAGCGCTCCGCACAGCACGCCGACCAGTCGTCGCAAGGTCATGGATGGATTTCCCTCCGTGGTTGCGGGTCTGCGTACGTGAAGACGCAGATCACAGAGCTAGGGTTGTCTGATGCCCGAAGTTGCGTTGGGTTTTCCACGAACCTTCGTCGAGTTCACCGATCCCGACGACAAGGACCAGGTCTTCCGCTGCGATCTGACCTGGCTCACTTCCCGCTGGATGTGCATCTTCGGCTCCGGCTGCAAGGGCATCTACGCCGACCGGCCGGACGACGGATGCTGCACGCTCGGCGCCCATTTCGCCGACGAGGACGACGAGCGACGGGTCGCCCAGTACGTCCCCAGGCTGTCGTCCAAGGACTGGCAGCATCGCGCCGAGGCGCGCGCCAACGGCTGGATCGAGACCGACGACGACGGCGACCGCAAGACACGGGTCGTCGACGGCGCCTGCATCTTCCTCAACAGCCCGGACTTCCCCGGCGGCGGTGGCTGTGCGCTGCACCGGTGGGCACTACGCAAGGGCGAGAAGCCGCACAAGGTCAAGCCGGACGTGTGCTGGCAGCTGCCGACCCGGCGGCAGTACCGCGACGTCGAGCGCGGCGACGGCACGTCCTACACCGAGGTCAGCATCGGGGAGTACCAGCGCTCGGCCTGGGGACCGGGCGGCCACGACCTCGACTGGTTCTGCCCGTCGGCGACCGAGGCCCACGTCGGACGGGATCCGGTGTACGTGTCCAACCGGGACGAGCTGACCGAGCTGATGGGCAAGCACGCGTACAAGGTGCTGGCCCGGCTCTGCGAGGAACACCTGGCGAGTGACCATCGGGCCACCCGGCACCGAGCCGATCCGGACGACTGACGACGCGACGCCTAGCACCAGGCCGGTCGCGGCCTGCCGCCACCCCCCGCGGTCGGCCATCCCGACGCAGCGGCGAGAATTGCGCCCATGCGCCTGGACCATCTCTCCTATGCGGTGGGCCCTGACGGCATTGAAGGAACGACGTCCAGACTCTCGGCGCTGCTGGGCGAGACGTTCCGCGACGGTGGGGTACACCCTCGATTCGGCACCAAGAACCGGATCCTCCCGCTCCGGGACGGGATCTACATCGAGATCGTGGCGGTCCTGGACCATCCGGCCTCCGACAAGGTCCCGTTCGGCCAAGCGGTCCGGGATCGGTCCGCGGCCGGCGGCGGCTGGCTCGGGTGGGTGGTCGCCGTGGACGACATCACGCCGGTCGAGGAGCGCCTCGGCCGGCTCGCGGTCCAGGGCAATCGGCACCGGCCCGACGGATTCGACCTGCGCTGGAAACAGATCGGCGTCAAGGGTCTGCAGGCCGATCCGCAGCTGCCGTTCGTGGTGCAGTGGGAGATCGACGACGATGACCATCCGTCGGCCGGCGCCACCGGCCACGTCGCCCTGTGTGCGTTGGAGATCGCCGGCGATCCCGGCCGGGTCCAGAACTGGCTCGGGGAGCCGGCGCTCGCGGCGTTGGACGAGGTCAGCGTCGACTGGGTGGCTCCGCACGGTACGCCCGGCGTCGTGGCCGCGCACTTCGAGACGACCAACGGCGACGTACGGATCTGACGACTCGGCGCGTCGCCGGGTCGACTGTCGGTAGCCCGGCCTAGCTTCATCGACATGAGCGCGACGAAGTCTCGCACCGGACCGGTCGGATTCCGCTGCACCGAGTGCGGCTGGTCGAGCCCTAAGTGGGTCGGCCGCTGCGGCGAGTGCCAGGCATGGGGCAGCGTCGAGGAGCGGACGACGACCGCTGTTGGCGGCAAGACCCGCACCACCCCTGCCGTACCCATCGGCGAGGTCGACGCTCAGGCATCCGCCGCGATGAGCTCCGGCCTGGCCGAGCTCGACCGGGTGCTCGGCGGCGGCGTGGTCCCCGGGTCGGTGCTGCTGCTCGCCGGTGAGCCCGGCGTCGGCAAGTCGACCCTGCTCCTCGAGGTCGCGGCCGCCTGGGCCCGCTCGGGACACAAGACGCTCTACGTGTCGGCCGAGGAGTCGGCCGCCCAGGTGCGACTACGGGCGGACCGGACTGACGGGCTGCACCCCTCGCTCTACCTCGCGGCCGAGACCGACCTCGCGGCCGCGCTCGCCCATGTCGAGCAGGTCGAGCCGTCGCTGCTCGTCATCGACTCGGTGCAGGCCATTGGCTCGAGCGAGGTCGACGGGGTGCCCGGCGGCGTCACTCAGGTACGCGATGTGGCGGCGAACCTGGTGCAGGTCGCGAAGCGGCGCAACATCGCGACCATCCTGGTCGGCCACGTCACCAAGGAGGGGGCCGTCGCCGGTCCCCGCGTCCTGGAGCACCTGGTCGACGTCGTGCTGACCTTCGACGGTGACCAGTCCTCCCGGCTCCGCATGATCCGGGCCACCAAGAACCGGCACGGCCCGGTCGACGAGGTCGGCTGCTTCGACCTGGCCGAGGACGGCATCGTCGAGGTGCCCGACCCGACCGGCCGCTTCGTCTCGCGACACCAGCGTCCGGTGTCCGGCACCTGCGTCACGGTGACGATGGAGGGCCGGCGCCCGCTGCTGGCCGAGATCCAGGCCCTGGTCGCTCCGTCGCCGGCCGGCATGCCGCGTCGCGCTGTCGTTGGCATGGAGGCCGCCCGGGTCAACATGATCCTGGCCGTCCTCGAGCGACGGGCCGGCATCCGGGTCGGCGGCTCCGAGGTCTACGTCTCGACCGTCGGAGGTGCTCGACTGACCGATCCGACTGCGGATCTCGCCGTGGCGATCGCGGTGGCCTCGGCGGTCAGCAACACGGTGCCGCCGCACCGGCTCGTCGCGATGGGCGAGGTGGGCCTGGCCGGTGAGGTGCGGCGGGTGCCGAGCCTGTCGCAGCGGGTCGCCGAGGCGGCCCGGCTGGGGTTCACCCACGCGCTGGTGCCGTCAGATCTGGGTCCGCATCCGGAGCGGCACCGGCCGGTGTCGGGCATCACGACGCTCGACGTCCCGGAGTTGCACGACGCGCTCCGCGTGCTGGGTCTGACCTCGCCGCCGGTTCAGTCGACCGGCAGCCCGGAGTAGATCGCGGCCAGCCGCATGTTCGAGGCGAAGAGCGCGTCGCGGGCGTCCTCGTCCAGGAAGTGCAGGTGCCCGTACGCCTCGAGGCTGGTGAAGCCGTAGAGGCTGGCCCAGCAGTGCAGGACAGCCTGGAAGGCATCGGGCGGCAGGTCGGGGGCCTCGTCACCGTGCGGACCCATCTTCTGCTCGAAGTGGGTACGGAGCCGCTCGTCCACCTCTTGGATCAGTGGCGGACCGAGCTTGCCCTGCTCGTGGGCCTCGACGAAGAACGCCTTGAGGTTGGTGATCGCGCGAGTACACGCCTCGGCGACCGGCCCCTCCTGGGGCATCACGAAGCCCGGCACCGGCGCGCCGAAGATCAGGGCGAACTGCTGCGGCTGACTGTTGGCCCAGGACCGGAACGCCTGGGACACCGCGTACCAGCGGCCGGTCGGATCGTCGGCGGGGACACCTTCGCGGGCCGTCTCGACGGCGTCGGCCAGGTCGTTGTAGGCATCCGCGACCAGCGCTGACAGCAGCGCGTCGCGGTCGGAGAAGTAGCGATAGAGGGCCGGAGCGGTCATCCCCATCTCGCGGGCGATGTCGGAGAACCGCAGGTCGGCCGAGCCCTGCTCGTGCATCAAGCGCAAGGCGGTCGCCTTGATCTCCTCGATCGTGGCCGCCCGCACCCGTTCGCGACGGCTCGGCGCCGCCTGCGTGTCGGACTTGCCGGACATGACAGACACGTGCTGCCACACCTCCTGGAATGAACGTTAGGTAAATCATCGTCACAGAAGTTAAGCCGCTTGACAAGTAACGAGACCTCGGGTTTGCTAATCATCGTAACTGAAATGACTTTGAGTCACAGTCGTCATCTTCCTTTCCGTACCGTTCTAGGGGTATTTCGATGTCTCTTCCAACCCGCACCCGCGACAGCGGCGGCCCCGCGGCGCAAGCGCGGCCCGGTCCGCTCGGTCGGCTCGCGGGCGTCGCGTTCCGTCACCGCGGCCGCGTCGTCCTCGGCTGGATCGCCGCGCTGGCCATCGCCATCGGGCTGTCGGCCGCGTTCGCCGGTGACTTCAACGCCGACTACTCGACCCCCGGGTCGGACTCCAAGCAGGCACAGGACCTGCTGGAGAACCGGTTCCCGGCCCAGTCCGGAGACACCGTCGACGTGGTGGTCCGGTCCAACGACGCCGTGACCTCACCAGGCGTGAAGTCCGACGTCACCGCCCTGCTCACTGAGCTCCGTGGGCTCCCGCACGTGGCGGCGATCGACAATCCGTACGCCACACCGGGTGGCATCTCGCAGGACCAGCGGACGCTGATCGCCCGGCTGAACCTCGACGTGGTCAACCCGGTCGACATGCCGGTCGAGGACACCGACCAGCTGCTCGCCGCCGCGCACGACGCCGAGCGGCCCGGCCTGGACGTGGCCCTCGGCGGCCAGACCATTCAGCAGGCTGAGCAGGCCGAGATCGGCTCGGAGACGATCGCACTGGTCGTCGCCGCCCTGATCCTCCTGGTCACCTTCGGCACCGTCGTCGCGGCGGGACTGCCACTGGGCGTGGCGCTCGCCGGCCTGGCCGTCAGCGGCACGCTCACCGGCGTCATCGCGGCACTCACCGACGTGCCGGACTGGTCGACCGCGCTCGCCACGATGATGGGCATCGCGCTCGGCATCGACTACTCACTGCTGATGATCACCAGATTCCGGGAGTGGCGAGCAGTCGGACTCGAACCAGAGCAGGCCACTGTCGCGACCCTGGACACGGCCGGGCGGGCCGTCCTGGTCGCCGGCAGCACCGTCGTCGTGAGCATGCTCGGCCTGTTCGCCATGGGCCTGTCCTTCATGCGAGGAGCTGCGATCGTCACGATCGTCGCGGTCTTCATCGTGATGGCGGCAGCAGTCACCCTGTTCCCAGCGCTGCTGGGCTACTTCGGCCGTTGGGTCGACCGGCTGAAGCTGCCGTTCGTCCGCCGCGCGAGTCTCGAGGTCGCCGACGGCGGCCACGTCGTCCCGACCCGGCGGTGGGCCGCTTGGAGCCGGCTGGTCAACCGGCACAGCATCATCGCGACGGTCGGCGGCGTCGGCCTGCTGCTCCTGCTGGCATCACCGTTCCTCGGTGTGCGCTACGGCTTCCCCGACGCGGGCAACGACCCGGCCGGCAAGTCGTCGCGACAGGCCTACGACATGGTGACCGAGAGCTTCGGCCCCGGCGCCAACGGACCGCTGATCGTCGCTGCCGAGCTGTCGGCGCCCAACGACCAGTCCGCCGTCCGGCAACTCGACGCTCAGATCGGTCAGACCCCTGGAGTCGCTTCTGCGTTGCCGCCGCAGCTCAACGAGGCCGGCGACGCCGCGCTGATCACGGTGATCCCCACAACCGGACCGCAGGCCGCGGCGACCGAGGACCTCGTCCACACGCTGCGTGACAGCGTCATCCCGGCGGCGACCGACGGCACCGGTGTCACGGCGCACGTCGGCGGTGTCACCGCAACGAACATCGACGCCAACGAGAACGTGTCTAGCCGACTGCCGTACCTGATCGCCGGCGTCATCGCCCTGTCGATGCTGCTGCTGTTCCTGTCGTTCCGCAGCATCGTGATCCCGTTGACGGCCGCGGTGATGAACCTGCTGTCGGTCGCAGCGGCCTACGGCGTGATGTCGTACGTCCTCGAGGGCGGCTGGGCCGGCCAGCTGCTCGGCATCGACACCTCGACGCCGATGCCGGCCTTCGTGCCAGTGATCGTGTTCGCGGTGCTGTTCGGCTTGTCGATGGACTACGAGGTGTTCCTGATCAGCCGGATGCGCGAGGCGTGGACCCGTACCCGGGACAACACCCGCGCCGTGGGCGACGGTCTGGCCGGCACCGGCCGGGTCATCACGGCCGCGGCGGCGATCATGATCGCGGTGTTCGCAGCCTTCGTCCCGAGCCCGGACATCATCCTCAAGGTGATCGGCCTCGGCATGGCGACGGCGATCCTGGTCGACGCCACCGTCGTCCGGATGCTGCTGGTGCCGGCCGTCATGCACCTGCTGGGCCGGCTCAACTGGTGGCTGCCGCGGTCGATCGACCGGCGACTCCCGCAGCTCCACGTGGAGGGGCAGCCGGAGCGGTTCCTGCCGGGTCCGGACGACCCGTTCGCCGACGACGCCCGCCGCAACAAGGTAGGTACGCCGGCCTGACCCGGCCGATCACCGGCGAATCGACATCGTGGGGGTCCCCGCCCCCACGATGTCGATTCCCGCGAGTACGCATTTGCGCAGTAGCGTGAAGTGTTATGACCGCCCCGCAGATGAACCAGGGGCCGCGGCCGTGGCTGGGTGTGGCCATCATCGCGGCCGGGGTGGTCATGGTCATGCTGCTGGTCGCCGGATCCGCGATGGTGCTCGCCGGCGGAGACGGCTCGAGCAACAACCCGAACACCGCCTCGCCCCAAGCCGGTCAGCCGGGCTCGGCGGCCGGATCGGCCAGCCCCCAACCTCAAACTCAACGGCCGACCGAGCTGGCCGGAACGGGGCGACCGGCCGACATCGAGTTCCGCCCGGTGCTCCAGGTCATCCCGCGCGCGAAGACCTGCGGATCGGGCGGCGTCTGGTGCGGCGCCGCCGGCGGCCCGGACGCCTATCGACTCGGACCGGCGGTGCTGAGCACGCCGGACGTGGTCAGCGCCGAGGCGAGGCTTAGCTCCTACGGCCAGTACGTCGTCGGCATTACGCTCTCGGACGTCGGCGCAGCCAAGTTCGAGGCCGTCACGCGGGGGCTCAGCCAGAACAAGAGCACGAACCGTCCCCAACTCGCCGTCGTGGTCGACAACGTGGTGATCTCGGCGCCGGTCGTGCAGGGCGTCGTCCGCGGCGGCAAGATCGACATCAGCGCCCACTTCACCCCGGCGCAGGCCCAACGGATCGCGGACGAGATCAACCCCTAGTCTCTCGCCGACCGGGCTGCTGTAATGACTCTGTGCATCTCAACCCTTACGGAGCCGATGCCGTACTGCTGGCGGCCGCGCTGCAGCGGTCGGCGCCGTCGACTCCGGCCGATCTCGAGGCGGTCTGCCGGCAGGCCGGAGTCGTCGTCGATCGTCCTGCGACCGGGGCCGACGTACGGCTGGTGGAGTCGGTCGTCGCGCGCTGGCTGACCGTCGTGGATGCACCCACCGACCGGGAGCGGGCCGACCGGCTGAACGCGCTGCTGAATGAGAATGCGGCCCACCCGCGACTCACCGACCACGCCGGCACCGGCTGGCACGTGCACTATCGCGACGCGCAGCTGCCGCTGGGTCGAGTCATCGCCGCCCTCGTCGCGGTCGGGACCGCGCTGCATCTGGCCGGCCGCGGCATGCATCGGCTCGGACGGTGCGCCGCCGGCGACTGCGACGGCGTGGTGGTCGACGTCTCGCGCAACGGGCGGCAGCGCTACTGCTCGCCGGCCTGCGCCAACCGCGACGCGGTGCGCCGGCACCGGGCTCGCAAGCGCGCTGTCACGGCCTGAGCCGCCTTAGGACGGCTCCTCGCCCTTCCGACGGGCCCGAGCGCGGCGCTTGCCCTCGTGCATCGCCTGGACGCGAGCGACCGGGATCTCGTGGCCCTCCTCGACGAGGTCGTCGGCCAACTGCTGTGGCGCCGGCAGCTGGTCGGCCCACAGATTGCGGTCGCCGACCAACCCCGGGACCGTATGGACGGTGAAGTCGGCCGGTGTCGACTGCGCGAGGTCGTCCCAGCCGACCGGGTAGGACACCGGTGTGCCCGGACGTACTCGCGGACTGTAGGCCGCGACGACGGTCGCGCCGCCGGACCGCGTGGAGTCGAGGAACACCTTGCCGCCACGGTCCGCCTTGACGTACGCCGTCGTCGCCAGGTCCGGATCGATCCGCTCGGCGCGGGCCGCGATCGCCCGAGTCGCCGCGGCAGCGTCCTCCATCGTCACGTCCTCGTCGATCGGGACGAAGATGTGTGCGCCCTTGGCGCCGCTGGTCTTGACCGCTCCGTCGAGACCGGAGTCACGTAGTGCCTGCCGCACCAGCTGCGCCGCCTCGACGACGACAGCGAACGACTCACCCTCCGGCGGATCCAGGTCCATCACGAGGTGTGTGACGCGGTCCCAGCGGTCGGCCCGGACGAGCGTCGGGTGGTACTCGATCGCCCGCTGGTTGGCGAACCAGAGCAGGGTCTTGCGGTCGTCGCACAGGGCGTACGCGACGTCGCGCTTGGACGCCTCGGCCCACACGGTCACCGTTTTGATCCACGACGGGGCGTACTTCGGGAGGTTCTTCTGCATGAACGGCTTCTGGCCCCGCAGCGCGCGAATCACCGACAGCGGACGGTCCTCGAGCTCCGGCAGGATGCACCCGCGGATCGCGTCGAGATAGTCCACCAGGTCGCGCTTGGTGGCGTCGGCGCCCTTGAACAGCGGGGTGTCGAGGTTGGTCAGCCGGACCCCGTCGCGTTCTTCCTCCACACCGCGAGGCTACCGACGATCGCAGCGCTCCGACGCCGACGCGACACTCGATCACAGAACTGGTGCGCCGGCGACCGAGAGTAATGAATAGACTCGTCCCGTGGTTCACCAGGCGCACATCGGGGAACGCGGCACTCCAGACCCGCGAATGCGCGCGACGATGGCCAGCGTCGCGCCGGGAATGCCCCTGCGCGAAGGACTCGAACGCATCCTGCGCGGTCGCACCGGCGCCCTGATCGTGCTCGGTCACGATCGCACCGTGGAGTCGATCTCGACCGGCGGATTCGCGCTCGACGTACCCTTCAGCGCGACCGGGCTCCGTGAGCTGGCCAAGATGGACGGGGCGATCATCATGGACCGCGACGCCAGTCGCATCCTGCGCGCCGCCGTCCACCTGATGCCCGACCCGTCGATCGAGACCGACGAGTCCGGCACACGGCACCGCACCGCCGACCGGGTCGCGCGGCAGACCGGGTTGCCGGTCGTCTCGGTGTCGCAGTCGATGCAGATCATCGCGCTCTACGTCGGCACCGCCCGGCGAGTGCTCGAGGATCCGGGCGCGATCCTGGGCCGGGCCAACCAGGCGCTGGCCACCCTCGAGCGCTACAAGCTGCGACTCGACGAGGTCTCCGGGTCGCTGTCCGCGCTGGAGATCGAGGATCTCGTCACGGTCCGCGACGTCGCTGCCGTCATGCAGCGGCTGGAGATGGTCACCCGGATCGCGTCGGAGATCGAGGACTACGTGCTCGAGCTCGGCAGCGACGGGCGGCTGCTCAGCCTGCAGCTCGACGAGCTCGTCACCGGCGTCGACCTGGAGCGCGAGCTGGTCGTTCGCGACTACCTGCCGTCCGGCCGCCGGGCGCCGCGTACCCGCGACATCCTGACCGCGCTGGCCGCACTCAGCTCCTCGGACCTGGTCGACATCGCCGTGGTCGCCCGCGCCCTGTCGCTCGGCGGCGGTGAGCACCTCGACGCCGCCCTGTCGCCTCGCGGCTACCGGCTGCTGGCCAAGGTGCAGCGACTCCCCGGCACCGTCGTGGATCGGCTCGTCGACCACTTCGGCAGCCTCCAGAAGCTGCTGGCCGCGACGATCGAGGACCTGCAGGCAGTTGAGGGCGTCGGCGAGCTGCGCGCCCGCAGCGTCCGCGAAGGACTGTCCCGGCTCGCCGAGTCGAGCATCCTCGAGCGCTACGTCTGAGACTCGGTCGCCCCGTCGGACGGCGTCGGCTCGTCAGTGGGCTGGTCGTTGCTGGGCGTGGACCCGTCGGTGGGCTGGCCGTTGCTCGGCTGGTCGCTCGAGTCGCTCTTGCCCTTGCCGTCGTGCTTGTCGGCCGGCGGCTTCGGCGGCGCAACCAGATCGAAGTCCGCCTGGGAGGGCTCGCCCTCGAGCACCGCAGCCTGCACCGTGTACGAGCCGGGGTCGGCCGGCGTCGAGTCCGGCGTACATTGCCGGCCGGAGTGGAGACCCGACCAGGTGAAGTCGACCAGCGTCGACCAGTGCGGTTGCAGGGCCAGGTCGACCACCGGAACGTCGTCGGTGCAGTGCGTGGAGTCCCACACGACGTCGTGGCCTTCGGAGATCGACACCAGCAGGTGGTCGCCGTCCAGGCTCAGCGAGCATGCCGAGGAGCTGGCCGACGAGACGCGGAGCGTCATCTGGACCGGCTCACCGGCGTACGCCGGGTCCGTGACCGACGGCACGACACTCACCTGGGTCAGGTCGCACTCCTCGTGAGGACGCTGGAAGTTCTCGGCGACGTCCTTGACCTGCGCCGTACGCGACTTGTCGTGGCCGCGCTGTGAGTCGCGGTGCTTGGTCTGGGTCGGCGTGGGCTGCTCCGACTGCGTCGCGCCGGCCGGTGTCTCGTCCGGCGGAGTGGCACCGGAGCCGCCACCGTCGATCCAGCGCAACATGAGCCAGCCCACCAGGAGGACGACCGCCAGCAACGCCAGCCGGCGGACCCAGTAGACCCGGGGCGGCAACGGTCCCCGCGGGCGGGCCACAGTGTTCATCGTCGCTCACGGTAGTTGCCGGAAGCCGTCGATCTGTGGAGCCACTCCGAAGGCCGCTCGGACCGGGTCCAGCCCCCG
>Ga0126377_10000781_pt1 | contig 20052 bp, 16 predicted proteins | sample PanSoiMetPlot_22_FD_92647 | JGI IMG/M metagenome (GOLD analysis project Ga0126377, IMG submission 92647) | Tropical forest soil microbial communities from Panama - MetaG Plot_22 | ecosystem: Environmental > Terrestrial > Soil > Tropical forest > Bulk soil | place: Panama | collected 2016-02-17 | reverse complement strand
GCCGGAGCCTTTGGCGGAAGCGGAGCGTTGTCGAGACTCGCCCAGAGATACCAGCACGCGACCGATCGATAGGGCCGCCACGCTTCGCCGATCTTCGTCAGGCGGGCCGGCGTCGGCGTCAGTCGAAGTCGATACGCACGTTGCACGGCCTTCAGAATGCCGAGATCGTCGACCGGCAGTACGTCGGGCCGATGCAGACGGAAGATGAGAAACATCTCCGCGGTCCATCGGCCGATACCCTTCACGCTCGTCAGCGCGGCGATCACGTCGTCATCGGACAGCGCGTCGAGATCGTTCAATTCCAGCGACCCGTCGAGAATCTTCCCGCACAGATCGCGCATGTATCTGAGCTTCTGCGGACTCAGACCCACCGCGCGGAGCTGCTCGTCGCTTGCCCGGGCGACGGTCGCGGGCGTTGGGTGACCCGCGAAGAGCCCGGAAAACCGCGCTTCGATCGTGGCCGCGGCTTTCGTCGACAACTGCTGCGCGATGATCGCGTGGCAGAGCGCACGGAACGGATCGCTGCGTTGCGCCGCTGCCAGCCCGCAGGCCCCATGGCGCCGCATGAGATCGCGAAGGATCGGGTCACGGCGCGCAAGAAGACGGCGCGCGCGTCCGTAGTCAATGGCCTGCATTCATCGAGTCAGTGGGGGGATAACCGTCCGCGACGAAAGAAGGAAGGTTAACCGCGTACAGATTCTGACGTCAAAGCCCCGTTCCGGGTTGGCCCCCTCGCGTGCGCGCTTCGGCCCGCCTTCGCGAAATGCCGCTTCGGCGCGGCAGGCTCATAGAATGTTGGACGAATGGCTGGCGCCGGAGGTCCCCTGGCTGGGGTAACAGTCCTCGATCTGACACGAGTGCTGTCAGGCCCGTACTGCACGATGTTCCTCGGTGATATGGGCGCACGTGTCATCAAGGTCGAACACCCGGGCCGCGGCGACGACACGCGGGCCTGGGGGCCGCCGTTCGTCAAAGGGGAAAGCGCGTATTTCCTCGGCACGAACCGTAACAAGGAAAGCGTCACCCTGGATTTCAAAGAGGCCCGCGGTCGCCGAGTGTTCGAACGACTCGTCGATCGCGCGGACGTCCTCGTCGAAAACTTCCGGCCTGGCACCATGGCGCGCGCCGGACTCGGTTACGACGCGCTCGGTTCGCGCTGGCCGCGATTGATTTACGCCTCGATCTCCGGATTCGGCCAGACCGGCCCCCGGCGGCATCAGCCGGGCTACGACGCAGTGATTCAAGCCGAAGGCGGGCTGATGAGCATCACCGGCGCCGCAGATGGTCCCCCGTTCCGCCTGGGCGTGGCGATTGCCGACATGGTGGCTGGGTTGCTGGCCGCCCAGGGGATCCTGCTCGCGCTCTTCGCCCGCGATCGCACGGGACACGGCCAGCACATCGACATCAGCATGCTCGATGGCGTCGTCTCGCTGCTGACGTATCACGCCTCGATGCATCTGGTCGCCAAGACGGTGTCACAGCGGGTCGGAAACGGCCACGCGACGATTGCGCCCTACGATACATTTGCGGCCGCGGATGGAGACTTCTTCCTCGCCGTCGGCAACGACGAACAGTTCAAGCGGTTCTGCGCCGCGGCTGGGCTTCCTGACCTCGTCGACGACCCGAGGTTTGCCACCAACCCGGCGAGAGTCGAGCACCGCGAAGCACTCGCCGCGCGACTCGAGCCCGTGTTGCGCACACGCCCGCGGGTGGAGTGGATTCCGCTGCTGACCGAGGCGGGTGTGCCGTGCGGCGACGTCCGCGCCGTAGCCGAGACGCTGGCGGACAAGCAGCTGCTCGCGCGGCAGATGATTGAATCGGTCGAGCATGCGACGATCGGTGTGATGAAGGTGCTGGGCGTCCCGATCAAGCTGTCCGATACGCCGGGCTCAGTGCGAACCGCACCGCCGACGCTGGGTCAGCACACGACGGCGGTGTTGACCGAACTCGGTCTCCCTGCCAGCGAGATCGATGACCTTCGGCACGATAAGGTGATTTAGTGGAAGTCTCCCACGTCCGACGACGAGTGCAGGCGGCACTGTTGGCCGCCCGCGAGCGATCGCAACGACGACGACAGGCGGTCGCCGATGCCGAGAACAGCTACGACCGCTTTCTCGCGGACGTGGCGGTCCCGCTCGCGCGTCAGGTCGCCAACGTGCTGAAAGCCGAGGGACGTACGTTCAACGTGTCGACACCAGGTCGCGCGTTGCGGCTCGAGCCCGATCGCGGCCGGGATGATTTCGTGGAGATCGCTCTGGACACCGAGAGCGATCCGCCTGCCGTCGTCGGCCACATCCGACACACGCGCGGATCGCGCACCGTCGATGAGGAGCGCCTGGTGAAGCCCGGCGCCGCACCTCCGGAGATCACCGAGGAGGACGTCCTCGAGTTCCTCATCCGCGCATTCGAGCCCTGGCTCGAACGGTGATCGACCCTTCTGACGAAGGCGTGATCGACGGTCGACTCAACCAGCCGCGGCACCCAGGCCGCGTTAGACCGGAACGAGGCCAAAGCCGCGCCAGCTGTTGCCGGCTCGGTCGGTGATAACCGTTCGCTCGAGTCCCGCTTGACGGAACCACTCGGCAAACACCTCGCGCGGTACGTACTCGGCAATCGCTGGCACCGCGTGATCGAACACGATGAACGCGTGTTCCCGGTAACCGAACTGATCGAGGAAGACCATGTAGTCGTAGTAAAAGAGCCGCTTGCGAAGCCAGGCCAGCTGCGGCGCGCGCGACACCGGACCATAGACGCTCTTGATGACGAGGGTCAACGGGGCTGCCACAAGATGCGCCAGCACGAGCAGCAGTGGCCGCGGCAACCGGCTGGTCACCTGCCGCATCGGGTTGATCACACGGAGGATCCAGCCGTTGTTCTCGGCGCCGTAGACCCACGCGCTGACGCCGCCGCCGCGCACGACCTTCGCTGACATCTCGAGAAACGCGGCGCGCGGATCCGCAGTGTGATGGAGCACGCCGATGCTGAACGCGTAGTCGAAGACGCGGCGCAGCGGCAAGTGCAGCATATCGCCCTGCACGATCAGCACGTTCTCGAGATGACGCGTCCGCTCGAAGGCCAATTCCACAGCGTCGCTCAGATCCACACCGACCACCAATCGCGCACCGAAGCCACTGGCCGCACGCGTGAACCGTCCGCTCCCACATCCGCCGTCAAGCACCGTCTTCTGCGAAAACCACTCCGCGCCGACGGGATGGATGAAGTCGAGAAACGTCTGCGGATGACTGAACCGCGCATCGAACAGCGCCGTCGCCTTCTCCCACTGGTAGCCGAATCCGTCGATGGTCTGCCCGACGGCTGCAGACAGGCTGGCATCGATCATTCGCGGTACCCCACGAACAACGGGATACGTCGCCCGGCATCGGGTGCACTCCAATGTACCGCCCACGACGTGTCCATCCACCGTCGTGTCGGCCGGCGATAGCGTCAGTGATTCGCCACACGCGACACACGCCAACACGGCCACCGCATGCGGTCTCATCGCTGCACCTTGAACTGCTCGACCCAAGTCGTCAGTACCAGCAGCGACCAGATCTGATGGCTGTGGTCCTCGCGAGCCGCAAAGTGATCCTCCAGCACCCTGGCGACGGCAGCGGGCTCGAGCAGCCCCTGTGCGCGAATACGTGCAGGCGACAGGACGTCGGTGACCAACGGGCGCAAACCGTTACGAATCCATCCCGCCTTGGGCACGTTGAAGCCCTGCTTTTTGCGATACAGCGCCCGCGCGGGCACACGACCATCGAGCGAGGCCTTCAACAGGTACTTCTTCTGGGTGAAGCGCCGCAGCTTCAGCCGGACGGGAACGCGCGCCGCGAACTCGACGATCCGGAAGTCGAGGTACGGCTCGCGCGCTTCGAGTCCGTGCGCCATCGTCATCCGATCGATCTTGACCAGCATGTCGGCCGGAAGATAGAGGCGCGTGTCGACGTAGAGCATCCGGTTCACGGGATGACGCGCGTTGGTATGCGCAAACGCGCGACGATAGGCCGCAAGCGGATCGCAGGTGGACGAGCGCCACAACGGCGCCAGCACCTCGCGCCGGGCCTGCTCGTCGAACACGATCCGCCACGACGCGTGTGCATCGTCGGCGCATCGCTCGGACGCCGCTACGAATCGTTTGAGTTTCTCGGTCGTGCTGACCTTTGCGTGCGAGGGCGGGAGTGCCCGGACCGCAGGAGCAATCGCGCGTCGAATCACGGATGGCAATGTCCGGTACATCCGATGCGCATAGTACGCCTGATGCGTTTCGTATCCCGCCAGGATGTCATCGGCGCCATCGCCGCTGAGCGCGACCGTCACGTGACCTCTCGCGAGCTGCGCCAGTTGATACACCGCCAGCATGGACGAATCAGCGGTCGGCTCCTCCGCGTGCCGCACGATGGTGGGAAGTATCGTGCCGACGTCGGCGTCGATGAGGCGCTCGCGATGCTCGGCTCCAACACTCGCTGCCACTTCGCGCGCGTACGGCAGCTCGTTGAACGAATCCTCCTTGAAGCCGATCGAAAACGATCGCACGGGCTGCGACTGGTGTCGGGACATCCAGTACGCCACGCCACTCGAATCGACGCCGCCGCTCAGGAACACACCCAACGGGACATCGCTGATCAGACGCAACCGCACGGAATCCGACAGGAGCGCCGAGAGCTCTTCGACCAACGAGTCATCGCTGCGATCATTGTCGCCTTCCTCGTAGACGACATCCCAATACTCGACGTCACGCACGGCGCCGGAGCGGTCGATCAGCAGGTAGTGGCCGGGCTCGACCTGACGGACATCGCGCAGGAGCGTGTGTGGCGCCGCCAAATAGTTGAACGCCAGGAACTGCTGCAGGGCATCGGCGTCGAGGCGCCGCGGAATCGCTGCATCGGCGATGACCGCCTTGATTTCCGAACCGAAGCGGATGCCGTCAGCGGCGATCGCATAGAACAGCGGCTTGACACCGAGACGATCGCGGACGAGCCAAAGCCGCTCGAGGCGGGCATCCCACAGCGCGAACGCAAACATCCCGTTGAAACGCGACAGACACCCGGTGCCCCACTCTTCGTACGCGTGCACGATGACTTCTGAGTCGGTCTTCGACTTGAATCGGTGGCCCCGCGATTCGAGCTCGGTGCGGATCTCCTGAAAGTTGTAGATCTCGCCGTTGTAAGTCACGAAGACGGTGTCGTCTTCATTCGACAGCGGTTGGCGAGCGGCGTCACTCAGATCGATGATCGACAGACGACGGTGACCGAGCCCGACCGGGCCGGCCACGTGAAACCCCTCGCCATCTGGACCTCGATGCGCGACCGCATCGGTCATTCGTCTGACCACCGACAGATCCGCCGGTTGGCCATCGAATCGGACGAGCCCTGCTATCCCGCACATCGACCGCGACCGGCTCTCACTCCTCGAAACGTTCGAGGCGAAGCTGAGAAATCTGATCGCACAGCAAGCCGAGCGCGAAGAGGATCACGGCGGTCACAATGGCGAGCATCGAGCCGACGCTGATGCCTCGACCAGCAAGCGCGATCGGCACTCCCCAGAGGATGCCGAAGGCGCCGATTGCAGCAGCCGCCGGCACGAACACACGGAGAGGACTGAAGAGGGCGACAATCCTCAGGATGAGGATCGTCGTCTCGAGGCCAGTGACGACAGTGACCGTGCTGCGCCCCGTTCGGGGTCGCACAACGATCGGGGTGTAGACGACGCGCCACCCCCTGTTCAGCAACGCCAACGTGATGGTGGTCGTGAGCGAGAAGCCGGCGGGACAGATGTGGAGGTAGCGCGTGAGCACGTCGCGCCTGTAGACGCGCAAGCCGGAATTGAGATCGGGGATGGGTTGTCGGCTCAAGTAGCGGGCCATCCTCAACAGACACCACTTGCCTGGCATCCGCCACAGCGGCGAGTGCAGGCCGGAACGAGCGCCCACGACCATATCCGCCTCGAGGCGCTGGGCCCACACGGACGCAAGAGCCTCGACGGTGTGCTGACCGTCGGCGTCCATCGTTGCGACGAAACATGTCTCCGCACGTCGGAAACCGCTCTTCAGGGCAGCGCCATAGCCGAGATTGCGCGCATGACGGACCACCATCGCTCCGTGCCTCTCGGCGACGTGCGCCGTGTCGTCAGACGACCCATCGTCGACGACGATGATGGCTGCAGGGGGGCCGTCGCCGATGCGCGCCGTCCGCAGCGAATCGAGCACGGCTGGAAGACTGGACGCCTCGTTGTAAGCCGGAATGACGATTGTGAGTGAATGATCCACCAGATCAGGCGTCCCATGTCTTGACGTGGGGAGCGTCGATAATCCCGAAGCCAGGGTGGTTTGTCAACGCACCACTGCGCCATGTCAGAGACGTCAACCCGAGGATGACGAGCGATAGAAAGCGCCAGATTTCCGAGTACCGGGCAGCGAACCCCTGAGAAAAATCGGTGACCACAAACGCGCCGACAACGAAGAGGCCGGTCGCGACAATCGGGGCGGAGCAGGCCTGACGGCGCACAACGGCGACGATCGCCGACAAGATGCCAATGATCAGGACCAGGCCAGGAATGCTCAAGGCTGCGGACCACGATGGAAGCCACGTACGCAGTCTTGCCACCATCGGCACGTGCCGATCGCTGACCGACTCGGTCGCCCACCACGCATCGTTGACAAAGTCCGCGCTGACCGCTTCACGCCGCTTGTCGAGTGCGCGCAAGCGCTCTCGCATCGTCTGCCACCGCGCATCCCAGGAATCAGTGTCGAACTCGAGCCCGAGCTTCGGCCGTGTGAGGTATGTCGTCCCTTCTCTCAGGAGCATCGCCAGCACTCGACCCGGCTTCGCAGCGAGCAGCTCGAAGCCGGCGCGCGCGATCAATCGATCCGTGTCTTTGACGGCGTTCGACCTCACACCAGCTGCCATGACGGGAAACAAGCCAATGTACTGCGTGGTCAGCGGCATGCCGGCGCTTGCTTCGATCCGATCGAGCGCTGCAACCGCCGGACCATCCTGAGGCTCGGCGTTGTAGTACATCGGGAGATAAAACGCGAAGGCGGCTGAATATGTGTCGGGCTTGGGCGCCGGCACCCAGAGACTCCATGCGACGTTCTGCGCGGCGTAGCCCGCGGTCATGGCGATCACTGCAATGGCGGACTCGCCAATCCAGCGCGGCACGGACAGCCCTCCGACGAGCAGACGCGTCAGCACCACGGCGATGAACATGATGATGGTCTCGGGACGTACGCCATAGCCGAAACCACAGATCACACCGATCGCTGCGATGCTCCAGATCGGGCTGGTTGTCCGAGGAAGCCACGTAAGCACGGCGAGCGCGACCAACAGAATCAGCAACAGCAGCGGATCGGTCAGCATCGAATTCCAGATCGGGTTGAGCGCCAGGATGAGGATCAGCCCAGCTGCGACCAGAGTCGGCCTCCAGATTCCCGCTCCGACTTCGAAACACAATCCGGTGACAAGGCACGCGGTTGCACCAAAGGCCACGGAGAGTGCGATCGCGACCGAGTCAGCCGATGGACCGAAGAGACTCTGGAAAACTTGGTAGTACGCGATCGAGAGGTGACGATCGCCAACGAGGTTGCCAGCAAACGTGACCGTGCCCTGCCGAAACAGGCGACCCGCCTGCAGGTAGTACTGCGAGTCCGCGTACCACACGGGCACGCTCGCGCACCTGATCACCGTCAGGAGCGCCGCAAGACCCAGGACGCACCGCACCGCCCTCTCCCGGGTCATGCGCATCAGGCCGATACTCCCCGACGCTTCACTGTTTTGTCAACGGACGTGCCCCGCCTATACTGCCTAGTCGTTGAACTCACCGTCCCTGTCGGTAGTCGTTCCCGCCTTCAACGAGGAGTCCCGGATCGCATCGTGCATCGCGCAGCTTCGGGCTGCGCTTCCTGATCTGGTCGACTCGTGGGAGATCGTCGTCGCTGATGACGGAAGCGCGGACCGAACGGGAGAGATCGTCGCTGCTGTCGCGGCGTCCGATGCGCGTGTGCGACTCGTCACCCTGCCCCATCACGGCAAGGGCTCGGCGGTTCGCGCCGGCCTTCTCGCGGCGCACGGCCAGTGGCGGTTCATCGCCGACGCCGACCTCGCCATGCCTCCGGACAACCTGCCGCGATTTCTCGCGGCGCGCGACAACGGCGCATCGGTGATCATCGGCTCGCGCGAGGCCGCCGGATCGCGGCGCGTGGACGAGCCTTGGATTCGACATCTGATCGGCCGCATCTTCAATTGGATGGTGAGGCTGATGGTCGTGCCCGGCATCACCGATACGCAGTGCGGCTTCAAGCTCCTGAGCGCAGCGGCGGTCGAGGACATCTGCCCGAAGCTGTCTACAGACGGGTTCGCGTTCGACGTCGAGATGCTGGCGCACGCGCGCCGCAGTGGATTGCAGATCCGCGAGGTGGGGATCACATGGCACGGCGCTCAGGAGAGCCGGGTCGCGCTGAGCGGCGGCGCAGCGGCATTCCTCGACGTGCTTCGCATCGCCTGGAGAGTACGACGCCCGTTCAGCCCTCGCACCTGGGCGTTTCTCGTGGCCGGCATTTTCGCCGCGTCGTGTCGTACGACCTGACGCGGATGCCGGTGCAGGTGTCCGATGCGCTCGAGGAGCTGCTGGCGGCGCAGCATTCGCCCTCGGCGGTCACTAACGGCTTCTCGCTTTGACTGCGGCGCGAGTCTCGCGCTCGACCTCGCGGCGGCGGATCGTCTCCCGCTTGTCGTGCGCCTGCTTGCCCTTGACGAGCGCCAGCGCCACCTTGACGCGGCCGTTCTTCATGTACATCCGAAGCGGAACGAGAGTCAGCCCTTTTTCGGCGACCTTCCCCGACAGCTTGAGGATCTCGTGACGATGCAAGAGCAGCTTGCGCTGGCGGCGCTCGTCGTGCCTGACGTAGTCGGTGTGACTGTAAGGGCTGATGTGCACGTTGAGCAGCCAGACCTCGCCCTTCTCCAGTTTCGCGAAGCTGTCGCGCAGGTTCACGCCGCCTTCACGTATGGATTTGACTTCGGTGCCGAGCAGGGCGATGCCTGCCTCCCACGTGTCGAGCACGTGGTAGTCATGAAGGGCTTTGCGGTTTTCCGCGATGACCTTCTGTGCCTTCTCCCGCTCGGTCTTCTCCACCATCGCCGTCAGCGGGAGACGAGGCGAAGCCGGCCGCGCTCGTCGTATTCGGCCACACCGGCCGCGACCGCACGTTCGACTGCGGCCGGCCATTCGGCTGCGACTCGCAGGCGAAGCTGCTCATCGACGCCGAGTACGGCGCGATCGAACGCTTGTTGATACGCTTCGACCCGCGCCTTTCGGGCCTTCGTCGGCATCGGCACCATGTCTGGCGCGTTCGGCGCGAGCCGCGCGAGCACGAGATGATGAAGGTTGCGCCCCTTGATGAAGACGGTCTCGAAGCCGTTGGCCGCGAGCGCGCGCACGAACGACGCCTGATCGAACGCCTGCATATGCAGCGGGTTCAAGGTCGCGAACATCGACTGATTGCCGGCGAGGTACTCCACGTCGTCAGGCTCATGGTACAGGTAGATGTGACCGCCAGGTTTGAGCTTGCGCCGCAGCTCGGCAAAGAAGTCGCGCGGCCGCAGCGCATGCGTGAACATGTGGTTGCACACGATCAGATCGAACTCGCCTTCGAAGGGAATGGTGAAGTGCTCGAAGTCGATCAGATTCGACGTGGTGATGCCGAAGAGCTCGCGCAGCAAAAACTGCTGGCTCTCCCAGATCGGCATCGCATAGACCGTCGCGCCCCAGGCGCGCCGAAGGCCATCGAGAATCGTGCCGGCGCGCGAGCGCACTTCGACGACCCGCGCGCCGCGAGGCTCGATCAGCGAACCGATGATGTCCGTGTGAATGCTGTTCTCGAGCCGATCTCTGAGCAGCGGGGCTAAATACTGCTTGCCGGTGAGGCCAAGATGATCCGAGACGAACACGCCGTGCGCGGCCAGACGCCGGAGCTCGTCACGATCCGTGTCGGTCAACGGATACGGATTGAGCAGCCGGTTCGTGATCTCTCCGGTGCCACGACTTCCCCGCTTCGCCACCACCTCACCGAAGTGTTCGAGCAGGAAGTGATACCGGCCTCCGACGGGACGGCGCGTGGCGATGAGGACGCCACACCCGTGGCAGACCGAGTAGTTGTACCGGGCTGAGGTCTGATCGGGCGCCTTCGCGATCAGAATCAGCTTGTTCCAGGCGTTCACGAGCGTCCGCTCGGTGTGGCGACACACGGGACATGCATCGACCTCGAGCCATTCGCGACCGTCAGGATCGGGGATCGGCCCTTCGTCGTCGATCGCTTGCCACGTTGGCGGTTCGTAGTCACCGGCGTCGATCGGAAGCGCCCGGCCCGACAGCTTCGTTTCCTTGTGATCGGCGCCATTGTCGTCCGCCGACGTTCGCGCCAGACGCCCGAGCTGATGGTTGTACTGCAGCATGCGCGAGTGCATCTCGCGGCGCAACTCGCGGACCTCGTCCTGCAGCACCCGCAGCTCGCTGTCGAGCGGACGACGCCAGGCCTTCACGGCAGCCCGAACACGTCCAGCGATCCGATCCACCACACCCACTAGCCGATGCGCTCCCACGCATGCGCGGCGTGCGCCTCCGTCCCGGTCGATCCGTAGCACGGCCAATCGAGCGGGGCCCAGGTGCTCTCCGGCTGGCGATCCCGTCGCACGAACAGGCTGATGCCGAACCGTCCGTCGAATAGGTGCGTCGAGGCGAGCCGGTACTCGCGATCGATGTACTCGACAATGATGGGAAACGACTTGCGGAAATTGCGCAGCGATTCGTCGGTCTCGAGCAGGATGAGTGGAACCGACTGACGCTGCAGACGCGAGAGTGTCAATCGTTGCGCTTCTTCGGTCTCGAAGAAGCCGGGCCGCAGATCGGCATGCCCGCCCGCGAACGCGCGCCGAGCCAGCGCGAGCACCTGCGGCATGTACGACTGCACGAGCACGCGATCGGTCGGCGCCGTGCACGTGTTGATGTAGAGCGAGAGCGTGATCAGGTCGGGCCGATTCGGCCGCGCCTCCCAATTGTGAAGATCCCAATCCAGGCGCAGTTGACCGGCAACGTTGCCGGCTTGCTCGAACATCTTGCCCCATCGGTCCACCATCGCCGCCTTGTCGAGACGCCGGTGGAAGTCCCTGCTCGTGATCACCACACACAGCAGGATACAGGCGAGCGCCATGGGAAGCACGGCAACACGAGCCAGCCAGGGCCGGATCGCCAGCCACGGCCGGAGCGACGCGGTGCTCACCGCCAGCTTTACGCTCACGACGAGCAACCATGACATCAGAATCACCAGCGGCACGGACGGATCCGCCAGTCGCGCTTCGAGCGGACTGCGGAGAAATCCCGCCTCGAGGACGATCGTCAGAACCGCCAGCATCGTCAGCTTCGCCCGGGCCTGCGGCCATCCCGGCCTGAACCCGTCTCGTGACATCCACACGACGCCAAGCGCAAAGATCGGCAATACGATCTCGAAGTAATACAAGAACGCGATGCGGTTGTCGCGAACTTCGGCGATCGTTCGCGTGACCAGCGATCCCGACCTTGCGGCGTCCGACACGCCATCGGGATTGTCTCTCAGACCCGGCCACACGACAGGCGCTCGATCGCGATCACGCTCCGCCCATGCCGATGCCTGACGGAAGTAGAACAGCATCCCGCCGTTGCGCTCGATGAAGATCAAATACGGCGCGATCAACACCAGCACCAGCACGCCGTAGATCGCGGCGTGACGCAGCCGCTCCATCCAGGTGAGTCCCGTCATCGTGACGAGCAGCACGGCCATCGCAATAGCGATGAACGCACCGTGATCGTGGCGGAACAGAAACGCGACGACGGTCACGACCGCGAGCGAGGCGCGCGGCCATCGGCCCGGCTGGTCGGCAAACCAGAAGAGCAGCGGGATTGCCGCAACGTAGGACAGGATCTTCGGGTAGTTGTAGAAACGCGGACCGAGCCAGATGTGCACGAAGACGCCGGCCAGGCCCGCCGCAATCGACCCCGAGGCGGTTGTCGCCAGCCAGAACGTCATGGCTGCGCCGATCGCCAGCACCGTCGTGCAGAACACCAGCTCCGGCAGCGTCCCTCGACCGAAGACCGTCTGGACTGCGGCGCCAACGTAATAGAAAAGCGGTGCGCCGTGATCGACGAAATCGCGAACCGGAAGATCGCCGAAGAGGATCTGCCAGCCGCGAACGAGATAGAAGAAGTGATCGTCGGTCAGGCCGGCGAACGAGCCGCCTGGATCGTTGAAACGAAAGAGCCAGGAGAACCCGAAGATTGAGACCGCCAGCACCGCGATGACGACTGCGCGGATGCGCGAAAGCGAGAGGGTCATGCGCGCTCAGACCATCCGAATCCGCGCGAGCCGTCGCTCACGCCATGCCACGACCGACTGGCCGGCGTCATTGCGCTTCCCGTCATCGACGAGATCGTACCATGCAACCGTTGCGCCGGTCGCACCGGAGACGAGACAGGAGGGCATGCCGGCGGTCGGTGATACACTCGCCCGGCTGACGGTTACGGGATATCGGCTGGTCAGCTACGTCAGCTCCAGACGCAGCTATCTCCGGGCGACACCTCCTTCATCCTCGAAGACAACACGATTCAGCCGTTCGTGACGATCGGCAACAACGTGACGCTGTGGAGCGGCAATCACATCGGCCACGACGCGATGATCGACGATCACGGCTTCATCACGTCGCACGTGGTGATCTGGACCACGTGAAGGTCGGAACGAATTGTTCATCGGCGTCAACGCGACGCTGAGGAACTCGATCACGATTGCACCCGAGACGCTGATCGGCGCCGGGTCGATCATCATGAAGGACACCAAGAGCAAGGGCGTCCACAGGTACATGCTTTACAACGGCAACGACTATGGACGTACTGGCGTGGGGATCGCGGTGATGGAGCCTAGCGTGCGCTGACGCGGCCAGTCGACCACGACTCGCGCGGCGACAGGAGCAGATACAAGAGATGCCCGTTGTGCTCGCCCCACGCAGCACGAACTCGTTCGCCGTCGATACGAAGGTGAACGACGGCATGATGACCTCGTCGCCAGGCTGCAGATCGACGAGGAGCGCTGCCATTTCGAGCGCTGCGGTTCACGAGTGCGTCAAGAGCGCCGCCGGCGCGTCGAACAGCGCCTGAAGCCAGTTCTAGAAAGCGTCGCCGATGAATGGAAGCATGCGACCGAAATAGAGCACGAGGAACCACGACGCCATCGATACTGCGCCTGCGACTTTGAAGCTGCGCGGCGTATCCGTGTCGGCTGGCAGCGCCAGCATCCGTCTGCCCTGCGTTGTCTCGAAAATGGCCACATTCACGATCGCGACGGCGAGGAAGAGCAGCTTGGCCTTCCAAGCGGGGTTGTGGATGTACTGATCCGGCGCGCCGATGAAGAACAGGACGCCGGTCACGACATTGATGGCCACACCGAGCGCCGCCCACTTGCGCATCTGCATCACGGCGCGGACCGGGACAGCGCGCATCAGGCCCATGAGGCGCAGGTCGATCAGTCCCGCGGCTCCGATCAGCAGCGCCAGGCCGATGAAATGAAGCGTCTCGCATAGCGGCCACGCCAGCGGCGACATCGTCATGATCTGGGAGATCGAGGTGCTCTTCAGGTACGCGACGAAAGCGTTGCTCATGACGAATCTCCTAGACGACGTACGCCATCCAGCGGCCGGTGGCGATCGCGGCCACCCACAACACGATCGAGACGGCGGCGACGGCCTTGACCGGTCCGGTGACGTTGTCCAGGTCGCCCGGTTCGCCGTACAGCTTCCGTTTGAGGGTGATCAGCATCATGACGGCGACGGCGATGATCGCCAGCTTCCACATGAAGATCGTGGTCGTGGCTTTCTTCGGATCGGCGACGAAGAGCAGCACGCCGGTGGCAGCGTTCAGCCAGAAGCCGGACCACATGATGGGAAACGCGCGCGCGAACAGCGAGGTCGGCAGCGCGCGTGCGAATCCCAGCACGCGCAGGTCGAGCATCCAGTTGGCGCCGACCAGGACGCCCAAGCCGACGGTATGGAGAGTGAGGACCGTGGGGTAGGCCCAGATCGAAGGCGATTCGCGCAGCCACGTCGAGAAGGACGATGCCTCCAGTGAGGCGAGAAACTCCGTCATGATCGCCACCAACCTCCGCGCGCGTGCAGGGCGAAATGCGTGCCGGGCGCCGTCCGCGGTTTGTGGGTGTCTTTGTGCTGATCCCTTACGAAGGTTGGGGGCAACGTGCGAGAGAATTCCCGGCGCGCGGGAAAACTTCGCAGGTCGTACGTTGATGTTCTCAGGAAACAGGGATGCGGTAGATGTTCCGGTGCGTTGCGGCGCGCGGAAAAGCGTAGACGGACGGGTCCGAGCTTGGGAAGGCGCGCTGATCGGGAATCGCGCGCGCACCGAGCGCGTCGGCGGCGTCCTTGATCGATCGAAATCCGCCCTCAGGCAGGGTGGGAATCATCTCGTTCGTTTTGAGCGGGAGGACGTAGGTTTCGCGCGTCGCGGTTGTGTGGAAGTAGAGAGACGTGCCGTTCCGCGACCAGCTCACGAGCGGTGGGGTCACGCCACGGTTCTCCTCACCTGCCGTGCCGCAGTGATTACAGATCAGCCTGCGAGCTCCGGTCTCGGTGGAATAGAGGACGACGGCGCTTTCCTCCAGGTCCCAGGCCGACACCCACTTCCCATCCGGCGACACGTCGTACAGAAACAGGACCTGACTCGGCGCGAGCTTCCGGAGATCTGCGCCGTTCGCCTTCACCCGATACAGGGACATCGACCTCGTCGTCTCGCCGCCGGCGAAGAACACCTCGTTGTCGGGGCCAAAGCGAGCTCGCACCGAATCGAACGACGACAACCGGCGCGGGGCGACACTGCCATCGAGCGTCGCAATCCACACTGGCGAGTGGCCGGCATCGTCGACCGACACGAACGCGATGTGGTTGCCGTCTGGCGCGATGTCGTAATACTCCATGAGGAAATCGGGTAGGAGCCGCTCACGCTTCCCCGAGTCGCGCACGATGGCCCAGAGTTCTCCACTCACAAAGCGGCGGTTCGATCGGGCACGCTGCAAGTAGTACAGCCGCTTGCCGTCGGAGGAGAACGATGGCAGAAACGCGTACCCCTGGGACGTGATCTCGCGTTCGCCGCTCGCATCGTGGATCCAGATCGTGCTCAGCTTCTCGCCCACGGAGGTGACGAACGAGCGTCCGTCGGCCGCAAACGAAATCCCTTGCTCCTCAGTGGCCGTCGTCGTCACCTGCTCCGGCACACCATCCGGGTACCGCTGACGCCAGATGTGATAACCACTTCCGGTGTTGGCGGAGAAGTACATCCACTTCCCGTCCGGCGACCACGCGGCATCCGTGCAGAGGGAGGGCTGCGGTCCGACGCGTCGGCCCGGTGAGCTGCCGTCGAAGGGCACGAGCCGGCACGGCAGCCAGCTGCTGATGTCCATCTCGACGGTCAGCACAGACGTGTGATCCGGAGAGAGAAACGACCGGTGTGCCATGCCGTTCACGTCGGCCGGCACATACACGGGGCGCTCACCGGCGCGGCTTTCAGTGGACGTGAAGATGCCCATATGAATGCCCTCGCCCGTCGACGCGGAATACAGGATTCGACGCTGACCGGCCGCTTCGAGCCAACCCAAGCCGCTGGCGTTGGCTAGCATGCGCGTCGGTTCCCCGCCCAGGACCGGCACCGTCCATGTGTCCTTCGTGCCGATGGTGTACGCGATCCGCGATCCATCCGGCGAGAAGACAAGAGGTCCCATCTTGGGGGTCTTGTCGTGTGTCAATGCGACGGGCTCGCCGTCGGGCAGCAGCTTGACGTAGACATCGCCCGCACCTTCAAACGTGTTTTCGCCTCTGATGAACGCCAGCATGCGGCCGTCTGGCGAGAGCGCGGGCGCGACGACCGAGTCGGAGAAATTCGTGAGCTGCGTGAACTCCGCACGGGGCTCGGTTCGAGCCGACGAGCGCATTATCCAGACGACAACCACCGCAGCGACGAGGACGAGCGCTGCCGTAACGCCCGCCCACTGCCAGAGATGTCGCGGACCGGCGGACGCGTCGAGCGGACTGTCGGCCAGTCGCGAGACGCGGCGCAGATCGATCACCAGGTCACGCATCGAGTGATAGCGGTCCGACGGATTCCTCTCAAGCGCTCTCTCAATCACGAGTCGCACGGGAGTCGGTATGTCATCGGGCAACGGATCGATGGGGCCTCGTACGATCGCGTTGGCGAGATCGAACTCCGATCCGCCGCCAAACGGCCGTCGCCCCGCAAGCATTTCGTACAGCACCACGCCGAATGAAAAGACGTCGCTTCGCGCGTCGAGCCGCTGACCAGAGACCTGCTCCGGCGACATGTACGCCATCGTCCCGACGATCGCGCCGAGGCGAGTGTGAGCGCCGGTCAGCGTGCGCGTGAGATCGTCCGGCTGCACCGGCGATTCCTGAAGCTTGGCCAGACCGAAGTCGGCCAGCTTGGCGTATCCGCTCTTCGTGATCAGGATGTTGTCGGGCTTGATGTCGCGGTGCAGAATGCCGGCGTCGTGTGCCGTCGCGAGCCCGTCGGCGACGCCTGTCAGCAGTTCGATCGCTTCGCGCCACGAGCGCTTCTCGCGACGCGCCCAGGCGCTGAGCGTTCCGCCATCGACGAATTCGGTCACGAGGTACTGGCGGTCGCCAGTCTCGCCGGCATCGAGGACGGTCAGGATGTGCGGGTGATTGAGCGAGGAGACCGTTTGCGCTTCGCGCTGGAACCTCCGTCGCCCGGCCGCATCAGTCAGACGGTCGGAGAGAAACTTGATGGCAACCGGTCGATTGAGTTTGGTGTCGAGAGCCCGGTAGACGACGCCCATGCCGCCTTCGCCGAGGGGCGCTTCGATGCGATAGGGTCCCAGCTCGGTGCCCGGCGTGACGGGCCCGATGTGCTGCCCGCTCTCTGAGCTCACAGGTTGATACTGGCACGAATTCTACTGCAGGGCGGGGACATAGACTCACCAAGAAAGCGCGTATAACGGGGCCACTCCGCTATACTGACGCCCAGCACGCGCGCAGGGCGCGTCCCGTCCGCGGAAAGGGCTGCGCCCACCTGTCTCACATCGGAATCGCAGAAGGTTTGCCGTGAATCCTCGAACAACAGAAGAAGCGCGCGGGAACTGCTGCGTGCGATTCGCGATGGCCAGCCCGACGCGCTCGAACGGCTGCGTCGCCAGCATCCACGCTGGGGACTGTTGCGCGGGCATCACTCCGGCGCCGCCGCGTTCGATCAGATACGCGAGGGGCACCCGTCATTCGCCGATGCGTCGAACGAAGCGATTCAGCAGGCGGCGTTCACCGAATCGGATGCGCAACTCGTGTACGCACGCGAGCACGGCTTCGAGCACTGGAACGATCTGGCGGCCCGTGTCGAGGCGCTTGCCGCCGGACGCGCGGACGAACCGTTCATGACCGCGTTCACGGCGATCGAACGCGGCTTCTTCGCCTCGCTCCGTACATAGTCACATAGGGCGCACCTTCATGGTGCGCCTTCCCCATCGCTGGCTTCAGATAAAAAGAGGTCCGCCTGAAGGCGGACCCTACGTACGAGAGAGGTCCGGCTGAAGGCGGATGCTGCGTACGAGAAAAGAGGCACAGAGACTCACGCTCGACGTGTTACCTTTGGCGGCATTCCGGGGGCGAAGACACCAGGGGCGAACATCCAGGGCTCACCTCCCAAGAATCCAGAAAAACATGAAAAGCTCGCGCTACTGGTGTGCGCTGTTGGTCGTTTTGTCTGTTGCGAGTCCCGCGCACGCCCAGAGTGGCACGGTGGCGGGCATTGTCATCGATGATCGGACAGAACAACCGATCAGCGGCGTCACGGTTTACGCAGAGAACCAGTCGACCGTCGCCGAAACGGACGCCGACGGCCGTTTCAAACTGTCGGTGCCGTCCGGCCGGCGGACGATCGTCGCGTCGGTCATCGGGTATGCGCTCGTCACGACCGATATCGACGTAAGGACTGCGCCGGTGGACGTGACAATCCGGCTTTCGGAAGGCGCAGCCAGGTACACAGACCGCGTCACCGTATCGGCGTCGGCGGGGGGCGAATCCGATTCGGTGCCTGGTGCGACATCGTTCTACGGCCGCGGCCTCGAGAACCTGCGCGGCGCGGTGCTCGACGATCCGCTACGTGCCATCCAGGCGTTGCCGTCGGCAACGGCGAACGACGACTTCTACAGCGAATTCGCCGTGCGCGGCAACCCGTTCCACTACGTCGGGATGGTCGTCGACGGGGTTCCGACGCGGTATTTGCTGCACTCGGTCAACGGCGTTCCCGAAGGCGGATCGATCGCGATGATCAACAGCGACACGCTCGGCAGTGTGTCGCTGCTCCCGGGCAGCTATCCCCAGCGCACAGGCCGTCACATGGGCGCCGAGATTGATCTCGCGACCCGTGACGGGAGCCGTGACGGATTTCATGGACGCGCCGGTTTGAGCGGCACGAGCGCGGAGGCACGCGGTGAAGGGCCGATTACGGCACGTGGATCGTGGTTGTTGTCCATGCGGCGGAGTTACCTCGACTACCTGGTCAAGCGCCTCGATCCGGGGGCCGGGTTCGCGTTCGGCTTCGTCGATGCGCAGGCCAAGGCGATGTACGACGTGAGCGCGCGGCATCAGGTTTCGGCGACGGTTCTCCTCGGTCGCTCGAAGTTCGCGGACGACGATCCGCGCATCGGCGTCAACGAGCTTCGCGAAGCGATCAGCCGCTCCTGGTTGATGTCGTTGTCGTGGCGGTATCTTCCGAGCACACGTTTCACGGTCACGCAGCGTCTGTTCTCGACGGGACTGCGATACGACAACGACAACCGGGACGGCGCCACACTCGACAGCGCGCGGTCCACGGAGCTCGGATGGCGGGTCGATGCCTCGTTTTCACCGTCTCCGCGTCTCGTCTTCGAATTCGGCGGCGATGCCCAGCTGCTCACCGGGCGGAGGGCCATCCGGTTCAAGCTGCCTGACAGCAGCAGCCTGGCCGAGCTGAGCGACTACGACGAACGCGCCGGCGCCGGCTCCGCGTACGGCCAGGGCAGGTTCGGTCTCGGATCGCGGCTGACGGTGACGCCCGGTGCGCGTGTGGATCTCTGGGCGTTGACCGGTTCGACGACGGCGTCCCCGTGGGTCAACGCGGAGATCCGTCTGTCGAAGCGGACGCGGCTGCTCGGAGGCAGCGGCATCTATCGTCAGTTCGCGGATCTCGATACCGTGTTCGGTATTCAGGGTGGGGGGCGTGACCTGCAGCCGGAACGTGCGCTGCACGTCGACGCCGGCGTCGAGCACGCGCTCGGTCACCAGATGCACGTGCGCTTCAACCTCTATGCACGTCACGAGCGAGACGTGCTGTGGACACGTGGTGCCGAACCGCATCCTACGCCGGCGGGCACCATCAGTCAGCGCTCGTTCACCGCGCCGTGGGTCAACGCACTGCGAGGCAACGCGCGCGGCGCCGAGATCGTGGTGCGGCGCGACACGGCGGCTGGATTCTCGGGCTGGGCCGGATATGCGTACGGCCACCTGCGATACACCGACACGCTGACCGGGGAGCGCTTCTGGGGCGATGCGGATCAACGGCATACGCTGTCGCTCTACGGCCACTATCGGCTCTCGAACCGTACGAGCCTCAGCTCACGGTACCGGTACGGCTCCAACTATCCGATGGTCGGGTACATTGGCGAGCCCTCGCCCGCGCTGGGCCAGCGGCCGCTCATCGACGGCCGTCCGCTGTTCTTCGGACTGACAGAGGAGCGCAACACGCTCCGGCTGCCGGCCTATTCACGTCTCGACGCGCGCGCCGATCGCGCGTTCAACTGGTGGGGACAGCGGCTCGTCCTGTTCGTCGACGTCGCGAACGTGCTCAATCGCACCAACGTGCGCAACGCGAACTATTTCGTCGACCGCACGGGACGTGTGTTGGAGACAACGGAGTCGCTGATGCCGATTGTGCCGTCAGGGGGGGTGATGATCGAGTTCTGAG
>Ga0126377_10000780_pt1 | contig 20080 bp, 14 predicted proteins | sample PanSoiMetPlot_22_FD_92647 | JGI IMG/M metagenome (GOLD analysis project Ga0126377, IMG submission 92647) | Tropical forest soil microbial communities from Panama - MetaG Plot_22 | ecosystem: Environmental > Terrestrial > Soil > Tropical forest > Bulk soil | place: Panama | collected 2016-02-17 | reverse complement strand
TACGACACGGATTGGCCGAAGAAGTTTGAGACGCACGCCAGGATCATCGCCGACGCGCTTGGCGGCTCCGCCCTGCGAATCGAGCATATTGGGTCGACATCCGTGCCTGGTCTGGCCGCCAAGTCCATCATTGATATTCTTGTCGTAGTCCCGGATTCTGCGGATGAGTCCGCATATCTGCCACAATTGGAGGCGGCTGGGTATGTCCTGCGGGTGCGGGAGCCGGATTGGTACGAGCACCGGATGTTCCGGACTCCTGAAAAGGACGTCCACATCCACATCTACTCGGGCGGTTGCACGGAGATTGAGCGAGTCCTGACCTTCCGGGACCGCCTGCGCGGAAACAGCGACGACAGAAGCCGCTACGAGCAGGCGAAGCGCGAACTGGCCGCGAAAGAGTGGTCCGACATGAACGCATACGCGGATGCCAAGACGGAGGTGATCAAAAATATTATTGCCGCGTCGCAAGCAGCGGGCGAAATCTCCCGATAGCTTCTCTGGGGCTTGAACGATTATGGCTCCTGTCTGGTTACCCGAAGGGTTACCAGGATTAAGACTGACTAGCAACAAAATCCACTGGCGCTATGATGAAGACACGACGAAGTTTTTTGCAAAGCCTGCCGGCCCTGGCGTTTTACCCAGCTCCGCTGGGAACGAGCTTGGCGGCCAACGCGCAATCTGTGGCGAAAGACGCCGTACGCTTAGACGCCTTGTGTTACTCCTACTACAGAGAAATCACCGGCGAAAGAATCGCGCGCGTGATTGCGGGCGGCTTAACAGTAGCGGTATTCGACATCAACGCTATCCCGCGCAACTACAGGACCGCCTTGAGTGAGCTGAGAAAGTGGCAGGCAAGATTCAACGCGCCGGCCAGTCGCGCGCTTGCGATTCGCCAGGCCGCCGACGTACGACATGCCCAACGTGTCAAGAAACTCGGGATCGTACTGGCCTGTCAAGACGCGGCAATTCTCGGCGATAAGTTGGATGACGGGCTGAAAAAATTGCGTGAATTCTATGATCTTGGCTTGCGCGTATTGCAGCTAACTCACAATGAGCCCAACGCCTGGGGGACTTCATACCAGGAAAACCGCAGGACAGGCTTGAGCGAAGCGGGACGAGGGCTCATCAAAAAGATGAACGAACTTGGGATAGCGATTGACCTATCGCATTGTAACCCGCAAACGCTCTACGACACGCTCGCGCTCTCACAAAGGCCCTGTCTGGTAACTCACGCCGGCTGTAGGGCGCTGGCGAATACCTCGCGTAACAAGAGTGACGATGAGCTTCGCGCGTTGGGCAAGTCAGGCGGGTTCTTCGGTGTTTATAACATGACCAACTGGCTTACCGCGCATCCGACAGCCACACTCGATATAGTGATTGACCACATCGCTTACGCCGCCAAACTGATTGGGGCCGAACGGGTAGGCTTTGGCAGCGACGGCGCGCTGGATGCGCTGGATGCCGCGTCTGAAACTAACAGTATGGCGAATATGCAGCGGGCCTCTCAAGGTAAACCCGGCGCTGAATGGGTGGTACGCCATGTGCGAGTGCCAGAACTTAACGCGCCGAATCGCATGGAGAAGCTAGCCGCGGGGCTCACGCGTCGAGGATTCAAAACCGCCGAGATCGAAGGCTTCCTTGGTGGCAATTTTATTCGAGTGTTTCAGCAAGTTTGCGGCTGAGCAAGTGAATAGCGCTACCCGAACTTTAATTGTGATTTATCGCATATCCTTACGGCTATTACGCCGCAGTGGAATCTCCTCCCCTTTTCCGAATGAAAAGATGAGGCGCTGCCGCTAGCTGAACGGTTACGGTGATAGAAAGGGGAAAGAAATCAGGGATTTTCAGCTTGTTCAATTCCCGGCCGCGATAGCCGATGGCCGGCTAAATGACAAACTCACCGCGCCAATTCCCGGACTATTTTACTGAGTGTTTGGACAGCGGGGCCAATTTGGCTTTCATCGCTGCCGCCGAAGCCGAGAATCAGACCGCTCTTCGGTCTCCTGCTCATATAACAAGCCGAGAGCGGGCTAGCGCTAATCTCGCGTTGTGCAATCCTGCGGACAATCTCAAGGTCATCCATACCTTGCGGCAGAAACGCCGAAAGATGCAAACCGGCGTCGGCGTTGCATGGCTTGAGGAGTTCCCCGAGATGCCGGCCGAGTCCTTCGACCAGCGCATTTCTCCGGCGGAGATAGACCGAACGCATTCGCCGCAAATGACGAGCGAAATGGCCTTCCTGCAGGAAGTCGGTTAAGACCAATTGGTAGAGCGTTGGAGAGAAGAGATCGAGCGTCTCCCGTACCCGAATGAATTTGTTCAGAAGAAGAGGGGGAGCCACAACATATCCCAAACGCAGCGATGGGAACAGGACCTTGCTGAAGGTGCCGATATAGATCACCCGCGAATTGGTGTCCATCCCCTGAAGCGCCCCAATCGGGCGGCTGGCATAACGATATTCGCTATCATAATCGTCCTCGACGATCCAGGATCGGCGCTGTTGCGCCCAGTCGAGCAGTTCGAGTCTTCGCGAGGCCGACATTGACAATCCCAGCGGATATTGGTGAGAGGGCGTGACGTAAACCACGCGTACTTTTTTACCTCGTGAGGCGATCTCTTCAACCCTGATCCCTTCCCCGTCCAGAGCAATGGGGATCAAAGTCGCGCCTGTGCTTCTCAGAGCGTATCTGGCGCCGGGGTAACCCGGCTCTTCTATACAGGCGGCATCGCGAGGCGTCAGTAGCGCCATCGCGCAAATTTGAAGCGCCATCTGAGACCCGGAGACAATAAGGATCTGCCTCGTTTCGCAGTTCACCGCCCTGGCCGCGCGTAGATATTTGGCGATGGCTTCGCGCAATGGCAGGTGTCCGGCTGGATCTCCATACGCCATTAGATCCGCAGAAAGATTTTTTGCATGGCGAGAGACCAAACGTGACCAGACCTGATGCGGAAAATGGTCCAGCGCTGGGAGGCTCACCCGGAATGGACCCAATAACTCTTTCTCGACTGACATATTCTTTCCCCGCGAATCCGCCCTCGCCATACGCGATGACCGGGGTGGCCCGCCCGGCCGCCCCGCAGAATCACTAACAAGCACAGGCGCTGCTAATTCGTCAGGGATTGAATCTTTTACGTATGTGCCAGCGCCGATCTTGCCTTCGATATATCCTTCGTGAAGAAGTTGTTCGTAGGCGTTGATCACGGGCAGGCGCGAGATTTTCAGCTCTACCGCAAGCGCGCGCGTTGAGGGCAAACGTTGCCCTGGTTGGAGCCGTCCCGAAAGAATGGCTGCGCGGTATCCGTCGTAGATCTGCTTATAGAAAGGACGACAGGAGGTTCTATCAAAGGGAATAAAGGAAGGGACCGTTAAGGCAGCCAGCTTTTTTGAGTTCATAGGCTCTTCTGAGTGGTTATAGTAGAAATATGTAAAATGGTTATTGTGAGATTACCACTATCGGCATAGGATCGGCAACGCTAAATTTTATGGATCGGCTTGTGACCGGTAAAAGGAGGAGATGCTGATGAGCGCCAGAAGCCTGTCTTGGGTATGGCCTTTACTCCTAGTCTATTTCGCCCTGCCAGGAGCGAAAGCAGGCGTCGCAATGGGCAATGAAAGAACGAAAGGGGAACCGATGTCGATTCAGCAGAACGCAGAAGCTAAGCCGCATGATCCGCAGACGGACTTCGATTTCATCATTGGGAACTGGAAAGTCCGCAATCGACGATTGAAACAGCGGCTCAAAGGGTCGGATTCGTGGGAAGAATTTGAAGGGAGAGCGGTCGTGCGGAAGATTTGGGGCGGCGCAGCGCATATCGATGAATACGACGCCGAGAGCCCTTCAGGTCATATCCAGGGCATGACTCTGCGCCTTTATAACCCCAAATCGCAGCAGTGGAGCATCTATTGGGCGAACCGCGCCAACGGGGTTCTAGACACGCCGATGATCGGCGGGTTCAAGGATGGCCGGGGCGAGTTTTATGACCAGGAAATGTTCGAGGGCAGGAGCATCTATGTCCGATTTATCTGGTCCAACATCACAGCCGACTCTGCGCGCTGGGAGCAGGCATTCTCGCTGGATGGAGGAAAGACCTGGGAGACCAACTGGATCATGGAATTGACCCGCATCAGTGAGGTTAGCGCGCCAATTCCGGACCAACCTCACAAATGACGGGGGATGATTGACCATGCGATATTGCGCTGGCCAAACTTGTTCGTCCTGTGGCGACTCGGTATACGGCGCCCAAGTTGATATGACGATAGGAGCGCCGCCTGGGCCGGAGATAGCCCAAGTCACTTAACGCATTGTCATTGCCGGGGATAAAATCCACCCTTTGTCAGTTCTCTCAAAGGTAATCCATTCGTCGAAGTTTCTGTCCCTCTCACCGATTTTGACGCTGGCGATGATGCGCACTGCATATCTGGACACTCGATTGACCTCCGATCGCTGAGAGTCTGCTATCGCAAAACTGTTTAAGCGCATCCGATCAACAGTCTCTTTGAGCGAGTCCAGATTGGGAGGCGGGGCCCCGGGGATGAGACGCGGCAGAGCCATCCAACCAAGCGCTGTCCCAACGCGGGTCTTCACTATAGACAAATACTGCTCCTTGATAAATTCTTCTGAAGGAGCCGCATAATTACGATAGTAGCTGATGGCAATCCAGGACATTGCGCCTATACTGAGCAAGATCACCGGCGCTACAATTATCCAAAATGTTTTGGCCGACGCCGCTGAAAACATGTTTTTCATAGTGACTCTAGTATCAAAATTCTCCACCCGATGCCTGTTTTAAAAGCTCGTTGAAACCCTGAAAGGTTACAAAATAATAGCTATTGGTATTGCGCAACGCAGGTAAGTATCAAGCGAGTCATCAAGCCTTGAAAACGCTCTTAGTAGCCTTGAAACCAGCCCACCGGCCACGCCCAAATCCCCTCTCCGATAACTAATGTTAAAATCGGAAATGTATTTCATGCAGAAGCCACTGATCGCCCAGTTGCCTCAGGCGAGCCTATCGCCTTCGAGGTGAAGGATAAAAATGTATCCGGTTTGGAGATCAAGATGAGCCATGGGTCGAGTATCAGCGGTCTCGTGGTAGTGGAAGGTAGTGAAGATCAATGGCGGCCAGCTCAACGAGGTACGTTTGCATCTCTTATATCACCGCGCCGGCGTTAACTCACGATCATATGAGCGCGTAGATGTTGATGCGCGAGGGCGTTTCGTCATTGAGAATCTCTTCGCCGGCGACTATGAGCTCATGATCGGGCCAATGAGCGTCGAGGTCACCGGAGATGCGGGTGGAAAGACCATTTCACGCATGCCAACGGTCAAGCAGACTGTAAGTGTGAGATCTGGAGCCGAGTCCGATATAAGACTCGTTATTTCTCTGAGACCCTGAGAGTGTTCGAGCCTCAGATCAAGCTATCGTTTGCCAAACCAGATTTTGTGCGATGTCCCAGTTGGCATGACAGACGTTAGTTGGTGTTCCGGAGCAGTGATTTTATTCGTTCGGCAGCGTTCTTGGCGCTCATCTTCTCAATCAGCCTAGCCGTATACGCAATTGATAACCGAGTCAGGCTATTCCCTCCCCCGATCTGAAATCCGAACGGCGGCGCCGCTGATGAGAGAATCGGCGGGGTTCTCAATTATGGCGTCCGTCGACTTCAGCCCGGAAACTACTTCAACTTCGGCGCCGAAATCGCGGCCTATCGTGATTGGAACCAGATTCGCTACCCCGTTCCGCGTCACGCCCACTCGAACGCCATCGGCGCGGAAGAGCAACGTATTGGCCGGAATCGTGATGGCATCGATCCGGCCCGGCAGCCGCAGGCGCGCGGTGACATATGCGCCCGGCAACAACTCTCCCGTCGGGTTATCGACCTCGATTTCGGTCAGGAGCGTACGCGACGCCGGGTCAATTGCCTTTGCGGTCCTCACGATGATTCCGCGAAATTCCTTACCAGGCGACTCGTTCACCGTCAGCGCCGTGCGCGCGCCCGTGCGAGAAGCGCTCGCGAAGCTTTGCGGCACGTTGACAAAGACGCGCAGCTTGCCCGTCGCCGCCAGCCGGTATAACTCCTTCCCCGGCGCATTTGCGCCGGCATCGATTAAAGCGCCCAAGTCCGTGTTGCGCGCCGTAATGACGCCGTCGAACGGCGCATAGACGCTGTTGAAAGATTGCAGATTTTCGAGCCGGCGGACGTTGGACATCATTGAGGCGTAAGTGGCTTCTTTCACGCCCAGATCTCCGACCTTCTCGTCAGTCTCCTGCTGCGAAACCGCATTCTTTGTGAGTAGTCCCTGCCACCGATCTGCAGTCGACTTCGCCAGTTTCAAGCTGGCTTCGGCGACCTGCAGTTCGGCTCTCGCCTGTTGCAATTGCTGATCGACCTCGGGGGTTTCGATTTTGGCGAGCAGATCGCCCTGTTTGACATGGGCGCCAAGGTCGAAATACCACTTCTTCAAGTATCCGTTAGTGCGCGCGTATATCGGTGTTTCAGTATAGGCCTGAACGTTTCCCGGAAGAGTGATCTCTTGCGCCGGGGCCTGCGTTTTGGGATAGACAACGCGAACAGTTAGCGCTGCCGATTTCTGTGTCGCCTCCTTCAAGCTGGTTTGGGCCTCTAGCCTGTTGCGAATTCCAGACAGGACGAAAAATCCCAATATTATGGCGAATGCCAAAAACGCCAGCATGGCGGTCCGAAAATAACCGCGCTGCGGCGCGCTCTGCGACTGCGCCTCAGCAGTCTGTTCTGAGACATTTTGATCCGTGTTCATTTCCTCTCCTCTCATTCTCCTTGGACAGTTTGATCAATATTCATTCCTCTTGCCCCATGCCGCCGCCGGCGGCCGCGGTTTCTGCAGGCCCGGTCCTGTTTCGGCGATGATGCAACAGTCCGAATACCGCGGGAACGAAGGTCAGGGTGGCAAGTGTTGCGCAAATGAGACCGCCGATCACCGCCCGTCCGAGCGGGGCGTTCTGTTCACCGCCCTCCCCGGCGCCCATTGACATCGGAATCATGCCAATGATCATGGCCAGCGCCGTCATGATGACCGGACGAAAACGTGTGAACCCGGCTTCCACCGCGGCTGTGAGCGGGTCGCCATGAGCCGCCAGACGTTCTTTCGCAAACGAAATCACCAGAATGCTGTTTGCCGTCGCCACTCCCACGCACATAATCGCGCCCATGAGCGCCGGAACGCTCAGGCGTGTGTGAGTAATGAAGAGAAAGATGATGATCCCCGCTAAAGCGGCCGGGAGCGCCGTAATGATGATGAAGGGATCCAACCACGATTGAAAATTCACCACGATCAGCAAGTAGACCAAGACAATGGCGAAAGCGAGCCCCGCGATCAATCCTGCGTAGGATTTTTGCATGGTGGAAAACTGCCCGCGGATGGTCATAGCGCTCCCCCGTGGCAGTTCCTTCTGACGGCGATCGACGATTTGTGTGATCTCTTTTCCCGCGGACCCGAGGTCGCGGTTTTCAACCGACGCGTAAATATCGATCACACGGCGGATGTTATAGTGATTTACCACGGCCATCTCGCTCGAGCGGCGGAGGTTGGCGACGTCGGTCAAGATCTCGGGGATGGTCGTGTTGGAAGAACTGATGGGCAGATTTTGCAGCGATTGTAGAGACTGAATCGTATATTGTGGCACCTGCGTTACCAGGTTGTAGTTGACGCCGTTCTGCGGATTTAAGAAGAAAGAAGGGGTAGTCTGAAAACTCCCGCTCAGCGATACCAGCAGACTACTGGCGATATCACGCTGTGTGAGTCCGCCCTGAATGGCTCGGGTTCTATCCACTATCACGTCGTACTTCGGGTAATCGAACCGCTGTTGGATTCGGAGGTCGACGATTCCGGCCGCCTGCCGCAAATCATTGAGGAGATTGTTCGCTACCTGGCGATTCCCTTCCAGATCCGCCCCATCCAATTGGATGTTGACTGGCGCCGGCATTCCGAAGTTCAGGATCTGACTGACGATGTCCGCTGGCAGAAAGTAGAACGTGACCCCCGGAAACTCTGCGGCCAGACGAGGCCGCAGCTCCCCTACATACTCGGCGGTAGGCCGATGCGGTTTCTTGAGCGAGACGAGAATGTCCGCATCCGCCGGGCCGATCGTACCCGACCTGTTGTAGATTGTGTTGATAGTGCTGTAAGGCACGCCAATGTTGTCGAGGATACTTTCGACCTCCGGCCCTGGGACCGATCTGCGAATAGAAGACTCTACCAGGTCGCAGAGTCGGGCCGTCTCCTCAATTCGAGTGCCTGTCTTGGCCCGGAGGTGGAGCAGGAATTGTCCGCTTTCGCTGCTGGGAAAGAAATCCTGCCCGAGCCACGCCGTCAACGGAATCGCGCACAGGCAGAGCCCAAGAAACACCGGCGCGAAAACTGCGCGCCAGCTCACCAGCGCGCTTAAGAGGTTGCGATAGAGACCGCGGATATTTTCAAATCCACGCTCGAACACGCGCTGCAAACGAACGAAGGGGTTTCTCCCTCGGCCTATGGACGAGGGTTTCAGGAGATACATCGCCAGTGTCGGGACCAGGGTTCGCGAGAAGAGGTAGGACGCGAGCATCGCGAACACTACCGCTTCCGCCAACGGAACGAACAAATAACGCGGGACGCCGCTCAAGAAGAACATGGGAAGAAATACAACGCAGATGCAGAGAGTCGAGACCAGCGTCGGCACGGCAATCTGTCCGGCGCCCTGAAGAATCGCGTCGCGGAGGTCGCGCCCCTCCTCGATATGCCGATCGATGTTTTCGATCGTGACGGTGGCGTCGTCCACCAGGATGCCGACAGCCAGCGCCAGCCCTCCTAAGGTCATGATGTTGATCGTTTGATTGAGGAAGCCCAGCATGATGACCGACGTCAGAATCGAAAGCGGGATCGAAATCGCGATGATGAGCGTGCTCCTCCAACTCCCGAGAAAGATCAAGATCATGATCCCGGTGAGGCAGGCCGCGATGATAGCTTCGTAAATCACGCCGGTCACAGCCGCCATGACAAATTTGGATTGATCGGCCAGAGGTTGAATCTTCAGTTCGGGAGGCAGAGTTGTGGCTATCCGAGGCAGCATCTCTTTGACGTTCCGCACCACATCAATCGTCGATGCGTCGCCCGCCTTCAGTATGGTCACAAGTGTGCCCCGGGCGCCATCGAGCCTGACGGCGTTGGTTTGCGGGGAGAACCCGTCGCTCACCTGCGCCACGTCGCGAAGGTAAATCGGCGATTGCCCGACGAGTCGCAAAGGCAGGTCGTTCAGTTCTTGCACACTCTTGGGACTCCCGTTCAAGGCGATGTCGTACTCAAAGGCGCCCATCTTGGCAGTGCCGGACGGTAACACCAGATTCTGCTGCCCGACCGCAGTCACGACGTCTGAGGCGGAGAGCCCTTTCGACTGAAGTAGCGCAGGGTTCAAGTTGATCATGACCTGACGCTGCTTGCCGCCATACGGGTATGGAACGGCTGCGCCCGGCGCCGTGACCAATTGAGTGCGTAGGAAGTTCAGCGAAAGATCATTCAACTGCTGTTCTGTCATCCCCTGTCCGGACACCGCCAGTTGAAGGATCGGAACAGTCGCCGCGTTGTAATTCAGGATGAGCGGGGGAACGGCGCCGGGTGGGGCCTGGCGCAGGGCGGTTTGCGAAACTGCCGTGATCTGTGCATTAGCGCGGTCGATGCTGGCATTCGGCTGTAGGAAGACCCTCACGATCGATAGCCCGTTCAAGGTAGTCGATTCGATATGTTCGATATTGTCTACCGTCGTGGTCAGGACCCGCTCGAAAGGCGTGATCAGCCGGCCTTCCATTTCTTCCGCATTCAACCCTGTATACTGCCAACCGATCCCAATCACGGGAATATTGATGTTCGGGAAGATGTCGGTCGGCGTACGCAGAATGACGACCGGACTGACTATCAGCACCAGAAGCGCCAACACGATGAAAGTATAAGGCCTGTCAAGAGCTATACGAATAATCCACATAAAACGATTAAACCCGTTACCTTTCAGCGAACCGGGATCATAGTCCAGCCACTGCTATGCATACAATTGAATGTTTTGCATTGAAAGAATGAATAATCTGCATATATACTTAAAACGTCGTCAACAAGTTATTTTTGTATTTCCCCAGGAGAAGGCAGGCGCCAGCAACATAGGAATAAGGCAGGATATATGAGACTTACCCGCGATGACATAGACATTGCGGTGACCATTGCCGAGGAAGGCACGCTCACCGCCGCCGCTCGCCGGTTGCATCTTTCGCAGTCGGCGCTGAGCCATCATCTGAAAAACCTCGAAGAACGGATAGGCTCCGCCCTATTTATACGGCAGCCTAGGTGCATGGCGCCGACCGCTGTCGGAGAAGAATTGGTCCGGCGCGGAATCCTGATCCAGATGGAGTTCCGCGAGATGGAACTCGATCTGGCAATGATGGCGAAGGGCGCGGCTCAGGTGATCCGGCTAGGCACGCAATGTTATACGAGCTACCATTGGCTGCCCTCGCTCGTCCGCCGTCATTCCAGTTTGGCCCAGCGCGTTCGTTTGCGAATCGTGCCGGAAGCGACGCAGCGCGTGGAGGATGCGCTTATACGTGGGGAGATCGACTTTGCGATACTGAGTAAGGAGGGCCAGGATGATCGCCTCCATTATTGGCATCTGCTTCAAGACGAGATCGTATTGATTGTAGCGAAAGATCATCCCCTCAGCGGAAGGCGGAGGATAATGCCGGAGGATCTCCGTGGTGAAAGCTTGCTGATCCATACCACACCGGATGGCCGGCATGTGGTCGTCGACGGCCTGCTCGCAAGCCATGGGGTTCGTCCCCAGGAAGTGATCCGCCTTCAGCTCACGGAAGCGATTCTGGAGATGGCGGCGGCAGGAATGGGAGTCGCCGCCGCGGCTCGCTGGATGGTCACATCCGCGGCGAGCGCTCGAGGGCTCTCTTTGATTTCCTTCGGACCTCAGCCAATAGTGCGTCAATGGCGCTGCGCCGCACTCCGTGGCAGTCCGCGACACAGTGAGTTCAGCGAACTGGCCGCGGCTCTTAGAAGTCTCATGTCCTCCAATAACGAATCTAAGGAAGCAAGCCTCGCTCAAAAATCGGAAGTCCTGATCTAGGTTCCGAATGGCTGCGGAGGATAATTGCCTGGCGCTCGCGCGATCTAATGGTCAATTTCCGATCAGTATCGACGTCCGCATCCGGTTAGCCTTCGGGCGCACATGGCCGCCACACTATCACACCATCTGAGGCAAACTAGTAGCCGGCTGCGCTTCAAATAGGTCATGGGGAAGATATAAACTCTCCTCCGATCCACTATAACTTGCTGCATTTCCTCACCCTGTTCACTCGGTCTCTATGCGGCCATGCCTGGCACGTTCGTTGCCAAGTGCCCGGCAGCAATGGCGAATGGATTTAACGTGGGAATTCTATTGGCCGCGATAAATTCACATTTTTAATGGAGGAAATTCAGGAGTATGAGAAAGCTTTACACCATGACGTTCACTCTGGCTGTTGTGATCGGGTTGTGTTCAATCGCTTCAGCGCAGGATCAGACCAAGCGTATCGATCAGCGCGAACAGCGTCAACAGAATCGCGTCGCCAACGGAATCAAAAATGGATCGATTTCGAGCGGCGAGGCTGCAAGAATCGAGAGAAACGAGGCAAGGATTAAGCGGGATGAGGCTCGCGCCAAGGCCGACGGCGTCGTCACCGGTCGTGAACGCGCTCGGCTCAACCGCGAACTCAATCACACCAACCGAGAAATCCGTCACGACAGTCGCAATTCGCCGGGTATTGATGCGCGAGAGCATCGCCAACAAAATCGTGTCGCCGCTGGGTTAAAGAACGGGTCGCTGACAGGTCATGAGGCGGCAAAGATCGAAAGAGACGAGGCGAAGATTCATCGGGATGAGGCCCGCGCCAAGGCCGACGGCGTCGTCACCGGTCGTGAACGCGCCAAGCTCAACCGTGAACTCAACCACACCAGCCGGGAAATCCGGCGCGACAAACACAACAACAGGCATCAGTAGGCTCCATTGCGCCCGGATATCAATCGGAGTGTAGTGAGGGTTGAAAGAATCCAGCAGAGGAACGGCGTTCTCAAGCCGCTCCTCTGCTCCAGGATAAATTCTCCGTCGGAAATTGACGCCGAGGATATATCAGTTGAAAATCCGTCCGCTAGCTCAGCCCCTTAGCGCGTCCGCTAACCCCTTTTTTAGTTGTCGCTCTCCGTTCGCGCCTCCAATTGACACGCAGGCTCGCATAATAATATGGTTGCAATATGCGACGGCGTCATACTTGGCGGCGGCTCACCGATCCGGTTCGGAGCCAGCGGCAAAGTGATTGCAATTAATATCAACGATTGTGCGTCTCACCGAGAGGCGAAGGCGGATGCCCCACCCATATGGGCAAAATTATGAAATGGAGGATGTTCTGGCATACCATCAAGGAAATTATTCCCCTGGTGTGCATGCTGTTTCTGATCCTGACCACGCTGGTCTTCGCTCAGCAAATCAGCAAGTTCTCGAACCTGATATTATCGCTACAGTCTTCCGCGGAGATCACGCAGAGATTGCTGCTTAGTCTGATCCCCAGCATCGCAGTCATCACCCTGCCTGTGTCTTTGCTTCTAGGCACTGTTATCACTTGCAGCCGGTCATCGTCAGATAATGAACTGACTGCCTGGCAGTCGCTGGGCGTAAGCCAGAGGGCCCTCGCAGCGCCGTTCCTGGTAATCGGCCTCGCCGGAACCATAATTTCCTGCTATATCACTGCCTATCTCGCGCCTGCAGCATTGAGGACACAGAAGTCGCTGATCTCGCAAATTATGCTTCAGGAGGCCAACACACGCATAAAGCCCCACACATTCATAACGAACTTTCCCAACCTGTTGCTTTACGTCCAAAACGTAGATCCTCACACCCACAACTGGCTGGGGGTATTTCTTCTAAAGAACGAACCGGATGGAGCCCTCAGATTGCTGACGGCTGAGCGAGGACAATTCAGGATCGAATCCGGTCAATCATTGGCCCTGGAGGCGCAGCTCCTCAATGGGGTGTCACTGGATAACATAGGACAGCCTGCCTCAGGCGCCAACTCGCAGATCGCTCCTCAGTCTTCACAGTCCGCCGCTGTATTCGCTAAAACGATCATCAAACTGGTGGATAACCAGAACGTGGTTGACACCGCCGACAAGGATTCCGGTTCAGGCACTCTAAATCGGATGTCCTTGCAGGAAATATCTAAATTCGCAGCGCAGGCCGGCACAGATAGAGAGCGGAGAGAGGCTATGGCGGAGATGCATAGGCGGTTCGCCTTCCCTTTCGCCTGTTTGACCCTGACCGCCATGACATTCATCCTGGCCATTCAAGGCAGGCGCTTCTCGACCCGCCCGCGGACCGTCATTGCAGTCCTGTTCATGGCGATGTGTTTCTACCTCTTACTGGTAATGGGGCAAAACATCTCTATGAAGGGCGCCGTTCCGGTCTGGTTGGGAGTGTGGTTCTCGAACATTTTATACGGCGCGCTCATCCTGAGGGCTCTCATTTCGAGCAAATCGCCATGGGCAGGCCTCTCGTTCTTTGTTAATTCGTCTCTTTTCGCTCGCGACGTCGGCGATCAAGGGCCGTCCCGATCGCTCGCTTTCAAGCGCCGGTCGTCGGCGCTTGAATCTTCACGCGGCGCCCGGGTTATATCTCTCAACCTGATCAATTACCTCCTGGTAAGTGAAATCGCTAAGTTTTTTGCACTCGCCTCCTTGGCGCTGGTATTAACATCCATCATCTTTACCCTCTTCGATTTGATTCCTTCGATCATCAAGAGTGGGACTCGATTGTCATATGCGGGCTCGTACCTCGCGTACCTGTCGCCGCAGCTCTTCTACCTCCTAGCGCCTTTCGCGTTGCTCGTAGCGATCCTCCTGAGCTTCAACGTTCTATCGAGATCGAATCAGTTGGTTGTCATCTCCAGCGCCGGGCAAAACAGGACGCGCACAATAAACGCAATACTCATGGCCGCCGGCGCGCTGGGCTTCTCCCTCTGGGCGCTGTCGAATTACGTGCTGCCACACACCAACCGCGAACAGGATGAGCGTTACAACAAGATCAAAGGACGGCAGGTGGAGCAAACGACCATCGCTTTCGGCAGGAAGTGGGTGTTCGACAAAGACGACGCCATTTACAGTTATCAACGTATCGATCCGGATAACAGTCTCATCAATACATCCATATACCGCGTCGACGGCGACCGAGGGCTCATCCGATCCGCGACGCATTTCGGCCGGGCTACTCAGGTGGGCGCATCGACATCCACCCGCTGGAAAGCTGACAGCGGATGGATTCAGACGATCACCCCAGACTCGACAATTCAGAGGAAGGCCATTCAGGCGCAACCGGAGATTATTGAAATAAGCGGAGGGGCTGGTCTGTTCAAGCGGACGACTAATGAATCAAGCAAGATGAGCGCCGCGGGCTTACAGCGGCGCATCGCGCAGCTCAAGGACCTGGGCGTAACCACACTCGACTTGCAGATCGACCTGAAGAGGCGAATCGCATTTCCTGTCTCCTGTCTGGTCCTGGCTGTTCTGGCGATCCCCTTCATCAGCGCGAAGCAGGCAAGAAGGTCGGGACCGCTCGTCAGCGTCTCGCTGAGCGTCGGCATCGGCCTGGCCTTCCAGCTTTTAACAAGTCTCTTTGAGGCCGTCGGGAGGCAGAATAACCTGCCGGTGGGAATGGCCGTCTGGGGGCCCAACATTCTCTTTATGGCCGTCGGGCTGTATTTAAATTTCGTCAGATACCGGCTGCAGTAAGCATACGCGCTGGCCTAACAACGCAAAGCCCGGGACGCTCCCGGGCTTTGTCATTGCGTCACACTTGCCGCTGGCAATCTCAGGTCCCTGTTTGCCAGCTATTCATGTACTCGATCATTTCCGGCGTCAGTTCATCAATCGAAACCTTCATTGCCGTAAGCTTCAACCTGGCGATCTCCGTGTCTACCTCTTCGGGCAGCAGATGGATTTGGGCTTCCAGCTTGCCTTTATTTTTGACCAGGTATTCCACGGACAGCGCCTGATTGGCGAAGCTCATATCCATCACGCTCGCCGGGTGGCCCTCGGCCGCGGCGAGGTTTATCAGGCGACCTTCGCCTAATACCATAATCTCGCGTCCGTCTCTCAATTTGTAGGCCTCGACCCACTGTCTCACTTTTCTGATCTCGGTCGAAACGGATTTCAATCCGACTAGGTTCAACTCCAGGTCGAAGTGGCCGGAGTTGCAGACAATTGCGCCGTCTCGCATCGCCTCGAAGTGTTGGGTGTCGATCACGTGGCGATTGCCCGTGACCGTGATGAATATTTCGCCGAGCGGCGCCGCCTGAGCGATTGTCATGACGCGAAAGCCGTCCATTGTCGCCTCGAGGGCTTTGATCGGGTTGATTTCTGTGACGATCACATTAGCGCCCATTCCGCGGGCGCGCATCGCGACGCCCTTGCCGCACCAGCCGTAGCCGACCACGACCAGAGCCTTGCCTGAAAGAAGAATGTTGGTCGCGCGGATGACGCCGTCGAGCGTGCTCTGGCCGGTGCCGTAGCGGTTGTCGAAGAAATGCTTGGTCTGCGCGTCATTGACTGCGATTGACGGGAAACTTAGCTTTCCGTCGCGCAACATGGCTTTGAGTCGCGTGATCCCGGTCGTGGTCTCCTCCGTTGTCCCGATGATGTCCGGTACCAGTTCCGGACGCTCTTGAACCATCGTCGCGACTACGTCGGAGCCGTCATCGATAATCAGATTCGGTTTGTGATCCAGGGCGACGCCAACGTGACGGACGTATGTCTCGGTAGACTCGCCTTTGATCGCGAATACGGATATCCCGTAATGCTTCACCAACGCCGCCGCCACGTCATCCTGCGTGCTCAAGGGGTTTGAAGCGATGAGCACGCAATCCGCTCCCGCGGCGCTCAGGGCGCGCGCGAGGTTCGCTGTCTCTGTTGTGATGTGCGCGCAAGCGATCAGCCGCAGTCCGTCCAGTGGCTTCTCTTCCTGGAAGCGCTGTCGGATCATGCGCAACACGGGCATCTCTCTCTCGGCCCACTCGATCCGCCGCTTCCCTTCATCAGCGAGGGACAGATCTTTCACTTCGTAATGCGTTTGATTCTTGTTCTCCACTTGTTTGTCTCTTTACCTCTCTATTATATCTCTACTTTGGTTTACCCTGATTGTCTTATTCGTTATCAGACCTTTGTCATCACAATCCGGCATCGGCTCGTAGCTTCTCCGCGCGATTAGTCTTCTCCCAGGAGAAGCCATCAACATCGCTACGGCCGAAGTGTCCGAATGCGGCTGTCTGCTTGTAGATTGGGTGCCGCAGATCGAGCGATTCGATGATGCCCTTCGGCGTAAGTTGGAAGTTAGCGCGGATGATCTCCGAGAGTTTTGTTTCATCAATCTTCGCAGTGCCAAAGCAGTCAACGTAAACCGACACAGGCTCTGCGACGCCGATGGCGTAGGCTAATTGAACCTGGCAGCGGTCGGCGATGCCGGCGGCAACAACGTTTTTCGCGATGTAACGGGCCATATAGCATGCGGAACGATCGACCTTCGTCGGGTCTTTTCCTGAAAAGGCCCCGCCTCCGTGCGGAGCGGCGCCGCCGTATGTGTCGACTATGATCTTGCGTCCGGTCAGCCCGGTGTCGCCCTGCGGGCCCCCAACGACGAAGCGACCTGTCGGGTTTACATGATATTTGGTGTCTTTGTCGAGAAGGTGTGGTGGAATAGTGGGCTTGATGACATGATCAATTATGTCTTCGCGAATCTGTTCTGCCGCGGCTTCAGGACCATGCTGGGTTGAGATGACGACAGTATCCACTCTTACCGGCTTGCCGTTGTCATATTCAACCGTCACCTGCGATTTGCCGTCGGGGCGGAGGTAGTCGATGTCTCCGCTGCGCCTGGCGTCGCTCAGCTTGCGGACGAGTTGATGCGCGAGTTGTATGGGGGTCGGCATCAGCTCAGGCGTCTCGTTGCAGGCGTATCCGAACATTAATCCCTGGTCGCCCGCGCCTCCCGTATCGACTCCCATTGCAATGTCCGGCGATTGTGTATTGACGGCGATAATCACGCCACAGGTGTCGGCGTCGAAACCGTACTTGGCCCTCGTATAGCCGATTTCTCTGACCGTCTCGCGCGCAACCCTGGCATAGTCCACCTGAGCAGTCGTCGTGATCTCGCCGCCGACTATGACCACCCCTGTCAGGGCCATAGTCTCACAAGCGACGCGCCCCCTGGCGTCCTGTCGCAAAACCTCGTCCAGAATGGCGTCCGATATCTGATCGCACATCTTATCGGGATGGCCCTCTGTCACCGACTCAGAGGTAAACAAAAATCTGCCGTGCTGCTTCACTTAAATCCCTCCTGGGTTGAATTGGAAATAGAATCGCGTTGCGGCCTGGTATGGAACGAAGGCCGCACAATGATCATCAGCGCTGTAGTAAGTGTGAGTAAACTCCGCTTCCAAAGTGGCAAAGGATGTCATGTGGCTCTCGAAAGTGTCAAGCTTGATCCAAGCAGCGTGAGGCCGGCGTGGGCAAATAAAAACGAGACTCTTGGTTTTAACCACGCCCGAGTTTATCATTGCCATTCTTGAAGTAATCATTATTTTCTGGGAGCGCAGGCGTCCTTGCCTGCGGACAGTTCCGTAAGGAGCGATACACCGCAGGCAAGGACGCCTGCGCTCCCAGTTTCGACGCGAATTTCGGAGGATATGGAATGTCTCAACCGGACATCAGTTCATTGCTCAAGGAAGAACGCCTATTCAGGCCAGCGCCGGATTTCAGCGCCGACGCCCAGATCAAAAGCCGCGAAGATTACGACCGAATCTACAAACGTTCGGTCGAAGACCCCGAAGGGTTCTGGTCGGAGATCGCCGGGGAGCTTCACTGGTTCGAAAAATGGAATAAGGTTCTGGAATGGAATGAGCCGTTCGCCAAATGGTTCGTCGGTGGACGGATCAACGTCTCGTACAACTGCCTGGACCGCCACCTTTCGACGTGGCGCAAGAACAAAGCCGCCATCATTTGGGAAGGTGAGCCGGGCGACACGCGAACCCTCACCTACCAGCAACTCCATCAGGAGGTCTGCAAATTCGCGAACGCGCTGAAGTCGCTGGGCGTCGATAAAGGCGACCGCGTGGCCATCTATATGCCGATGATCCCCGAACTGCCTGTGGCCATGTTGGCCTGCGCGCGCATCGGCGCCACGCACTCGATCGTCTTCGGCGGCTTCTCTTCCGAAGCGTTGAAGGACCGCATCAACGACGCGCAGGCTAAAGCCGTGATCACGGCCGACGGCGGCTTCCGTCGAGGCGGAGTGGTTCAACTTAAGCCGGCGGTTGATGAAGCGATCAAGGACTGTCCGAGCGTCAAGGATGTCGTCGTCGTCGAGCGGTGCAAGAATCGGATTCACATGGAGTTGGGGCGCGATCATTGGTATCACGATCTGATGTCAGGCGCCTCGGACAATTGCGACGCCGAGCCTCTCGATTCCGAGCATCTGCTCTATATCCTTTACACCTCCGGCACGACCGGAAAGCCGAAAGGCATCGTCCATACGACCGGCGGCTATTCTGTGCAGACATATATCACCACGAAATGGGTCTTCGATATTCGCGATGATGACACGTACTGGTGCACCGCGGACATCGGTTGGGTGACCGGGCACAGCTATATCGTCTACGGCCCGCTTCAGAACGGCGCGACGGTTGTAATGTACGAGGGCGCGCCGAACACGCCGGACTTCGGCAGGTTCTGGTCAATCGTCGAAAAACACCGCGTCAACATCCTCTACACCGCGCCGACCGCAATCCGAACATTCATAAAGTGGGGCGAGCAGTGGCCGCTCAAATACAATCTGTCCAGCCTGCGACTGCTCGGCAGCGTCGGCGAGCCTATCAACCCCGAAGCCTGGATCTGGTATCACAGGGTCATCGGCAAGGAGCGATGCCCGATCGTCGATACATGGTGGCAGACCGAGACCGGCGCGATCATGATCACTCCAATTCCGGGAGCGATACCGACCAAACCCGGATCGGCGACGCTTCCCTTCCCGGGCATTGTTCCGGATATTCAGACCAGAGACGGCGTCTCTGTCGGGCCGAACCAGGGCGGCTATCTGGTCATCACACGCCCCTGGCCCTCGATGCTGCGGACGATTTATGGCGATCCTGAGAGGCTCGTAAAGCAATACTGGAGCGACATCAAAGGCTGCTACTTCACCGGTGACGGCGCCCGCCGCGACCAGGACGGATATTTTTGGTTGATGGGGCGCGTCGACGACGTGATTAACGTCAGCGGCCATCGACTGGGCACCATGGAGATCGAGAGCGCGTTAGTCTCGCACGCCGCGGTCGCGGAGGCGGCGGTTGTCGGACGTCCGGATGATCTCAAGGGACAGGCTGTGGCTGCCTTTGTGACACTTGAGTCAGGGCGACAGCCATCTGACGAGTTGAAAGAAGAGTTGCGGCGACATGTCCAGAAAGAGATAGGCGCGATGGCGAAACCTGACGATATCCGTTTCACGGATGCTCTGCCGAAGACACGGTCTGGCAAGATCATGCGCCGTTTACTGCGCGACATCGCTTCGGGGGCGCAAACTATCGGCGACACTACGACGCTTGAAGACTATTCGGTCCTGGCAAAGCTGCGTGAAGATGAAGAGTGAAAAATGCGCTTGAAAGCGATTGGAGTCCGGCTTTTGGAGATTTGGGAATCCCGACGCGCTTTCCGTTATCAGACGCAGCTCGTCGACATTTCACAAGTAACCATTCAACGTAAAGGGGCATATTTAGGGTTGGGCAGCAATGAAAAGAGGAGGTTTGAGTTGTTAGCGTCGCAGGCGAAGAGTAGCGCTCAATCTTTGATTGAGAACTGCTATTCGTCACGTTCCTGCTTCAACGAGCGCCGTCGCTCTCCACAGGCGTTCTAATTCGGGTGCGCTCCACCCTATTGACGAGTAAAGTTTATGGTCTTTACCAAACCGTTTCTCTACTTAAGCGTTCTAAATTTTACCGGGTGGACTTCCCACC
>Ga0126377_10000779_pt1 | contig 20087 bp, 29 predicted proteins | sample PanSoiMetPlot_22_FD_92647 | JGI IMG/M metagenome (GOLD analysis project Ga0126377, IMG submission 92647) | Tropical forest soil microbial communities from Panama - MetaG Plot_22 | ecosystem: Environmental > Terrestrial > Soil > Tropical forest > Bulk soil | place: Panama | collected 2016-02-17 | reverse complement strand
TCTCACGGCCCCCGATCCCCCCCTGCCTCCCCCGGGCTGCCACCTGGAGCTCTTTGACTCCGATTCCTACCGCGCGCCGTTTGGTTCGGCACAATCGGGGGCGATGCCGCACCCGGCCTATGGCCGTAAGTACCAGCGCATCCGGGCCATGATGCTTGAGCCCGGGGTGCCGTGCGCGCGCTGCCGCCGGCAGCTGGCCACCACGCTGGACCACGACCCGCCGCTGGCCATGCACGAACATCGCGAGGGCGCCGACTGCTGCCGGCTGATCCCCTGCTGCCAGGACTGCCAGAACCGCGGCGGGCGGATGGTGGCCAACGGCACCTGGCGGCCCGGCGTCGAGCTCGCCGCGCTCGAGCCCGAGCCCGAGCGCGCCGGCCTGCCCGAGGACGACCCGCGCTTCGATGTGCCGTGGTTGCGCGAGCTCGGCGACGACGCCGGCGGCGTGTGGCCCAGGCTGATGACCGTCCCGCACCCCCGGGCGGCGGGCTCTTTGGGAGACGAGTTCGCCGCCTGGGCGCTTGAGCGCTCGGGCCGCCCGCTGCGCTGGTGGCAGCGGCTGGTCTGCGCCCGGATGCTCGAGGTCGACGACCACGGCGCGCTGGTGTGGGACACGGTCGTGATGTCGACTGCCCGGCAGGTGGGCAAATCGTGGCTGCTCAGGGAGCTCATGCTGTGGCGGATCAACCAGGGCGAGCGGTTCGGCGAACCGCAGGACGTGCTGCACACCGGCAAGGACCTGGCGGTGTGCAAAGAGGTCCAGCGGCCCGTTCGGATCTGGGCCAAGACGCAGCCCGGCGCCTACCACGTGCGCGAGGTCAACGGCCAGGAAGAGATCGAGCTGCTGGCCGACGGGTCGCGCTGGATGGTCCGCGCCAAGGACGCCGTCTACGGCTACAGCGTCTCGCTGGCCGCCGTCGACGAGGCGTGGAAGGTCACCGCCGCCGCCGTCGATGAGGGCCTGACTCCCACGATGGTCGAGCGCGAACAGCCCCAGCTGGTGCTGGTGAGCACCGCCCACCGGCTGGGGACCAAGCTGATGCTCGAGCGACGGCAGGTCGCGCTGGCCGCGCTCGAGGACCCCGACACCGACCTCTTGATCGAATGGTCGGCCCCCGATGGATCGGAGCTCGACGACCTGCAGGCGTGGCGGGCCGCGTCGCCGCACTGGACCATGCGCCGGCGCGACCTCATTGCCCGCCGTCTGCAGGCGCTGCGGACCGGCGAGATCCAAGACCCCGAGGAACCCGACCCCGAGCAGTCCTTCCGCTCGCAGTGGCTGAACCAGTGGCCGCACAAGCTGGCCGAGCCCCAGGGCCCCACCGAGCCGCTGCTCGCCGCCGGCGTCTGGGACAGCCTGCGCGAGCACCCCGCCCCCCAAGGGGTCGGGCCGCTCTACGTGGCGGTCGAGGACGACTACGGGCTCGGCGCCGCCGTCGCCGCCGTGCGCCGTACCGCCGACGGCCGCCTCGAGGTCGACGGCTGGCTGCGCGCGGACTGGGACACGGCGATGGCCGACCTCGAGCACCTGGGCGGCGTCGCGCCCATACGATCGCTGTTGGTCGGTGCCTCGCTGGCCGACCGCGCGCCGGCCAGGGCCAAGCCGTGCGGGTCCACCGAGACTCGCACGGGGCTGGCGCTGCTGCGCGACCTCGCCATGAACGGGCAGCTGGTCCACGAAACCGCCGCCGAGCTCGACGAGACGATGGCCATCGCGATGGTCCGCGAGGCCCCCAGCGGGCTGTTCCTGCTGGCCAAGGGACCCACCCACCTGGTCCGCGCGGTGGTGTGGGCGCTGAGCGCTGCGCACCGCCCGGCGCCGGTCCCGGCGATCCGCTAGCAGTTCCGTCGGACGGTGCGGGTAGGGTGCGGTCCCGTGCGCTGGCGATCGCTGCGGCCCCCGGACATCACTCCGAACCCCAACGATCCCGCCGACGTTCCCCCGGCCACCGTGGGGCCGCCCGCCGCGACATCCGGCGATCCCGACGGGTTCGTGCTCGAGGGCGAGCTGAGACCTGACGCGGGGCTGCCGCCGATCTGGCCGTCGGCGTGGTCGGGGTGGCCGGCGGACTGGTGGCCACCCATGTGGGGCGGGCGGGTCACCGAGCTGACCGACACCGCCTGGTCGTGCCTTGACCTCAACAGCTCGGTGCTGGCGACGATGCCGCCCTACCTGGTCGGTGCCGCCGAATCGCTGGATACCGCGTGGCTGCGCAACCCCAATCCCGACATCTACAGCTCATGGGAGGAATTCGCCAAGCAGCTGTTCTGGGACTACCAGCTCGGCGAGGCGTTCGTGCTGGCCACCGCCTACTACGCGACCGGGTTTCCCGCCCGCTTCCACGTGGTGCCGCCGTGGACGGTCAACGCCGAGCTGATCGACGGGCTGCGCCGCTACAGCATCGGCGGGATCGACATCACCGCCGACGTATTACATATCCGTTATGCCTCGAGCGTGGATGACGCCCGCGGCCACGGGCCGCTTGAGGCCGGCGCCGCCAGGCTGATCGCCGACCGGGTGCTGTCGCGTTACGCCTCCGGGTTTGCCGGCTCGGGCGGGGTGCCCACCAGCATCCTCACCCACCCCGAGGACCTGACCGCCGAGCAGGCCGCCGAGCTCAAGGCCGAATGGGTGGCCGCCCGCCAGTCCGGGGTCGGCGAACCCGCCGTGCTGTCCGGCGGGATCACCTGGCAGGGGGTGCAGATCAACCCCAAGGACATGGCGCTGGTCGAGCTCTCCCAGCTCACCGGCAGCCGCATCGCGGTGCTGCTCGGGGTGCCGCCGTTCCTGGTCGGACTCCCCTCGGGTGGGGACCCGATGACCTACCAGAACGTGCAGGCGCTGTTCGATTACCACTGGCGCGCCGGGCTGCGCCCCAAGGCCCAGTCGGTGACCAGCGCGCTGAGCGAATGGCTGCTGCCGCGCGGGACCGCGGTCGAGCTCAATCGCGATGCCTATATCCAGCCCGAACCCGAATCGCGGGCGCGCACCGCACAGATCCTGAACAACATCCGCGACGACCAGGGCAACCCCGCCCTCACCGTCCCCGAGATCCGCGCCGCCGAACGGCTCGGGATCGCCGGCGGCATGGGCCCCGCCGCGCCGCAACCCCAGGTGGTGACCGAATGAGCGACGAGACCGAACGTCCCGCCGGCGAGCTGCGCATCCGCGCCGCCGAGCTGGTCGGCGTGTCCTTCCCCGACCGCACCATCGAGCTGATCGTCATCCCCTACGACACCGAGGCGATCGTCCCCTACAACGGCCGCATGGTCCGCGAGACCGTCGCCCCCGGCGCGTTTGACGGCATCGAACGCCGCGCCAACCGCATCCGCGTCAACCGCGACCACCAGCTGGCGCGCACCGTCGGGCGCGCGCTGTCGCTGCATCCGTCGCGCCAGGAGGGGCTGGTGGCCAGGGTGCGGATCTCGCAGACCGAGCTCGGCGACGAGACCCTGCGGCTCGCCGACGACGGCTGCCTGGACGCCTCCGCGGGGTTTCTGCCGATGGCCGGCGGTGAGCAGTGGTCAGACCAGCGCCGCCGGGTGCGGATCACCAAAGCGTGGCTCGGGCACATCGGCCTGACCCCCGAACCCGCCTACGAGGACGCCCGCGTGCTCGCGGTGCGCAGCGCCGGCGAGGTCACCGGCACCCCCAATCTCGACATCGTGCGCTCATGGCGTCTTGCCGATCGTGTAGCGTCCGATCCTGCACTCAGGCCGCTGAACTACCAGCCGTTGTAGACCGCAGGGCGGGCCGGCTGTCGCGGGGGACGCGGATGCACACCGCGTTGAAGGGACCCCGCAAGCATGAGCAGCACCGACGCCGTCCTGGCCCGCTACACCGACGAGGTCAGGCAGAAGACCGAATTCATGGACCACCTGGTCGAGGGCGCAGAGAAGGAAAAGCGCGACCTCAACGACCAGGAGATGGAGCTGTTGACGCGCACCCGCGAGCGGATCAGCGCGATCAACAAGCAGCTCGAGCCGCTGGGCGAGGCGGCCCGCATCGCGACTGAGTCGCGCAACCGCACCGCCGAGCTGCACCGGATGTTCGTCGAGGCGCGCGATCCGGCGGCGGTCAAGCCCCACGAATACCGCTCGGCGGGCGGCTACATCATCGACTACTGGCGCGCCAGGCTGGGGATCGAAGAGGCCAGCCAGCGCATCGACTTCTACAACCGCGCCGCCGCCCACCAGACCACCGCCGACAACCCCGGGCTGCTGCCCGAGCAGATCCTCGGGCCGGTGGTCAACTTCATCGACGCCGCCCGCCCGCTGGTCACCGCCCTGGGCCCGCGGCAGCTGCCCGCCGGCACGTGGTCGCGCCCGCGGGTGACGCAGCACACGCAGGTGGCCGCGCAGACCGCCGAGAAGTCTGAGTTGGTCTCGCGCAAGATGATCCTGGGCAAGGTGCCGGTGACCGCGGTCACCTACGGCGGCTACGTCAACGTGTCGCGCCAGAACGTCGACTGGTCCCAGCCGGCGGTGATGGACATCGTGATCAACGACCTCGCCGCGCAGTATGCGCTTGAGACCGAGAACGCCGCCGCCGATCACACCGCCGCCGCGGCCACCGCCGGCCCCACCCTGCCGACCGGTGCGGTGACCCCCGACCAGGTCGCCGGCGCGGTGTGGACTGCCGCCGGCAGCGTGTATGCGGCGGTCAAGGGGCAGGGCCGCCTGATCCTGGCCTGCTCGCCGGACATGCTCGGCTTGATCGGCCCGCTGTTCGCGCCGATCAACCCGCAGAACGCCCAATCGACCGGGTTCAACGCCGGCGCGTTCGGGCAGGGCGCGATGGGCGCGATCTCGGGGATCACCGTGGTCTGCTCGGCCGGCCTGAACACCGGCATCATCCTGGTGCTGTCGACCGCCGCGGTGGAGGTCTACGAGGACCGCATCGGCGCGCTGCAGGTCATCGAACCGTCCGTGCTCGGCGTGCAGGTCGCCTACGCCGGATACTTCGCCGACCTGCAGCTCGAGCCGCTCGGCGTCGTGAAGATCACCAAGACGCCATGACCCCGCTCGACATCATGTACGCGCCCAACCAGCAGGTCGTGCGCGGCGACGGGTCCGGCGGCGCCGAGCAGGGCAGCGGAGGCAGCCCGCCGATCACCGACGGCACCGGCGGTGGCGACCCCGGCGGCGTCGTCGATCCCGTGGCGCCCGACGACGGGCTGGACGCCATGACCAAGGACCAGCTGCTGGCAGAGGCAGAGGCCCGCGGCATCACCGCGGATGCCTCGATGACCAAGGACCAGATCAAGGCCGCCATCCGGGGGGCATAGCGATGGCGTATGCGACCGTGGAAGAGCTCGCCGCGGCTCTACGGATCACGGTCACCGCGGCAAACCAGGCAGGCCTGCAGGCCTGCCTGGACGCCGCCGCCATCGAGATCGACGACGCCGTCGACCGCCTCGAGCCGATCGACCCCAGCAACCCGCTGGCCAACCGGGTCAACCTGATCCGCGGGGTCGAATGGTGGAAATCCAACGACGCCGCGTTCGGGATCATCGGCATGTCAGACACCGGCGCGCTGCGGGCCCCCAAGGACCCGTTCACGCGCCACGCCGCCGCGCTGCTGCCGTTGCGCGAACAATTCGGGGTCGCCTAGGTGGCCGGCACCGCACAGGGCGCGGTCACGCTCGCCGATGTGCGCGACCTGGCCGCCACGGCGCTGGGACCAGAGGCCCCGGACGATCCGCCGGTGCTGGTCGACGTGGTCGATTCCCTGACGCCACCGGCGCTGATGCTGGTGTGGGGGGACCCGTGGCTGGCACCGGCGATCGGCAACCGCCCCACGATGGGCCCCTGCCTCTGGTCGGCCCGGCTGCAGGTGCTCTGCGTCGCCGCCCGCATCGAACCGGGCCCGGGCATCCGGGTGCTCGAGCAGCTGGTCGCCTACACCGTCGACCGCATGGGCGCCGACCCCTACACCTGGCCATTGGAAAACGTCACCGCCCCCCGCGTCTTCGAAATCGCCGCGCTGTCCTACCTCGGGGCCAGGGTCACCTACCTGGTCCCCATCACCGTCTGAAAGGAACCAATGTGAGTACACCGCCGCCCGAGCCGCTGCCGCTCATCCTCACCAACGCCAGCCTGAAGATCAACGACCAAGAACTGGCGTGCGTGACCAACCATCTCGAGCTGTCCCCCGACGTGTCCATCACCACCCTGGACACATTCTGCGGGTCCAAGGACTACCCCGGGACAGTCAAATGGTCGCTGGTCGCCACCCTCTACCAGTCCTTTGACCCCGCCGCCACCGAGGAAGTCCTGTCGCAGGCCTACGCCGCCTACCTGGCCGACGGGACGCTGTCGACATTCTCGATCGCCGGCTACCGCGACCGCGCGCAGGGGACCACCGACAACCCGACCTGGTCCGGCGAGGTCATCCCCCAGCCCTACAGCCCGATCAACGGCGACGCCGGCGACGCCAGCACCGTCGACCTGGAATGGTCGGTCTCCGGGGACCCGACCCGCACCCCGGTGGTCACCGTCCCCGCCCCCTGAGATGGCTCAGGACGGCATCGAAGTCCACGGCATCCCCGAGCTGCAGCGCGGCTCACGCAGGCTATTCGACAACATCGACCAGGGCGCCGGCAGCGCCTTTCGGACGGTGGCCGACCAGGTCGCCACCATCGTCCGCAGCCGCGTCCCCCGCCGGACCGGCCGGCTCGCCGGCAGCGTGATCTCAGACCAGGCCGACCAGGGCGCGCTCGTCGGCCTCGGGGACGGCGTCCCCTACGCCGGGTGGATCGAATTCGGCGGCACCCGCGGGCGCCCCTACGTCCCCATGGGCCGGTTCCTGTACCCGACCGCGACCGATGCCGCCCCGCTGCTGCAGCGCGCCGGCGAACAGGTCGCCACCGACGAAATCAGGAGGATGGCATGGCCGCCAGTAACGGGAGCGTGACCACCGAGCCGCTGCTCGAGGTCGAGCTCGACCTCGCCGACATGACGATGCGCTTCACGCCGCGCGAGCTCAGGCTGATCCGCGAGCACCTGGGCCGCTCGTATTCGGAGGTCGTTGCCGACGACACCAGCGACGACCGCTTCACCGTGATGGCGTGGCTGAAAGCGCGCCGCGACGGCCACCCGCTGGACTGGAAGCAGATGGACGACGTGGTGATCTCGATCACCAACTCAGCGGTGGACCCTACGACCGTGCTGCGGGACGCAATCTCGCAGTCTTCTGCCGCTACTACCGGATGACGCCGCGCGAGGTCGACCAGCTCGACGCCGCCGAATACCGGGCGTTCTGGGACCTGCTCGAGCAGGAAAACCGCGACGCCGAACGCCAGGCGCGCCGCGCCCGCAGGGGCCGCTAGATGGCCAATCCGCGGATCGTCGTCGACTTCGTCGCCAACACCAAGGACCTGACCTCGGGGATGTCGACGGCCACCGGCGCCGCCGGCGGCCTCGGTGCCCGCTTCAAACAGCTGGGCCGCGCGTCGCTGGCCGCGGCCGGCGCTGCCGGGGTCGGCGCGCTGGTCGCCACCTTCAAGACCGGCATCTCGGAGTTCACCGAGGCCACCAAGGTCTCCGCGCAGACCGAGGCCGTCCTGAAATCCACCGGCGGGGCGGCCGGGGTGACCGCCAAGCAGGTGGCCAGCCTCGCCAACTCGCTCATGCGCAAAACCGGCATCGACGACGAAGCCATCCAGTCCGGCGAGAACCTGCTACTGACCTTCACCAAGGTGCAGAACCAGGCCGGCAAGGGCAACGACATCTTCAACCAGGCCACCAAGATCATGACCGACATGTCCGTTGCCCTCGGGCAGGACATGAAAACGTCGGCCACCCAGCTCGGCAAGGCACTCAACGACCCGGTCAAGGGCGTCACCGCGCTGCAGCGCGTCGGGGTCACCTTCACCGCCGGCCAGAAAGAACAGATCAAGGCGCTGGTCGACTCGGGCAAGACGATGGAGGCCCAGAAGCTCATCCTCCGCGAGCTCAACAAGGAATTCGGCGGGAGCGCGGAGGCCGCCGGCAAAACACTGCCCGGCCAGCTGAACATCCTCAAACAGCAATTCAGCAACATGGCCGGCGAGCTCGTCGCGTCGCTCATCCCCGCCTTCACCACCCTGCTCGGCGTCTTCACCAAGGTGATGGCCGCGCTGGGCCCATTCAAGGGCGCGCTGCCGATCATCGTCGCCGGCATGGCCGGCCTGGCCGCCGTCGTCATCACCGTCAGCGCGGCCACCGCCGCCTGGACCGCGGTCACCACCCTGGCGTCGGCCGCCACGAAAGTGTGGGCGGCCACGCAATGGCTGCTCAACGCCGCGCTGGCCGCCAACCCGATCGGCCTGGTGGTGATCGCGATCGCCGCGCTCGTCGCCGCGCTCATCGTCGCCTACAAGACCAGCGACACCTTCCGCGCGATCGTCGACAGCGCCTTCAACGCCGTGCTCGATGTCGCCAAGGCGCTGTTCAACTGGCTGAAAGCCAACTGGCCGCTGCTGCTCGGGATCATCACCGGCCCCATCGGGCTGGCCACCGTCGCCGTCATCCGCAACTGGGACACCATCCAGAGCGGCGTGATGGCCGCCGTCAACGCCGTCCGCTCCGCGATCTCGAGCGCCTGGACCGCCGTGCGGTCCGCCACCACCACCGCCTTCAACGCCGTCGAGGGCGCCGTCACCGACGCCGTATCCGCCGTCAAGAGCGCGCTCAATTCGATGGCCACCTGGGTGTCGGGGTTCGCGTCCGGGGTGCTGTCCACCGCCGTGCACCGCGTGCAAGCGGTGTTCGACTTCATCTCCGAGGGCGCGCGGGACGCCTACGCCAGCGTCCAGCGCAACCTCAACGGCATGGTCAACTTCATCGACGGCATCATCGACCGCGTTGCCGCCGCCGCCTCCAGCGTGGCCAACGCGATCAAACGGCCGATCAACGCCGTGCTGTCGGCGTGGAATGCGGTGGCGATCCCGCGGGTGTCGATCAAGATCCCGGCGGTCAAGATCGCCGGCAAGAAGATCTTTGGCGGCGGCAACGTGGGGTTCGGGCCGTTCCCGTTCCCCGACGTGCCGCTGCTGCAGCGCGGCGGGGTGGTCGACCAGCCGACGCTGGCGGTGGTCGGCGAAGGCCCGGGCCGCGAGATCGTCGCCCCCGAATCGCTGCTGCGCCAGATCATGGCCGAACGCGCCGTCCAGGTCCGCGTGTTCATCGGCGACACCGAGCTCACCCAGCTGGTCCGCACCGAGATCGTTGACGCCAACACCGGGCTGGCCCGTGCGCTGCTCGCCGGCGGGGTGACCTGATCACATGGCGCTGACCGCGATCGTCGAACCCCAGGTCAAAAACGTCCGGTTGGACTACACCGCCCCGGCCACCGCGGTGGCGGTGACGTTCACCCGCACCGGCCCCTCCAACACCCCGGCGGTCGTGCGCGGCTGGGACGACGAACCGGTGATCGGCGGCGCCAACGTGATCGCCCGCGACTTCGAAGCCCCCATCGGCGTCCCGCTCACCTACACCGCCCAGGCCCGCAACGCGGCCGGCGCGGTCATCGGCACCCAGACCGCCACCGTCACCATCCCCTCCGACGGCTGCGACGACATCTGGCTCACCGACCTCGCCAGGGCCACCAACACCATCCGCGTCCTCATTGAATCGCTGCCCGCGCTCGAGTACCCCGTCCCCGCCACCGCGCACGACATCATCACCCGCCGCGACCCGATCGTCGCATCCGACATCGCGCACACCCCATCGTTCGACCTCTCGTTTCTGACCGTCACCGACGCCCAGCGCCACCAGGCACGCGGCGCGCTGGGCAACGGCGTCCCCGTCCTGCTCAGAACCCCGCCCGAGGACGGGATCGGCAACGTCTACTTCGCCGTCATGGGCTTTCAAGAACAGCGGATCGTCCCCGCCGGCACGACCACCGACCGCCGGTTCGTCGTCAACGCCCGGCAGGTCACCCGCCCGGACCCCGAGCTCTACCAGCCCCTCGGGGTCGCCATCTACCAGCACGTCAAGGACACCTTCGCCACCTACGCCGACCTCAAGGCCCAGCGCGTCAACTACGACGCCGTCCTCTACGACTGGTCAGACGCCGAGCCGTCCGACGTGATCCCCTGGCCCCCCAGCGACGTATGAGACCGGCCACCGACCAGTTCCTCGCGTCGCTGCGCCGGTCCCATGTGATCGCCGCCGCGTGCCAGCTGATCTTTCCAGGCACCACCGACCCGATAGATGTGCCGGTGCAGGGCGGGTCGGTGACCATCGACCGCACCGCCCAATCGCGGCGGCGCGGGTCCGTCACCATCCCCTGGTCGCTGCAGGCGGGCGCCGATCTGGACATCGACATCCGCACCCTGCCGTTGGGTGGCTACGCGCTGGTGTGGCGCGGGCTGCGGTACGCCGACGGGTCCACCGAGCTGATGCTGCTGGGCCGGCTGCGGGTGGAGTCGGTGAGCTGGGGGACGCTGGATGCCTCCGCGTCGATCGAGCTGTCCGACCGCATGGCCCAGGTCCGCGACGAACCGTTCGTGACGCCGTTCGCTGCCGCCGGGCTGACCGCCGCGCAGGCCGGGGTGGCCATCGTCCAGCAGGTCTTCGGCGCCAGCATCGACTACCTGACCCCGTTCAATCCGCCCGGGGCGATGGGCGACATCACCTACAGCGGGCAGCGCTCCGACGCGCTGTCCGCGCTCGAGCAGTCCTACGGCGCCGAAACCTACTTCGACGCCGACGGCGACTTCGTCTTCGACGAGAAACCGGGGGACGCGGAGCCGGTGGTGTGGACGGTCGACGCCGGCGAGCTGGGCAACATGATCGACGCCCGCGAGAACCTGGACCGAACCGGCATCTACAACGGGGTGCTGGTCACCGGGCAGGCGCAGGCCGACACTCCGCCGGTCGCCGCGCTGGCCACCTACGACGACCCCACCAGCCCGATCCGCTGGGGCGGCCCGTTCGGCAAGGTCGCGCTGCTCGCCGACTCCACGTCGGTGACCACCGTCGACCAGGCCGCAGCCACCGCCCAATCCCTGCTCAGGCTCAGGCTCAAGCAGACCCGTTCGCTCGAGCTCGCCGCCGCCCCCAACCCCGCGCTCGAGGCCGGCGACACCATGCAGGTCGTGTTCGCCGACGGCCGCACCGAACACCACCTGATCGACGCGACCACCATCGACCTGGGCACCGACCGCCAGCCGATCATCACCCGCTCGCTGTTCACCCCCGGCGCGCTGAACGCGGTCGACGTGGCCCCCGACCGCCTCTACTACGGCCGCGAGGCGTGGCGGGAGGCAAACCAGGCCCGGCTGGTGGCTGCGGCGTGAGCACCCCCGCCACCCGCACCCTCGAGACCGTGCTCAGGACGGCGCTGGCCCCCGGCAACCCGCTGCGGGTGCTGGTCGGCACCTACGACGACACCCCGCCCGCCGACGGCCGCTATGCCAACGTGATCCTCAACGGCGAGGCGCTCACCATCCCTAACCTCAACGGGGCGCCCGCCGGTGAACCGGGCTCACCCGTCTACGTGCTGGCCGACAACACCCGCATGTGGGTGCTCGGCGATGTCACCCCCACCGGCAACCAGGGGCCACCAGGCCCCGAGGGCCCGACCGGCCCCGCAGGTCCCGCAGGTCCCGCCGGCCCGACCGGCCCCACCGGCGCGACGGGTCCCACGGGGCCCGCTGGCGCCACCGGCGCGCCGGGGGCCACGGGACCCACGGGACCGCAGGGCGTGCCGGGAGCGACCGGCGCGACGGGTCCCACGGGCCCACCAGGCCCCACCGGCCCGACCGGCGCGCAGGGGCCCTCCGGTGCGTCGACGTTCATGTCCAAGGCCGGGGCCCCGGTCGCCGGTGACGGCGTCGACGGCGCGGTGCTGCTCGACACCACCACCGGCCGCATGTGGGGCCCGAAGGCGGCCGGCGCGTGGCCCGGCACCCCGATCGGGCGGGTGGTGCCCGTCACCCCCACCTACCAGCAGATCAAGACCGGATAGAGGACATGGGAAACACCCCGAATCTCACGCTGCCCTACCCCGAGCTCACCGACCCCGCAGACGTGCCCGCCGATATCAAGCGGCTCGCCGACCGGCTCGACGTGATCGTCCACCCGCCGCTGGTCACATCGCTGCCTGGCAGCCCGGTCGACGGGCAGGAGTGCTACTACGTCGCCGACGCCGCCGGCGGCGTTATCTGGCAGCTGCGCTACCGCGCCGCATCGGCCAGCACCTACAAATGGGAGTTCGTCGGCGGCGGCTCACTAGTGGCCGAAGACCTCTCCGCGTTCAATACCTCGAGCGCCACCTACGTCAACTGCGGGCCGACATTGACCGCCCCGCTGGCCGGTGACTACGTCATCCTTCAAGGCGCCGTCGTCGAGGGAGGCGCCGCCGGGTGGCGTGGCCGGATCGCCTACAACGGCGTGGACACAGAGGCCGTCTATGCCTCCGGGCAGGGCGCCAACGCCAACCCCGACGGCAACGGCATATCGCGAACGCTGCGGCGCACGCTGACCGCCTCCGCCTACACCCTCAAGGCTCGCAGCGACGCCGCCAACGCGCTCAACTTCGGGTTCCGGCACATGCAGTTTGTCCCTGTCAGGGTCGGCTAGCCGTGGCGGGTGGCGAAATGCAGCAGCCCGTCCAGACGGTCGCCCGCCAGGGTGCGCAGCCGGTTGGTGCGCGACAATCGCCCCGCGTTGACGTAGAGGTCGTTGGGGGCCACCCGCCGCCACAGCAGGTAGCCGCGGTCGGCCATCGCTCGCCGGTAGGTGCGCTCACCGAACAGATTCTCGGCGATGACCACCACCGGCGCGTAGCGGCCGAAATCAAGGCCCGCCAGGACCTCGAGCTCCCAGCCCTCCACATCCACCGACAGGATGTCGATCTGGTCGATGTCGGGGGCATGCTCGGCCAGGATCGTGTCCAGCCGGCGCAGATCGACCTGGATGGTGCGCACGTCGAGCTCGGGCAGCAGCGCGCGGTAGGCGGGCTTGACCGCCAGCGACGAGAACGCCTCAAACGACACCGCACCGCCCTCATAGGCGGCGCCGTGCGAATCGACGACTTGGAAGTCGACGCCGTCGGCGTCGCGGTCCCCGCACGCATACTGGTAGATCTCATGGCCGGCCGCCCGGTGCGCTGCGCAGAACACCGGGTTGGGCTCGACCGCGATCACCCGCCACCCAAGCTGTCGGTACAGCGCGCCGATCGACAGGAAATCCGGCCCGGCCGCTCCGACATCGACGAGCACGCCGCCGCCCGCGCCGGCGAAGAAACGGTCATAGACGATCCGGTCGACCCCGCTCTCCCCGCGCGCGCGCATCGGCGCACCCTACCCACATAGGACCATGAGCGACCACTACGACGAGCTCACCGACACCGAACAGTGCTACTGGAACACCTACACCCGGCTACGGCAACTGTCCGACTGGGACGGGTTCACCGACGGGCAGGCCCAGGCCAAGGACCAGGCGCGCACCTGGCTGGTCAACCAGCGCAAAGCGATCTGGCGTAAGGCTCAACCTAAGAGTGAGGGTGGCGACGGCAACGGCTGGGGATACCTGAACCGCTCGGCCCGCTACGAACAACTCAAGGACGACAGCCTGAACAGCGGCGACCCGCGGAACCTCTGCCAGCTGCCGACCGGCGCCGGCACCCCGTCGGAGAAATGCAAGATCTCCGAACGCGAGATGTGGTGGAACCAGGCCAGCGCCGACGACCAGACCAAGAAATGGCGGCAGGACAACGCCGACTGGCTCACCGCGCGGCGCAAGCAGGTCTGGCACCTGATGCAGGACGACCCGTCCAACAACACCGGCGCCAACCGCCAGCAGCGCTACAACAACCTCTGCGTGGCCACCAAGACCGGGTCCGCCTACGAACAATGGGCCAACACCCACAACACCACCACCGGCGCCTCGAGCTCGGGCACCGGCAAGAGCGCAAGGTCACGCTGCAAAGACTGGCTGGATTCGTATATCGGGGTGCATGAGAACCCCGACGGCTCAAACCGCGGGAGCCCCCAGCCGTCCAAATGGCAGCAGCGCGTCTACGGGTCAGACGGCGTCCCCTGGTGCGCCTGCTTCGCCGTCTGCTCGGCGTGGGACAACGGCGTCAAGGGGCAGGGCACCGCCGGCGTCTACAACAACGTGCAGCTGGCCAAGCAGGGCGCCGGGATCTACAAGGGGTGGACCAGCGACCCGTCCAAGGTTCACGCCGGCGACCACGCCTTCATCGGCTCAGATCACACCGGCGTCATCTACGACGCCAGCAACTGCACCACCGTGGAGGGCAACACCAGCGCCTCGAGCGGCGGCAGCGCCTGGAACGGGGGCCAGGTGGCCAAGAAACAGCGCGGCTGGGGCTACTGGTCGGCCGGGTTCGGGCTGGTCGACTTCGACGACTGATGGAACAGCGGCGGGGACCCGCGCCGGGCTGGGTGGCCATCGTGCTCGCCGTCGGGCTGGCCACCGCCCTGAACGCCTTCACCTTCGCCATCCTCTACGACGCGCTCTTTCACACCCAGCAGGCCGGCGTCTCGGAAAACGCGGTGCAGATCCTCACCGGCTGGGGCGGCGGCATCATCGGCATCATCGGCGGCTACGTCGGCTACGTCGCCGGCGAACAACGCTCACGACGCGGAGACACCAATGGACAACGCGCAGGAGACCGGCAGCAACAACCAAATGACCCCTGAGCAGCGCGCGCAGCTCGAGCAGCGCACCGACCTCGACCAGGCCGCCGTCGTCGAAGAGGAACGAAAGACCGCCGCCGAACCCGCCGACGGCGACGGCTAGCCGCCCTCTGCCGTCGCCCACGCCTCGAGCGCGCGGCGCCAGATCTCGATCGGCGTCGTGCCCGTCTGCTGCGCATAGACGGCCACGGTGCGATCCGCGCTGCGCTTGTGCGGCCAGTTGCCGCCCGCCTCAAACCTGCGCACCGTCGACTCCGAAACGTCGAGCTCCGCCGCGATCCGCGCCGGGCTGACATGCGCGGCAAGTCGCAGCTCACGGGCCGTCTGACCGAGATAGCGGAGCATAGGACGAGACGGGCGCGACATCGGGCCGCGCACGTTACGGACTGCGCACGATACCGCGTGCGCAATAACTGACGCCAATAGTTGCGTAAACGATGCGGGTACGGTAGACCTCTCGCGTCGTTTGCACGCCGCGCCGCCGCTCGAGGCAGGAGGGCGGGGGCCGGGCGCGGCGGCCCGAAGCAGGAGGGACCTCCCCATGCACACCGCTCGATCGCGGCGGATCGTGCGCGACTGGCTGGCGCTCATGGCCACCAGCCGCTCCTGGCTGCTCGAGGCGCTGGACCGCGTCGGCCCCGACATGCCCGCCGCGCAGGCCATCGCGCTGGCCAACGTCGAATCGTCGGCGGCGTTACCACCCGCCGATGAGCGCGGGTTTCGCGAGGGGCTGGCCGAGCTGCTCACCATCCCCGCGCCGGCGCGCGTGCTGTTCCTGGGCTACGGCGAGCACCTGCGCCCGCATCTCGCCCTGTCCCTGGCCCGCCGCGATGCCCGCGAGCGTCCGGCAATGGCCGACTACGCCGCCGCCGATGTCCAGTTGATCATCATCGACGAATGGGCGAGACGGTCGCGTCGAGTCGGCTTTCGCCGCCGCGGCCCCGACGTGCTGCGCGAGATCGCCAGGGACCTGAGCGTCGGTGCGCCAATCTCGCCGCGTGGATCGCCGCAAATTGCAGGGCGCGTACTACTCACGCCGTGGCAAGTACCACGCAACGTGGAACTACCGGCGTGCGCTGAGGCTTGCGAGGGTCGTGGCGTGGAGTCGGTTCAGGAGTATCGGCAGCGCCGGCGCGACACCATCGCGCGCAACATCCGGCGCATGCTCGACGACCAGGACCGCTCCGCCTACTGGCTGGCGCGGCAGATCGGCGTGACCGATGCCCGGATGTCGGAGTATCTGCACGCCAAGCATGAGCCGCTGAACTACGTCGACGAGCTCGCTGCCGCGCTGCGCTGCAGTGTCGACGATCTCTACCGGCAGAACGGCGGCGCATGAGATTCTTGGCGGGCAACGCTTCCCTGCTCGCCCGCCGGCGGCGGCGTCAGCTGAGCACCCTCATGCTCACTGAGCGCAGCGTCGCCGCCAACCTGCACCCACGCACCGGCCAGGTCGATCCTTCCCCGCAGCGACCACCGGAGGCGCGCCATGCAGTCGCACCACCCCGCCACCGTCCACCCAGGCCGGGGGGCAACGCGGCTGCCTGACGCAACCGCCATCGGCGCGTAGCAGCGACCCCCGCTGCGCGCCGATGGCACTCCTGGCCGCGCTCGCCGCCCTCTGGGGCGGGGGAGCGCACCACCCGGGCTGCAACACCGCGGCTTGCGAACGCCGCGTCGACCATAAAGAACACCTAAAGACCGTCCGGAAATGGCGCAGGACCGCACGCCCCTACCAAGGGTGGCTGGCCGCCGTGCGCTGGTGCGAATCGCGCAACACCTACACGATCAACACCGGAAACGGCTTCTACGGCGCCTACCAGTTCACCATCTCGAGCTGGTACGCCGTCGGCGGGCACGGCATGCCGCACCGGGCCTCGCCGCCCGAGCAGGACTACCGCGCCGTCAGGCTGCTGCACCTGCAGGGCCGCGGCGCCTGGCCGGTGTGCGGATGACCCCCGACCTCGAGGCCGCCAACGCCCGGCGCCGCGCCGCGCGCCACGTGCTCGGCCGGCTCGTCGCCGGCGAGCTGCCACTCGAGCGCGCGCTCGCGCACCCCGCGCTGCACGGGCTCACCGTCTCACGGGTCATCCAGACGCTGCCCGGCTGGGGGCCGTACCGCACCGCCGAGCTGCTCACCGACGCCGAACCGTTCGCGATCTCCCCAAATCGCCGCTGCGGCGAGCTGACGCTGCGCCAATGCCGAATGCTGGGACGACTGGTTGGCCGGTGAGCTGGGTGCGCCTTGACGACGGGGTCTACGACCACCCCAAACTGCTGGCCGTCGCGCCCGCCACGCGCTGGGTATGGGTCGCAGGCCTGGCCTACAGCTCGCGCTACCACCAGGAGGGGCTGGTGCCCGGCATCGCGCTGCGCCGCCTTGAGGGCACCGCGCGCGACGCCGCCGGCCTGGTCGCCGCCGGGCTCTGGGTGCCCGAGGGCAACGGATGGCGCATCCACGACTTCGACCAGTACCAGCCCATGAACGGCGAGCTGTCCAGAAAGCGATCCGAAGCAGGCAAGAAAGGGGCACAGGCACGATGGCACTTGCCATCCGCGTGACACTGGCAAACGCATCGGCAAGCCGCTGGCAAGCCGATAGCTCGCGCGCGCGCGCGTGCGCGCGCCCCGTCCCGTCCCGTCCCATATGTCAACAACAACAACACTGGTCGCGCACGCGCGCAGCGGGCTTGACGCGATGACCAAGCTCAGCGAACTGCTCGAGGCCTGCGACCACGGCGATGAGGTCGCGGTCGACCGATTGGGCTGGCGAGAGGTCATCGAAGCGCTGCGGATGTGGCCGCGGCGCCTGGGATGGGATGACCTGAAGTCCTACGTGATCGCGCTGGCCGATGAGGACCCCGAACGGATCGTGGCCACCACCCGCCAGCTGGCCGGCAGCGAATACCGGCCGTCACCCAGCGCGCTGTTCATCGCCGTCCACACTCGCCCCGAACCGGCGCTGCACCCGCGCGAGCTCCACGGGCGCCCCGACCTCGCCCCCACCGCCCTGCAGGCCGTGCGCCTGGCCGCCGCCGCCGGCGAGCCGATCTGCGACTGCCACCCCCGCTCGCCGCAAATGACGATCGACCGCGACGGGGTCCTGCGCTGCCCCGACTGCGGCGGCCTCGAGGTCGGCCAATACGAAACCGCGATCGAATCCCCGCAAACTCCGGAGTCAACGGCATGACCGACTATCCTGACCCCCGAAATCGGGCCCGCGACGCGTCAACGTCCGGGCCCACGGCCAACGACCAACTGGGGGTCATTGACAATGCCAACCTATCGCTTGCCCTGGCGGCGCGCGTTCTGCGTGACGCCATGAGGGACAAGACCTACCAATACACGCCACTGGGCATGGCAGCCGCGGGCTACCTGCGCCAGAAGCGAAAGCAGCTCACGCCCGGCTCCGAGCGCAAATACGAGGCGGCGCTGCACAAGCTCGCGCTCTACTTCGCCGACCTCGAGCCCAGCGACTTCGAACCGCCGATCGGCACCGAGCGGCTCGAGGAATTCATGGATCACCACTGGCCGCCGGGGACGACAGCGCCGCGCACCTACAACTCCAACCTCTCGGCGGTCAAGGGATTCTTCAAATGGCTGCAGGGCCGCGGCGAACTGCGCGGTGACCCTGCGCTGCCGATCACCCGGTCCAAGACGCGCGACCCCTACCGCGAGACCTTCACCGCCGCGCAGGTCAACGCCATCCTCGCCAGCCAGCCCGAGCTCCGCGACCGGATCGTGCTGCGACTGCTGCTCAACTACGGGCTGCGCAAATCCGAGGTCCGGGCCTGCCAGTTTCAGCACTTCGACCACGACCGCCGCCTGCTCACCGTATTCGGCAAGGGCGAGACCATCGCCCCGATCCCGATCCCCGACCCCGCGTTCTGGCTCGAGATGGAACGCCTCATCCTCGAGCACGCCGCGCAGCCGACGCACTACCTGCTGCCCGGCCGGCGCGGCAACCGCCACGGCTCCCGCCTGCTGCCCGAAACGATGATCTCCAATCACGCCATGCACGACTGGTGGTACGCGCGCCTGCACGCCGCCGGCATCACCGAGGCAGGGCAGACCAAGGGCCAGAAGATGCACAAGGCCCGGCACACATCCGGGCAGGTCGTGCTCGACGCCACCGGCAACCTGGTGGCGGTCAAACGGCTGCTGCGCCACAAGAACATCGCCACGACCGCCGACACCTATCTGGACTGGGACCTCGAGCAGCTGGCGTCCACCCTGGGTGCCATTCTCGGCGGCCATGACCCCCAATCGCGTCCCGGGACGGAATCCCGCTAGAACCTCTGAAAATGGCTCTACTAAGCCAAAGTACCGCCACGGGGATTCGAACCCCGGGCCTATTCCCGCTAGGCCTGGCAAACCCCCTGCATCCCGCAAACAAACGAAAAACGGGAAAACTGATTACAGCGCAAAAGTGGAAAACAGAGAACATGGAAACGTGGCGCCCGTTTTCGTCGAGCTCGCCGCCGCCGATATGCCGCGCTTCATGACCCTGGTCGACGTGCTCAGCCGCATGGCGCACACCGTGCCGATCGTCATCGAGCCCGACACGTAATGGCTGTTCTCAGGCTCTGTTATGCAGACCCGCCCTATCTCGGGTGCGCTGATCGCTACCGCGAACACCCCGAGGCCGGCCGCTGGGACGACGCGGCCGCGCACGGCGAGCTCATGGCAGACATGCAGGCCCGCTATGACGGCTGGGCGCTATCGGCCAGCGCCATGTCGCTGCCGCACATCCTGCCGCTCGCGCCCGAGGGCATCCGGGTGGCGGCATGGGTCAAGCCATTCTCCGCATTCAAGAAGCACGTACGGATCGCATACGGCTGGGAACCGGTGATCTTCCGGCCGGCGCGAAAGCTCAGCGATCCCGATGCACCCGAGGGCCGCGACTGGCTGTCTTGCAACATGAGCCTGCAGCGCGGCGTGATCGGCGCCAAACCCTGGCCGTTCTGCCGCTGGGTGCTCGACCTGCTCGGCTACCTCGAGGGCGACCAAGTCGATGATCTGTTTCCGGGCAGCGGAATCATGGCGCAGGTGCTCGCGCAGGGCCGGCTGCCGCTTGTCAACGGCCACAGCATGGGCAAGCGCGAACCGGCGCCCGAGCTCGTGCCCGATAAGGCCCGATATGACAACGCCTGATCGAATCGCCATCTGCCAGCACCCCAACGGCGAGGGCCTGTACGTCTCGCTCAAGGCTGGCGAACGGTGCGACACCTGCTTCCAAGACTGCGACTGCACGCCACGCATCTATGTCGCCATGGACGCGCTCGCGTCCTTCAAGTGGGCCGCCCCGGCGGCCGGAAAGGGGCGTCGTGGAGACTTGCCCACATGACTACCGGCCAGGGGACCATCGTCATCATCGAACTCGGCCTCATCATCGGCATCCTGATCGGGCTGATCTGGTGGCGATGAGGCCGG
>Ga0126377_10000778_pt1 | contig 20093 bp, 12 predicted proteins | sample PanSoiMetPlot_22_FD_92647 | JGI IMG/M metagenome (GOLD analysis project Ga0126377, IMG submission 92647) | Tropical forest soil microbial communities from Panama - MetaG Plot_22 | ecosystem: Environmental > Terrestrial > Soil > Tropical forest > Bulk soil | place: Panama | collected 2016-02-17 | reverse complement strand
CGGCGACAACGGACAGATCACCGGTTTCCGCGGCAGTGAGCGCGACTTCACGGAGCGCCGGCGCCAGGAAAAGCACATCAGCCGACTGACGCGCGTGCTCAAGATGCTCTCGGGCGTCAACGGAGCCATGGTGCGCATCCGCCAGCGGCGCGAGATCCTCGTCGAGGCCTGTCGTCTCGCCACCTCCGTGGGCGGGTACGCCAGCGCCATGGTGGCGCTGATCGAGCCCGGCACGCGCACCGCGCGGCCCACGGCCTGGTCGGGCAGCGTCGACCAGCAGCAGGCGGGGCAGCTCACGTTCACGATCTCCGAGTCTTCCGCCGAAGACTCGAGCGTCATCGGGCGCGTGTTGCGCACCGGTTCGCAGCTGGTGTGCAACGACCTGCAGGCGCTGGCCATGCCGCTCGCGGCGCGCGCCACGCTGATGGACTCCGGTTTCCGCAGCGTGGTGGCGTTTCCATTGCTCGTCGATCGCACGCCCGTGGGCGCGCTCATGCTCACGTCGTACGACACCGGCGCGGTGGGTGACGAGGAGCTGCGCATGTTGCGCGAGCTGGTCGCGAACCTCTCGTTCGCCCTTCAGTATCTGCACAAGGAAGACGAGGTTCGCTTCCTGTCCTACTACGACGCGCTGACCGGGCTGGCGAAGCGCAGCCTGTTCTGCGACCGGCTGGTGCGCACGCTCGAGCCACGCATCGGACGTCGCGGCACTCCTGCGGTCGCGGTGCTCGACATCGAACATCTCTCGACCATCAACGACTCGTTCGGGCGGCATGCCGGCGACCTGCTTCTCCAGCAAGTGGCGGACCGTCTGAAGCGTCATTGCGACTCGACCGAGCTGCTGGCGCATTTCGGCGGTGGCACGTTCGGCGTGATCATGGAAGCCGACGGCGACGAAGACGAAGCCGTGCACTGGATGCAAGACCGGGTCATCGAAGTCTTCCGCGCACCGTTCACCGTGGACGGGCGAGGCATTCCCGTGGACGTGAAGTGCGGCTTCGCGCGCTATCCCGACAACGGTCACGACGCCAACGCGCTGGTGCAGAACGCGGAGGCGGCACTGCGCACGGCAAAGAGCACGGGCGAGAAATATCTGCCGCACCGACTGGAATGGTCTTCCGCGGTGGTTTCGCGCATGACCATGGAACACCGGTTGCGCGGCGCCGTGGATCGCCAGGAATTCGAGCTGCATTACCAGCCCAAGGTGGACGTTCGCACTCGCGAGATCCGCGGCATGGAGGCGCTGGTGCGCTGGCGGGATCCGGAAGCCGGCCTGGTCATGCCGGGCGTGTTCCTTTCCTTGATGGAGTCGAGCGGCCTCATCGTGCCGCTGGGCGACTGGATCCTGAAGCAGGCGGCGACGGACCTGCGGCGCTGGCAGGGCGCCGGCCTCGCGCCCGGGCGCATCGCCGTGAACATCTCACCCGTGCAGCTGCGACGGCGCACCTTCGCCGATCACCTGCTGGACCTGGTCGGCGAATGGCGCAGCGAAAGCGTCGGCATCGACATCGAGATCACCGAGGGAGTGCTGATCGACGACGTCAGCTCGGCGGTTTCGCAGCTGCGGGTGCTGCGCCGCTCCGGAGTCCGCGTGGCCATCGACGACTTCGGAACGGGTTATTCATCGCTGAGCCGCCTGTCGGAACTGCCGGTCGACATGCTGAAGATCGACCGCAGCTTCGTGAGTCAGCTCACCTCGAGCGGGCAGGGCCGTACGGTGGCCGAAACCATCATCACGCTGGGCCGGGCCTTCAACATGACGACGCTGGCCGAGGGCGTGGAAACGCCCGAGCAATTCGACCTGCTGGAGCACCTGGGCTGCGACCAGTCGCAGGGCTACCTGCACAGCCGGCCCGTGGCCGCGGCAGACCTGGAACCGCTGCTCAAGAACGGCTTCGGGCCGGTCAAAAACAACCTGGCGAACTTCGAGAGAACGGGGACCGGCCGCAGCGGTTGACAGGCATCGATAACTTTTTTGGGGAACGCAAGACCCCCCGGCTGATCTACACTTGCGTGCGAGGTGCGTAGCAAGAAATGGGGACATTCCTCATTTGCTGGCAAAAGGGGACGCACCTCGGACGAGGTACGTCCCCTTTTGCCCGGCATGCCGGGCAAATGAGGAATGTCCCCATTTCTTGCTACGCGAAGAGCGCGCCCAAGTTCGATGATCGGATAACACTTTGCTCAAACAACTCACCCGCGGTCGCCTGGTATGGCTGATCGCAATCGTCCTCGTCCTGCTGTTCGTCCTGTATCGCTGCACCGCCGGCGGTGATGACACCCCGGATTACCAGACCTCGGTAGTCGGCAAGACCAATGTCGTTTCCCGCGTCAGCACCTCGGGCAGCCTGCAGGCCGTGGTCACTGTCGACGTGGGCAGCCAGGTCTCCGGTCGCATTCTCGAGCTCTACGCGGACTTCAATTCCAAGGTGAAGAAGGGCGAGAAGATCGCCAAGATCGACCCCGCGCTGTTCCAGTCGGCCGTATCGCAGGCCCAGGCCAACGTGACCGCGGCGCAGGCCAATGTGATTCGGCTGCAGGTCTCCGCCGAAGATTCCGAGCGCCAGGCCAAGCGTGCTTCGGATGTATTTGCGCAGAAACTCATCTCCGAAACCGAACGTGACAATGCCGTTGCCACGGCGCGCGCGGCGCGCGCATCGGTGGAGCAGGCCAAGGGGCAGCTCGCGCAGTCGCAGGCGCAGCTCGAGCAGGCGCGCACCAACCTGCGGTACACCGACATTATCTCGCCCACCGACGGCGTGGTGATCTCGCGCGCCGTCAACGTGGGTCAGACGGTCGCCGCCTCGTTGCAGGCGCCGGTGATCTTCACCATCGCGCAGGACCTGGCGAAGATGGAAGTGCACACGAACGTGGCGGAGTCCGACATCGGTCGCCTGAAGCCCGGCATGCGCGTCTCGTTCACGGTCGACGCCTATCCCGGTGAGCCCTTCCGCGGCTCGATCCGCGACATCCGCAATGCGCCGCAAGTGGTGCAGAACGTGGTCACCTACGATGCGGTCATCGACGTGAGCAACGACGATCTCAAGCTCAAGCCGGGCATGACGGCCACGGTGAGCGTCATCACCGATCGGCGCCGCGAGGTGCTGGCCGTGCCCAACGCCGCGTTGCGCTTCCGCCCCGACGGCGCGGGTGCCGGCCAGAACGCGGGTGCTGGTGCGGGTGCCGGTGGCGCCCCAGGCGGTGGCGGCGCAGCCGCCGGTGGCGGTGCGGGCCAGCGTCGCAATGCGGGCGAGGGCGGCGGCGGAGGCCAGGGCGGTCACCGCTGGAATCGCGACAACCCGGATTCCGCCAACGAAGGCGAAATCGCGGCGCCGGAAGCACCCAAGCGCACGGTCTATCTGCTGGTCGACGGCAAGCCGGTGCCGCATGAAGTCACGGCGGGAATCACCGACGGCCGCGTCACCGAGATCACCGGTGGCGAGCTCAAGGAAGGCGACAACGTCATCGTGTCGATTGCCGGCCAGAATCCCAACCAGCAGCAGCGCGGCGGGCAGGGTGGTCAGCGCGGCGGCTTCCGTATCCTCTGACGGGTAGTTCTGGTGTCGGCCCTCATCCAACTGCGCAACCTCGCCAAGATCTATCAATCCGGCGACAGCGAGTTCGCGGCGCTCCACGACGTGAATCTCACCATCGAGCGTGGCGAGTTCGTGGCCATCTCGGGCTCTTCGGGCTCGGGCAAATCCACGTTGATGAACCTGCTCGGCTGCCTCGATTCGCCCACGCGCGGAAACTACGTGCTCAGCGACAAGGACGTCGCCCAGCTCTCGCGCATCGAACTCGCCAAGGTGCGCAACGAGTTCATCGGTTTCGTGTTCCAGAACTTCAACCTGCTGTCGCGCACCACGGCGCTCGAGAACGTCGAACTACCGCTGATCTACGCGCGAGTTCCGCCGGCGGAGCGGCACAAGCGCGCGCGCGAATCGCTGGAGCGCGTGGGCCTCGGTCATCGCGCGGGCCACACGCCCTCGCAGCTTTCGGGCGGACAGCAGCAGCGCGTGGCCATCGCGCGCGCACTGGTCACGCGCCCGCCGCTGATCCTGGCGGATGAGCCCACCGGCAACCTGGACTCGGCCACCAGCGTCGAGATCATGAAACTGCTCACCGACCTGCAGGCCTCGGGCATGACCATCGTATTCGTCACGCACGAACCGGATATCGCCGCCTATGCCGCGCGCAAGCTGCTGCTCAAGGATGGCGCCATCATCAGCGATGTGCGGCAGACGCCCGCACTGGCGGTTGCATGATTCCGGCCGGCGAAACCCTGCGACTCGCGGCGCGCGCGCTGCGCCGGAACAAGCTGCGCTCGTTCCTCACGACGCTGGGCATCATCATCGGCGTCGGCGCGGTCATCTTCATCCAGTCGATCGGCGAAGGCGCCAAGTCGCGCGTGCGCGCACAGATCGAGAGCGCCGGCACCAACATCGTCATGCTGTTCTCGGGCGCCAGCTCGGGCCCGGGCGGGCGCGGCGGCGCAGGCTCACAGCCGACGATCACCTGGGAAGACCTGCGGGCCATCCAGACCGAGCTGCCTTCCGTGGCCGCGGTGGCGCCGCAGATCAACAGCCAGCAGCCCGTGATCTCCGAGACCAATACCTGGAACACACAGATCACCGGCACCACGCCGGACTACTTCACGATCCGCAGCTGGCCGGTGGCGAACGGGCAGTTGTTCACGGCCTCCGACCAGGCGAGCGCGGCGAAGAACGCCGTGATAGGGCAGACGGCTGCCGAAAATCTCTTCGGACCCGGCGTGGATCCGGTGGGGCAGATCGTGCGTATCCGCGACGCGCCGTTCACGATCGTCGGTGTACTCGAGCGCAAGGGCCAGAACGCCATGGGCACCGACCAGGATGACGGCCTGTTCATCCCGCTGTCCGCGTTCCAGACGCGCATGCAGCGCGGTCTCGGCAAGTTCGTGCCCGGGCGCATCTCGATCAGCGCTGTTTCACCCGAGGCCATTCCGCGCGTGCGCCAGGAAGTCTCCCAGCTGCTGCGGGAGCGTCACCGGCTCGGGCCCGATGACGACGACGACTTCTCCACCAGCAGCATGGCGGAGATGACCAGCATGCTGACGTCCACGCAGGACACCATGACGTTGCTGCTCTCCGCCATCGCGCTGGTATCGCTGGTGGTGGGCGGTATCGGCGTCATGAACATCATGTTGTTGTCGGTCACGGAAAGAACCCGCGAGATCGGCATCCGCATGGCGGTGGGCGCCCAGCCCACCGACATCCTCATGCAGTTCCTGATCGAGGCGCTGGTGCTGTCGGCCGTGGGCGGGGCGCTGGGCGTCATCTTCGGCGTCGGCCTCGGCCATTTCATCGCGCCGAAGTTCGGCTGGATCATGGAGACCAAGACGCAGATCGTGTTCATCTCGCTGGGGGTCAGCGCCGGCGTGGGCATCGTCTTCGGCCTGTACCCGGCGCGCAAGGCGTCGCAGCTCGATCCCATCGACGCGCTGCGCTACGAGTAGAGCCCGCCGGGACGAGGCCCGTATACTCGCGCAGTCGTACTTCAGGGGGTCGACTACCGTGAGTGACAGGATTTCTCGCCGACAACTCTTTCACGCAGCGGCCGGCGCCGCCGTTGCGCCATTGTTCGTGCCGTCGCGCGCGTTCGGTTCGAACAGCCGCATCACCGTGGGCCAGATCGGCCTCGGGCGCATCGCGCAGGGCCACGACATGCCGGGCGTCATCAAGTCCGGGCTGGCCGACTATGTCGCCGTCTGCGACCTCGACAGCAGGCGCGTCGCCGATGGCGTCGCGATCGTCGAGAAGTCCTACACGGACCGAAGCATGACGGCGCCGAAGGTCCGCACCTTCGACAACTACCGCGAGTTGCTCGGCCGCAAGGACATCGACGCCGTGGTCATCAGCACGCCGGACCACTGGCATGCGGAAGTGGCGCTGGCGGCCGTCGAAGCCGGCAAGGATGTCTATCTACAGAAGCCGTTCACGATGACGCACGCCGAGGGCGTTATCCTGCGCGACGCGGTGAAGCGCACCGGCCGCATCCTGCAGGTGGGCAGCCAGCAGCGTTCCTGGGAGCAGTTCCGGCGCGCGGCCGAGCTGATCCGCTCGGGACGCATCGGCCACGTGCAGCGCGTGGAGATCGGCCTGCCCATCGACCCCACGGCGCCGAACGCCGAGCCCCAGGCGATTCCGCAGAACCTCGACTTCAGCCAGTGGTTAGGCCCGACACCCTTCGGCTACTACACCGAGATGCGCGTGCATCCGCAGAAGGACTACAGCCGGCCGGGCTGGCTGCGCCACGAGGCCACCTGTCTCGGCATGATCACCGGCTGGGGCTCGCATCACTACGACACCATGCACTGGGCGCTGGAGTTCGAACACACCGGCCCGTCGAAGGTGGAAGGCAAGGGCGAATTCCCGGATCCCGCGCGCATCTGGAACGTGCACGGCGCGTACGACGTGACGCTGCAATACCCGAAGCACGTCGTGGTCAACGTGTCCGACAAGTACAACACCGGACTCAAGTTCTACGGCGACGAAGGCTGGATCTGGGTGACGCGCGAGGGCACGGGCGCCACTTCCAGCGACCCGCAGGCCAAGGGGGCGAACCTGCCGCCGCTGGATGCCAGCGATCCGAAGATCCTCGATCCCAAGGGCGTCACGCGCCCGCTGCCGGTGAGCAAGGAGCATCACCTCAACTGGCTGCAGAGCGTGCAGTCGCGCAAGACGCCGCTGGCGCCCGCGGACATCGCGCATCGCAGTAACACCGCCTGCATCGTGAGCTGGATCGCGATGAAGCTCGGACGGCCGCTGGAGTGGGACGCGAAGACCGAACGCTTCAAGAACGATGAGGAAGCCAACTCCATGCTGTCGCGCAGCGAGCGCTCGCCCTACGGGGCGATGTCACTTCAGGCAAGGCGCCAGGGCTGATCCGCCGGTCATCGAGTCACTTCGAGACCGCCTGCCGGCAGCGCGCCGGCCTGGCCCTGCGCCAGCAAGTCTGCGAAATCCGGGAAGAGACTGCGACCGGAGGTGAGCAGGTCGTCCGCAATCGCGCTTCGGCCCGCCGTGCGTTGATCGGCAATGCGGTTGGAAAGTGTTTGCGCCAGCATCTTCCCGATCGAGGCCGCGTCGCCCGGCTCGAGTTTGGGAATCTGCTGGAGATAGCCCTGCACATTGGGTACGTCGAGTTTCACGGCCCATCGCAGCCGGTCGTACGCGTCTCCGATGACCACGTAGTGAGCTTCCTGATCGCGTAGCAGCGGAGATCTGCCGAATTTCTGGCGCGCGGCAGCCAGCGTCTGCAGTGCGTCATCGACGCTGCCCGCCAGCATTTGTTGTCGTGCGCGAGCAGAAAACGCAGCCTCGGTGGCGGGGGCTGCCGTCGAAGTCTTCGCTGCGGTCGCCACCGGCACCGGGACCGGCAGCGGTGCCGCTGCCGGTGCGGGCACGGGAGCCACTGGTGCCGGGGCGGCAGCCTTTGCACTCGCCGTTGGTGCACCGCCTTCGCGCGGCATGGCCGCAGGCTGGGGGTTCTGTGCCAGGTAGCCCAGGTCGTACAGATCTTGCAGCGCTATGAGTGCAAGGCGCTTGTTTTCGTCCACGCGCGCCGGCTCATGAGGGCCGGGCCCGAGCTCGCCCCGCAGAAAACCTCGAAAATCCTGCGCACCGTCGCTGGAGCGGATCCCCACATTCCAGGTGCCGGCGTGGTAGGCCATGACGGATTTCAGGTCCATCTTCTCGATTTCGATCGCACTGGGCCGGGTCTGGCCGCAGGCGGAGCATTCCATGGAGAGGATGCCGTCCTCTGCGGCGTAGTCAGCCGTCGAACCATCCGCGAGCACCTGGTGCCGCCAGCTCTCGAACGACTTGAGGACCTCGTCGAGTGACCGCGTGGGGACGCGCTGCACCGAGTAGGTTTCCATCGTGGCATTGAAAACCACACCCTCCGGATCGGCCGCCCGCGCCGTACCGGCGTGGAGCAGGATTGCTCCCCCGAGTGCGGCAATCATGCGCTTGGTGAAATGCATGGAAATTCAATAGTTTTATGAATGCAGCCGGACTACCGGTCCTACTTCTCGTTCTGATGCAGCGTGGCCCATCGGGCCAGCTGCACGTTCAAGTTTGCCCTGCTAACATCGATTCAGCTCGCCGTCGAGCCGTGCCGCCACGTAACCCTAGCGCAAAAGCGGCAGTTCCGAACAAAACTAAACAACATTTGCAGGGGTGGCCTTCAGGCCCATGGATTTCCATATGAACTCCGAGTCGACGCGCCGCTCGCTATCCACCTGGTTCAGCCCGCTGACTCTTTGCCTGCTGCTGGGGACCGGCCCGGCGAACTCCGCGGAGGGCACTGCTCCGGAAGACAACGGCCCGCCGCGTGCCGTGTCATTCCAGGTTCACGATCCCGAACAGGCCCGGGAGTCGCGCGTCGCGCTGGTCATCGGTAACGGCGACTACCGGGACGCGCCCCTGGCCAACCCGACGAACGACGCGCGTGCCATGGCTGCAAAGTTGCGCGAGCTCGGGTTTGCAGTCATCGAAAAGCAGAACGCCTCGCGCGAGCTGATGGCGCAGGCCTCGCGTGAATTTGGCAATCGCCTGAAGCTCGGAGGCGTCGGCGTCTTCTATTACGCCGGGCATGGCGTGCAATTGAATGGCCAGAACTATCTTCTGCCCATCGACGCCGACATCCAGGACGACACCGAGCTGCAGACCCGGGCGTACGACGTGAGCGAGATCCTCAACAAGATGGATGCGGCGAAGAACCGCCTGAACATCATCATCCTCGATGCCTGCAGGAACAACCCGCTGCCCAAGGCGACGCGCGCCATCGATCGCGGCCTGGCCGCCATGCAGCAGGGCACCGGGACGATCATTTCGTATGCAACGCAGCCTGGCGCGACGGCCGCGGACGGTCCGGCGGGAGGCAACAGTCTCTACACGCAGCAACTGCTGCTCGCCCTGTCGCAGCCGGGACTGCGGGTGGAAGACGTGTTCAAGCAGGTGCGCATGGAAGTCTTCCGGCGTTCCGGCGGAATGCAGACCCCGTGGGAGAACTCGTCGCTGATCGGGGAGTTCTACTTCAATCGCGGCACGGGAGCCGCGGCCGAGGTGGCCGATGCGGGCGCGGCGCCGCAGGTGCAGCTCGCGAGCATTCCCGCGCAGGGCCTGCCCACCGCGGGGAGAAACTTCCAGACCGCCATCATGGTTCCGCGCAAACTGCTGGATACCTACCAGCTGGCTTCCAATCTGCCGATGCCGGCGCAGCGGGTGCTCGAACAATTCACGCCCGATGGGCACCGCTTTGCACTGGTGACGCAGGATCGCCAGCTACGGGTCTGGGATGCGGTGTCGGCCAACAGCCTCGCCAGCCAGGATGGCTTCGATGCGCCGGTTGCTTCGGCCGACGGTCGCTACATCGTCGGTGTCGCCGACGACCGGTCCGTCAACGTGGTCGACATCACGGCGACCCCGCTCGTCGCCCGCAACTTCAAGACGACGGACGCGCAGCAGGCGGTAGTTAGTTTGAAACCCCAGCGCCTGCTCGTGGTCACGCGCGCCGGCCTGGTGAACCTTTACGATCTCGACAGCGGGCGCGGCGTCGGCACCAGCCCGGGAAAGATCCTGGGTACGCCGCACATCACGCTGGCGGCCACCGGGGGCAGGGCGGTGGTGTGGGGCAATTCCGCCAGCGACCTGCTGCTGGTGGACCTCGAGAGCGGCAAACGCATCGGCAAGATCTCTCAACACGGCAAGGGCGTGCTGGGTGTGCGCTTCAGCCGCGACGGCAGCCTGCTCCTGACCTCGTTCGATGGTGGCGGCGCGTTCATCGCGCGCTCGTCGGACGGCAGCCAGGTCTCGAAGCTCGCTCTCGGCACGAACAATGCCTCACTGCTCAAGGCCGAGTTCCTCGCGAACAGCAATGAGCTCCTGGGATACGCCGTGGACTCTGACCCCAAGGAAGGCGTAGTGCATTCGCTGGCAGTCTGGGACACCACCAAGGGCAAGCTCGTCAAGACCGTCGCACAGGGCGCGGCCGTGACGGAACTGCGCTATTCGCCGGAGTCGCAGCAGATCTACTTTGCGATGTCTGACAACACGATCAGCGTGTTCGAGATCAACACGAAGGCAAAGCGCAAGGTTCTGACGGATGCCACGCTTGCCGGGTTCTCACCCGACGGAACCCGCGTGCTCGCGCGCGAGGGCGATGGCATGCGCCTCTACGATGCGCGCGCGTTCACGCCGATCGCACGCTTGCCGGGCCAGACCGGCGCGTTCGTGCAGCCCGATGCGGCCGGCGTATTTGCGACCGTCAGCTCCAGCGGCGACGTGAGCATCTGGGATTTCGAGCACGGCGACCCCATCGCCCAGCTCAAGGGGCACATCGACGCGGTGGAGGAAGTGGTATTCGCGCCCGGTGGCAAGCGCGTGGCGAGCTTCGGCAAGGGACGCACGGCGAAGCTGTGGGGCCTGCCGGAAGTCGAAGGCCTCGAGAAACTGAAACGCGACGAATTCGAGACGTCGAACGAGTACGCGCGTCGCGTCGCCGAGTGGACCTCGCCTTACAACGCGCTCGTGTCGCTCGTCGAATACGACGCGGACGGGGAAACCTATGCCGTCCGTATCGGCGACGTCGCGTTGACGGTGCCATTGCCCCGCGCCGACGCGAAGCGTTTCTCGGGGCAGCGCGAAGCCGTGCTCACCGGACGGCTGAGGGTCTACGACGCCAACCAGCTGCAGCTGAGCGACACGAAACTCAGCAGGTTGCCCTGAGCGCGCTCGTCCGGCGATTGCGCCCTGCAGATGCCAGGAGACGATCGCGGTCATGAATGGTGAGCCGCCTGGCACGAACGACAACCCTGACAGGACCGTTCGCCGCATCCCGATGCCCGCGTCCGGCAACGCCAAGCCTGGTGTCGCGGTCCCCTTCGTGCCAGCCGGGAGCGTCGTTGCTCCTGGTGCCGCCCAGGTAGCGTCCGGCACGGTGCTCTCGGGCCGCTACCGGCTCGAGGAAGTACTCGGCAGCGGCGGCATGGCCGTCGTCTATGCGGCGACCGACCTGCTCATGCCCGGCGTGCGCGTCGCCATCAAGCTGCTGATGCCCGAGCTGCGGGAGCAACCGGAGCTGCTGAACGTGCTGCGCGAGTCGGTCCGCAAGGTTCGCGCGCTGCCGCATCCTCACATCGCCGGCGTCTACTCGGTGGAGTCGGACGGCACGAACGACTTCGTCATCATGGAACTGCTGCAGGGCCAGACGCTCAAGGCGCTCCTCGACAGCGAGTACGCGCGCGGCCTGCCGCTCGGGATGGCCCGCACGCTCATCGGCGACATCTGCTCGGCCCTGGCCTATGCACACGACCACGGCGTCATCCACAGCGACATCAAGCCGTCGAACATCTTCGTGACCCCTTCCGGCCGCGCGAAACTGTTCGACTTCGATATCGCCAGGGTGCTGCGCGGACCGGTCGGCTATTTCGACTCGCGCACGATCGCCGCGCACACCGGGTCGTATGCCAGCATCGAGAGCGCCGATGGCGGCGCGCCCGATCCGCGCGACGACATCTATTCGGTCGCCTGCGTGATCTACGAAATGCTGAGTGGCAGTCATCCCTATGGCGGCGAAAGCGCGACCCAGGCGCGTGACCGGGGGCTCGAGGCGAAACCGCTGCCCTCGCTGCCGAAGGCTTCCAACCACGCGCTGCTGCGGGCACTGAGATTCAATCGCGAGGAACGGCTTGCGAGCATCGAGGCGCTGCAAAGCGCCTTTGCCGGCGAGAAGCCGCAACGCCCGGCGGCCAGGTCGCGACCGCTGATGCTGGGAGCCATCGCGGTGGGCCTGCTGTTGTGCGTGATGCTGGGGGTGTGGTTGCTGAGGTCACCTGCGGCCGGGACTCCGGGCGAGACGCCGCGTCGCGTCGAATCTACCGTGCTGCCCGCGGATGATTCCGTGCCGACGCACGAAGACGTACCGGCGGCGGATACATCGTCCGCGCCGTCGAGCTCGCCGCGCGTGACGCGGCTGGGATCGACGCCCGGCCAGTTGGAGCAAGCGCTGGATCTCTGCCGACAACTCGGGTTCAGGAGTCTGCGGTGTTCAGCCAAGGACCTCGCGGACGAATCGCCACGATCGGTCAGCTTGCGGCCCTTCGTGATCGACGCGGCGCCGGTTACCAACGCCGAGTTCGGGCGCTTCGCGTCGGCGACCCGGCGATTTACCGTGGCCGAAAAGCAGGGCCTGCTCTACGCACCGAACCCGGCCCAGGGCTGGAACGAAGTGCGGCGTCGACAGAACTGGCGCACCCTGCGCGCGGCCGCCGCCGCACAGGGCGAAGCGGCCGATGCACTGCCGGTGCTCGGCATGGATCTCGAAACCGCGCGCGCCTATTGCGCGTGGCAGGGCAAACGACTGCCCAGCGAGGATGAGTGGGAGTACAGCGCTCGAGGCCGGGAGGGCCGCGTATTTCCGTGGGGCGACGACCCGCGCCCGCCCGAGCACTGGCCCAAGCGGTCCGGCGGCTTGGGCGGCAATGTCGCCGAATGGACCGAGGCGCACACGAAAGGAGAGCGCGTGTTGCGAGGCGGTTCCTGGCTGTTGCCGCAACCCTACTTCCAGCGCCTCGCGCTCCGGCGTCTCGGGCCGCCGGGCGCGGCACTCGACAGCAGTTTCCGCTGCGCGGCGTCGGTGGAGAACTGGCCAGGGTCGGCCGGCGAGGGCGCGAAGTAGGCTCACGCACTGCGAGGGAGCGGTGGTGCGTGATGCGCCCACAGGTAGTGCAGTGCCTGCCATCAAATCGGCGTAAAAAGCACGCCGGGTACCAGCACGAATCTTGCAGACTGACAGTGATCAAGAATGAAGAGGGCGCCGCCGTGAGCAGTCCCGTAACGCAGCTACCGAGTGTCGCGAGCGCCGCGTCGCACGATGAAGACCGGGTCGCGATGTCCAAGGACGCGCTGAAGCACGCCTTCCTCGACAACCTGTTCTACATCCAGGGCAAATTCCCGGCGCTCGCCACCAAGACCGACTACTACATGGCGCTGGCCTACGCGGTGCGCGACCGCATCATGCAGCGCTGGATCTCGACCGCGGCCGCGTACACCAAGCAGGGCTCGCGCACCGTGTCGTATCTTTCCGCCGAGTTCCTGATGGGCCCGCATCTCGGCAACAACCTGATCAATCTCGGGATCTACGAAACCGCGCGCACGGCCGTGGCCGAGCTCGGTCTCGATCTCGAAGAATTGCTGGCGCACGAGGACGAGCCCGGACTCGGCAATGGGGGCCTCGGTCGGCTCGCAGCCTGCTTCATCGATTCGCTCGCCACTCTCGAGGTGCCGGCCCTCGGCTACGGCATCCGCTATGAGTTCGGCATCTTCCAGCAGGAAATCGTCGACGGCTGGCAGGTGGAGAAAACCGACAAGTGGCTGCGCTACGGCAATCCCTGGGAGATCGCGCGGCCCGAGTGGTGCTGCGAGGTGAAGTTCGGCGGGCACACCGAGGTGTGGTACGACGAATACCACCGCAAGCGCACGCGCTGGGTGCCGGGGCGGATCGTCAACGGGATTCCCTACGACACGCCGATTCTCGGCTACCACGTGAACACGGCGAACACGCTGCGCCTGTGGAAGGCCGAGGCGCCGGAGTCCTTCGACTTCGGCACTTTCAACCGCGGCGACTACTACGGCGCCGTCAACGCCAAGGTGGCCAGCGAAAACCTGACCAAGGTGCTCTACCCGAACGACGAGCAGGTCAGGGGCAAGGAGCTGCGTCTCGAGCAGCAGTACTTCTTCGTGAGCTGTTCCCTGCAGGACATGCTGCGTATCTGCAGGGTGCAGAAGATCCCGCCCGAGCGCTTCCACGAGAAATTCGCGGTGCAGCTGAACGACACGCATCCGTCCATCGCCGTGGCCGAGCTCATGCGGCTGCTGGTCGACGAGCTCAACATGGACTGGGAGCGCGCCTGGAGCCTCACGCGGCAGACATTTGGCTACACGAATCACACGCTGTTGCCCGAGGCGCTGGAGCGCTGGCCCGTGGGCATGTTCGGCAAGCTGCTGCCGCGGTTGCTGGAGATCATCTACGAGATCAACGCGCGTTTCCTCGACGAGGTTCGCATGGCGTTCTTCGGCGACGAGGAACGCATCCGGCGGCTGTCGCTGATCGACGAGTCGGGTGAGCGCTACGTGCGCATGGCGCACCTCGCCAGCGTCGGCAGTCATGCCATCAACGGCGTGGCCGCACTGCACTCCGAGCTGTTGAAAAGCGACGTGCTGCGCGACTTCGCGGACCTGTGGCCCGAGAAGTTCTCCAACAAGACCAATGGCGTGACGCCACGTCGCTGGATGGTGCTCGCGAATCCACGGCTTTCCCACTGCATCACGCAGCGGATCGGCGACGAATGGATGCGCGACCTGTCGCAGTTGCGCAAGCTCGAGCCGCTGGCGGAAGACCCCGAGTTCCGCGCCGAGTGGCGCCGCATCAAGCACGCCAACAAGGCCACTCTGGCGGCGCACATCCTGGACCGCACCGGCGTGGTCGTGGATCCGTCCGCCATCTTCGACGTGCAGGTCAAACGCATCCACGAATACAAGCGCCAGCACCTGAACATCCTGCATGTCATCGGGCTCTACCACCGTCTTAAGACGGATCCGAAGTTCACGATGCAGCCGCGCGTGTTCATCTTCGGCGGCAAGGCGGCACCGGGATACCACCTGGCCAAGCTCATCATCCGGCTGATCACGGCCACCGCCGAGATCGTCAATCGCGATCCGGGCGTACGCGATCTCATCAAGGTCGTCTACCTTCCCAATTTCAACGTGACCAATGGCCAGCGCATCTACCCGGCGGCGGATCTCTCCGAGCAGATCTCCACGGCCGGCAAGGAAGCCTCGGGCACGGGCAACATGAAGTTCCAGATGAACGGCGCGCTGACCATCGGCACGGTGGACGGCGCCAACATCGAGATCTGCGAGGAAGTCGGCTTCGAGAATTTCTTCCTGTTCGGTCTCGAGGCCCACGAGGTGGCCGCGAAGCGCTCCATGGGCTACCGGCCGCAGGAGTTCCTCGAGGGCAACGAAGAACTGCGCGCCGCGCTCGACCTGATCCGCGAAGGCTTCTTCTCGCGCGGCAACACCACGCAGTTCCAGCCGCTCATCGACAACCTGGTCTGGCACGACCCGTATTTCGTGCTGGCGGACTACCAGTCTTATGCCGATTGCCAGGCGCACGTCGACCAGACCTACGGGGACGTGGAGAACTGGACCCGCATGTCCATCCTGAATTCCGCGCGCTCCGGGAAATTCTCGTCCGACCGCACGATCCGGGAGTACTGCGCCGACATCTGGGAAGCCAGGTCGGTGCACGTGCAACTGCTGTCGCAGGAAGAGGTGAAGGCGGGGCTGCTGCAGTAGCGTGCAATCCGGGGCCGACCCCATTAACCTGCGCGCAGCATGCGAGCCGGGAGAAGGGGATGACTCAGGTTCTGAAGCGGGCGTCGTTGGTGGTGGCCGGGTGTTTCGTCGTCGCCGCGGCGGCGAAGGATATGCCGGTCGCGGCCGATCCAAAGGCCGTGGAGCTGGTTCACGAGCTCGGTCTCGTCGAATCGCCGACCGCACTGAGTGAACTGCCGGGCTGGCGCGCACCGAAAACCTTGTTGATGCTTTCGCAGACTCCGCTGGGAGGCGTCGGCCAGAAGCTGCACGACTCGCTGCAATCGGCCGCGCCGGGCCTCGAGATCGTCATGGTCGATTCCACGGACGAGTTCGTCGCGAAGGCAGCTGATGCCGATGCCATGGTCGCCAGCGATGGCGTGGTCTGCGACGAGCGCGTGCTCGCTGCCGCAAAAAAGGTGCGCTGGGTCGCCATCTACTCCGCGGGTATCGAATCCTGCCTCGGCAAGCAGGGCATCGACAGGCCTGGCCTCGTGGTCACGAACATGAAGGCCGTGGCCGGTCCGGTCATGGCCGAGCATTGCATCGCGTTGATGTTCGCATTGTCGCGTTCGTTGCAGGTTTCCATCGGGCGGCAGGCCACGGGCGAGGGCTGGAACCGCAATTTCGCGGGATCGCAGCCGCAGGCGCTCACCGGCAAGACACTGCTGGTGGTCGGCCTCGGTGGCATCGGCACCGAAGTCGCACGGCGTGGTCATGCGCTCGGCATGAACGTCATCGCGACGCGCAACAGCTCGCGCGAAGGTCCGGACTTCGTCAGCAAGGTGGGCCTGGCCGACGAACTGCCGGCCATGATCGGCGAGGCGGACGTGGTGGTCTCGGCGCTGCCGCTGGTGCCGGCGACCACCAATCTCTTCGACGCGAAGATGTTCGCGCGCATGAAGAAGAACGCGTTCTTCATCAACGTCGGCCGCGGCGGCAGCGTGGTGACCAACGACCTGGTTGTCGCGCTGAACTCCGGAACCATCGCCGGCGCGGGCCTCGACGTCACCGAGCCCGAGCCGTTGCCGAAGGATCACCCGCTCTGGAAGGCGAAGAACATCATCGTCACGCCGCACATGTCGGCGCAGTCGGATCTCGGCCAGGGCGCGCGCGAGATGCTGTTGCGCGAACAGGTGCGGCGTTTCGGCGCCGGCGACAAGCTGCTGTCGGTGGTCGATTTCAGGAAGGGGTACTGACGGCTATCTACCGCCGGCGTAGAGCTTCGTCAGCCGGTAGAGGAACTCGCGACCCTCCATCAACGACTGCACGCGGATGCGCTCGTTGAGCCCGTGCGCATTGGTCGTGGCGCCGTCGCTGAACATGCCGGAGACCCCGTAGGTCGGGATGCCGGCCGGCGTCAGGAAGCGGCCGTCGGTGGCGCCCGCGGACATGACCGGGATCACCGCCACGCCCGGGAACATGTCGCGGCTCAGCGCTTCGATGGGGCCCATGACCTCGCGCGACAGCGGCGGCGGCGCGCCGGGAGTTTCCGGCTTCGCCTGGAATTCCACCTGCACGCCCGGGTCGCCGATGGCCTTGATCAGCTCCTGCCGGATGTCTTCCTGCGGGTGGCCGGGGAAAATGCGGCAATTGACGTTGGCCGTGGCACGCTGGGGCAAGGCGTTCGGCGCATGTCCACCCTGGATCTGCGTGGCCACGCAGTTGGTGCGCAGGATGGCGTTCATCGACGGATCGGTCTTGAGCCGCTCGATGGCCGCGGCGTCTCCCTTCGAGGCCGCGATCATGTCGGCGCCCTGGGCGCCGCCCTCGATGGCGCCGAATTTCGCGAAGTAGGTGCGCGTGGTGTCGGTGAACTCGACCGCGAACTGGTGCGCTTCCACCTTGTCGAGCGCATGCGCCAGTTGGTAGATGGCGTTGTCCGGCGTGGGACGCGACGAGTGCCCGCCGCGGTTCGCCGTGGACAACGTGAAGTCCTGGTAGACCTTCTCGCCGGCCAGCACCGACACGTAGCGATACGCGCCATTCTGATCGTCATAGCGGCCGCCGCCGCCTTCGTTCAGCGCGAACGCCGCGTCGATGAGATCGCGGTGCTGTTCGATGAGGAAGCGCACGCCGTTGAAAGTATTCGGCGTCTCTTCACCGCAGGTCAGCGCCAGCTTGACGCCGCGCTTCGGCCGGTAGTTTTCCTTCTTGAAGCGGATCAGGGAATCCGCGAACACGGCCGCCATGGCCTTGTCGTCGGCCGAGCCGCGCCCGTAGAAGAAACCGTCTTCCTCGACGAGCTTGAACGGATCGCGCTTCCAGTCTTCGCGCTTCGCCTCGACCACGTCGATGTGCGCGAGCAGCAGCACGGGTTTCAACGAGGCATCACTGCCGTGGATCCAGGCGACGAGATTGCCGTGCTTCGGCCAATCCGGCGGCACCACCACCTGCATGTCGGAGTCAGGAATTCCCGCTGACTTCAGGCGTGCCGCCATGGCCTGGGCGGCCTGTGTGCACGAACCCACCGACAGCGTGGTGTTGATCTCGACCAGTTCCTGGTACAGCGAGCGGAATTCGGCCTCACCGGCACGCGCCTGCTTCGACGCGGTGGTCTGGTGGCTGGCGGTGATGTCGGCAGCGAGCACGGAGCCCGGGACGATCGCGGCCAGCACGAGAACAGTCAGCCTGGAAAACATGGGATCTCCTTAGCTTGTATGTCAGATCGAAGTCAGGACTTCCTGCTTCTCGACCTTCGCGGGGTCGAGCTCGATGCCGAACCCCGGCTTTTCGGGCAGCGTGATCAGCCCGTTGTCCGTGAGCGGCGGATTCCTGATGAAGTGCAGTTTCTCGGGCACGTGGTTGATCAGGTACTCGCCGAAAGGGCAGAGCGACGGCGACTGGCTGGCGACGATGGCCAGCGCGGCGTGCACGTTGTGACAGTGCGGCAGTAGTTTGACGCCGTGTACGCTGGCGAGATTGGCGATCCTGACGGTCTCACTGACTCCGCCGCACCACTCGGGATCCGCCTGGATGAACTGCACCGCGTCGTGCTCGAAGAATTGCTCGGCTTCCCAGCGGCCATAGAGATGCTCGCCCGTGGCGATGGGCACGCTGGTGGATCTGCTCAACCGGACGAAGCTGTCGAGATCCGACATCGGCACGGCTTCTTCCAGCCAGTAGGGGCGATACTGCTCGACCTTGCGGCACCACTCGAGGGCGTACTGCAGGTCCCAGCCCTGGTAGGCGTCGAACATGATCTGCACGTCGTCGCCGACGGCGGCACGCAGCTCTTTCACCAGTGCCACGTTGAGATCCATGCCGCGCGCGCCGTCTCCCGGGCCGTAGCCGAGAAACCATTTCTGCTGGATGAAGCCGTCCTTGGCGAGCCGCGCGGCACGCTTCGCGGCCAGCGGAGGATCGATCGAATACCCGAGGCAGCTGCCGTACACGCGTACCGGTTGCTGCGTGGGTCCGCCCAGCAGGCGGAACACCGGCACGCCGAATCGCCGTCCGCGCAGATCCCAGAGCGCGTTGTCGATGGCGCTGATGGCCATCATGTAGTGGCCGGTGCGCGAGTGGCGGTTCGAGCGGTACATCTGGTCCCAGATGCGTTCCACCGCCAGCGCATGCTGACCGATGACCAGGGGCCGCAGCGAGCCTAACAACACGGGCAGCACCTCGCGATCGAGGGCGCCATAGATGCCCTCGACGCCGCCGCGCGTGCGGATGCGCACGTAGTAGTGGGTCAGCGGGCGGCGTTCTTCCTTCGCGTCGGACGGCGGGTCCTTGAAGGACTGCGGACGCCGTTCGGGGTACAGGTGCAGCGGATTCACCTGGAACTGGCGATCGAGGCCGGGCACCAGCGTATGCGTGCCGCTGAGTTTCAGCACCTCGACCTCGGCGATCGTCAATTCGTCATCGGCGGCATCAGCCGCAAACGCCTCGCGGGCTAAGGCCGGAAGCAAGGCGAGCGCGGAGCCCGTGCCCAGTCGTGTCAGCAGATCCCGGCGTCGCATGGCCTCACTGTACCGCGAGGTCCTTGTAAAAGAATATGGTGGCGCAGAACGGACCGTCAGGCATGAGCGCGTACTTCGGCACCGCGCCCACGCGCTGCCATCCGCCGCGTTCGTAGAGTCGCTCGGCCTCGGCGCTGGCCGTGTCGAGCACCAGCAGTGTCCGGCCGGCATCGAACGCGGCGCGCTCCGCCTCCGCCAGCACCAACGCTCCCACGCCATGGCGCCGCGCATTCCGGCGCACCAGCATCTTGGAAATGTCGGCGCGATGCGGCTGATTCTCCTGCGGAGCCCAGACGGCCTGCGCGGTGCCGAGGAGCTCGCCGCGCTCGTCTTCGGCGATCACCAGTGCGCGCTCGCCGCGTGCGAGGCTTTCGGCCACGCCGTGCCAGTAGTGCTCCGCCTTGGCGCGCGTCATCGGCCAAATGAAGTTGACCGATGCACCGCCTTCGACGCAATCGACGAGCACGTCGCAGAGCCCCGCGAGCTCGCGCGCCCCGATGCTGGCCAGTCGCCGCACGCGCGGCAGGCTCACGACGTCACGGGCGCGATGCGCGCGCCGGATTCATTGGCCACGTTCTTCTTCCAGGCGCTTGTGGAGCTGCTCGCGCGCGATCCGGGCGTAGTCCCGGCACTCGCCGGGTTTGACGAAGGAGGGCGTGCCGTTCTTCTGGCTGGCCGCGAGCTTGGCGTCGCGATCGAACCGTTCCGGATG
>Ga0126377_10000777_pt1 | contig 20101 bp, 16 predicted proteins | sample PanSoiMetPlot_22_FD_92647 | JGI IMG/M metagenome (GOLD analysis project Ga0126377, IMG submission 92647) | Tropical forest soil microbial communities from Panama - MetaG Plot_22 | ecosystem: Environmental > Terrestrial > Soil > Tropical forest > Bulk soil | place: Panama | collected 2016-02-17 | reverse complement strand
GGGGCGATCCAGCCCTCCAGCATCGACCTGCGGATCGACAACCGGTTCCGCGTCTTCCACAACGCGCGCCACCCCTTCATCGACGTCAAGCAGCCGATGGACGACCTCACCGAGCTGGTCGAGGTCAAGCCCGACGACGTGTTCATCCTGCACCCCGGTGAGTTCGTGCTCGCGGCGACCTACGAGTTCGTCGGCATCCCACCCGACCTCGCCGCGCGCCTCGAAGGCAAGAGCAGTCTGGGCCGTCTCGGCCTGCTGACCCATTCCACGGCCGGATTTCTCGACCCGGGGTTCCAGGGGCACGTGACCCTGGAGCTGTCCAACGTCGCCAACCTGCCGATCACGCTGTACCCGGGGATGCGGATCGGCCAGATCGCCGTCTTCGAGCTGACCACCCCCGCGGAGCGTCCCTACGGGGCCGGGGCGTCGGGCTCGAAGTACCAGGGGCAGCGCGGCCCGACGCCCTCGCGCTACTGGAAGAACTTCGAGCATCTCGACGACCGGTAGCGCCGGCTTCCCAGCGCCCTGGGAGCCCCGCCCCGCAGGCCCGCGCCGGCGGTGCGATGATGGCCTCGCGCTCCGGGGGGGGACGCTGGGCGTGCGGGACGGGCATGGCACGAACAGGCAGGCTGGCAGGCGGGAGCGACGGCGGCGATGGGCGGCGCGGCGACGGGCACCCGGGCGGGTTGGCTGACCAGGCTCGCTGTCGTCCCGATCGCGCTGGGCGCCCTGCTGCTGGTCGCAGGCACCGTCGTGGCGGTCCGCGCCGTGGTCGGCGACGGCGACCGGGCGCAGCGGCCGGCCGGCGAGGGTTCCCGGCGCGCCCCGGCGGCGACCGTCCGGTACGAGCTGCGCGGCCGCGGCGTGGCGCCGGTGCAGGTGCGGCTGGAGGTGGCCGCCACCGGCGAGCAACGCCAGCGGGGCCTGTCGCGCCGGCCGGACCTGGCGCCGGGGACCGGGATGGTCTTCCTGTTCCCGCGGGACACCGCGAGCGCGTTCTGGATGAAGGACACACTGGTCCCGTTGTCGATCGCGTTCGTCGCCGCCGACGGCCGCGTCGTCTCGGTGGCCGAGATGACCCCCTGCCGGCGCGACCCCTGCCGGCTGTACGAGCCGGGCGGCGCCTACCGCTATGCGGTCGAGCTGCCGGCCGGCGCCTTCGCCGGCGCGGGCGTCGGCCCTGGCGACCGGGTGGTCCCGCTCGACCCGTCGGCGCTCCCCCAGCCGACCTGACCCTCCCGGGCCGCCAGAGCCCGTCCCCCGCCCGGGACCGGTCCTGTGGACCGCCCCACCGGACGGTCGCGGGCATGGGGCACCATGCGGCCATGCGTGCTCGTGTCTGGGTCGCGTTCGCCGCCGTCTCGGTGCTGTGGGGCGTCCCGTACTTCTTCATCAAGCTAGCCCTTGCGGAGCTGTCCCCCGGGTTCCTGGCCTGGAGCCGGGTGGCGATCGGGGTCGTGCTGCTGCTGCCGGTCGCCTGGCGCGCCGGCGCGCTGCGCGGCCTGTGGTCCCGCCGGGCCTGGCTGCTGACGTTCACCCTGACCGAGATCACGATTCCGTGGGTGCTGATCCCTGTCGGCGAGCGCTGGGTGTCCTCCTCGCTCACGGCGATCCTGATCGCGGCCGTCCCGCTGACCGTGGGGCTGCTCGCGATCCGTATGGATCCCGCCGAGCGGCCGACCGGCCTGGGCCTGGCCGGGCTGCTCATCGGGCTGGCCGGTGTGGTCGCGCTGGTCGGGATCGACGTCGCCGGCCGCCCGCTGGAGCTGCTCGGCGCGGCCTGCATCCTGGTGGCGACGCTCGGCTACGCGCTCAGCACGATCATCGTCCGGCGGCATTTGGCCGACCTGCACCCGCTCGGCCCGGTCACGGCGGCGCTGACGGTCAGCGCCTTGGTGCTCGCCCCGCTCGCGTTCCTGTCGCCGCCCCGCCACCTGCCGTCGGCCCAGGCACTCGCGTCCCTGGCGGTGCTCGGCACGGCCTGTACCGCGCTCGGGCTGGTGCTGTTCTTCTTCCTGATCGTCGAGGCCGGCGCGACCAGGGCCGCGATCGTCACCTACGTCAACCCGGCCGTGGCGGTCCTGCTCGGCGTGGTCCTGCTCGGCGAACGGCTGACCGCGGTCGCGGTCGCCGGGCTGCTGCTGATCCTCGCCGGCTCGTGGCTGTCGACGGGCGGTCGGCGGCCGCCGGGGGCGGCCGCGGTGCTGCGGCGCGCGCGGCGCCTCCTCAGGCCCGCCGACCCGGTAGGCTTGCGTCGCGGCGGGGGAGGTGGCTAGATAGCTCCGTTGACACCTTACTTGACAACGATGCACTCAACGGCTAGTTGACAATGACGGACTCAAGTACCTATCTTGGGGACCGATCAAGCGTGCACCCACGGGTGCATGCGCAACACGCAGTCGGTTCTGTCGTTCTACGTTGGGGGATCAGATGGCCAAGGCTGTTGGGATCGACCTTGGGACCACGAACTCGGTCGTGTCGGTGCTCGAGGGCGGCGAGCCCGCGGTCATCCCGAACGCCGAGGGGTCCCGCACGACCCCGTCGGTCGTGGCGCTCTCCAAGGCCGGCGAGGTGCTCGTCGGCGAGGTGGCCAAGCGCCAGGCGGTGACCAACCCCGAGCGCACCATCCGCTCGGTCAAGCGCCACATGGGCGAGGGCACCTGGCGTTTCAACGCCGACGGCAAGAGCTTCACCCCGCAGCAGATCAGCGCGTTCATCCTGCAGAAGCTGAAGCGCGACGCCGAGGCCTACCTGGGCGACACCGTGAGCCAGGCGGTCATCACCGTGCCCGCCTACTTCGATGACGCGCAGCGGCAGGCGACCAAGGAGGCTGGCCAGATCGCGGGGCTCGAGGTGCTGCGGATCATCAACGAGCCGACAGCTGCCTCACTGGCCTACTCGCTGGACAAGGAGAGCGACCAGACCATCCTGGTGTTCGACCTCGGCGGCGGGACCTTCGACGTGAGCCTGCTGGACATCGGCGAGGGCGTCATCGAGGTCCAGGCCACCTCCGGCGACATGCACCTCGGCGGCGACGACTCGGACCAGCGGATCGTCGACTGGCTGCTGACCACCTTCAAGAACAACCACGGCATCGACCTGTCCAAGGACAAGATGGCGATGCAGCGGCTCAAGGAGGCGGCCGAGAAGGCCAAGATCGAGCTGTCCTCGACGCTGCAGACCGTCATCAACCTGCCGTTCATCACCGCCACGCCCGAGGGCCCGCTGCACCTGGAGCAGCAGCTCACCCGCGGCGAGTTCGAGCGCATGACGCAGGACCTCGTCGAGCGCTGCCGCGGCCCGTTCGAGCGCGCGGTCAACGACTACAAGGACAAGACCGGCAAGGACCTCGAGTCGATCCAGCACGTGGTGCTGGTCGGCGGCTCGACCCGGATGCCCGTGATCACCGACTTCGTCAAGCGCCTCACCAGCGGCAAGGAGCCGCACAAGGGCGTCAACCCCGACGAGGTGGTGGCCGTCGGCGCCGCGCTCCAGGCCGGGGTGCTGAAGGGCGAGGTCAAGGACATCCTGCTGCTCGACGTGACGCCGCTCAGTCTCGGCATCGAGACCAAGGGCGGGGTCATGACCAAGCTCATCGAGCGCAACACGACCATCCCGACCAAGCGCACGGAGGTCTTCACCACCGCCGAGGACGGCCAGACCGAGGTCGACGTCAAGGTCTTCCAGGGCGAGCGGGAGATGACCTACGGCAACAAGCTGCTCGGCAACTTCCAGCTCACCGGGATCCCGCCCGCGCCGGCGCGCGTGCCGCAGATCGAGGTCACCTTCGACATCGACGCCAACGGCATCGTCAACGTGTCCGCGCGCGACCGGGCGACCGGCAAGGAGCAGTCGATGACGATCACGGGCGGCACCTCCCTGCCCAAGGACGACATCGACCGGATGATCCACGAGGCCGAGCAGTACGCCGAGGAGGACCGCCGCCGCCGCGAGGCCGCCGAGGCCAAGAACCAGGCCGAGAGCCTGGTCTACTCGACCGAGAAGAGCCTCAAGGACTACGGCGACCGCATCTCCGCGGAGGACCGCTCCAACGTCGAGAGCGCGCTCGCCGAGCTGAAGGGCAAGCTCACCGGCGACGACACCGTGGCCATCCGGTCCGCGACCGAGCGGCTGCAGCAGGCCAGCTACAAGCTCGCCGAGGCGGTGTACAGCCAGACCCAGGCGGCCCAGGAGGGCGCCGCCTCCGGCGAGGCCGCCGCGGCGGCCGGCGGCGACGAGGACGCGGCCGCGGGCGAGAGCGGCCCGGCCGGCGGCCCGCGCGCCGAGGACGTCGTCGACGCCGAGATCATCGACGACGACCAGCAGAAGGGAGCCTGAGGAGGGATTCGCCCCGTTCCCCAGGCATGAGATGCGACGAGGAGGTCGAGAACCGATGTCGGTCACACGTTGGGATCCGTTCCGCGACCTGCTGACGATCCAGGACGAGATGGCCCGCCTGTTCGACCGCGCCTACACCGGACGCGGCGGCGGCACGGGCGAGGGTGCGACGCCCCGCCTGCGCGGCTGGGTGCCGGCCCTGGACATCGCGGAGGAGGAGGACTCCTACCTGGTCTCCGCTGAGCTGCCGGGCGTCAAGGCTGACGACCTGGACATCACGCTCGAGGAGGGGCTGCTCACCATCCAGGGCGAGCGCCGCTTCGAGGAGGAGACCGGCGGCAGGCAGTACCACCGGATCGAGCGGCACTATGGCAGCTTCCGCCGCGCGATCACCCTGCCCAGCCAGGTCCAGGCCGACCGGATCGAGGCGCGCTTCGAGGGCGGCGTGCTGATCGTCCGGGTCCCCAAGGCGGACGAGGCGAAGCCCCGCAAGATCCAGGTCCAGGTCGGCGGCAACCGGCCGCCGGTCAGCGGCGAATCGACCGTGGCCTAGCCCGGTGCCCTCCCGGTCGGTGGACCGGGGCGCCCGCTGGAGCACGGCCAGCAGCAGGAGTTGAGGGAGGGGGCGATCGGCTCGAATGGACCGGTCGCCCCCTCTCGCCGAAGGAGACGACGACGTGCCAGACCACGACAGCAAGCGCAACCCCGGCGCCAAGCGGGCGGCGGGTGCCGGCGACGCCCCGCCCGGCGCGGGCGACGTCACGGCCGGCGCGCCTGAGGCCGAGGCCGGCGAGGCGACGGCCGCTCCGCCGAAGGCCGGCGACGTCGCGGCCGGCGACGCCGAGGCCGCCCCGCCCGGCGGCGCCGGCGACGGGCAGGTGCCCGCCGGCGAGGCCGAGGGCGACGGTGCGCCCGGGCGTTCCCCCGACGAGGCAGAGCAGGTGATCGAGATCGAGGGGGAGCTGCTCGAGGAGGGTCAGTCGCCGTCCTCGGAGGAGGTGCTCGCCGACCAGGTGGACCGCGATGTCGACGCCGAGCTGCAGACGGCGCGGGCCGAGGCCGAGCGGCACCTGGACGACCTGCGCCGGCTCAAGGCCGACTTCGAGAACTACCGCAAGCGGATGCTTCGCGAGCAGACGCAGATGGCGGCGAGCGCCTCCCAGGCGCTGGTCGCCCGGCTGCTGCCCGTGCTCGACCACTTCGAGCTGGCGGTCGGGTCCGCGGAGCAGTCACGGGACTTCGAGAAGATGCTCAAGGGCGTCGAGATGGTCTTCGGCGAGCTGCGCGAGACGCTGCGGCACGAGGGCCTGGAGCAGATCGAGGCCGAGGGCAAGCCCTTCGACCCGCAGCGGCACGAGGCCGTCGTGACCGTGCAGGACTCCGACGCGGAGCCGGGCACGGTCGTCGGCGTGGTGCGCGCCGGGTACGAGCTGCAAGGGCGTGTCATCCGTCCGGCGATGGTGAGGGTTGCGCAGCAGCCATAGGAGCCGCGACCACGATGTCCCAGACCGACCCGGAGTACTTCGAGAAGGACTACTACGCCACGCTGGGCGTGGCCAAGGACGCCTCCCAGCAGGAGGTCAAGAAGGCGTACCGCAAGCTCGCCCAGAAGCTGCACCCCGACGCCAACCCGGGGGACGCCTCGGCCGAGGAGCGCTTCAAGGAGGTCGGCCGCGCCTACAGCGTGCTGTCCGACCCCAAGAAGCGCGCCGAGTACGACGAGACGCGCCGGCTGGTCGGCTCCGGCTTCGGGCGGCGCTTCCCCGGCTTCGGCGGGGGCGGCGCCAGCCAGCGCATCCGGGTGGAGGACTTCGGTGACCTGAGTGACCTGTTCGGCGGCCTGTTCGGCCAGGGCGGCGCCACCCCCGGCAGGCGGACGCCGCCGCGGCGCGGCCGCGACGTGGAGAGCGAGCTGACCATCGGGTTCGAGGAGGCCGTCCGCGGCGTGACGGTGCCGCTCCAGCTCCGCGGGCCGGCGACCTGCCGGACCTGCCACGGCACGGGCGCCCGGCCGGGCACGCTGCCCAAGCCCTGCCCGACCTGCGGCGGCAGGGGCACGGTCACCTCCAACCAGGGCCTGTTCGGGCTCTCCAGCCGCTGCCCGACCTGCCAGGGCACCGGCACGGTCATCGAGGAGCCCTGCGTGACCTGCCAGGGCACCGGCAACGAGGTGCGCGTGCGCGAGCTGCGCGTGCGCATCCCGCCCGGCGTCCGCGACGGCGGCAGCATCCGCCTGCGCGGCCAGGGTGAGCCCGGCCTGGCCGGGGCGCCGCAGGGCGACCTGATCGTGCGCATCCACGTGGCCCCGCACCCGCTGTTCGGCCGGCAGGACAACCACCTCACCATGACCGTGCCGGTCACGTTCGCCGAGGCGGCGCTCGGCACCGAGCTGAAGGTGCCGACGCTTGACGGCCCGGTCACGCTCAAGATCCCGCCCGCGACCCAGAGCGGGCGGACGTTCCGGGTGCGCGGCCGCGGCGTGCCGGCGGGCGGCCGCCGGGCCGCCGGCGACCTGCTGGTCACGGTCTCGGTCGCGGTCCCGACCCGGCTGTCGCGCAAGGAGCGCGAGCTGCTCAAGGAGTTCGACTCGATCTCCGAGGAGTCGCCCCGCGCGGGCCTCGGCATCGAGTGACAGGGGAGTGAGGGGCCATGGCGGACACGACGGCGGGCCAGCCGGGCCGGCCGGCGCGTGAGCCCGACCGCGCCGTGTTCATCATCTCGGTCGCGGCCGAGCTGGCCGGCGTGCACCCGCAGACCCTGAGGATCTACGAGCGCAAGGGCCTGCTGCACCCCAAGCGCACCCAGAAGAACTCGCGCCGCTACTCCGAGCGCGACATCGAGCGCCTGCGAGTGATCCAGGAGCTGACCGCGCAGGGGGTCAACCTCGCCGGCGTGCGGCGCATCATGTCGCTGGACCGCCACATCGAGAAGCTCCAGGCGCGCCTGGCCGAGCTGGAGCAGGAGCTGGCCGACATGCGCGTGCGCCACCGCGCCGAGCTGGAGGCGGTCAAGCGCGCGGCCCGCCGCGACATCGTCCCCTACTCCGCCGCGATCCTCCCCTACCGCCCGCCCCCCCGCTGACCGCGGGATTCCCGCCCCGCCGGCTGCCGGATTCGAGCGCCGCACCGGCGACGGAGGAGCTGAGCGTGCTTCGCCGCGCTGTTACCGGCGTGTGACCCATCCGAGCCCTCGAAGAGGTTACTGTCAGGGTGTCCACGCCTTGGCCAGCCCGCAGGCGGCCGGGGGTGGTGCCCGGTCCACGGTGATCCAGCGTCTGCCCCGAGGATCGAGCGATGTGGGCACGGCCCGCCAGCCCGGCAACCACTCGCCTGCGCCTCGCACGCGCCGCAGGGAGCGCGCTGCGTGCGGTGGCCGCACTGGTCCTGCTCGGGATCCTGCTGCTGCTGGTCGCCCTGGTCGGCCAGGGTGTGGCCGGCGCGCGCGGGCTTCCCGCCCCTGCCCCGGCCCCTGGCGACCGCGGCGTGGTCCGCTCGCCCCTGCTCGCGGCGACCGACCCGACCCCGCTCCAGCGCCTGCCGGCGACCCCGGTCGAGCGCCTGTCGGGCTGGCAGGATGCCCAGCGGATGCTGGCCCTCCTGCCGGAACCGTCCGCCGTGGCCGCCGCCGGCGACGGGCCGGGGCTGGCCTCCACCGCCGCGGCGGGTCCGGCGGGCACGGTGCCAGCGCCGTCACGGCCCGACGTCCCCGGGGCCGCCGGTCTGACGGTTCCCCAGGTCTGGCAGATGGGTGTCGACCTCAGAGGTTCCCTCCTGCTGGCCCAGTCCAGCCGCCCGAGGAGCAGGGGGGGACGTGGCGGAGCCAAGCCGGGGACGCCGGCCCAGCCCGGCACCGGGAGCGGCCAGCCCAAGGCCGGCCAGGCACCCAGGCTCCCCCTGCTCCTCACCGACGAGGAGATCGACCTCTTCCTCCGGCTCTCCGGCAGGATGGGGCCGGTGTACGAAAGCTTCAAGCAACGCAACGCCGAGCTCCAGGCAAGGTTGGAGGGGGCGAAGCGGGACCTCGAGAGGGTGGAGGAGTTCTCCGGTCCTGATAAAGCGACGCAGCGGCGGCGGCTCGACGACTACCTGCGCCGGGCCGAGCGGCTACGGCGCCGGCCTGACAAGCAGGACCCCGAGTCCCAACGGGACATCGACAAGTTCATCGTGGACGTCAAGGAGGAGAAACTGAGGGTCGACGCCGGTACCGATGCACAGTCGCAGGAGCGGCTCCAGCGCCGGGCCGAGAGGCTCCGGAGTCAGCTCGAGAAGATCCAGCCCGAGGTCGAGAGTCTCAAGCGCGAGGCCCTCCGGCTGCCCGTCAGGCTGGGGTTGGACGACCGTGGCATCCCACGGCTCCCGCCTGAGGTCGTCCCCGAGCTCCAGGTCGAACTGGACGAGCTTGCCCTGCGCGCCGAGGCCCTCCGGCACGGATACAGCCGCCAGGAAGCGGAGACGCTGCGGGTCAGGATCCTCATGCTCCAGTGGAAGAACTATTTGCGGGGGGGGAAGTCCGGCCAAGAGGAGCCCAGCTCCGGCCGGCTGCCAGGGGAAGGCGCACTCACGGACCCGCAGGGCGGGACCCCCGGAACGGTCCAGGTCTCGGCCGGCGGCGCCGCTACGGCGCCGGTCGCAGGCAGGGACGGCGACACCGGTGCCGTGCCGGTCGCCGGTGCGGACGCCGAGGCGGGCCTGAATACGGCGCCGGGCGCCGCCGCGAAGAGCGGCATCCAGGTCGCCGCCGCGAACCGCGGCACGCCGGGCCCACGCCTCACCGCGACCCTCTGGCTGGAGGTCGATGAGCCCAAGGTCCCTGTGGACGCGGAGCCGTCGCAGACCCTGCAGACCCCACAGGCGCCGCCGCTTGCCGCCGCGACGACCACCATGGCGCCGGACCCGCCCCCGTCAGAGGGGAGGCGGGGAGGCCCGGACGCCCTGACGCCCGGGCCGGACGACGGCTTCCAGGGCAGGAGCGACCCGGTGCCCGCCGCCACCCTCACCACCCCGGAGACCCCGGAGACCCCGGCGGCGGAGGAGGCCCTGGAGACCCCGGACAGCGACGGCGGCCCCGGCGTCGTCACCAGCGACCTCGGCGGCGAGGCCGGCTTCTTCACCGCCTGACCCGCCCCGTCGGCAGGTCATGCCGACCGCTGCAGGCCATGGTGGAACATATCTACACTGTCAGTAACGTTGACAATATGGGACTCAACCTGGTCCCGCCCGTGTAAGCTCATGACGGCTTGATCGCTCCGTCCGGGGCATCCAGGAGGCACGACCGGCGATGGACATCGACAACTTCACGCTCCGCGCGCAGCAGGCGCTCGCCACCGCGCAGCGCACCGCGCTCGCCGCCGACCACCAGCGGGTGGAGCCCGAGCACCTGCTGGTCGCGCTGCTCACCGACCCCGAGGGGATCGTCTTCCCGATCCTCAACCGCGTCGGCGCCGACCCCGGCGCCCTCAAGAGCCGCGCCCAGGAGGCGCTCGACCGCATCCCGAAGGTCTACAGCTCCGGGCAGGAGACCGTCCTCAGCTCCCAGACCGCCCGGGTGATCGAGCGCGCCCGCCGCGAGGCGGGCTCCATGGAGGACCGGTACGTCTCCACCGAGCACCTGCTGCTCGCGCTCACCCAGGGTTCGGGCCAGGCCGGCGAGCTGCTCACGCAGGCGGGCGTCAGCCGGGAGGCGCTGCTGGACGCGCTCGCGGAGGTCCGCCGCGGCAAGCACGTCACCGACCAGGACCCCGAGTCCAGGTACCAGGCGCTGGAGCGGTTCGGCCGCGACCTCACCGAGCTGGCCCGCGCCGGCAAGCTCGACCCCGTGATCGGACGCGACGACGAGGTCCGCCGGGTGGTGCAGGTGCTCAGCCGCCGGACCAAGAACAACCCGGTGCTGATCGGCGAGCCCGGCGTCGGCAAGACCGCGATCGTGGAGGGCCTCGCGCAGCGCATCGTCGACGGTGACGTGCCCGAGGGCCTGAAGGACAAGCGGCTCGTCGCGCTCGACCTCGGCGCGATGATCGCCGGCAGCAAGTTCCGCGGCGAGTTCGAGGACCGGCTCAAGGCCGTGCTCGACGAGATCCGCGAGTCCGAGGGCCAGGTCGTCACCTTCATCGACGAGCTGCACACGGTCGTCGGCGCGGGCGCGGCCGAGGGCGCGATGGACGCGGGCAACATGCTCAAGCCCATGCTCGCCCGCGGTGAGCTGCGCATGGTCGGCGCGTCCACGCTCGACGAGTACCGCAAGCACATCGAGAAGGACGCCGCGCTCGAGCGTCGCTTCCAGCCGGTGTACGTCGGCGAGCCGAGCGTCCCCGACACGATCGCGATCCTGCGCGGCCTCAAGGAGCGCTACGAGGTGCACCACGGCGTTCGGATCCAGGACTCCGCGCTGGTCGCCGCCGCGGTGCTGTCCGGCCGCTACGTCACCGGCCGGTTCCTGCCCGACAAGGCGATCGACCTGGTGGACGAGTCGGCCAGCCGGCTGCGGATCGAGATCGACTCGATGCCGACCGAGATCGACGTCGCCGAGCGGCGCGCCAAGCAGCTGGAGATCGAGCTGACCGCGCTCGCCAAGGAGACCGACGCGGCCAGCGTGCAGCGCCGCGGCAAGCTCGAGGCCGAGCTGGCCGACCTGCGTGAGCAGCTCGCCGGCATGAAGGCGCAGTGGGACGCGGAGAAGGAGGCGATCGACCGCATCCGCGAGATCAAGGCGCGCATGGAGGAGGTCCGCGGCCAGACCGAGCGCGCCGAGCGCGACGCCGACCTCGGCGCCGCCGCCAAGCTGCGCTACGGCGACCTGCCGGAGCTGGAGCGCGAGCTGGCCCAGGCCAACGAGCGGCTGGAGGCGCTCCAGGGCGACCGCCGCATGCTCAAGGAGGAGGTCGACGAGGAGGACGTCGCCAAGGTCGTGAGCGCCTGGACCGGGATCCCCGTGACCCGCCTGATGCAGGGCGAGATGGCCAAGCTGGTCCACCTCGAGGACGAGCTGCACCGGCGCGTCGTCGGTCAGGACGAGGCGGTCGCCGCGGTGGCCGACGCGATCCGCCGCAGCCGCGCCGGGCTGGCCGAGCCGGGCCGCCCGATCGGCTCCTTCCTGTTCCTCGGCCCGACCGGCGTGGGCAAGACCGAGCTGGCGCGGGCGCTGGCCGAGCTGCTGTTCGACGACCAGCGGGCGATGATCCGCATCGACATGAGCGAGTACGGCGAGAAGCACTCGGTCGCGCGCCTGGTCGGCGCCCCGCCCGGGTACGTCGGCTACGAGGAGGGCGGCCAGCTCACCGAGGCCGTCCGCCGCCGTCCCTACTCGGTGGTCCTGCTCGACGAGGTGGAGAAGGCCCACCCGGACGTGTTCAACGTGCTGCTCCAGGTGATGGACGACGGGCGGCTGACCGACGGCCAGGGCCGCACGGTCGACTTCGCCAACCTGATCCTGATCATGACCTCCAACCTCGGCTCGGCCTACATGGCCGAGGTCACCGAGCCGGAGGAGATCACCCGCGAGCGGGTCATGGCGGTGGTGCGCGAGTCGTTCAAGCCCGAGTTCCTCAACCGCCTGGACGAGATCCTGGTGTTCCACCGGCTCGGGCGGGACGAGCTGCGCGAGATCGTCGACCTGCAGGTCGACCGGCTGCGTGACCGCCTCGCCGAGCGGCGGCTGGAGCTGCAGCTCACGGGCGCGGCCCGCGACTGGCTCGCCGACCACGGCTACGACCCCGCGTTCGGGGCCCGGCCGCTGCGCCGGCTGGTGCAGAAGGCGATCGGCGACGAGCTGGCCAGGCGGCTGCTGTCGGGCGCGGTGCACGAGGGCGACACGATCGTGGTCGACGCCGAGCGTGACGAGCTCACCTTCGCCACCAGCGAGCCGGCGGTCACCACCGGCTGAGGGCGCCGCGGCGCACGTCCTGGTGGTCAGCCGGACCGGTGGGCGTGGGCGTCCAGCAGGTCGCGGCCGGGCGGGGGGCTGGTGCCGCGGCAGTCCTGGCAGCGGCCGGAGATGGGGTGGTGGCTGAAGTCGGGCCGGAAGCCGTGGGCGTGCTCGACCTCCCGCTCGAGCTGCTGGAGCTGGCCGAGGGGGATCTCCTGCTCCTTGCCGCAGCCGGTGCAGACCAGGTGGGCGTGGTGAGTCTCGCCGGTGTGGTGGTAGCCGAGGCCCTGCTCCAGGTGGACGTGGGCGAGGACGCCGAGCCGCTCGAGCCGCTCGAGCGTGCGGTAGATCGTGGACGCGCTGACGCCCGGGACCTTGGCCTGCACCCGCTGGATGACCGCGAGCGGCACCACGTAGCCGGGCGCGCGCATGATCTCGTTGACGATCGCGATGCGCTGGGGGGTCATCCGCACGCCCTGGTCGCGCATCAGCGCGATCGCGGACTCCGCCCTGGTCGCCATGGTCAGGAGTGTAGCAGCGCACCTGCAGTGCATTGCAGCAGCGGGGGCTCGCTGCTGCAACGCACGGCCGGCTGCCCGGTCCTCACGCCTCGGCGTCGCCCAGCACCCGGTCGCCATAGCGCTGCTCGATCCGGCGGGCCTTCCACAGCAGCACCGAGCCGAGCCAGGCGACCAGGAACATCCCCACGATGACGTAGCCGAGCACGCCGAAGTCCAGCCGCTCGTTGAGGAAGTCGAAGAAGGGGCCCTGCCAGCCGAGCCGGTCGCTCACCACCTGCAGCAGCTCGATCGTGCCGACGACCAGGGCGACCGCGACCGACAGCCCGGTGGTCGTGAGGTTGTACCAGATCTTGCGCAGCGGGTTGGAGAACGCCCAGCCGTACGCCTTGGACATCAGCGCACCGTCGGTCGTGTCCATCAGGCTCATGCCCGCGGCGAACAGGATCGGCAGGGAGATCACCGCCCAGAACGAGACCGTGCCCGTCGCCACCCCGGCGGTCAGCGCCAGCAGCCCGACCTCGCTGGCTGTGTCGAAGCCCAGCCCGAACAGCACCCCGAGCGGGTACATCTGCCAGGAGTGGTTGATGAGCCGCCGGGCGCGCCCGCCCAGGATGCGGTTGACGAACCCGCGCTGGAGCAGCAGCTCCTCCAGGCGCTCGCGGTGGTAGCTGCCCTGCTTCATCTGCCGCCAGACCCGGAAGATCTCGACCAGCACGATCAGGTTGAGGATCCCGATGATCCACAGGAACACCCCGGACACGCTGGCGCCGATCGTGCCGCCGAGGTCGTGCCATCCCGGGATCCGCGACTGCACCGTCTTGGCCGCCACGGCCAGCACGAAGGCGAGCGCGAACACGATCGTGGAGTGCCCGAGGGAGAAGGCGAACCCCACGCCGAGCGGCCGCCTGCCCTTCTGCAGCAGGAACCGGGTGGTGTCGTCGATCGCGGAGATGTGGTCGGCGTCGAAGGCGTGGCGCAGCCCGAACGTGTAGGCCAGCACGCCCGCCCCGGCGAACGCCGGGTACCGGCTGGCGAAGCCGACGAACAGGCCCCAGCCGAGCACGTGCAGCAGGACGACGACGCCGTACATGCCGCCGAGGGCGGCCCATTCCCGCGGCGCGAACAGCGCGAGCAGTCTCGGCACGGGGCGGGGTCGGGTGGTCTCGCTGGCGCCGACGGCCATGGGGTGCACCTCTCTGCTTCGGAGCCGGCGGCGGGGGCGGCGTCCAGTGCGGTCTCCACGAGCGTCCCGCATCTGCAAGTGGATTGCAAGAGACTCCACGGGGCGTCCACCGGCTTCTTCCACCTACCCACCCATCCGTCCGGGACGGCGTCCAGGCTTGCCGCACCCCCCGCACGCGCCGCGGCGCGGCCGGCAGGGCAGGGGAAGGGCGACCGCGCCGAAAACCCACCGCGACCGGCGTGACCTGGGGCTGTAACGCTCACGGCCGCCGGTCGCTTTTCGTGTCAGATGCGGCGGGCCCTCCGATGCACACGTACGTCCGGTGCATCCGCCACCCCCACCGGCCGGTCCAAGGGAGGCATGCACGTGCTCGTGGCAAGACGAACCAAGCTGCTCGCGATCGCCGCCGCGCTCGCCCTCGCCGCCTCGGCGACGCTGCTGAGCGGCCTGGCGTCCGCGGCGCCCAACCCGCCAGGCAACAACGGCACGATCAAGGTCGATCGCGAGCCGTTCGACACCACGCCAGGCAACGAGCCGCACGTCGGCTGCACCTTCCAGGTCGACTTCTACGGGTACGACGAGGGCGACCTGGAGGCTCAGGTCACCTTCACGGCGCACCCGCCCACCCGGTCGCCAGGTGACGACCAGGTGCTCCTCACCGACACTGTGGACATCGGCGAGGACGACAACGCCAGCGGCGGCAGCCAGGCCGGCCTGGACGCGTCGGAGACCTACACCCTGGACCTCACCGGCATCTCGCCGCACCCCGAGCAGGGGGTCCACGTCAAGCTGACGATCAACGCCGAGGGGTCCAAGGGCGCGGACGTCAAGCACAAGGTGTTCTGGGTGACCGGGTGCCCGCCCAAGCCCGGGGAGTCCACCACGACCACCTCGACCACGGTCGGCAAGGGCGGCAAGGGCGGCAAGGGTGAGGAGGAGGAGTCGACCACGACGACCAGCAGGGCCGGCGGGGCCGGCGGGGCCGGCGGGGAGCAGCACGCCGCGCCGACCACGACGACTACGGCGTCCGAGGTGGCCGGAGCCGTGGAGGAGACGTCCAGCACGCTGGGCGGTGCGGCGCCCAGCACCACCGCCGGTGAGGGACTGCCGTTCACGGGTGCGAACACGCTGCCGACGCTGCTGGTCGGCCTGGCGCTGCTCGGTCTCGGCACGGCGATCCTGATCCTGCGGACCCGTCCCGGCCGGACGTAGCAGCAGCGGCCCCCGGGCGCTCCGCCCACGCCCGGTGCGGCGCTGAACCGGTTTGGGGGAGGGAGGGGGCGCACCCCGGTGCGTCCCCTCCCTTTTTTTTCGTCGCCGCTCAGCCCTCCAGCCACCACGGGCTGGCGTACGCGACCGCCCGTCCGAGGCCGGCGAAGGGCGGCGGGACGTACCGCTCCGCCGGCTGCTCGGGATCGCTGACCCGCAGGACCAGCCAGTCGCCGTCGCGCACGTCCAGGTCCACGTCCAACGCGATCGGCGGCTGGTCCGGCCGCGGCACCCGCGCGCCCAGCGCCGCTGCCACCCGCGGCAGGCGCCCGCCGGGCCGCAGCACCTGCAGGCTCACGACCCGCCCGTGCCAGGCCGGCCCGGCGTCCAGGTCGACCTCGACGCGCAGCGGGCCGCGGCGGTGCGTGACCACGCCCCCCATCCGCACCCCGCCGGCGCTGGCGTCCAGCCGCAGCCCCTTGACCCGGGAGGCGAACGCCCGCCGCGCGGCGAGCGCCTCGAGCACGCCGGCGCGGGTCAGCTCGCGGACGTACAGGCCGGTGCGGCCCTTGCCCTCCGGCACCCCCCACTCCACCCCGTGCTCGTCGGTCACGCCGATGATTGCCACCCGCCAGCCGGCGTCGAGGCAGTGGGCGAGCGGCGACCGGCGCGCCCGTCCCGCCGCCCGGCAGAGGTAGTCGTCGAACTTGTTGAACACCTCGACGGCGACGACCCGGCCGGCCGCGGCGCGCCGGTGGCGGAAGCCGCTGAAGCGCGCGGGCCCGCCGACCCCCGGATGGTTGAAGCTCGCCGACACCCCCGCCGGCTGCCGGGCCAGCCAGCGGTACAGCCGCCGCGTCCCGATGCCGCCGTGGCGCAGCGGGTCGACGTAGGCGGGCGGGCCCCAGACGTTCACGTGCCCCTGGGCGGGGTGGGACCACTCGAACCCGCGCAGCGCCACGAACGTCCCGGGCTCGTCGGCCCGGTCGGCCAGCTCGCCGGAGCGCACCCAGGCATCCGGCGCGACCCCGGTGCGGCGCGCCCGCCTGCGGGCCGGGACCAGCGGCCCGAGCAGCGACAGGAACGTGACGTGGTCGGTGATCGCGGCCGCGTCCAGGCCCTGCTCCCTGAGCGAGCCGAACAGCCGCCGAGGGTCGCCCGAGCCGTCCGAGAACCGGGTGTGGTTGTGCAGGTCGGCGTGGACCAGCACCCCCTGGTCCGGGAACAGCCGCGAGGCCCTGCCGGTGCCCCAGGCGTCCCTGTCGGGGACCGCCACGGTCACCCCGCCGCCCGCGCGCGGGCGGCGGCACCGCCGGCGCGGGTGGGCCTAGCCGGCCGGGGCGGGCTCGTCGTGGACCACCAGGAGGCTCGCCGGCTGGCCGCAGCGGCAGTCCCAGGTCTCCGGCGGCTCGGCGTCGGCCGCCAGCGGGACGGACACGATGTGCTCGCGGGTGCAGAAGTACACCGCGACCTTGCGGGAGGCGTACGCGGGCGACGGGGGCGCAAGCCGCTCGAACTCCGACGGGAGCCGTTCGCGGTCCATGGTCACCTCCAAGGCGTCGCAGGCGCGACCAGCGGCCCGCGCGGCCGGATTCTCCGCCGGGCGGTGTGGCGCTACGATGGCGCAAGCGCCCGCTCTGGTCCAGGGTCGCGTGCTCCAGGATAGGAGAAACGCCCGATCCGCGAGGTCGACCCGGGCGCGCCGCGCGCCGCCCGACCCGAGGGCGGCGGAGTACGCTCGCGCTGCCCGCCCGTCAGGTGTCGGTCGGTCGCGACGACCCTGCCCCGATGGCCGAATCCAAGGAGGCTTGCATGACCGACACGGCCGTTCGCCGGCCCGAGCTCGCCGAGCTCGGGCTGTCCACCGGCAAGAAGGCCCGCCTGCACCGGATCCTGTACCGGCACGGCCTGGGGAACGGGACGGCGATGTTCCTCCCCTACGACCAGGGGCTCGAGCACGGCCCGCGCGACTTCTTCGCCAACCCCGCGGCAGGCAGCCCCCGCTACATCCTCAAGCTCGCCGTCGAGGGGCGCTTCAACGGCATCGCGATCCAGATCGGGCTGGCCGAGAAGTTCTACTGGGACTACGCGGGTGAGGTCCCCCTGGTCCTGAAGCTCAACGGCCGTACCGAGATCCCGCCGGCCGACCAGCCGCGCTCCCCGCTGAACGCCACGGTCGAGGACGCCGTCCGGCTCGGCGCCGACGCCGTCGGCTACACCCTGTACGTCGGGTCCGCGCAGCAGGAGCAGGACTTCGAGACGCTCTGCCAGGTGCGCAGGGACGCCCACCGGTTCGGGCTGCCGTTGATCGTGTGGTCCTACCCGCGCGGCAGCGCCGTCGACGCCAAGGGCGGCAAGGACTCCTTCTACATGGTCGACTACGCGGCCCGGACCGCCGCCGAGCTGGGTGCCGACGTGGTCAAGGTCAACTTCCCCAACCCCGGCGCCAAGCAGGGCGCGCGCAAGGAGTACCAGGCCGACGGCACCGAGCAGGAGGCCGTCAACGCGGTCGTGGCCTCCGCGGCGCGGACCCCGGTCCTGCTCTCCGGCGGCGAGCGGGCCGGCGACGACGCGATCCTCGAGAAGGCGCGCATGTCGCTGGAGGCCGGCGCGCTCGGCTGCATCTTCGGCCGCAACGTCTGGCAGCGCGAGTACCAGGAGTCGCTCAGGTTCGTCGAGCGGCTGCGCGACCTGCTCGCCAAGTACCCGAGCTGACCGCCGCCCGGCTGGCTCCGCGGCCGGCGGCGCCCGGCGCCGCCAGCCGGCCGGTCCGGTAGCCTGCACCGGGTCGCGCGACACACCGGAAGGAGCTGCGCCGCACGATGCCTGGAACGGTGCTGGTCGGCAGCCAGTGGGGCGACGAGGGCAAGGGCAAGGCGACCGACCTGCTCGCCGACCGGATGGACGTGGTCGTCCGCTATCAGGGCGGCAACAACGCCGGGCACACGGTGGTCGTCTCCGGCCGCGAGTTCCGGCTGCACCTGGTCCCGAGCGGCATCCTCTACCCGCACATCACCCCGGTGATCGGCGACGGCGTGGTGGTGGACCCGGGGGTGCTGCTGGCGGAGCTGGCCGCGCTCGAGGCCCAGGGGATCGCCACGGGCAAGCTGCGGGTGAGCGCGAACGCGCACCTGATCATGCCCTGGCACAAGGAGCGCGACAAGCTCGCCGAGCGCTGGCTCGGCCGCAACCGGATCGGCACCACCGGCCGGGGCATCGGCCCCGCCTACGGCGACAAGGTGGCCCGCCTCGGGATCCGGGTGCAGGACCTGCTGGACCTGAAGATCTTCCGGCAGAAGGTCGAGGCGGTCCTGCGCGAGCGCAACCTGGTGCTGGCCAAGGTCTACAACCGCCTGCCGTTCGACGCCGACGCGGTGGTCGAGGAGTACGCGACCTACGCCGAGGCGCTGCGTCCCCGGATCGCCGACACCTCGCTGGAGATCTGGCGAGCGCTGCGCGAGGGCCGGCAAGTGCTGTTCGAGGGCGCGCAGGCGACGATGCTCGACGTCGACCACGGCACCTACCCGTTCGTCACCTCGTCCTCGCCGGTCGCCGGGGGCGCCTGCGTGGGCAGCGGGGTCGGCCCGCGCGAGATCCAGCGGGTGATCGGGATCACCAAGGCGTACACCACCCGCGTCGGCTCCGGGCCGCTGCCGACCGAGCTGGAGGGCGAGGAGGGCGAGGTGCTGCGCCGCGACGGCGCCGAGTTCGGCACGACCACCGGCCGCGCGCGGCGCTGCGGCTGGCTGGACGCCGTGGTGCTCCGCTTCGCCGCGCGCCTGAACGGCTTCACCGAGGTGTTCGTGACCAAGCTCGACGTGCTCAGCTCGTTCGAGCGCATCCCGATCGCGGTCGCCTACCGGGTCGACGGCGAGGTCGTCGAGGACTGGCCGACGACGCAGACCCAGGTCCACCACGCCGAGCCGGTCTACGAGTGGTTCCAGGGCTGGCAGACCGACATCTCCGGGGTCACCCGCCTGGAGGACCTGCCGCGCGCCGCCCGCGCGTACGTCGACGGGATCGAGAAGCTCGGCGACGCCCCGGTCACGGCCGTGTTCGTCGGCCCCGACCGGGAGCAGACCCTCCTGCGCGACCCCCCGCCCGCCTGATGCGGGTCGCCGTGCTGGGGTCGGGAGGGCGCGAGCATGCGCTGGTGGCGGCGCTGGCGCGCAGCCCGGCGGTCGAGGCGCTGTTCGTGGTGCCCGGCAACGCCGGCACCGCGGGGGCGGCCGAGAACGTCGCCGGGGTCCGGATCACCGACCCCGCGGCCGTGGCCGCCTGGGTCGAGGAGGCCGGTGCCGACCTGACCGTGGTCGGGCCGGAGGCGCCGCTGGTCGCCGGGGTCGCCGACGCGCTCGGCGCCCGCGGGCACCTGGTCGTCGGCCCGAGCGCCGCGGCCGCGCGCATCGAGGGCTCCAAGGCGTTCGCCAAGGAGGTCATGGCCGCCGCGGGCGTGCCGACCGCGGCGGCGGCGGCGTTCGCCGACCCCGCCGAGGCGCTCGCCGCCCTGGGCGGCTTCGGCCCGCCGTGGGTGGTGAAGGCCGACGGCCTCGCCGCCGGCAAGGGCGTCACCGTCACCGCCGACCGCGCGGCGGCCGAGGCGGCGGTGACCGACGCGCTGGTCGCCGGTGTCCACGGCGCCGCCGGGCGGGTGGTGCTGCTGGAGGAGCATCTCGACGGCCCGGAGGCGAGCGTGTTCGGCCTCTGCGACGGCGAGCGGGTGGTCGCGCTCGCGCCCGCGCGCGACTACAAGCGGGTGGGGGAGGGCGGGCGCGGCCCGAACACCGGCGGGATGGGCGCGTACTCGCCCCTGGCGGACGTCCCTCCGGAGGTGGTCGAGCGGGTCCGCTCGGAGATCCTGGAGCCCACCGTGCGTGAGCTGGCCGCCCGGGGGGCCCCGTACCGGGGGGTGCTGTACGCGGGGCTGGCGCTCACCCGCGGCGGCCCGAAGGTGATCGAGTTCAACTGCCGCCTCGGCGACCCGGAGGCC
>Ga0126377_10000776_pt1 | contig 20111 bp, 18 predicted proteins | sample PanSoiMetPlot_22_FD_92647 | JGI IMG/M metagenome (GOLD analysis project Ga0126377, IMG submission 92647) | Tropical forest soil microbial communities from Panama - MetaG Plot_22 | ecosystem: Environmental > Terrestrial > Soil > Tropical forest > Bulk soil | place: Panama | collected 2016-02-17 | reverse complement strand
GCCGGCTAAAGGTATCGCCGTCATGAAGGTCAAGGCCAACGGGATCACGATCAATTATCAGCTGGACGGCTCGGACGGCGCGCCCTGGCTCGTCTTGAGTAACTCACTCGCCACCAACTTGACCTTGTGGGACGAGCAGGCGCGCGAGCTCGGCCGTGCGTTCCGCGTGCTGCGCTGCGATCAGCGCGGCCACGGCGCAAGCGAGGCGAGCGGCGGCCGCTACACCTTCGACCAGCTGATCGCCGACGCGGTGGCGCTGATGGATGTGCTCGCAATCACGAGGGCGCATTTCGCCGGCCTGTCCATGGGCGGCACCACCGCCCTCGGCCTCGCGCTGCAACACCCGGAGCGGCTGGAGAAGGTCATCGTCTGCGACTCGCCATGCCAATCGACCCCCACGAGCAGCCAACAATGGCAGGAGGTTTCCGCCCGATGTGCTCAAGGCCAATCCGCCCCACGTCGACAAGGTGCGTCAGATGATCCGCACGACGCCAGTGGACGGCTTCATCGGATGTGCCGCGGCACTCGCCGACCATAACTACGCCGCAGCGGCCGCAACGGTGACGCGGCCGGTTCTGTTTCTGGTCGGAGAGAAAGACGCCGCCGCGGCGCCCATGCGCAAGCTCAGCGAGGCGCTGCCCGGCTCGCGCTTTGTCGAGATTGCCGGCGCCGGGCACATCTCTAACCTCGACCAGCCCGCTGCGTTCACGCGCGCCGTTGCGGATTTCTTGGCCGGCAAATGAGGGCGCCGCAGCCCCGGCATGCCGGCCCGTCGATTGCAAACTTGCCGGAACACACTATACCTTGCACTTAACATCGACCCGGAGCGGGCACCGGCGAGCCAGTCATTTCAAAGCTTTAGGCTTGATCGCGCACGCCGGCTTGCGAGGTCGAAACAAGATTCAGGAGAAAACGTCATGACCGCCGCCGCAGCCGCCACAAAGAGGCAAGCGCCGCTCTCCAACAAGGCCCACCAGATGATGGAATCAATCAACGTGGACGCCGCCAAGCACCACGTGTGGGTCCGCACCCAGGCCAATGCGCCGGCGCAGCGTCCCTGGTTCAGCGACACGAGTGGCGAAGGTCAGCTCGCGTCCGGGCGCGTGGCCGCCAATCAGATGAAGACGCTTGCGCATCTGTGGCGCTGGAGCGAGTTCAGCCCGTATCTGCATCGTATCTCCGAGATCGCGCGCAAGGCCGAGGTCTCGCCCATCGAGTTTGCCGATCGCCAAAGCATCCTTCTGCTCAATCCCGGATTGAACGGACGACTGCAGGTTACCAACACCATCCGCTGCGCCATCTCGATCTACAACCCCGGCGACGTCGCGCCCGTCCATCTGCATTCGCCCAACGCCAGCCGCACCATCCTGTCGGACAAGGGCGGCTACACCGTCGTCGAGGGCGAGCGCTGCACCGCCGCGCGCGGCGACCTGATTCTCACCCCGAACGGCACCTGGCACGACCACGGCAACGATTCGAGCGAGCCGGTGATCTGGATCGACATGCTGGATTGGCCGCTCATGGAGTTCCTCGACGCCGCCTGGGTCGACCACGACATGCCAGGCGCGCAGGGCAACGCCAAGGTGCAGGCCGTGACCAAGAGCGAAGGCCGCGCGCGGGCGCTTTACGGCCGCGGCGGCATCAAGCCGGCCTTTGTCGATCACCAGATCGGCGTCGGTCGCAGCCCCGCGCCGCTCATTCATTACCGCGGCGCCGATGTGATCGAGACTCTGCACAGCCTGCGCAAGGAGGAGGGAGATCCGCACGAGGGGATCAAGGTCGATTTCGTCAACCCGGTGACGGGCGAGCCCGTGTTCAAGACCTTGAATTATTCCGCGCAGCTCCTGCGTCCGGGTGAGGAGACCGAGCTCAAGCGCGAGACCGCCGGCACGTTCTACGTAGCGATCGAAGGCTCTGGCGCCACAGAGGTCGGCGGCAAGCGCTTCGAGTGGACGCAGAACGACATCTTCGTGGTACCGAATTTCCTGTGGCGACGCCACATCAACACCGGCAAGAGCGACGCAGTACTTTATTCGGTGTCCGACGCCGCGCTGATGCGTAACATCGGCCAATACTACGCGCAAGGCCGCGCGAAGGACGGCAAGATTGCCGAGCTGATGAACTGAAGAGGTAGATCAGGGCTCTGCATTTCCACTTACGCGGAAATCTCGGCAGGATTTAGCCCTCGTCCACCACCGTGTTGCGCAGGACGCCGATCTCAGGTGCCGCGACCTCGACCACGTCGCGGGCCTTGAGCCACACCGCCGGATTGCGATGCACACCGGCGCCGGTCGGCGTTCCGGTCCAGATCAAGTCGCCCGGCCTGAGCGTTGCAAAGGTGCTGATGTAATTGATCAGCCAGACGAAGCCCCAAGTCAGGCGATCGGTGGAGTCCTCCTGACGCAATTCTCCGTTTACACGCGTCGTCAGATGCAGCGGCTTTGCGGGATCGACCTCGTCCGTGGTCACGATCCACGGGCCGAGACTTCCGGACCGGTCGAAGTTCTTGCCCTGCGTGACGTTTAAAGTGCCGTGGCGGAGCCAGTCCCGCACGCTGCCTTCATTGCCCAGGGTAAAACCTCCGATCATGGCGAGCGCATTCTCGCGCGGGACATGGCGGCCTTCCTTGCCGATCACCAGTACGATCTCGCCCTCGTAATCAAATTTGTCCGAGACTTTTGGCCGCACGATCGGCTGGTCGGTTCCGACCAGCGAACTCGGGAAGCGGCAAAACAGATTGGGATATTTCGGCGCCTCGCGATCATCCTTGTATTCGGCACTTCGGTCGGGATAGTTGATGCCAACGCAGATGTTTTTCTCCGGCGCGAGTATCGGCGGCAGCATCTCGACGTCCTTGATTTGATAGTCCGGGCGCCCCGTCGCTGCCGCGCGCGCCTGCGCCAGTGCCTGCGCGCGAAAGAGATCGAGCAGCGTCGGATATTGGGTGAGCTTGCGACCGAGATCGATTATCCCGCCCTCGGTCACCGCACCATAGCTGGTGCGGCCGGCGGCTTTGAAGCTTGCAAGTTTCATGGGTCCACCCGTTAGCTGGTCGATCTCTCCGCGCCGTCGACGCGCGCGTCCTTCATGCCGCCTGCGGCGCGCCGGGCTGCTTGAGCGGATGCGCGCGGGCGAAGGCATCATTTTGCATGCAGGTGTCGACGATGCGCTTCACCGTGGGGAACGGCTCTATGTCGCATTTGAAATAGGCGGCGCCCACCGCCTGCCCCGCGAGGCAAATGTCGGCGATGGTGATCTGATTGCCCTGGCAATAGCGGCCGGTCTGCGGCGAGCCGGCCAGGTGCGTCTCGAGCGCGGTCAACGCTGCCTTGTGCCAGTGATGTCCCCATTTCAAGACGCCGGCCTCGTCGACCTTGTATTCGTAGGCAAGATACTCGCGTACCCGCGGCACGATCAGCGGATGCGTGTCGCAGGCGATGAGTTGGGCAAGCCCGCGCACCCGCGCCCGCGCCTTCGGCTCCTTCGGCAGCAACGGCGGTTGCGGATGGGTCTCGTCGAGATATTCGATGATGGCGAGCGATTCGAATAGCATCGTGCCGTCGTTCTCGATCAGTGCTGGCAATGCCATCATCGGATTGACTTTGCGGAAGACATCCTCGCGTTGCTTGCCCTTCATGAGATCGATATCGATCACCTCGTCTGGCACAATGCCCTTGAGGTTGAGCGCGATGCGAACCCGGAACGTCGCCAGCGAGCGCCAAAACGAAAACAGTTTCACGGCTTTTCCCCTTGCGGAAATTGTGAACGAATTCTGACTACCATACTATACAGCTCGCACGAAAATTTGGCGACGACCTGCGTGGTAACAGGAGAACGCAAATGACCTCGGTCGGGGACACGCGCGCTCGTGCAAGCAGTCACGAACATCGCAGCGAGATGCGCGATGGTATGCGCATCGATTGGGACGTGCCGGTCACGATGGACGACGGCGTGGTGCTGCGCGCTGATGTCTTTCGTCCGATGAAGGATGGCCGCTATCCGGTGATCCTGAGCTACGGCCCCTATGCGAAGGGCCTTGCTTTTCAGGATGGCTATCCGAGCGCCTGGCAACGCATGGCCGACGCGCACCCCGACGTCACCGCCGGATCGAGCAACCTTTACCAGAGCTGGGAGGTGGTCGATCCCGAGAAATGGGTCCCGCACGACTACGCCTGCGTGCGCGTCGACTCGCGCGGCTGCGGGTGCTCGCCCGGCTTTATCGATCATTTCTCGCCCCGGGAAACGAAGGATTTTTACGACTGCATCGAATGGGCCGGCGTGCAGCCGTGGTCGAACGGCAAGGTCGGGCTCAACGGCATCTCCTACTACGCGATCAATCAGTGGCACGTCGCGAGCCTTGCGCCGCCGCACTTGGCCGCCATGTGCATCTGGGAGGGCGCCGCCGACTGGTACCGCGATATGACCCATCACGGCGGCATCGTCTGCACCTTCTGGGAGAACTGGTACGACATGCAGGTGAAGACGGTGCAATACGGGGCGGGCGAGCGCGGCAAGCGGTCCCGCGTACATGGCGAGCTCGTCTGCGGACCGCATACGCTATCGGAAAAAGAACTCAGAAAGAACCGAAGCGCGCTGGGCGAGGACATCCGCGCCGATCCGCTCGACGACGCATACCACCGTGCGCGCTCACCGGTTTGGTCCAAGGTCAAGACGCCGTTCTTGTCGGCGGCCAATTGGGGCGGCCAGGGCCTGCATCCGCGCGGCAACTTCGAGGGTTTCGTGCGCGCCGCGAGCAAGCAGAAGTGGCTCGAGGCGCACGGCATCGAGCACTGGACGCACTTCTACACGGATTATGGGCGCAGCCTCCAATTGCGCTTCTTCGACTATTTCCTACACGACAAAGACAACGGTTTTGAGCGGCAGCCGCGCGTGCTCCTGCAGGTGCGACACATCGCCAAGTTCGTGGAGCGCGCCGAGAACGAGTGGCCGCTCAAGCGCACGAAATGGACGAAGTTTTATCTCGATCCCGCAAGCGGCATGCTCGCGCGTAAGCCGACGGCGCGGAAGGCCATGATTCGGTTCCAGGCATTGGGAGACGGGATGACCTTTCTGAGCGAGCCGTTGATTGAGGAAACCGAGATTACCGGGCCTTCCGCAGTCAAGCTCTTCGTCTCATCGTCCACCGAGGACGCCGATCTGTTTGTCGTGCTGCGCGTGTTCAAAGGCGACCTCGGCGAGGTGGTGTTCCAAGGCGCCATCGATCCGCACACCCCCGTGGGTCAGGGCTGGCTGCGCGCCTCGCACCGCAGGCTCGACAAGCGGCTATCCACGCCCTATCGCCCCTATCACGCCCACGACAGGATCGAGCCGCTGGCAAAAGGCGACGTGGTCGAGCTCGATATCGAGATCTGGCCGACGTCCATCGTTGTGCCGCCCGGCCACCGTATCGGCCTCACCATCCGCGGAAAAGACTATGTCTATGCCGGGCCGAGCGGCGGCAAACTCTCAAACTTCAAGAACGAGCTCACGGGGTGCGGTCCCTTCCTGCACGACGACGCACGCGACCGTCCGCCCGAGACCTTCGGCGGCGTCACCAGCTTGCACTTCGGCGCCGGACGGCGGCCCTACCTCCTGTTGCCGATCATTCCGCCCAAAAAAGCGGCAACGCCGAAGCGCGGGAATCATCGCAAATAGCCGACGCGAGCCGCGGTCAGCCGACCGCAGTCCGCCGAAGAGAGCTCGCAGCACGCTGCGGCCATCTGCCGAGGTGTCGGATCGAGCCGTCGTAAGGTAAGCTCATGCAGCCGTTGCGATTAGGGAGTCGGCCGCAGCGATGAACACGCAATTCTGGCTGATCCAGGCCTTCAACGGAATTTCCTATGGTGCGCTGCTGTTTCTGGTGGGCAGCGGGCTCTCGCTCATTTTCGGCGTGATGCGGATCGTCAATCTCTCGCATGGGTCCTACTTCCTTTTGGGCGGCTATGTCGCGCTGTCGGTGATCTGGACCACGGGCTCCTGGGCGCTATCGCTTCCAGCTGCGGCGCTCTCGATCGCGGCGGTGGGCTTGTTGATGGAACGGGTTTTCCTGCGACCGCTGGGCTTCGATCCATTGCGGCAGGTACTGCTGACGGTCGGCTTTGCCTTCCTGTTTCAACAGGCGGCGTTGGATATCTGGACCGGCAACAACTTCGATATCAATCCGCCCGAGGCGTTGACCAAAACCGTCGTCGTCGCCGGACTTTATCTGCCGCTCTACCGGATCTTCATGATCGCCACGGCAGCGGCCATCGGCATCGCCCTTTGGCTGGTCATGGAAAAGACGCGCATGGGGGCCGCGGTTCGCGCCACTGTCGACGATGCGCAAATGGCGCGGGGGGTCGGCATCGATACTTCGCGCATTTCCATGTTCATCTTCGCGCTGGGCGCGTTGCTGGCGGCATTGGGTGGCGTGATCGGCGGCGCTTTCCTTGGCATCTATCCGGGGCTGGATTTCGAGATGCTGCCGATCGCATTCGCGGTCGTGATCATCGGCGGGATGGGAAGCCTCGGCGGGGCCGCCATTGGCGCGCTGCTCGTCGGCTTGGCCGACAATTTTGGAAAGGCACTGTTCCCCGAAGTTTCGTATTTCACGCTCTATGCGCCGATGGCCTTGATCTTGGCGGTCAAGCCGACCGGCCTGTTCGGACGTGAGTGAGCAAGTGCGGATGACGAGTCAGGGCACGAAAGTCTTGGTGGTCGTTGCGGCCCTGGCGGCGATCGCGATCGTCGTTCCGAACACCAATTCGTTCGTCATCCTGCTGAGCACGCGCGCGTTGGCCTTCTCGATTCTGGTGATGAGCGTCGACGTTCTGCTCGGCTATACCGGCCTTCCCTCCTTGGGCCAGGCCGCCTATCTCGGGGTCGGCGCGTATCTGACCGCGATTCTCGCGACCAGATACCAATTCGGGCTGGGCTACGACTTCTGGGTCGTTGTGGTGCTCGGCATTTTAATCGCAGCGGCCTTGGCCGCCGTTTTCGGCCTGCTCGCTATTCGCGCGACCGGGGTCTATTTCCTGATGATCACGCTAGCGCTCGGCCAATGCGCCTGGGGGCTAGCCTACCGATGGAATTCGCTTACCGGCGGCGACAACGGCATCAATCTGCGAGGACGGCCGAAATTCGGCATTGATCTCGCAAACGAAGTCACCTTCTTCTATTTGGTGCTCGGTTTCTTCACCCTTTCCCTGCTGCTAATGTACACGCTGGTGCGATCGCCGTTCGGGCGAAGCCTGACCGGCATCCGCGAGCGCGAGCTGCGCATGAAAATCATCGGCTACAATACCTGGCTGCACAAATACCTCGCCTTCATCATTGCCGGCGGATTCGGCGGGCTCGCGGGCGTCCTGTGGGCGCACACCGCCGGCATCGTGAGCCCGGAGAACGTGGTGTTGACCACATCGGTCGACGCGCTGTTGATGGCGGTTCTCGGCGGCGCAGGTACGCTGGTCGGCGGCGTAATCGGCGCGATCATCGTATTCGGCTTGCGCGAATACCTAAGCACGCTCGTCCCGTGGTGGCAGTATGTGCTTGGCGCCGTCTACGTGTTGACGATTCTGTATCTGCCGACGGGATTGATGGGAATCCCAGAGCGCATTCGGCAGCGTCAAACGCTAAGTGGAAAACGAGAAGATGTGAAGAAAATCGCGCCTGTGACTTCCTGAGCTGCGGGGCTATCACGACAAGGAGGAATTAACGTTATGACAAGCACCTTGCTACGACGGCTCGGTTGGCCGCTTTTGGGCAGCGTTGTTGCCCTGGGCCTGACGGCGCCTGCAAACGCCGCCGAGGAACTGCGCATCGGATTTGTGGCGCCGACCACCGGCATCTTCGCCCAGGTCGGCAAGGACATGGTGGATGGCTTTCAGCTCTACCTCGACGACGTGAACAGCGATTTCGGGGGTGCAAAAGTCAAATTCATCGTCGAGGACGAGCAGGCCAAGCCGGATACCGCCGTCACGCGGGCCAAAAAGTTGATTTTACAAGACCACGTGCACATGCTCGTGGGTGGGCTGCTGGCCTCGAGCGGCTACGCGCTCGCGCCGGTGAGCACCGCCGACAAAACAGTCTACATCGCGCCGGTTTCCGCCGCCGACGACCTGACCCAGCGCGATCTACCGAAATATCCCTACTTCATCCGCACCGGCTGGAGCAGCTCGCAACCGAGCCATCCGTTCGGGCAATGGGCCTGCGACCAGGGGTACAAAAAGATCGCAGCCATCGGTGCCGACTATGCGTTCGGGTATGAGGTCATCGGCGGTTTCCAGCGCGCCTTCGAGGCCTGCGGCGGACAGATCATCCAGAAGATCTGGCCGCCGATCGGCACCAAGGACTTCGGACCGTATATTCCGACGCTTCGGCAAGACGCCGACGCGATCTTCACGCTCATGGTCGGGCCCATGTCGCTGCAGTTCCCGAAGCAGCTCGCGGCTTCAGGGAACAAGAAGCCGGTGCTCGGCGGCGGGACGAGCTATGACGAGTTTGTGCTGCCGTCCATGGGCGATGAAGTGATCGGCCACGTCTCAGCCCTGCAATACAGCGCCGCGTTGGAAAACCCGAAAAACGAAGCCTTTGTCAAAAAATATCGCGCGAAATTCGGCAAGGTGCCCTCGTACTATTCGGAGACCAATTACACGACGGCGCAGATGATTCACGAGGTCATCAAAAACAACAAAGGCAACTTCCCGGGTCAGGAGGAGTTCATCAAACAGCTCGCCGCGCTCAAGCTGGACACCATTCGGGGCCCCGTCAGCATCGACGAGATGCGCAACCCGGTGCAGAACATCTACATCAAGAAGGTCGACAAGAAGAAGATGTTCGGCTACGACAAAGACGAGCTCTGGAATACCGTCATCAAGACCTACCCGAACGTCAATCAGTTCGGCCAGTTCAACAAGGAGGAGTTCCTCAAGACGCCGGTCTACAGCCGCGACTTCCCACCCTGTAAATTCTGCAATTAGCGATTTCGGTTGGCCGGGGCGCGCATGTGCCCCGGCCGCTTCATTGCAATCCGCGAGGGAACTGAGGTGAAGGCGGACGGCGACGCGCCCGCCCTCGAGCTGCGGGGCCTGTCCAAAAGCTTTGGCGGACTGCGCGCCGTGCGCGGCGTCACGCTCACGGTGATGCCCGGCGAACGCAAGGCGATCATCGGGCCGAACGGCGCCGGCAAGACGACCCTGTTCAATTTGATTACCGGAATCCTGCCGGCCACTTCTGGCCAGGTCGTGTTGTTCGGCCGGGACGTAACGAAGTGGCCGAGCCATCGCCGCACGGCGTTGGGAATGGCGCGCACCTTCCAAATCACCAGCCTGTTCCCGAAGCTCACGGTCCTCGATAACGTGCTGCTGGCAATCCAGGGCCTGCGGCGGTCGAAATTCGTGATGTGGCGGTTTCTCTCCTCCTACCGCGACGTCTACGACAAGGCCTACGGCCTCCTGGAACGCGCCCGTTTTCTCGACCGCAAGGATACTGAGGTTCGTTACCTGTCGCACGGCGAGCAGCGGCAGCTTGAGATTGTGCTGGGCCTCGCCAGCGACCCGCGCATCCTGCTGTTGGATGAACCGGCCGCCGGACTCTCATCGGGCGAATCCTCGGAGATGATCCAATTTCTCGCGCATCTCGACCGCAGCCTCGCGATCCTGCTCATCGAGCACGACATGGACGTGGTGTTCGATGTGGCCGAGCATATTTCCGTGCTCCATTTCGGCGAAGTGTTGGAAGCGGGCCCGACTGAACAAATCCGCCGCAGCGAGAAGGTGCAGCAGATCTATCTCGGGACCGGCTGATCCATGGCAATCCTGGAAGTTGAGGACATCCACACCTATTACGGAGATGCGTACGTTCTCCAGGGCCTGTCGTTGCGGCTCGAGGAGGGGCAGATCCTGGGATTGCTCGGCCGCAACGGCGTCGGCAAGACGACGCTCGTGAACTCAATCGTCGGTTTCAATCGTCCACGCCGCGGCAAGATCTTATTCAAGGGGGCGGATATCACCGCGGTTTCCTCCTTCGCGACGGTGCGCAGCGGAATGGGGCTCGTGCCCCAGGGTCGGCGCGTATTTCCCACGCTCAGCGTCGAGGAGAATCTGATGGTCGCCGAGCGCAGCGTCGACCGCCGCGGCTGGAATGTGGAGCGCGTCTACGCGCTGTTTCCGCGCCTGCGCGAGCGCCGCAGCCAGCGCGCCAGAACGCTCTCCGGCGGCGAACAACAGATGCTCGCGATCGGACGCGGGCTCATGACCAACCCGGACTGTCTGATCATGGACGAGCCTTCGGAGGGACTGGCCCCCATCATCATCCAGGGGCTGTGGAAAGCGATCGCACAATTGAAGGAGCAAGGCCATTCCATTCTGCTCGTCGAGCAGAACGCCGTGCTGGCGCTCCAACTGGTCGATTACGTGCACGTCATGAGCAAAGGCCAGGTGGTGTATTCGGCGCGTCCGCAAGAGCTGCGCGAGAATGAGGAGATCAAATCCAAGTATCTCGGCATCTGATCGCGTGTGAAAGTGGGATCGGTCTCAACAGCATCTGTAATCCTTACAGGAAATTAATCAGCTCGCGCCGCGCGACGAAGTTGATGCCGATGTTGTAAAGATGATATTCCGCCTGATCGTAAACGATGGAACAAGTCGAATGTCCGCGCCCCGCGGGAGAGCGACTTGAGCCCTAAGTAAAGAGTCGGGAGAGAGAAACGCCATGACCGTCACTCGCCGCACCATGATCAAAGGAGCGCTTGTCACAGGCGCCGCCGTACTCAAGATACCCGCAGCACCGGCGCAGGCGGCGCCGCTGCGCGTCGGATTTTTGACCATCAAGACGGGTCCGCTGGCCTCGGGCGGGCTGCAGATGGAGCAGGGCCTCACCGTCTTTTTCAAAGAGCGCAACAACACGCTCGCCGGCCGCCCGATCGAACTGCACACCGCGGACACCGCCGGCAATCCCGCCCAGGCCCGCACCAAGACGCAGGAGTTGGTCGAGCGACTCAATGTCCCGGTGCTGATCGGGCCCCTCGCCGCCTTCGAGGCCTTGGCGATCGACGATTATGTCCGCTCCTCTCGCACGCCGATCCTCTCCGTCGCCGGCGCGGAAGACATGACGCAGCGAAAGCCCAACCCGTGGTTCGTACGGCCGAGCTCCACCTCGGCGCAGCCGAGCCATCCGCTCGGCGAATATGCGGCCAAAGAACTCAAGTACAAGCGCGTCGCCGTGACCGCCGACGATTTCGCCTTCGGGCATGAGAACGTGGCCGGCTTTCAGCGCGTGTTCGAGGACAACGGCGGCAAAGTCGTGCAGAAGCTTTGGACCCCGCTCAACGCGCCCGACTACGGCACTTACATTTCGCAGCTCAAGCCCGATCTCGACGCGGTCTATACCGGGCACGCCGGCTCCAACGGCTTCAAGTTCATTCGCCAACTGCGCGAATACGGAAACAAAGTGCAAATCCTCGGCGGCTTCACCCCCGTCGACGAATCGCTGCTGCAGCAGATGGGCGAGGACGCGCTCGGCGCCATCACCGGCAACTGGTATTCGGCCGAGCTCGATTTCCCGATCAACAAAAGATTCGTAGAAGCGATCCGCCGCGACTACAAGGTCGATCCCGGCGTCTATGCCGCGGAGACCTATCTTTGCGGCGAAGTGCTCGATCACGCCCTTAAGACCATCGGCGGGAAAGCCGAGGACAAGGACGCCTTCATCAAGGCCCTCAGGGAAGCAAAAGTGCCGAACACCTTGCGGGGCCCGGTTCGCTTCGACGAGTTCGGCAACGTGGTTGGCAACATTTATATCCGCAAAGTCGAGAAGAAGGACGGCCGCTACGTCAACGCGGTGATCAAGACCTATCCCGACGTGAGCCAGTTCTGGACCTACAAGCAGGACGAGTTCCTCAAGAATCCGGTCTATTCGCGCGACTATCCTCCGGCGAAGAACCTAGAGCCGTAGCGTTCGCATCCGTCCGCGCAGCCCCGCGTCACCCCCGGGCTTGACCCGGGGGTCCATCTTTGTCGAAGAAGGATCAATTGCCGGGTCAAGCCTGATCGCCACAGCCCTCGCTGCGCTCGCCTAAGCGGAAGCCGAAAATGCAGTTCTGGATCATCCAGACGCTCAACAGCGTGGCGTTCGGCGGCCTGCTGTTTCTGCTGTCGTCGGGTTTCTCGTTGATTTTCGGCTTGATGCGAATACCGAATCTGGCACACGGCGCCTTTTTCATGCTCGGCGCTTATTTCGGCTACACGCTGCTGCAGCTCAAGTTGCATTTCTGGCTGGCGGCCCTCGTAGGGGGGATCGGCGTTGGACTCATCGGGATCGTTATGGAGCGCGTGGTTCTGCGCCGGCTCGCCGGCAACGAGCAGGGCCAAGTGTTGGTCACGCTCGGGGTCTCCTTCATCATCGCCGATATCTGTCTGTTGGTATGGACCGGCGATCCAATGCCGCTTGCAGCACCGTCCTCGCTGCGCCCGCCGCTACGCCTTGGCGGCTTCGCCTTTCCCACTTACCGACTGGTCGTGCTGGCGATTGCGCTTGCCGCGGCGTTGGCCCTCTACCTCCTGATGGAGCGCACGCGGCTCGGCGCCATGATCCGCGCCGGCGTCGACGATATGGAGATGGCGCGCGGCGTCGGCATCCCGGTATCGCGTCTGTTCACCACCGTCTTCCTGCTCGGCGCGACGCTTGCCGGCGTGGGCGGCGTGCTGGGCGGGCCGATCCTCAACGCTTATCCGGGCCTGGACACCGACATGCTGCCGCTCGCGCTGATCGTTGTTATTCTGGGTGGCGCGGGAAGCCTGCTCGGCGCGTTCGTGGGTAGCTTCGTTGTCGGCTTCATCTACAATTTCGGCATCGCGCTGGTGCCTGATCTCGCCTATTTCGTGCTCTTCCTGCCGATGGTGCTGGTGCTGGTATTCCTGCCGCAGGGGCTGTTCGGGCGGGTGCAGATATGACGCGCGGCGGCCTCGTCGCGCTCGCGTTCTGCGCGCTCGTCCTGCTCGCCGTGCCGTGGATCATCGGCAATGAGTTCTACGTCAACATGGCGAGCCAGGTGCTCATCTACGCGCTGTTTGCGCTCTCCATCAACATGATGCTCGGCTACGGCGGCATGGTCTCGCTCGGCCACGCCGGCTATCTCGGCATCGCCGGATATGCGTGCATCCTCGCCACCGTCGCCGGCTATGACCAAGTCACGGCGGCGATTTTTGCGATCGCGCTGTCGACCATGGCGGCGGCCTTCTTCGGCGTCCTGTCGCTGCGCGCGCCGGGCCTCGGCTTCATCATGATCACGCTCGCGCTCGGGCAGATCGTCTGGGGTGTGGCTTATCGCGCCAACGATCTCACCGGCGGCGACAATGGCATCCGCCATCCGGCCCGACCGATGCCGTTCGGCTTCGACATCCGCGATGCGCCCAGCTTCTATTATTTCACGCTGGTCGTGTTCGTCGTCGCGCTGTTCTTCATCTGGCGCTTTTCGCGCTCTGCCTTCGGAGTGAGCCTCATGGGCGCGCGCGACCAGCCGCGCCGCATGCGCATGCTCGGCCACAATGTGTGGCTCATCCGCTGGATCACGTTCGTCATGGCCGGCTTCTGGGCCTCGGTCGCCGGTGTGCTCTACGTCTACTACAACCTGTTTCTCAGCCCACACGCAATCTCGCTGCAGCAATCGGCCGAGATCCTGCTGATGGCGATCCTCGGCGGTTCCAGCACGCTCGCCGGCCCGATCGTCGGCGCGGCCATCATCACGCTCGTCAAGAACGTGGTCTCGACCTATGTCGAGCGCTGGAACACGCTGCTCGGCTTGATCTTCGTCGTGGTGATCATGTTCATGCCCTACGGTCTCGTGCCCGGTTGCACGCAGGCGTGGCGGCGCTTGCGCAACCGCGTCAAGACCGGCAAAGCCGCGGGCAGCGCGGCCTCGGAGCTCGCGCAATGACGAAGCTCGCGCTTGAAGTCGCGCATTTGAGCAAGCGCTTCGGCGGCCTTCCGGCAACCAAGGACGTATCGATCTCTGTCATGCCCGGCGAGCGACGGCTGATCATCGGCCCGAACGGCGCGGGCAAGACCACGCTGTTTAACCTCATTACCGGGGACCTCAGCGCCGATGCCGGCTCGGTGCGCCTATTCGGGCAGGAACTCATGGGCATGCCGACGCAACAGCGCGTGCACCTCGGCCTTGCGCGCACCTATCAGATTCTCACCTTGTTCCCGCGCGAGAGGCTCGTGCACAACGTGGTGCTCTCGCTACTTGGGCTCGACCGGCGACGATGGAACTCCTGGTCCATCCTGACCGCCAACCGCGATCTCTATGCGAACGCCCGCGCCGCGCTCGAGCGCGTCGGGCTGGGCGAGGCCGCCGAGTGCATCGTGGCCGAGACCTCCTATGGGGAGCGGCGCCGGCTCGAACTCGCGATGGCGCTCGCCCAGAAGCCGAGGCTCTTGCTGCTCGACGAGCCGCTCGCCGGCCTCTCCCAGGCCGAGCGGCAGAGGATTCGCGCGCTGCTCGACGCCATCCCGCGCGATGTGACCATCGTGATGATCGAGCACGACATGGATACCGCGCTGGCATTTGCCGAGCGCATCACGGTGCTGCACTACGGCGAGGTCATCGTCGAGGGCACGCGCGCCGAGGTGGTCGCCGATCCGCGTACCCGAGAGGTTTATCTTGGCGACTGAGGCGCTTGAGATCTCAGGCATCGACGCCTACTACGGCGACAGCCACGTTCTTCACGCGGTGTCGTTCGCCCTGCACGGAGGACGCCTGCTCGGCTTGCTCGGGCGCAACGGCGCCGGCAAGACCACCTGCATGGCGGCGATCATGGGCTTTCTCAAGCCTCGGCAGGGCGCGATCAGGCTTTACGGCGAGAACGTCGCAGGCCTTGCGCCCGACGTGATCGCGCGCAAAGGCATCTGCCTCGTCCCGCAGGGGCGGCGGATGTTTCGCACGTTGACCGTGCGCGAAAATCTAGCGGTGGCGGCACAGCGGCGGCCGGACCGCGGTTCCGGCTGGTCGATCGATCGGGTCTTTCAACTGTTTCCGCGCCTTGCCGAGCGCCACGCCCAGCTCGCGGGCTCGCTCTCCGGCGGCGAGCAACAGATGCTGGCGATCGGCCGCGCGCTCATGGGCAATCCGCGCGTGCTGCTGATGGACGAACCCTCCGAAGGGCTCGCGCCGCAATTGGTCGCCGAGGTGGGCCGCACCATCGCCCAGCTCAAGGCCGAAGGGCAGTCGATCGTGCTGGTCGAGCAGAACATCAAGCTCACCTTCGACCTCGCAGACGACATCGTCATCATCAATACCGGCCGGGTCGTGTTTCGCGGAACCTCTGATCAGATCAAGCTCGACGACGCCATTGTCTCCCAGCATCTCGGCGTGTTCTGATGCCGCCCACACCGATGCTATTTTCCCGTCAAGGCCGGGCTCGTCCCGGCCATGAATGTCTTACTTAGACGCTGACGCCCGGAACAGGTTTCTGGCATGACCATAGCGAGAATGTCTTAACCGAGAGTCGATCGCATGCCCGACCAATGGAACAAGTATGGACCGACCGCGGCGCGCAGGCACCGCAAACCGGGGCGGGACGTGAGGCCGAAGAGCACCACAGTCGACATCCATTCGCATGTCGCGATCCCGCAGGCCGCCGCTTTCGTCAAGGCGCATCTCGACACGTCTACGATTCCACTGGCGCATTTTGCCAATGCCGAGACCAAGGCGCTTAGCCAAAAGCAAGAGGAGGACGTACGCGCGCGCATCACCGGCTACGACGAACGCCTCGCCGATCTCGACGCCATGGGGATTGACCTCCAGCTGGTAATGCCGCCGCCGAACCAATGTTATTACACCGTGGCGCTCGATATCGCGGTCAAAGCCGCGCGCATGGTCAACGACGGACTTGCGGAATACGTAGCACGCAAGGCGGATCGTTTCGTCGCGCTCGGCACGGTGCCACTGATCGACGGGACGGAAGCTGCGCGCGAACTCGAGCGTTGCATGACGTCACTCGGCATGAAAGGCGCGGAGATCCTGACCAATGTCGCGGGGCGCGAGCTCTCCGAGCCGGACTACGCGCCGTTCTGGCAGAAGGCCGAGGCGCTGGGCGCGCTCGTGGTGATCCATCCCAACGGCTTCACCGACGCCAGACGACTCAAACGGTTTTACTTCAACAATGTCATCGGCAACCCGCTCGAAACCACGATTGCGCTTCACTACCTGATCTTCGACGGCGTGCTCGAGCGTTATCCGAAGCTGAAGATCCTGGCGGTGCATGGCGGCGGATATTTGCCCGCTTACCATGGCCGCATCGATCACGCCTGGGGCGCGCGATCAGATGCGCATGGCGAGCTGCCGCAACCGCCCACCAGCTATCTCAAGAAGATCTATTTCGACAGCGTCGTGTTCACGCCGCACCAGCTCGCCGAGTTGGTGCGCCTCTACGGCCCCGACCGCATTCTCATGGGAACGGACTATCCCTTCGACATGGCCGAGTACGATCCGGTCGCGCATGTGGCGTCTGTCGACGGCCTTGATGCCGCGACCGTCGCTGCCATTGCCGGCGGCAATGCGCGCAAGCTGCTGAGAATTTGAGGATCAGGCGATCACTCGCCCTTCAACTTCGCGTCGTGGATCACCTTGCGCCATTTCGGCTCGTCGGCCTTGATATACTTCGCGAGCTGCTCGGGCGTGCCGGCAATCGATTCGAAATATTGCCGCTCGAGGAAATTTTTCTGGATCTCGGGATCGGCGAAAATCTTTCGCACTTCCGCGTTGATCTTGGCCACGACGTCGGCCGGCATTCCGGACGGACCAAACAGGCCGAACCAGGAGACCGCCTCGTAACCGGGCAACCCGCTTTCCGCGACGGTCAGAATTTCCGACAGCAGCGCCATGCGCTTTGCTGCGCCGACCGCGATGAGCTTGACCTTATCCGCCTTCCACTGCGGCACCGCGCTGCCCACGCTGATGAACATCAGCTGGATGTGTCCGGCGATCACGTCGCTGAGCGCCGGGGTGGCGCCCTTGTAATGCACTGCCTGCAATTTCGCGCCTGAGAGCGCCTGGAACAGCTCCATGTTGAGATGGCCGCTCGATCCGATGCCGAACGTGCCGTAATTGAGCTCGCCCGGCTTCTGTTTGGCGAGGGCGATGAGCTCCTTGACGTTGTGCACCGGCAACGCGGGGTTGACGATCAGCGCGTGGTTGATGGTGACGAGGCCGGAGATCGGCGTGAAGCCTTTCACGGGATCATAGGGCAACTTGGGATAGAGGCTCGGATTGACCACGAAGGTGACTTCCGGGGCGACAAATACTGTGTAGCCGTCGGGCGCCGCCTTGGTGACGTATTCCGCCGCGATCTGGTTGTTGGCGCCGGGTTTGTTCTCGACGATTGCCTGCTGGCCCCAGGCTTCGGTGAAGCGCTGCGCCAGCGTGCGGCCCAGCGCATCCGTCACCCCGCCGGGCGCGGCCGGCACGATGATCGTCACCGGTTTATTCGGATAGCCCCCCTCCTGCGCCGCTGCCGGTGGGGCCAATAGAGAAGCCCCGACCGCAGCCGCAAGCCACATCCGCATTCCGCACTCTCCCTGAAGTCCTTGCCTTTTGCTCGACTATCGCTGATTTTCTGCCGCCTGCCTATGTCCGGCGCAATGCGGCAATCCCGCACAACGTTCCATCCGCCGCGGATTGCTCGCGCAGCCGCGTGTTCCGGATCGCTCTCGTGGCGGACGAGGGGAGAGTCACGGTGATCGTCGTCGCTATCGACATTGGCGGAACTTTCACCGACCTGATCGGATTTGACAACACCGCCGGGAGCTTCGTTGAGGCAAAGAGCCTCACCACGCCAGCACAGCTGGAGCAAGGCGTCATCGATTGCATCCGCAAGAGCGAACTCGCCGCTGCTGTAATCGACGAGCTGATCCATGGCTCGACCATTGCCATCAACACGTTGATCGAAAGAACGGGGGCAAGAACCGGGCTTATCGTCACCCGCGGCACGCGCGACGTCTATATCATCGGCCGGGGCAATCGTCCGCAGGCCTACAGCCTGTTCTTTCACCGCCACCGGCCGCTGGTGCCGCGGCATCTCACGCGCGAGGTCGACGAGCGGCTGCTGAGCTCCGGCGAGGTGCATGCGCCGCTCGATCGCGGCGCCATCGCGCGAGCCTGCCGCGCGTTCGCCGCCGAAGGGATCGAGGCCGTCGCCGTTTGTTTTCTTCACTCCTACGTCAATCCGGCCCACGAGCGCGTCGCCGGCGAGATGATCCGCGCCGCAATGCCGGACGCCTACATTTCGCTGTCGCACGAGATCCTGCGCGAATACCGCGAGTTCGAACGCACGTCGACCACGGTCGTGAACGCCTATATCGGGCCGAAGGTCGGCGGCTACGTGAAACAGCTTGGCGCGAGTCTCGGCAAGATCGGGTTTCGCGGCGCGCTCGCGATCATGCGCTCGAACGGCGGCGTGATGACGCCGCAGGTCGCAACGGAGCGGCCGGCTGCGATGATGGAGTCTGGTCCGGTCGGCGGGATCATTGCTTCGGCCGAGGTCGGCCGCGCGCTCGGCTACCGCAACGTCATATCATTCGACATGGGCGGCACCACGGCGAAGGCGAGCCTCGTGCGCGACGGTGAGCCCACCATGGCACCGGGCTACTATGTCGGGGGCTATGCCAGCGGCCATCCGGTGATGCTGCCGATGATCGACGTGGTCGAGGTTGGGGCGGGGGGCGGCTCGATTGCTTGGCTCGACGACATCGGTGCGCTCAAGGTCGGCCCGCAAAGCGCGGGCGCCGATCCCGGCCCCATCTGCTATCGCGGCGGCGGCAGCGCGCCGACAATTACCGATGCCAATGTGGTGCTGGGGAGGCTCGATCCCGATAATTTTCTCGGCGGTGAGATGAAGCTCGATGCCGAGAGCGCCCGCCGCGGCATCGCGGAGAAGATCGGCAATCCCTTGAAGATGGGTGCGGTGGCGGCCGCGCATGCGATCGTCGAAATCGCCATCGCCAAAATGTCGCTCGCGGTGCGCGAAGTCTCGGTGGCGAAGGGCTACGATCCGCGCGATTTCGCGCTAGTCGCCTCGGGCGGCGCGGGCCCGCTGCATGTGGTCGCTATCGCGCGCGAACTGCACATTCCCAGTGTCATCGTGCCGCTTTTCCCGTCGCATTTTTCGGCTCTCGGCATGCTGCTGGCGGATGAGCGGCACGACTTCATCCGCACGTTCTATGCCGATCTCGCCACCGTCGATTTCGCGGCCCTGTTGCAGATCCACCATGAGATGGTGGTGGAAGCCTCGGCGGCGCTGCGGCACGCTGCGGAGGCGCAGCCGCAAGTTCATCTCGACTTGCGCTATGTCGGTCAGGAATTCACGCTGCAGGTGCCGGTGACCCTCGAGGCGATCGCGGCAGGCGATCGCGCCGGCATCAGAGCCGCGTTCGATGCGCTGTACGAACATCGCTATGCGCACCATTCGCCGGAAGAGCCGGTGGAAATGATCAATATCCGCCTCGCGCTGATCGGTAAACGCCCGAGACCAAGCTTCCCACGACTTGCCGAGGGCGGGCCCGCAAAACCGTCGCACGAGCACGCGGTTTATTTCGCCGACGAAGCCTTGCGTTGTCCGGTCTACCGGCGCGAGGCACTCGGCGCCGGCAGCAAGATCCTCGGCCCGGCGCTCATCCAGGAGCACGGGACGACGACGGTTCTCTTCGCGCAGGATACCTTGACGGTGGCACCCTCGGGCGAGCTGATCATCACGGTGGGGGCTATGTCATGAAAGTCCATCTCTCCACCGCTCACTCCTGCGAACGAACGGATCAGCACCAACTTTTCGAGCGACGCACATGACGGCCCTGGATCCGGTCACCCTCGAAGTCATCCGCAACGCGCTGCCGGCGGTCGCCAACGAGATGGCGATCGATCTCCAGCGTACGTCCTACAACATGATGATCTACGAGGTGCGCGACTTCTGCACCGCGCTGGTCAACACGGCGGGCGAGCTGATCTGTCAGAACGTCGGCGGCGTGTCGCACTTCGTCGCCGACCTCGGCGTTATCATCACCGACGCCGTGAGGCGGTATGGCAAGCACGGCTTTGCACCAGGCGACGTTTTCATCACCAATCATCAGGCTGTTGCGGG
>Ga0126377_10000775_pt1 | contig 20139 bp, 20 predicted proteins | sample PanSoiMetPlot_22_FD_92647 | JGI IMG/M metagenome (GOLD analysis project Ga0126377, IMG submission 92647) | Tropical forest soil microbial communities from Panama - MetaG Plot_22 | ecosystem: Environmental > Terrestrial > Soil > Tropical forest > Bulk soil | place: Panama | collected 2016-02-17 | reverse complement strand
TCGAGCTCGGCTCCGTCTGGCGCAGACTCGGCGCGAAAGTCACCATCATCGAGCTCATGCCCACCATTCTCCCTGGGATGGACGACGACGTAATCAAAGAGGCCGACCGCGTCCTCAAAAAGCAGGGACTCGAATTCCGCACGAACACGCGCGTCACGAACGGCGGTCGCACGAAAAAGGGCGTCTTCGTCGAAGTCGAGCAGAACGGAAAAACGGAAAAGATCGAGGGCGACTACGTGCTCGTCTCCGTCGGACGCAAACCCGCGACCGCCGGCATCGATACAAAGGCACTCGGCATCACCGTCGGCAAACGCGGTGAGATTCTCGTCGACGACCAGATGCGCACCAACGTGCCGAACGTCTACGCCATCGGCGATTGTGTGCCTGGACCAATGCTCGCACACAAAGCGGAAGACGAGGGCGTGATCGCCGCCGAGGTGATCGCGGGCAAGCCTGCCCATATGCACTACAAGTCGATCCCGAACGTCGTTTATACTTGGCCGGAGATCGCCGCAGTGGGGCTCACCGAACGGCAGGTAAAAGAGAGCGGACGCGAATATCGCACGGGCAAGTTTCCGTTTTCGGCGAACGGACGCGCACGGTCGATGGGCGAAAGCGCCGGCTTCGTGAAGTTCGTCGCCGACGCAAAAACCGACGAGTTGCTCGGCGCGCACTTGATCGGGCCGAACGTGTCCGAGCTCGTCGCGGAAGTCGTGCTGGGATTCGAGTATCGTGCATCGTCGGAGGACATCGGCGTCACCGTGCACGCGCATCCCACGCTCGCCGAATCCACGAAGGAGGCGGCGCTCGCCGTGCTCGGTCGGGCGCTGCACATCTGACGTGTCGGGCTACTTCGCCCTCGATCCGCGGCCTCTCCAGCCCGAAGACATTCAGGGCACGCGTGTGCTCCTTATGGGAGCGCTCGGCGTTACACCGTACATCGATCGCGCGCTCGAGGTCCTCGAGCGCGCCGAGCGTGGCGGTGATCCCGAGCATCGAGGGATGGTCGTCGCGCGCGATGGCACCGTTGCGGGCCTGGTGCTGTTCGGAAAAATCGCGGGGACGATGCACGGGGCGCGGTTGTACACTGCGGTGCTCGCGCCCGGCGTCGAGACGAACGACATCGGTGGGCGCTTGATGCGGTCTGTCGAAGACGCTGCGCGGCGCGGCGGCGCGCGCTTCATCCTCGCCGAGATGCCCGACGATCCCGCGATCGGGACCGTGTTGGGTCTCCTCCGCGAACAGGGGTTCCAGGAAGAAGCGCGTATTCCGGACTTCTTCCGTGAAGGAGTCGCGCTGACGTTCCTGCGCCTCGCGCTCTAGCGCCTCAGTTTTTCCCGAGCCCAGCCTTCACACGCTCGAGGAAATACGCTTCCAGCCGCCCGGTCGTCCCACACACGATGCGATCCGCGCTGCTCCCCGATATGTCCTGCCCCATCGGTATGAATGTCGTCTGCACTTTCGTGCCACCCTGCCCGTCGGGAATGACGTCGGTGAGCAGCGACATGTAGATGCGATACGTCGCCGCCTTGGGACCGGTCATGCCGTTCCCACAGTCGACGAATTCGGTCATCGACCGTCCGGCGAGCTGGCGTGTCTTATAGAAATTCTGATTGCCGATCTGATGAACGCCGGGGTTCTCGACCGTGACCGGGATCTCGAGCTCACTGTACACCTTTTTGACGGCCAACCACGTTTGGGCCGGTGGCGAGGCGATCGTGACTCCCACCGCGCGCGGATGTTCGCCGAGGAGCGTCCCCGTCGACGGATCGGTGAAGATCGCCGGCTGTCTCGGCGTCAGATCTTCGCTGTGCGTGGGGCCGCGGACGCAACCGGCGAGCGCGATGAGGAGGAAAGTGCGGCGCATCGGGCCTTCCTGGTCGAGGACTCTACAACATGGAGTGTGGCGCCCGAATTGTATACCCTCGCTGTCATCCTCCGCCGCGCTGTCAGGTTGTCATCCTCCGGCGCGAAGCGAGTCGTCATCCTCCGGCGCGAAGCGCCTGGAGGATCTATCATCCTCAGTTAGTGGCTCGCTGGTTCACAGCACCAGTTCACTCACAATAGATCCTCCTGCTCGCTTCGCTCGCGGAGGATGACAGGCTGCTCGCTTCGCTCGCGGAGGATGACAGGCAGCACCTCCGCGGCCCATGCTGCATACATCACCCCCGAGGGATGCAGGCCGTCGGCTGCAATTAGCCCCGGTTCTACGTTGGCCCGTCGTGAGATCGCTGTAACGTCGACGTACGAAGCACCCGCTCGACTCGCCTCATCGCGGTTGATCGCGTTGAACGCGTCGATCTCGGCTGCGATCTGTGCGCGGTCGCGACCACTCGCAAACGGTGTCACGCCCCAGTCGGGAATCGACAAGACGACGACGCGAGCTGCACGCCCTCCGGCGAACGCGACGGCACGCGCCAACAGCGATCGAAACTGGTCGCGATATTCGTCGCGCGAGCGCCCGCGATACTGATTGTTGACGCCGATCAGCAGGGTGACAACGTCAAAGGGCCCAACCGGATTCGCTGAGTCGATACCGCGCAAGAGGTCATCGGTAGCCCACCCGGTGGTGGCGACGATCGTTGGCTCCGCCGCCGCGATTCCGCGCGCGCGCATCATCGCCGAGAGCCGCATGGGCCAGCGCGCCTCAACTTCTACTGCCTCGCCGATCGTGTACGAGTCGCCGAGGGCCAAGATGCGCACCTCGGCGAGCGGCGAAGCGTCGCCTTGGATCAAGGCTTCAAGTAGCGGTAGAAGACGAGCTGATCGTAGTTCCATAGCTCGCCCGCGGTATGCGCGCGGGCGAACGAGTCGATCGGCTCGACGATCGACGTGCTGAGATTACCGAGCGACCGGACGTAGAGCGGGTGCTGGCCCATTCGGCCGAAGTAGCTGCGGATGATCACGCTCGTGCTGTCTCGCGGGAGCAACTTCACGTTGCGCGCGTACGCGTCGAAGCCGCCATCGCGATTCATCAGATACTGCTCGACATTCGAGATGTACAATGCCGAAATGCGAAGATGCCGCTCGCTCGCGTATTGACCGATCGCGCGCAGCGCCTTGTCTCCCGCGACGTTGCCGACGATGGGCACGATCCGGTCGGCGAGATGCATCTCGCGCACGAGCTGGAACGCTCGTTCGTCGGCGAGATAGCCGCGTTGCCGGCCGGCCCGATCCGTCTCGGTGATGAGCTGACCGAACGACGGATAGTTCGAGCGATTGTTGCGCCCGAGGCTCGAGTACCGCGTGTCCAGTCCCTCGAACACGAATTGGGCGCGATATCGATCGATCATCTCGCGGTCGTGCGCATCGAGTGGGATGCCGAAACGAGCGATGCGTTCGTTGCTGGCTTTCCTCGTCGCCGCCGCCACCGTCGAGTCGGTCGGCGCTTTCTCGATGTACGTCATGACGTCGAGCATGCGTCGTCCGGTCCACTGCGCGACGTCCGCCGGCACCGGTTTGCCGAGCAGCAAACAGAGGTACTCCAGTCGGTTGCGCGACATCGCGAACAGCGATTTGAAGAGCAAATGCTCCAGCAAGTTGTCGCGGCGGATGTCCAGCATAAACGCCATCTGCGGCCGGATCATCGCGATGTACGAGTAGTTCTGGTCCGGCCCCACGCCGATGTACACACCACCGTGTGTCCCGGCTTTCTCGAGCTGACTGGAGACTTGGAGATACGAGACTTCGTTCGTGATGATGTTGTCGGAGTCGAAGTATCCATTCGGCTCGGACAACTGCGCGACGAGGCCCGCGAAGCTGGTGTCGGCCGCGCGATACGCAAACGGCGCCGGCGTGCTGGTGACCGGGACCGATAGATGCGCTCCAATAGCAAGCGCCGTGGCGACGTGCAGGAGTTTCACGACGAAAAACCTATTGCCGGCACAGCCCCTCCAGGTCGGGCTTCGGCTTGTTCGCGACCGGACGTCGGCCAAAGGGTCGCCACGGCGCCGACCATGTCTCCGAATGTATCGCCCGATTTGCGTGTGTCGACTGATGGGGAGCCGGAACGAATGTTCTTTTCGCCTCCGATCGCCGAGCTCGGCAGGCAGGTGGCGGCTCGTGGGACGCCCACCAAATAAAACAGCCGGCCCGACTGGACCGGCTGCTGGTTCGATGGAACGAGTGTGACGCTACTGGAGCGCCATCATGATCGCCATGGCCGCCGCGGCGGCAAGCACCATGAGGCCCGCCGCGATCGCGACCGCGCGCGCCGGGGTGATGACGAACTCGCGCTTGTACCACGGCGTGATGACGGCGGGCGCGGTTTGTGGCAGCGCTTCCATGATCTGGCCCTCGAGGTAGGGCGGCGTGCTCACGCGCCGGCGACGCTCGACTTCGACGGTGATGTTCTTCCAGAACTCGACGTCGCGCGCCGTATCGCCCTTTCTCACGCTTGCCTCGGGTAGTTCGCCGTCGAGCCATTGATGGATGGCGGGCGAAAGGATGCGGGTGTCGGTTTCCTGATGGCCAAGCGGAACCTCACGATCGGCGAGCGGGCGCTCCTTCTCGGAGCGACGGGCCGGCCGATGATGATGGCTCTCGAACCCGCCGAGGCCGTCTTCGGAGCGGAGATCGTCTACCATAATCAGGCGTACTTCTCCTCTAAGAGTGCCTGGAGCGCTTCACGCGCGCGATGCACGCGCATCTTCAGCGCTCCGACAGTTGTACCGAGCAAGTCGGCCATCTCTTCATACGACCGACCCTCAACGTGTTTCATGACGAACGCTTCACGCAGCGATGCCGGGAGCGTCGTGAGTGCGCGGTCCAAATCGCCGCGCAACTCCGTTCGATCCAGCTCCTCTTCCGGATTCGCGTATCCGGACGGCTGGTCATCCTCATCGTAGCTCAGATGCGAGCGACGAATGTTCTTCAACCAGTCCTTGCAACCGTTCGCGACAATCCTGAACACCCATGCGTCGAAGCGACCGCGCACCTCGGCGAGATGCTGATATGCCTTGATGAAGCTGAGCTGAAGGATGTCCTCGGCGACGTCCGGACTACCGGTCATGCAAAGTGCATGGCGATAGAGCGGATCCGTGTAGCGTTGGATCAGAGTTTTGAACGCGTCGCGGTTGCCGGCTAATACGCGCTGAATGATCAGCTGATCAGTGGTGTCTGGATCGACTGATTGCTGATCAGCCCGAGGGGCTGGCTCCGTCGTCTTCACCACAACAGAGTAACGCACTTTCCTCGCTTCGGACAGGTCAATAGGCCTGCTGTCCCGCTCGAGAAGGTTCGCCACGTTAGCTGGACGAGGGAGACACGGTTGAGTAACACGCCCTTTCCCTGAATTATCGGCACAGCCTCGAGTCAAAGTGAAGGACTAATCCAACGGCGAAACGAAATGTTTCAGGTTGCTTGGAATGCTGCCCACCCTTTGCTGCGGATCAATGCCCCGTGCTCGTCGAGTCCTGGCGGCGCAAAACGCACGACGCCGCCGACGCTCGATGGCATGCCCGTGACGGCAGATGCGTCGACGGCGCGAAGGACGTCGATCACGGATTGCACAACACCGTTCGGAACCCCCGCTTTGTCGAGCCGCACCCGCCACACATCGGCTGACGCGATTCGCAGTCGCTGTGAGAATTCACTGACAATCCAGTCGCGCCGCGCTAATCTGCCCGCGTTCGTCGCGAGCGATTCGTCGGACGCGAGCGACTCGAGATCGAGTGCACGCGCACACGCACGCCACTGCGCATCCGTGCCGACGGCGATGACGATCGCACGATCCGCCGTTGGGAACAACTGATAGGGAACGAGGTTGGCGTGCGCATTCCCCCACCGGCGCGCGTCTTTTCCGGTCACGAGCACATTCTGCGCAACGTTCACGAGCGCTGCGCGCGCGCTATCGCCGAGCGAGATGTTCAGGCGCGCACCCTTGCCGCTTCGAAAGCGACTGACCAGCGCCGCAAGGATGGCGATTGCCGCGTCTTTCCCGGTCACGATGTCGGCCAGCGGTAAACCGTGCTTCACCGGCTCACCATTCGGCTCACCCGTCAGCGCCATCCAACCCGATTCGGCTTGCGCGACAAAGTCATAGCCCGGCCGATCGTTTCCTCGGCCGAAGCCGGAGATCGTGCACCACACGAGCTCCGGACGGAGACGGCACCAGTCGTCGGGGTAGATCCCAAGGCGCTCGAGGGTGCCTTCGCGGAAGTTGTCGACGACGACATCGGCATCCACGATCAGGGATTCAAGGAGCGCACGATCTTCCGACCGCGTGAAATCGGCGGCGATTCCGAGCTTGTTGCGGTTGATGCTCAGGTAGTAGGCGGCCCGGCCCTGGGCGTCGAAAGGCGGACCCCACGTTCGCGATTCGTCCCCTCCGGACGGCCGCTCGACTTTGATGACGTCAGCGCCGAGGTCCCCGAGGATCATCGTGCAGAGCGGTCCAGCCAAAACTCGCGTCAGGTCGACGACTTTTATTCCGTCCAGCATCAGTTGACGCGAGAGTGTACTGTAGGTGATCTGATAATGTCATAGTAAAGGCAGAATCGAGTTACGACGAATGTTATGCCATTCTGTCGCACCGGCTCCGCTTGCATAGCTGCTGCAAAATCATATACTTCCGCACGATTCCAGCCCTTCTTTGCCCTGCTGACAGCTCCGGTCGGTCCCCCGCCCCCCACCCACCCCACCAGTCCGCTGGCGCGCGCGAAGATAGCGTTGCCTTCGCCCCGCGACAACGCGCTCGCCTCTCGTTCTCCGGTCCTTCCTTATGGATAAGCCGCAGCCGCCAGCCGACTCCAGCCCAAACCCCACTCCCGGACCCACTGCCGGCGGGCCCGCAGGACTGCAGCGCCGCGGGCCCGGTCACCGGGGCGCCGACATGCGCGACACCGTCGCAGAGATGGCCGAGCGCGCGCAACTGATCAGTCAGGAGGCGGGGAGCAAAGTCGCCGCGGCAATGAAAGATGTCATCAGCGCCGCCGCCGGAATCGCTGGCTTTGCAATCGAGAGCGCGCGCGACCTCGTGCAGTATATGGTAAAGCGCGGTCAGATGACGCCGGAGGAAGCGGACAAACTCATTCGCGAAGCCGAAGCAGCGCACGACAAGCGGCCCGCGAGTGAAAAAGGTCGGCCGACCGCAACCAAGATCGCGGCCGAGAAGGCTGCGGTGGCAAAGGCAGAAGCAGCTGCGCGAGCGGCAGCCGCCGCTGCCGCGATGCCGCCGTTCCGTGCTCCGCTTCGACCCAACGCCCCGCCACCACCCGCGCCTAGCCCGACACGCGCTCCGACGCCACCTACGCCAGCGCCGAAAATCGCGGCGCAACACCCAGCGGCGAAGAAGGCCAAGCCGGCGGCGAAGCCACAGCCAGCAGCCAAATCCGCGGCGAAGTCGTCGAAGACAATCAAGCCGGCGAAAACCGCAAAGCCACCCGCGAAGCCAAAGAAAGGCGGAAAGCGCTAACCGACCGCGACACGCTCGCGACGTTCGGCGACCAATTCGAGCAGGCGGCGAAACTCGTCGGGATCTGAGACTTCGAATTCCGCCGCCGTACGCGGAGAATCGTCGTTGGCGCGCTCCCGCACTCGCACGGTGACGAATCCCGGACGCACCCCGCGCAACGCGACGAATGCGTCTTCATCGGTGCGATCGTCGCCCGCGCACAACACAGACGCGCCATCCTGAAACGCGCCGAGCCGATCGGCAAACTCGAGCGACGCGGTGCCTTTGTCGGCGTCAACCGGGGGCCGCAGCTCGATCACCTCTTTGCCGAGCGTCACGAGCAGTCCGGCGTTCCGCGCGACCTCGGCCACCTTCGCTTGCAGTTCCCCCACTTCTCGACGCTCCACGAGGCGATAGTGGACGCTCAGCGTCCAGCGTTTGTCCTCGACCGTCACGCCGTCGAAGTTGGACATCACGTCTCCGAGTCGCTCGGCGGCGGCGGTGATACGTTCGGCGAAGGGCGCGACATCGTCGCGGGGTGACGGGGGCATGCCCGGCGCCGCGACCTCGAGACCATGATTGCCGATGGTCCAGGCGCCGTCGATCGACACGAGACGTGATGCGTCGAGAGCGGATCGACCAGACATCAACACGAGATGCACGTCTGGGAGCTTGACCAGTCGCTCGAGCACGCGTCGTGTCACCGACGGCACGATGGCGGACTGCGGTCGCGATGCGATGGGCGACAACGTGCCGTCGACGTCGAGTAGGAGGACGAGCGGGCGTCCGGAAAGACGCTCCAACAGCGCTGGTCTGACGGGGAGTGCCGGGGTCGTCACGTCGTCATACGGCCGCCGGAAGCTCCCGCGCATCGCTGGCCATGATTTGTGTGGCGCGCGCGAGAATCGACTCGAGCCAATCGAAGATGTTCGAATGATACAGGTGTCGCCGCATGCGATGCATGCGACGCCGCCGTTCGTCGGGCGACATCTCGAGCGCCTGCCGAATGGCCTCGACGAATCCGTCGACGTTGAACGGATTGATGAGCACCGCGCCGTCGATCTCCTCCGCGGAGCCGGTGAAGCGACTGAGAATCAAGACGCCGCGTTCGTCCAGCTGGCTGGCGACAAACTCTTTCGCGACGAGATTCATGCCGTCCTGAAGCGACGAGACGATGCAGACATCACCGGCACGGTACACCGCGGCGAGCAGATCGGCGTCGACATTTTCGTTGATGAGAACGATCGGCGTCCACTGCGGATTTCCAAATCGCTCATTGATGGCGATGACCGCATTGGTGACGTCGTGCTCCAGCAGGTGATACGCCGGCAACTCGGTGCGCGACGGCGTGCAGACGAATATGAAAGTAAAACGCTCCTGCAACTCTGGAGACTCGGCCCACAAGGTCTCGAGCGCGCGAATGCGCTCGGGGATTCCTTTGGTGTAGTCGATGCGATCGACGCAGACGCCGAGTTGACGCGAGCCTTTCGCGTAGCGATCGCGGAGCGTGGCGACGCGCGCCTCCGCCTCCGGCGAACCCGCCATCTGTTGAAACCGCTCGACGTCGATGCTGATCGGGAACGCACCGACCTGAACAACCCGGTCGCGGAACCCGATGGTCAGATTCACGCGGTCGACTCGCGCTTCGGGAATGAATCGATCCACACAATCGAGAAAATTTACGGCGTAGCGATCGATTTGGAATTCGACAAGGTCATTTCCAAGTAACCCTCTCAACACATCTTGATGTGTGCCAGCCGGGAGCAGACGGAGAATATCCGCGGGCGGAAACGGAATGTGCCAAAACTGATGGATGAACAGTGACGGTCGCATCGCGCGCAGATATTCCGAGACGAGCGCGAAATGATAGTCCTGAATCCATGCCATCGAACGTCCGCCGCAACGCTCGGCTTCGTCGGCGACGGCGTGTGCGAAACGAAGATTGACGGTTTTGTAACGTTCCCAATACTCCGAGCGAAACTCGAAATGTTGGATGAGCATGTGGCACAGCGGCCACAAAGCGCGATTCGCGAAGCCGTGGTAATACCCGTTGACATCGGCCTCGTCGAGCCAGACGCGGTGGAGCGTGTAGCAGCCGTCCCCCGGCGGAACCATTACGCGACCGGTTTCATCGGAGACTTCGTAATCGGCGGTGCCGGAACCCCATGCGACCCAGGTGCCATGCGTGTGCCGCATGGTGGGATCGAGCGCGCTGACGAGACCACCGGCCGGTTGCTTCACCTCGACGCCGCGCTCGCCGTACACGTGCTCGTATGGCTCGCGATTCGAGACGAGCATGAACTTGCAATCGCTCAGGTACCGCGTCAGGTCGACCATGGGACCGCCTTGAGCTAGCAACAGGCATGCCCACTGGCGATTGGCGAAACACCGTGCGCGGAATACGTTTAGGCGCGAATGAACCTTCTCAACGCTGAGTGCCCGACCCCATCGTGACGCGCGCGCCGACGCGCATCGACTTCGGCGGTGGCTGGACGGACGTCCCGCCATACTCGGACGAGATGGGCGGCTTCGTGTGCAATCTCGCAATCGCGCGATATGCAACTGTTACCGTCACTCGCGGCGGGACGGCGCCGGATCGCGAGGAGTATTTCGGCGACCGTTCAATCGCCGACGCCGCTGCCCGTCGATTTCGCGTGACCGACGCGTCGATTCAGGCCCAAAGCGATTTCCCCGTCGGCGCCGGACTCGGTGGCTCGTCGGCCGTTGGCGTTGCTGCGGTCGCCGCGCTCGCGGCTTTCTGCGGTGAGAAGATGACGCCGACAGCAATGGCCGAGCTCAGCCGCGAAATCGAGATCTCGGATCTCGGCATCGCTGGAGGCCGCCAAGATCACTATGCGGCGGCATACGGCGGCGCGCTCGGGTTGCGTTTCTCCGCTGGCAAAACCGACGTGCGCATCATTCCGCTGTCGACGAACGTCCGCGCAGAGCTCGAGCGTCGATGCATCATCGTCTACACGGGACAAAGTCGCATCTCGACCGACACGATCACCGCGGTGCTCGACGCCTATCGCAATCGCGACGCAGACGTCGTGAGCGCGCTGCAAAACATGCGCGAGCTCGCCGAGCGAATGGCGGACACGCTCGCCGCTGGCAACGTCGATGCACTCGCGGAGCTCGTTGGCGAACAGTGGACGCACCAGCGGGCGTTGCATCCTGCGATCCCGACGCCGCGCATCGACGACATCATCGCGCGCGCGTACGACGTCGGCGCACTCGGGGCCAAGGCACTCGGCGCGTCCGGCGGTGGATGTGTGCTTCTGATCGCGCGCGCCGATCGCGTCGACCAGGTGCGCGATTCTGTCCGCGGTCTCGGAGAGATTCTTCCATTCAGGATCGCGATGGACGGGGTCGAGCGATGCGAGTAACACGCGGCGACGCGGTTGCGTTGACACGTGAGTTGGTGCGCATCGACTCGCGGAATCCCTCGCTCGTGCCGAACGGCCCTGGGGAACACGCCGTCGCGACCGCGCTGGCCGACATTCTCCAGTCGTGGGGATTCCGTGTCGAGATGATCGACGCGGCCAGCGGACGTCCGAACGTCGTCGCGCGCGTCGGCCCGGGACGCCCGAATGCGAGAACGCTCATGTTCAACGGCCATATCGACGTCGTCGGCGTCGATGGAATGGTGCACGACGCGTGGGCCGCCGAAGAGAGGAACGGTCGCCTGTATGGCCGGGGATCGGCCGACATGAAGTCGGGCGTGGCCGCGATGTGCGCGGCTGCCGCGCGCGCCGTCGATCAGTCGCCGGATGTCGAGATCGTGATCGCGGCGGTCGTGGACGAAGAATATGAAAGTGTCGGGACGCGTGATCTCGTTGCACGCGGCATTCGCGCCGACGCGGCGATCGTCACCGAGCCGACTCGCCTTTCTATTATGCCAGCTCATCTCGGATTCGTCTGGGTTGACGTCACGACACATGGCCGAGCAGCGCACGGAAGCCGCTGGGAGATCGGCGTGGATGCGATTCGCCACGCCGGGTTGTTCCTCGCGGAGCTCGACCGTCTCGACACCGAGGAACTCCCAAAGCGCGGACATTCATTATTAGGGCGCCCGTCGGTACACGCGTCGCTCATCGAAGGTGGAACCGGCATGTCGACCTATCCCGATCGGTGTGTCGTGCGAATCGAGCGCCGCACGATTCCCGGTGAAACTCCGGCGCAGGTTGTCGCGGAATTGGAGGGGGCGTGTTCGCGCGTCGCTGCGCGTCAGCCAACGTTTCGCGCGGATGTCACGATGACGTTCGCGCAAGAGCCAAGCGACGTCGCCGTCGACGCGCCCATCGTGAAGGCACTGGAGGATGCGCTTGGCGAAAGCGAGGAGCCGGTCCGCGTCGAAGGAATGTCGGCGTGGACGGACGCGGCGCTGCTGAACGCGGCGGGTATTCCGGCGATCTGCTTCGGCCCTGGCGACATCGCCTTGGCTCACTCGGCCGAGGAATGGGTACCGGTCGATGAGATTGAGCGAGCCACGAAGGTGTTGACGCGACTGGCAGTGCAATGGCGCAGTTGACCCACGCCCAATACGACGCAATCGAGCGAGCCGTGATCGACGGAACACGCATCGCGGTTCGGCGTCACGGACTTCGTGAGTATGTCGTGATTCCGCTGAGACTTCACGTCGTGGACGGGCGTGAGGCCATCGAGGCGCGCAATCCGACGACCGGTCACGATCTCACCCTCTTTCTGGACGAATTGTTGAGCATCGAGGTGGTGCGGTGAGTCAAACGAGCAAAGGCGCGCAGAATGCGCTGCCGATGTTGGCGATCTACGCGGACGAATCGTGCTTAGGAAACGGCCGCGAGGGGAGCAACCCCGGCGGTGCGGCGGGGGTCATCGAATATTTCCACCCCGAAACCGGGAATCTCACGCGTTGGGATTATTGGATCTCGGAGCCCGCGACCACGAACAATCGCATGGCGTTGCGCAGCCTGATCGAGGGGTTCAAGGCGATCTCGCGGAAAGGAGTTCGCTTTCGTGTCGCGTTCACCAGCGATTCGCAGTATCTGGTGAAGGGCATGCGCGAATGGGTTTACGGCTGGATGGCTCGCGGTTGGAAACGGAAGGAAGGGCCGATCCTCAATCTCGAGCTGTGGATGGACGCGGTCGACGCGACGCGTGGACATCAGCTCGACCCGCGGTGGGTTCGCGGGCACGAGGGACATCCGCAGAACGAATACGCAAACCATCTGGCGATACGTGCCGCGCGCGAGCAGACGAGCTCCAACGGGATCGTCGCGTCGAAGTTCGATGAGTGGTTGGCCGCTGAGCGCGCGCGGGTTGGTCCACGCATGGCGGGGACGCCGGAGCCGTTTCCCGCAAGCGATGGGTTTCGGGCGATCCGCCCCTACCAACTCCAGGGCTGAGGGTCGAGGGTTGAGGGTTGAGGGCTGAGAGTGTAGTCTGGCGCTAGGCGCTAGGCACTAGGCGCTAGCATGGTTGCTAGTGCCTAGTGCCTAGTGCCTAGTGCCCAGTGCCCAACGCCAGACTAGACCCTTCACCTCCGCCCTGCCTTGGACAACCTTGATCGCATGTTCCGCCATCTGGTGCGAACCGTTCGCTCCAGATTTCCGCGGCACCTCACCGAGCCGTTCAACGTGGCGGAGTTGCATCAGACGATTCTTCCCTATCGTCTTCACCGCCGCGAGCTGGGCATCGACACGAACGAGGACTATGAGATCACGCTCACCGAGCTCCTGTCCGGCGCGCGCGATTACCTCGTCGTCGACGATGGAATGCGCGACACGCTGCGCACGGAGTTGGCGTCGAACAACCCGGATCCGAGCACGTTCAAACAGTTCGCAGGCGCCTCCGTGTCGATTTCGCCGGCCGCGCTTCGCACACTCGACATCGGGCCCGACGACGAAGGCTCTTCGCGAACCGCGATGCCGTCGATGAGCGTTGCCAAGGGTCGCCTCGGTCGGTCGGCGCCTGCTGTGCCGTCTCCGGGACGCCCGGCTTCGACTCCAACGGAAGAATTAGCCGAAAGCGTTGCCCCGTCCGCCACGCCGATCTCGCAACCGACCATCGCACAGCGACCCATGGTGCCGCATGCCGGTGAACGGTGTAGGACGTGTAACGAGGTTCTCCCCGCGGGCCGGCCGATCACGTTCTGCCCCCACTGCGGTCAGAATCTCACCACCGCCAACTGCCCGGCATGCGGGGCGGAACTGGAGTTGGACTGGAAGTTTTGTCCGACGTGCGGCAGGCCGGCGGCTAGTAGCTGACCGCCGGAGTTGCTCCGGGCCCGCGTGCTTGCGCGACGAACGATTCGGCTTTCATCGGTTGAGAATGCAATGCAGGCTTCACATCGATCTCACTCGCCATCGCGCGCCATCGCCCTCGCGTCGCTGATCGTGTCGGCTGCGTGTACGACGGTCGGCAGCACGCACTCGTCATCGCAGTCGGCCATGCCCGCTCCCGGCAACGGATCGCCGACACTGCAATCGACGACCCAAGCGACCGCGTGGCGCGTCACGACGAAAGAGCACGTGGATCTCTGGCTCCACGGATTCGCCATGCTCACGAGCGACACGGGGCACGTCCCGTTCTTCGAGCGCGGGTACAAGCAAACGCTCGTTGCCGCCAAGCGTCAGAAGAACGTCTTCTCGCAACTCGATGCGAATCAGAAGGAGCTCTCCGCTCGGTTTGCGGCGAATCCGTCGCTGACGAACGCACAGTTCCTGGCGATGTATTTCTCGTCGTTCTCGGCATTGATCAACGCGACAGATCTCTTCATTCGTTCGCAAGGCAACCCGCGCGCGGCGTCCAACCCACAAATCCAACAGCAGATCGCGCTTCTCGCGGCGAACTTTCCGGAAGCGGCCGACCGGACCTGGTTGAAAACGTTCGTCCAGGGTCTTCAGGACGAGAGCTCCCGATTCTTCCACGCGTATTGGCTTGCCGAGCAGCAGTCGCGCGGCGCGGCGTACTCGGCGTTCGTCGATGCGTGGTCGTCGAAGTACTACCCGAAGCTCTCTCGGTTTCTCAATAACACCCAGCAACCGCGAGGCGAAGTCGTGCTCTCCATCCCGATCGGCGGCGAGGGACGGACGATCAACGACGGCAAGCAGTCGAACATGGTCGCAGTAACGTTCCCGCGAACCGTCGAAGCGGCGCCGGAAGCGCTGTTCGTTTTCGTGCACGAAGCCATCGGCCGTCTCGCGAATGAAGCGATCACGGACAACACGTCACCAGCCGAGCAGCGATCGGGCGTAGCGAACGAGTACGTCGGCAATGGCGCCGTGCGTGGCGGCGCGTTGCTGTTGCAGCGCGTGTTTCCAGAGCTCGTTCCCGATTATATGCGATTCTATCTTCGCACGATCGGTCGAACGGCGGCCAACGGCGACCCCAGCGCAGCGTTTGCCGCGGCGTTTCCGCTCCCGACGGCAATTCTCAACGCGATCAATGCACAGATCGGCGTAGCGCTGGGCGGAATCTGACCGGGTCGCCGCAAACGACGACACCGGCACGGGAGAAAGCGAGTAGAATTCAGGTATGGCCGATCCCTCGTCGTCCAAACCGCCCGTCCCAAAATCGATGGCGAAAATCGACCGCGCGTCGCTGGAACGCGTTCTTGCGCGCGCGTCGGAGCTGCAAGCGGGCAGCGGTGATACGCCGGAAGAGTTCACTGAAGATCAGCTTCTCGAGCTTGGCAAAGAGGTCGGGTTGTCGCCGCAGCATTTGCGGCAAGCCTTGGCCGAGGAGCGCACGCGATCGAACCTGCCGACTGACGAGCGCGGCCTCGCAACGAGTCTCTTCGGTCCGAGCCGAGTGAGCGCATCGAGAACAGTTCCGGGGAAAGCGGGCGAGGTGCTCGCGACGATCGATGCGTGGATGCAGCGACAGGAGTTGCTGATCGTGAAGCGGCATCATTCCGATCGCATCGTGTGGGAGCCTCGACACGATTTTCTCGTCGGCGTGAAGCGGGCGTTGAAGGTCGGTGGCCGGGATTACGCGCTCTCGCAATCGCACGAGACGGCTGCCACCGTGGTGCAGGTGGACGATGCACGCGTGCACGTCGGATTGGACGCAGACCTCAGTACGACGCGGCGTCGCTCGGCTCAGTCGGTGTTTGCCGGCAGCGCCGCGGGCGCGATGGGAACCGCGGCGTTGATCGTGATCGGGGTGATGGTTCCGGTCGCCGTCGCACCCGTTGTGATTGCGCCGGCGATTGCGATGGTGGGCGCACGAGCAATTCAAACACGAGTGGTCTCACGCGCGCAACTGGCGCTCGAGCAATTGTTGGATCGTCTCGAACGAGGCGAGATCGGTCGACGGACGGGCGATTCGTTGTTGAGCGCGATTGTCGCGGCAGCTACGGCGGTTCCGCCGCGGCGGTAGCCGCAGCGGAACCGCGGATGGCCGTTCGCTGGCGCTCGCTGATGGCCGGTCTGGGGCGCTTCGCGCCGATGGCCGCGTCGCGCTAAAGCGCTCGCTGTTCGTGTGAAAGCTGCGTCTGACGTCAGTTTTCTCCCAAACAGCGAGGGGCGAAGCCCCGATGCGGCCATCAGGGAGCGACAGCGACCGGCCTTCAGCGAGCGCAAGCGAGCGGCCATCAGCGTTCCGTCCTCGATGGTATCGGCGATGCGACAGATGACGTCAAAAGAACCATGAGACTCTCCGCTCCCGCTGGATTCCGCGGCGTCTTCCGCGCCGACGACGATGCGCGCGCCGTCTACTCCGAGGCGGCGGGCATTGAACGCGTTTGGCCACGCGCGATCGCGGTGCCGCTGGACGAGGTCGACCTGACCACGCTCGTGACTTGGGCGTCGTCGACCTCGATGCCGCTCATCGCACGCGGATCGGGAAGCAGTATGCCCGGTGGCGCGATCGGAGATGGCGTCATCGTCGATCTCAGCCGCTGGCGTGCGTGTCGCGACATCCGTCTCGATGCGAGGACGATCTGTGTCGGACCGGGAATGTTGCGCGCTGAGGTCGACCGGATCGCGCGAACGGTTGGCTTGCGATTCCCCGTCGATCCATCGAGTGGCGCATTTTGCACGATCGGCGGGATGGCGGCGACGAACGCGGCGGGACCGCACTCGATGCGGTTCGGCGCGATGCGGCAGTGGGTTCGCGGCATCAGGTGCGTCTTCGCCGACGGAAGCCGCGCCGAGCTCAAACGAGACGCGCCGGACCCGCGCGGCATTCCCGCGATCGACCGTTTTCTCGCGCTGACGCCGCGCTTCGTGACGTGGAAACCACTCTTCGCCGGAACGCACTCGAAGGTTCTCAAGGATTCCTCGGGGTATGGGCTACGCGAGTTCTTCGAGTCGGACTGTCTCCTCGATCTTCTCATCGGCAGCGAGGGAACGCTGGCCTTTTTCGCTGAGCTCGAGCTCGATCTCAGACCGGCAGCTGAAGCGACGAGCAGTGTGTTGGGTGCGTTCGCATCGATCGAGGCGGCGGTCGAGGCGGCACGGCGCGCGCGGCAAGCAGGGGCGGTGGCGTGTGAGATGCTCGACCGCACGTTCCTCGAGGTTGCCGCGGCGTCGGACGCGACGCGATACCTGCCTCCCGACGTTGAATCGGCGCTGCTCACTGAAGTCGAGGCCGACGATCCGCATCTTGCTGCCGATGCTGCGCGAACGATCGAGCAGGTATTTCGGGATGCTGGAGCGAAAGTGGTTCGCGTCGCCCTCGATGCGTCGCACGAGATGGATCTGTGGGCGTTGCGACACGCGGCGAGCCCGATTCTATCCCGCCTCGACCCGAATCTGCGCTCGATGCAATTCGTGGAAGATTGCGCGGTCCCGCCCGATCGGATGCCTGTGTTCATCCGCGGTGTCCGCGAAATCATGGCCAAACACGAGACACGGGTGGTGATCTTCGGTCATGCCGGGGATTCACACGTCCACGTGAATCCGCTCGTCGATGTGACGCGCCATGGGTGGCGCGAGCGCGTCGACGCCATTCTCGACGAGGTGACGAGGTTGACCGCGTCGCTCGACGGGACGCTCGCGGGCGAACACGGCGACGGACGCGTTCGTGCGCCGCTGCTCGATCGCGTGTGGCCGCCGGAAGCGATCGATGCGTTCCGCGCTGTGAAAGCCGCATTCGACCCAGCGGGTGTGCTGAACCCGGGCGCGATTGTGGCGCGGCCGGGTGATCGACCGCTCGGAGACCTCAAGCACGATCCGACGCTTCCGCCACTGCCCCTGCGCGCACGCGATGCGCTCGAGCGAGTGGACCGGAATCGCGACTACGCGGCGTTTCGGTTGGAGATGCTCGACGGAACGGTCTGAGCGCGCCGACACGCTTGTCGCATCTCGCCGCATCCGGTTGATTTCGGTCTTCCGGTTCCTGCCGCGTACTCCTCGCCCCGCCTGCCTGCATGTCTTCGCCACGGTATTACTCCGAGCCCGTCGTCACGCTGTTGTCTCGGCCGAGCTTCGCCGCGCCCGATCATCTTCCGGTGACGTGGATCGGGGAGAGCACGGATGGCGAGCGGCTCGCGGAGTTCGCCGGCCGGTTGTGCTACATGAGCCAACACAATCCAGCGAAGCGTCAGACGCGCGAGTATCTCGAGAACATCAAGAAGCAGGGTCATGGCAGCGTCCTCGAGCATGCGAATTACTCGATTCTGCTCGAGGGTGTGAGCCGGTCGCTCACGCACGAGTTGGTTCGTCATCGCGCGGGATTCGCCTATTCGCAGCTCTCGCAGCGTTATGTGGACGAATCGCAGGCGAGCTTCGTGATTCCGCCGGCGATCGTGGGGGATGAGGCGTTGGAAACGGCGTGGCGCACGCAGATCGAGGGTGCGCAGGCGACATACGTCGGTCTCGTCGCGCAGTTGATGGATCGGTATGGCTGGGTCGCGGACAAGGTTCACCGACGGAAGATGGCTCGGGAAGCGGCGCGTGCGGTGTTGCCGAACGCCACGGAGACGAAGGTCGTGGTGACCGCGAATGCCCGGGGCTGGCGTACGATGCTCGAGCTACGGACGAGCGAGGGCGCGGAGTTGGAGATTCGGCGTATGGCGATCGCGGTGTTGCGGGTCCTCGAGCGCGAAGCGCCTGGATTCTTCTCGGATTTCGAGATCTACGTGGCGGGTGATCGCCGGGAAGCGGCGCGGATTGCGTATCACAAGGTGTGAACGCGGTGGAACGGTGGAACGGTGGAGCGGTAGAACGGAACGACGAACAACGGCGCATCGAACTTCGTTCGTGCGCCGTTTTGTCGTTTGAGATCACGCGGAGCAGTCCCGCATCGTTGTCTTCGCTTCGCGTCTTCATCAGAATCGTCGCGCATCAGCTTCATCGCTGATCGAATTTTTTCTGGTCGAGCGTTTCACCGTTCCACCGTTTGACCGTTCCACCGCAAAAAAACATTGCCAAAAAAAAATCTTTTCCTATTTTGCTTTGCAGCAACAGGTGGCACCTGTCTTGCGCCCGTTTCATCGTGATCTGAACGCGACGCAGTGCTCTCGAGATCGAGATTCTGGCGGCAGCGACGCCGCGGACGACCAACCGAGACTGGATGACGCGCATCGGGTTCGCGTACAACCAAAAGCCAGATCGGCCCGTGGGGCTCGTGAGCGCGTCGACGTCCGACGCGCGCGCGGATGAGGAGCCTCCTAGTATCGACGACGTCTACGCGGAGTGGGACTCCGCGACAACGATCGACGCCGTCGCCTCTGCTCTCTCCGCCTACGGCGTCGTCATTCGCCTCGAAGCAGACCAGGACTTCCCTGAGCGTCTGCGCGCTGTACGCCCCGACATCGTCTTCAACATCGCCGAGGGGCTGCACGGCACCAATCGCGAGTCCCATGTGCCGGCGATCTGCGAGTTCTTCGACATTCCATACTCGGGCAGCGACCCATTCACCCTGTCGCTCTGCCTTCACAAAGCCAAAACCAAAGACGTCCTCACGGCCCACGGGATCGCAACCGCGCCCTACGTCCTCGTCGAATCGGAGGAATCGCTGGAGCGGTTGGCGCGCGGAGAAGTTTCCCGCTTCCCGCTTTCCGCTTCCGATTTCCCGCTCTTCGCCAAACCAGTGCACGAGGGTTCGTCGAAAGGGATCACCGAGCGGAACTTCCTCCACAACTTGGGCGAGCTCCTCGCTCAAGGCCGCTTCCTTCTCGAGACCTATCAGCAGCCGATCATCGTCGAAGCGTTCCTCCCCGGCGCCGAGTTCACGTGTGGCGTGCTCGGCAACGGTGCGACGGCGCGTGTGCTTCCGTTGGTCGGCATGAATTTCCACTCGCTCCCCGACGGCGCCGTGCCGATCTACGGGTACGAAGCAAAGTGGATCTGGGATCTTCCGAGCAAACCGCTCGACATCTTCGAGTGTCCCGCGCGCATCGACGCGCGGCTCGCGTCCGAGATCGAACACGTCGTCCTACGCGCGTATCGCGTGCTCGGCTGCCGCGATTGGTCGCGAATCGACGTTCGACTCGACGCCGATGGCGTCCCGAACATCGTCGAAGTCAACCCACTCCCCGGTATTCTGCCCGATCCTGCCGATAATTCGTGTCTGCCGAAAGCAGCACGTGCGGCGGGAATCGACTACGACCAGCTCATCCAGGCCGCGCTCCTGCACGCCGCCGCGCGACACCGCCTGACGCTGTCCCCGCGCCCGACACTTCACGTCTCGCGGGTCTCACACTTTCCGGCAGGTGTTGCTTGAAGGTCGCCATTCTCTTTGACGGCGCGTCAGCATACGCCACGAACCCGGACGAATTGATCCTCGGCACTGTCAAAGCGATCGAGCAGTCTCTCGTC
>Ga0126377_10000774_pt1 | contig 20148 bp, 23 predicted proteins | sample PanSoiMetPlot_22_FD_92647 | JGI IMG/M metagenome (GOLD analysis project Ga0126377, IMG submission 92647) | Tropical forest soil microbial communities from Panama - MetaG Plot_22 | ecosystem: Environmental > Terrestrial > Soil > Tropical forest > Bulk soil | place: Panama | collected 2016-02-17 | reverse complement strand
CTGGTATCTGGACGAACGTGATGCTGGTGGTGCCGATCGAGCCACCAGCGTCAGCCGTGGACAGCCAGATGGTGTCGCCGTTCTGCGTGCCCTGCTGCACTGACACAATCATGCCAGGCACTTCCGCCCACGTGTCCATGGACGAGTGGCGCGTCCACGCGCCAGAGGCTACTACGTACACGCCATTGGCCGATGCCGTGGTCTGGTTCTTGACAAGGCAGACGTCACCCGCGCTCAATGCGATGCCATCAATGGTTTGCGTGCCGGAGAGCGCAGCGATGTTGGCGGTGCTCGCGGCTTTGGCGCTCATGGATGACACCACGCCACCAGCGATATTTGCCAGCACCCACTGGCGCGTCGCGGCATCGGTGCCAGCTACAGGATCAGCCAGACCGGTGATCTTGAAGCCGCCATGCGGTTGATCGGCAGCGAATGCGACGGTGCCATCTTTCTTGATGAAGTTAGCGCCATCGGCCAGCTTCGATGTGGCAATGCCAGCGCCAGCAGCGATGTTGGCGTCAAGAATCGTGGCCGATTGGATTTGTTTGTTACCATGAATCTGTGTGGTAGCCATAGTGCTTGTTTATCCTTGCATGTAGTCAACGCAGATACTGTCTCCGACTTCCGGAGCTGTTACGAGTTGAAAAGTTTGCGCGCCGGTCTCCAAGTAATCGTCGGTGCGGCGCAGCCGCAGTCCCGACAAGAACACGCCCAACAGCGTTGGCACGTAAATGTAAGCGGTGGAGAAGTCGCGGTTGAGGCCGTTGATTGCGCCGGCTGGAATCTCGCCATACACCGCCACGATGCCTTCGGGCGGCAGCGAGTAATCGACCGACACGGTATCGCCCACGCGCGGCGCTAAAACGAATTCAAACTCGGTGTCGCTGATCTCGTTGTAATCGTCCACGCGCCGCTGGCGCAAGCCGTTGAGATACACTTCCAGCGTGTTCGCCAGAAAAGAATTGTCCACGGTGTAGAGCTTGTTGGTGCCATTGATTGCGCCGGCTGGAATCTCGCCATAGACAAAGCCAGCCGTTGACACCAAGCCGGGTGGGCCAGGCGGTCCCATGATGTTACCGGCTAATGTCCATTCAAGCATTGTTGATCTTCCTCCAAGTCGCGCCGTCATACTGCCAGACGTCGCCATTGTCGGTGTTCAGATACATGTCGTTCACCAGCGGCGTGTACGGGTCGCTGGTGCCTTTGAACCATACGCTCCCGCGCTGGCCAGTCGCACCTTTCGGTCCGGGCGGTCCTTGAGCGGGCGAGCCGCCAGTGACTTTGATCGGCTGCAACTTTTGTCCCGCCACCGGCGCACCGATGCCAGTAAACCATTGGCTGCCGCGCTGTCCGGCTTCACCTTGCGGACCTGGCGGGCCAACTACCGGCTCGGGGATGGGCGGCAGCTGTCCGCTTACTGGCGGCGCTACCGCATCGAACGCTCGCACGTTTTCGTAAGCCGTGTTGGTGCCGTAGATGACGTTCTTCACCTGCAACTGCAGAAGCACAATCAGGTGGCCGTTAATCACGTCACTCTCAAAGTCGATGCTCATGACCTGCACGCGCGGTTCCCAAAAGGTGAGCGCGGTCAGAATGGCCACAGTGACGTGAGCGGCTTCGGTGATCGGTCTGTCCACGATGCCTTGATCTACGCCCAGTGTGCGCTCGAGCGGTTGCGAATAGAGCGGCGTGGCAAGGATGGTCTTCACGTTTTGGAAGATCTCTTTGTACCCAATCGCTCCAAAGTCGATCACTTCAAAGCTGCCCATGTTCATTGGCGAACCGTCAGGATCAGTGAACTGCAAACGCCAGTTGGGACCGAGCGCAGCGGTGCGCACGAAATCTGGTTCGGGTTTGATTACGGGAGTCATAGTGCGCCTGCTCCAATGAAGCCCGGTACGCCGAACTGCGACAACAAACCTTCGGTGAACGGGATGTACTCGCGGAAAGTCACGCTCAGTTCAACGGCGATCACGCGGCCGCCCGCGAGCCAGTGTTTGTGCGCTTCCTGCAACTCGGTGACCACGAACAGCGATAAGCCTGGTCCCATCGGTTTGGTGCCCACGATGAGCGGTGCGGCTATGGCGTTCTCGTGGAAGAAGTGCCACTCGGCCAAGAGCGGCAACGGATCGCCGCACCACGCGGAGTTGAGGCCGATGCGCATGGAAATCTCCAAGAGATCGTTGCCAGCCCATTCCAAGAGCGGCTTGCGCAAGTGCACCATGTGCGTGCCGAAGCGCCCCGAGTACCGGCGCTCGATCTCGGAGAAGGTCTCGATGCGCCCACGCGCCCGCCCGAACACGATTGCGCCATAGATGCCTTCAGTCATGGTACTGGAGCGTGATCATGAATTCATGTTCACGCGTTTCTCCTTTCCAGCTCGGCGACGCGCGCTTCAAGTTGCGCCACTTTCTCTTCCAGTTCGACTGTTGCCGCGTGCGGTCCTCTGGAATCAGTGTGGAAGCCGGTCTCGGTCATGTTGCCGTTCACTACTACGTGGCCGATTAAATTGATGGTGGGCGCTTGGATGGTGATCTCGTTGCTTCCTTGCAAGTGAATGGTCTGCTGGTTCAGTGTGATCGTGCCATTGGGACTTTCCACGTTCACGTTGGCGTTGGTGCTTTTAAGCAGAACGTCGCCATCGCCTTCGATACTGAACGCCGCGCCGTCAGTGGTCTTCAAACTGACTGCTTTCTTGATGGTGGCAGTCCAGCCGCCTTGGAATTCCTGCTTTAAGAACACGTCGGCGTCATCGTTGGCGTCGATCGTTTGTTTGTGGCCGCCTTCCCACTCGGTGTAATCCAGCTTCGGATCGGTCACTGGCGGCGGGTCGTTCTTGGTGTAGAAGGTGCCCAGCAAAAGATAATCGCTGGTGGCGTTGGGCAGTTTTACCAGCACGCAGTTCTGGCCCAGCCGTGGCATGGCGAAGCTGCGCTTCTTGCCCGCGCTCACCTGCCATACCGGAATCGGTTTAGTGATGAGCGGCTGGTCTTGGTGATCGACTTTATCCGGCAGGATGACGCGCACGTTCGCGCCTTCTTCGTTGCACACGATCTCGCTCACCTTGCCAATCAACGCCACCGCGCCGAAGCGGTTGTCGTGGCCGCGCGTGTAGTCGGTGTCGGAGAGCAGGTTCTTGCCAGCCATTTTAGTAGCCTTTCAAGCAGCGGTGCGCTTTAAGTTTGGTGGTGTACTCGGGACCTACTGTGTGCTCGGCGCTGTCCACAAACCATACGCCATCGAACTGGCCAAAGCCTTGCAGGTTGAAAGTCATGCCAGCGGCCACCAACGGGTTGCCGATGCCAAGCTGAATGTCAGCGGTCTCCTTGTCCTTGTTCGACTTGCGCGTGTCAGCTTTGGCTTTCATCGTGCCGCCAGTGTTGTTCTGCCAGTCGGGTAGCGGCTCGGTGTCGGCGCGTACGCTGCCGCCATTGCCGTTCTCGCTTTCGCCACTGTCTTCATCTTCCGCTTCGGTGTCGGTGCTCAGGCTCACGTTGTTCAGGTAATCGGGCAGCGCTTCATTGCCGCTGCCGCCGCTCGGATGAAAGTCAACATCGGCGCGGAACTCGCTGGTAACGGTGTCGCCGGTCTTCACGCTGGCGTGCTTTACTTTGTGCCCTTTTTGCACGTCGGTGACGCGCTTGGTGAAGCTGGCCGTGGCAATGCGATAACTGCTCGCGCCAGCGCTGCCCTGGCTCAGGAACGCCGCCGCGCCGCCCACCAGCTGCGATGCGATGCCGCCCACGCCTGGCATCCCGCTGGTCAATGTGAACTGCGGAGCGGTTTCTTCCAGCTTCTGCTCATCGTAAACGACGATCTTGTTGCGGTGCACCCTGATCGCCAGCTTGGCGTCATTGGCTCGCTTCTTCAAGAACTGCAACGCGCTCTCTTCCTGCTGCTCCACGCGAGCGTAGCGCGGATTGTTCTCCGCCAGCCAGTCCACGCCATCCATCTTGTTCTCGCCAGCAATTTGCTCGGTGATGTCGCGCAGCGACGACTTCTCCCAGCCGCGCGTTTCGTTGACTGTCTTCAAGTGTGCGGTGGTGGGGATGGAGTTCGCTTTGATGCTCACCGTGTGCTGCGGCAGATCGAAGTCCACGGTATCAATCCAGAAGCGGCCGCAATCCAGTGAGAGCGTGGCGGCGTTGGGCGCGAACCAGCGCTCGGCCATAATGGATACGTCAAGGAACTCGCCTACATCCGGCATCCAATCGCTGATGAACCGGCCGTCACGGTCCGCCAGTTGCAGTTGCAAGTCATCGGCTTTCTCGCCATCGCAATTGTCGGAGTACGACAGGTTGAGGAAATACGGTGCCAGCGACGCGTAGTAATCTTTGCCAGCCAGCGTGATCGCTGGGCGCGCGGAGCGGACTTGTAAAAGCATGGTGTTCAGGTCTCGGTGATGATACTGGTGCGTTTCCATGGCACCAGCGGGATCTCGATTCGCACTGGCACGTCGGGCACCCGCACCACTACGCCGCCAGGAAAGTTGCTCAGTTCGCGCAGCGGGTAGTTGGCTTCGATCAATTTGTGCATAAGATGATCGTCACCGCGCTTCATGCCATAGACGCGCAGCGCGATTAAGTCCCACCAATCGCCCTGGGTCGAGATGTATGTGCGTTCAGTTGGCATAACCGCTTTCGTAACTCAGCCTGCGCTCCTGCTGCTGTGCTCGTTTAAACTCGCTGATGAAGTCCCGCGAAAGATCACGCAACCGCGAATCCATGGCACGCTGCTCCGCTTCACTGGCGTTGCCATTGATAGTGATGTTGGGCGCAAAGGTGACAGTGGTGGTGGTCGCGCCACCCACGCTGCCCAAACGCGACAGCGGCAAGACCGCTTCGGGTCCTTGCTCAGCGATCGTGGCCAGTGTCGGGCGCGTGGCAATGCCGCCATCGGCAAATGCTTTGGCCACCATGCCTGCACGCTTGATCTGGTTCCCGTAGCCCCAGATCTCCACCATGTTCGATGTGGGATTGCCGGGCGTGTAAAAACTGGCGTCGGCAACGTGGTAGCGTTTGCCATCCAGCATGACGTAATTGTTGGGACCGGGCTTGCCAAGAATCGGGTAGAGGTTGGGCGAGATCGCTACGTCGCCTGGCCCCAGCCGGTTGTTGTACGCGCCGACTGTTTGACCTGGCTCAGTTGGCCCGCCATAGGACGCCACGGTGACCGGCATCGCGCCAGCCGCGTTCATCGCGCCGCCCGCTGCTGCGGCCAATGGTCCTGCTGCGCCGCCAATCGCTGCGGCTGCTCCCGCTGCTGTGGGAAAGCCTGTCGGTGCGCCAGCTGTAGGTGCGCCCCACGAACTGCCAGCCCCGACGCCACCGAACGTGCCGCCGCCGCCTTCAAAGTCGCCAACCTTAATTGGCAAGCCGATGAGTGCGCGGAATTCTTTCCACCGGTTGTAGATCGCCTTGATCGGGTCTTCGATGAACTCCAAGATGTATTTCTTGATGGTGCTGAACGTGTCGCTAATCGCCGCCAAGCTGTTATTGAACAGCCACACCAAACCGTCCCACGCATCCTTGATTGCGCCCAGCGGGTTGATGAAGAACTTCAGCAGCCATTTGTAGAGATCTTCCAGTGCCGTCATGATGTCGCCAATGATCGGCACCGCTTTCAATCTGTCCCACGCGTCGTTGATCCACTTGAGCAGCGGCACGGCTTCTTTCAGTTTGTCCCACGCCGCTCGCAGCCACTTCACTACCAGCTTCCAGTTGGCAGCCATGAGTATCGCCGCGGCGATGCCGAGCATAATCCACCCGACCGGATTGGTGAGCATGAGCGTGTTGGTGATGGTGAGCACCGCATTGAGCGCAATCCAAGCGATCGTCAGCTTGGTAACTAACGGCACAAGCCAGTCGGCGTTGTCGCCCACCCACTTGAACGCCGCGCCCAATTTGTCCATGGTGGTCAGCAGCAGCTGGCCGAAGTCGAACTTCTTCTGGCCAGTGAACCCGCTGAGCATCTTGGCAAACGCGGCACCAATCTTGCCCAGCATTTCCTGAAACTTCGGCCACACTTTGCCGAAGCTCTCCGCGAACGGGCCGCGCATGAACGCCATGAATTGCTCGAACAAAGGGATGAGCGTCGATTCCACAAAGTCGCCCAGCATTTCCATGCCGCGCAAAAAGCCGCGCGAGATCAGGTTGAGTATCGGCTTGATCTTGGGCAGCAATCGCGTCCACGCTTCGGCCATTTTGTCTTGCGCTGGCAGCACTTCTTGTCCAATGTCTTCCGCCATTGAACGCAGCAGGTTTTGGAACTGCTGCATCTTCGCGCCAGGTTCCGTGGCCAGCGCCTGCTCGTTCATTCCTTTGTAGGCTTTGCCAATGTCGAGAATCACTTTGAGGCGTTCTTCGCGGGTCTGTGCGTTCTTGAAGCGGTCAATCTCATCGGGACCGACTTCGGGGAACATCTTCATGAACGCCTTCATTTGTGGCTTGGGCGCTTGAATCACTTTGCGAAGGTTCTCCATCATGTCCTTGGAATCTTCTTCGGTGGCGTAGATGCCTTTCCACCTAACGAGCATATCGCCCAGCAGCGCATTGGAATCGGCGATGCGCTTGGGTGAGAAGCCCAGCGCGGCCAACGAGACCGTGAAGTTGTCGTAGATGTCCGACGACAGCACGCCCGACTTCTCCAGTTCTTGGTTCTGCGCTTTGAGTTGCCGGATGATCTTTTCGGTGAACGGCAAGCCGCGTGCGCTCATCTGCTTCACTCGCATGAACGACCCAATCAATGAACGGGTGCGCTCGTTAGCTTCTTTGGCTTGATCGGTGGCTTGCCCGAAGATTTTGCCGATGATGTTCGCCGCAAGGAACGTGGCGAACACAGCACCGAGCGCGGCAAAGCTGGCGGTGAGCATCTTGACCGCTCCGGCCACTCGCTTGAAGCCGGAGACCATTGCCGCGGAACTGGCGCGGACGCGCGTATGCAAGGCTCGCAGTCGCGCTTGGGCCATGCCCATAGCGCCTTTGAACGAACCGAGCAGCTTCCCGCCAATGGCGAAGATAGCTACATATTCGCGCCGTGCCTCAGCAGCCAAGTACCATCACCTCCTTCTCGCGGCGCGTGCGGCGGCTTCGTGCTCCGCTTTCACTTCGTCGGCCAGTTCGATCAGATACAACAAGAGTTCGGGAATCGGCAGCTCCATCCAGTACTCGACGCCGCCGCCCATGGCTCGCGCCAAGCGCACCGACAAGGAGCGCAGGAGCGCTGTTACACTTTCTCCTCTTCCGGCGAGCTGCCACAGGCTTTTAGGACTTCAAGCCGTAGCGGTGTGTAGTACCGGCGCGGCAGTTTCATGATGAGTCCAACCGGCACATTCGCCACCTGCGCTGCAAGGATGCAGTGGTAAAGGTGCTTCATCTCCGGCAGCACCGTCTCGTTCTTGTCAGCTTTGTAGAGCTTGGTGAACGTCTTTTCGGCACGCTGGAAGTCTTTTCCAATCATGCCGTCGAAGTCGAAGATCAGCTGCGGATACTTCTCACCGTCGTACTCCACTGGCGGCTCAAAGCGCAAGCGCAGCGGGGGTTGTGCTTGCTCAATTGTCAGCTCGCGGAACTCGGGTTGCTCATCGACTTCTGTTGCTGGTTCGTGCTCATCGTTCAGGTTTTCCCGCAGCCGGTTGACCGGCTCGGGCTCAGTAGTTGCGGTCTGTCCTTCTGGAATCATGGCGGCACTCTATGCCTGAATTCCAGAAGATTACAAGCCGATCAGTTGTCGGATGCGCAACGCACTGTCCACCATTTGGACGCCATTCCACCAGCGGCAGATCGCGTTCTCTTTGTCGATCTCCGCTACCACTCGATCGTTGCGGAACACGCGCAAGCTGATCAGTTCGTATTCGCTGACCGCTTCGCCTTTCGCGCCCACTTCCAGCTTGCCGAAGTTGAACGACTTGGGCGCGGTGCCCATGACGTAACGCCAGCCTTGGTGGATGATCTTGTTGGTGCCGGAGTCGTGCAGCTGGTGAGCAGCCCATGCGTCCAGTTGCGCTCCGTCCTGAATCGAAGCGTACAGCGCTTGATCGACTACGGTAATCCAGTTGAGCGTCACCGTGTAGGACTGGAAGTGCGATTGCACTGGCATGTCGATCTGCCCGAAGATGCCGGAGCCTTTCAGCTCGTCGGTCATGTTTTGCAGATTAGGCAAGGTGACGTCAGCCAAGCCGATCAAACGCCGGCCGTCTTTGAAGATCGAGTAGTTGGTAACATGATTTGGAATCTGCATTTGTTAGTGCCTCCTTGGGTTGGTGAGTTTACGCTACTGCTTGTTCATCCGCTGGCCATAGGTTCTGCACGTATGGCACCCAGTACTCGATCCTGAAGTCCAGCCATTCCGCTGGCGTCGGTACCGCGATGTAGATGTGAAAAACGTAGTGGCCGTTCAAGATCTCGGTGGCCGGATTCTCTTCGTGCCGGAACTCCAGCCGCGCGCCGATGAGCGCTTCTTGATTGGACAAGCCATCCAGCCAGAGCTGCACCGAGTTCACCACGGCATCAATCAAGCGCCTGTTGCCAGGCTCATCGACTTTCTGCCAGATCGTCAGCACGATCGTGTTGCCGATGTAGTCGAACATTCTGCGCACCGGAATGAACATATCCTTCACATCGGTGTTGGCCGGATACGCTGCGGTCCGGTTGCCCCATGAACGCCAGCCGCCTATCCAGTTGAGCGCCGTGACCACGCCCTGAGAGTTGAGCATGTTGGCGTCGAGCAGGTGCATCGGCAGCTCGGTAAACGTGCCGTCACCGTCGTCAGTGAGCAGCGCGTTCATGCGCAGGTTCTTGTTCGATGGCGAGTGATACGGCAAGCCGTTCCCGCGATAGGTGTCGGTGTGCTGCATTAGCGGACCTTGCTGAGACGCAAAGTTAAAGATTTTGTCCACGGTCTGCGCCGAGCCAGGTTGCCCGATGGTGGTGCCGATCAGCGCTGGTCTGCCGAACAAGCATTGCTGGCGCGGGAACACGATGTTGTTGTCGTTCTTCCACTCGTTAACATCTTGCGCGGTCTTCACCGTTTCGGTGTCCACGTCGATCAGGCAGGTGCAAGCGAAGCAGCCGTTGATGCTTTCGCTCTTGGCTTCCATGGCCGCTGCCACTGTCGGGTCTTTGCTGAACTTCGGGCAGATGATCACACCCGGCACGAAGCCCGTGGTCTGGAACACATCTTCGATCACTTCCAAGCCGGTGCGGGTGCCATCGGGATTGATGCCGCCGATGATGTCCGCTGCGGTGATCGCCGTGGCCGTAGGCGTGCTGCCGCCCACTTGGATTTGCGAATCGTCAGCAGGAATGTCGCCGCTAGCAATGCGCGTGATGATCGCTTTGCTATTGGCGTCGTAGCTCAGCAGGTAGTCGGTGCCTTCTTCATAGGTGACCGTTCCGGCTTGATCTTTTACTTCGACCGTCCACGCAATGAACTCCTTGTCAGTGTTCACTTGGCCGTTGGCCAATGTAAATGGCGCTGGCGCGACGACCACCGCGCCGTCTTCGGGATCGTTCACTGGCACATACACCACGGGGAACACGCCAAACTCCACGAAGCACGCATCCATGTGCTCGCAAATATCGTACTTGTCCCAGTCCTTGGAATAGCCGAGCGCTTTAACTGCGTCTTCGTAGCTGTTGAAAAGATTGGGTTTGTTGGCGCGGCCTTGGCCGTTCACGGACAGATGCAGCGGCGCACTGCCGAACACTACATTCATGCCAGGGTAAGCTGGCACGGGTGAGATGACTGAGGTTGGAACGTCAGACCAGCTGACGCCATGTTTGAAGGCTCCGAGATTAGGCATGGGTTTGTAGTTTCACTCCTGTCTGGGTTTGTTGGTTTGAAGCCCGCTGTGCGAGCCAGTTCTGCACTTCACGATAAAAAGTCACGTAGCGGCCTTTGGTGCCGCGCATATTGCGTGCGATGTCGAAGTTGAGTTCCTTGCGCACCAGCGCGTATTTGGTCACCGGCACGAACAGCTCACCGATTGCCGGACACTTGGCTATCCAGTGGTAAAGCGATTCAGCGATGCCGTTGCGGTAGATGGTGCCGTACTGCAATCCGATTCCTTGCATGTGCGGTCCTACGTAGATCACTTGGCCTTTGATGCGTTTCATTGTTCCAGTTCCACCAGTTCGCGTTCAGCCGATGCTCGGAATTCAATGTGCTCGGCTGGAATGAAACACTCGTCGGCATCTGGCAGCGGTCGGGCGCTGGGCAGTTGCCACTTGGTTGTCATTTCTCCGCAGTAATGCGGAAAGGTGTTAGCCTCAAGCAATTTCCAATCTATCGGCATGACGATCGGGTACGCGTCGTCGAGTCCTTTCTGGCCAAAGCTGGTGAGCGCGATGGCGGCCGCTTCCATCATGTTGAGCACGTCTTGGTAGCCGCGACTGGCTGGATCTTCGTCGTACGCGCTGAACAGGATCCTCACCGTCAAAACGGTCTCTTGAATCTCTACTCGAGCATCGACCACTTGCACGATGATAGCCGGACAATCGGGCAGCCTGTCCAAGTCGATCTCGCCCGTCACGGTGCGTGGCACGCGGCCACGCTCGATGCGCGGCTTCACTTTCAAGGCCACGGTCTGCGCACGTTCGTCGTAGTCGTATGGAATCACATCCGGTTGCGCCAGGTTGAGTGTGGGATTGTCCAAACGCAGTCCGTTGACCAAGCGCTCGAAAAACTTAACCAGCACCACTTCCAAATCGTACGCGCTATGGGTGCGAATGTTTAAGTCAGGCGTAGTCAGTGGCGATGGCGCGCTCATGAGTGGCCTCCTTTGCTGATGAGCAGGCGTTGCATGTTACGGTCGATCTCTTTCGCCAAGCTGTCACCTATGGCTTTGTTGGCGGCCGGACCGACGTTCGGTTGACTGGCCATGATTGGAGCACCGATCGTTATTAGCCGTCGAATCGGCAGCCGACCCACTCCATGGTAACGCATGAACGGTCCGGTGTAGCCTTGCATCGTGGCGTTGAAGGCGTGCGGTAGCTGGCCGCCACTGCCTGCTTTCTTCACCTGCGCTTTGAGCAATTGCCTGCGCCGCCGTGTTACTCCGCGCGGCGTGACCTTGAATTTGCCGAGTGGCAGCATCCCATCTTTGATCACGATCTGCCCGCGCAACCGATTCTTGTTAGCGCCGTGCACCACGATTGGGATATCTTTCTGCTTGATGAGATACTCTTTGCGGATCTCGCGCCGCACCACCGTGCGCCCGCGGTTGAGCGCGCGGTTGATGGAAGGCGAAAGCACTTTTGGCACGCCATCTTTAATGCCGCGAGCGGCTTTCTCCAGCCGTTTGAGCTGTCGCGCGTCAATGGTGATGCCTACCATACGGCTTTAGTTACTCCCATAGTGACCTGGTTGCGAGCGGTAAGCGGCCAGCGCGATTGAGTAGAGACTTTCTTCAATCGTGCAGTCCAGTACTTCCCAAGGAGTGTTGGCGGGTGAGTAGAGCAATTCACCCGCCAACGGAGCACGCGGCAAATCCTTGGACGCGATGTAGCACATCACATCGCCTTGAAACATTCCGAACTTGGTTACCGCTGGCTGCTGCTTAGCGGTCTCCTTATCCCACACCACTTTAGCCGTGAACAGTTTGAATCCGCCCGCTCCGTCGCTGATGCGGAACTCCCGCCACTCGCCCATCTCATCCACATTGATGAAGACGCGCTCTATGTCGGCTGGGAACTGTTCGCGTAAACTCATGGTGTGTTACCACTGCGGTTTGAGAATCTTCAAGCCGATGATGATGAACAGCGCCAGCAGCACCAGCGTGTTGGCGCGGGGGTACCACGCCCACGTTGGCGATGCAAACACGCCAAGCAGGATCAGCACCAGCAAGATCCAGTAGATGATGGTGAGTAAGCCCATGATGACTTACTCCCGTTCTTTGGCTTTGGCTTTGCGGTTCTTTTTGATGGCCTTGATGATGTCGGCCTTGTTGTGTTTGCCACTCAGGTCGGCATCTTCGTCAGCTGCAATGTCGCGGAGCTCGTCCACCGTGTGGTCTTCCAGCTTCCCGCCATTGCCATCATCACCAGCGCCATCTTCCTCAGCGCCTTCAAAGCCCGGTCCAGTTTTCACCGCCTTGGCTTCTTCCTCCCTCTGGCGCGCTTCCTCTTTCAGTTCGTCGGCTTCCTCTTGGCCGCCAGTGATCTCGCCGGTGAGCGAGTTAAGCACGGCATCGCCCTCCACCATTGCTGGGAAGGTCAACGCCAGCGCTTCGATGATGCGGAACCCGAGAATATCCGCAGGCATCGGCAACGGGCATGATGTGAGCCGGTAGAACAACGCGCCGCCTTCCTCATCGCCATAGACGAATGGGATGCGGTCGCTTTGGTAGGTCACGAAGCGCTTGGCTTTCGCGTCCTCCAACTGGGTGAACGCGCCGTACACGACTTTGTTCGGCGTGTTGGTTGAGAGCAGCATCACGAAGTTGTCCGGCAGCATCGGGAAGATCGTTCCGGCGTCGTCTTCAAAGTATTCGACATACTCGTAAAGCTCGAGTCCCGGCACGCGACCGATGCGCACCACTGCCTCATCTTGGATGATTGGCTCGACAGTGGCGATGGTGTAACGCTGCTTGTCCAGCAACGCTGCCACCTGCGGGTTGCGGATGAACACCTTGGCGGCGTTCACTCCCATCAGCGCCACGTTGGGCGAGATGCCGCTGGCCTTGATGGTGTTGAGCCGCGCTGTTTCCAGATCGGCAAGCGGATCGCTGCCACTGGCAACGTCCCACTTCACGGCTGGAACGTCATGGTTGTTGGCAGCGCCGGCGCTCGACTCGGTGTAGTCGATCACCATTTGGTAGCCGGTGTCAGCGGTTACCGTGATCTTGCCGTTAACGAGCACATTGCGGCACATCCATTCTTCGCGCCGCGAGATGGCTTCATCGCAGAACACCGCATCGTCTGCGAGCAGTTCCGCCGCGCGGTCAGCAGGTGAACGCGCGGAGTAAATGGTTTCGCCCATCATCCGCGATTCCAAGTCCGGTACCCGCAACGCGCGGACTGGCGCGATGCGCGGTGCTCGGAAGAAGCGAGTCTCGAAGCCTTGACGCTCCATGAGTTTGCCGCCGACCAGTGGCGCTACAAAGGGCGCCATCTTGCGACGACCGCGCCGGAAATCAAATTCGATCACGGGCGTCTGTGCGTACTCGCGCGCTCCGAAGAAGGTGTCGCGCAAGAAGGTGTGAACGAGTGGACCTTCATCGAAGGGTGCCAGCATCGTTTTGGTTTCGTATGCAGGGTTTAGTGGCATAGCTGTGAGTTCCTTTCAGTAGTCGGTTGATGGTTAGGGAGCGAACGCGCCACCTGGAACGGCCGCGTCGAGAAAGATGCCCATGTCGCGCAGACGAACTACGGCGGCAGCACTGAGCGGTGATGCGCCGTCTGCATACTTGATGGTGTTCTTATCGAACGAGCCGGACAGCGCCAGTGCGACCGTGGTGTCGCTGGCGTTGTTTGGATCCGGAATGTCGATGATGATTGCTTCCAGCGCGGCATCATCTGCCGCCACTCCACCGGCGCAGTCAGCGCGAGTAGCGCCGATCTTAGCGACGTAGCCAGGTTTAAGCGTGGCCAAGGCTGGACCGCCGACGACTGGCAGCCGGATGATCTTCCAGTGCGGATCGTCGTCATGGCTGAGTAACTGCACCGGATTGAACGTGGTGCCGGAGATGGTGTTGAACACTTGGAAGCCGTGCGGCTTGCCGAAGCGATGCAACGCCACGATCAACGGCGCGATGAACAGTGCAAGTGCCCAGCGGACACGTGAGAGCATTGTTTTCATTGGTAGGTTGGGTTGTTCCTTTCTTTGTTGGGTTGGTGCGGTTAGTTGCGGCCTTGCTGCACTGGGAACCGCGACCCGCGTGCTTTGAGCCTTGCTTTGACTGCTTTCTTGAGGCGGCCACCGAACTCGTTTGCGGCTTCGGTGCCAGCCCCGCCATCGCTGCCAGGGATGCCATCTAGCGCTGCCGCGTCAGTGCGACGGGCAGTTTGTGTGTCGGTTCTTTCCAGCGCGGCGAACAAGTCGTCGGTAATGTCCGCGACGGTCTTGCCGTCAGCGATCGCTTTCACGATCAGGTCGTGCGTCGCTGGCTTGTCATACTTCTGCAGTGCGGCGATGCGAGCGCGTTCTTGGTTCACGCCCTTGTCGAACTCCGTCACGGCAACCGGTTGTGGCGGTGGCGGCGGCGGATCCGGATTGGGTGCCGGTGCCGGTGGGTCGTTGGTGCCTGTCGGCTTGGGCGGCGGGGTAGGCGTCGGCGTCGGTTCCGGCGTCGGCGTCGGTGGTGTAGGCTGCGGGTTTGGTTCTGCCATGGTAGTTACTCCTTCTTGGGTTGTGGCGCTGAACGCCGGTACGTTGTGAAATCTGGATAGATCGAAGATGGTGCGGCTGTCGCCGAATGCTACGTACTTGTCCTTGACCATTGCGGCGGCTTTGACTACTCCGCGCACTTCATCCGCGAACCCTTTATCCACGGCTGATTGCGCATCGAACCAGCTTTCGGCTGCCAGCATCTCGCGCAGATCGCCACGGGGTTGCTTGGTGCGCCGCTCATACACGTTGAGCATCGACTCGGTCAGTGAATCGAGCGCGGTAATCATCTTGCGCATATCGTCCACGGTGCCGATGGCTATCCCGCTCGGCTGATGGATCATTATGTTGGCGTTGGAGCGGATGTAGATTTTGTGACCGACCATGGCCACGATACTCGCCGCGCTGGCCGCTACTCCGTCGATATACACGATCTTTTCGCTGCGGTGATCGGCAAGCCGCGAATAGATCGCTTGCGCTTCGGTGAGCGAGCCGCCTGGACTGTTGATGTGAATGTCCAGTCGCTTGATCGACTTCGGCAAACTGGAGAGCGAATTGTGGAAAGCTTTGGCGCTGATTTCTCCAAATTCTTCCCAGTTGCCGATCACGTCGAAGATCAATAGTTCGGCACTGGTCGGATCATCGCCTGCTTCACATCGAAACTGGTAAAAAGGTTGGACTTCGTTCATCGTTCAAATCTCCCACTTAGGCCACTGGCCAGTTCACTGCGCGAGAAGGCGCGGGTGCGCTTTTTACGGCTGCCACCCGCATCATGAATTGCTGCCGGTTGTCCGCGATTGGGGCTTGGCTCGCCGCCAGCGAACGGTGCGCCGCCGCCGCTCGGTCGGTAGGGCGGGAAGATCAGGTCGGCTTCTTCAAACTCGTTTGCTTCCACCGATTGCTGCCGGATGTTGTCGCGGTAGTTGGAGCCATTGAGTTCCATGGACTCGCGCTCGATGGTGCTAAAGCCGCACTTCACTTTCATGTCCGCAGCAGCCACTTCTTTTTGCGGGTCGAGACTGCCCGCACTCGCGCCCGTCCAGATGCAGCGGCACATGGCCTTGCGGATGTACGGATCGTCAAACCCGCCGCGGAACAACGTGATGCGTCCCAGTGATAGCGCGTCCGCAAGCCACTCCTCATAAACTGGCTGGCATAGCTGGTCGATGACGAGCGCCCGGTGCTTACGTACGCGCCTCCAGAAGTCCAATAAGGCCGCACGCGAGGCTGAATAGCTGGCGTTGTACTGCTTGAGCAGCACTTCATACGGGATGCCCAGTGCCGCACCCACGAATTTTGCCACGGCAATAGTGAAGTCGCCAAAGGTGGCCTGCGGTTGCGTGGGCGTAGCGAAGTTCACCGCGTGACCTGGTCGCATGAAGTTAACGATGCCGGGACCGAGCTGCACGTTGTATGGGTTGAAGTTGAAGATTTCTTTCTTTTGTTCTTCAGTGAGCAGCGAATCGAAGATGGTGGGGTCGGGGAACTCCTGCGTAACGAACGCGGTAAAGTACGATTGCAAGACCGCAGCCAGCACGGTTGAATCGACGTAGCGACCTTGCTGCTTGAGCAACTCCAGACACACGGCCAGAATCGGCACGCCGCGGCGCTGCTCCGGCCGCTCCGGCCTGATCATGAAGGCGATGTTGCGGCGGCCACTGAGTTTGCCGAATGGTTCCACGCGCACGGTCTCGCCTTTGAGGATGAGGCGGCGAGTGGTAGTAGCGGCCAGCGGATGCGTCTTGGAGATGTGGAAAGCAGTCAGTTCGCCTTCTTCGCTCAGTTCGACACCGCTAAAGATGTTCGCGCGCCAGTCGGCAACGATGGCCGGATTCATGACGCGGTCGGCTTCCAGCACACGAAGGCGCAGATCGAATAAAGTCCCGGTGCGCGGCTTGAGAGGCAGCAAGACCGGACAGTCACCAGACAGCAACATGGACTGGTACGCGACGTGTTGGAGCATGTAGAAGTTGTGCTTGGCTTCGTAGTCGCATTCTCGCGCGTCTTGCGCCCACCACTCAAACTTGTCGCTGATCTCTTTGTTCAAGGCGGCAGTCTGCTCTTCGTTGAGGCCCAGTAGTTCGCCATCAACATTGGGCGCCGGATAGAGGCCTTCCCCAATCACATTGGTGTCCAAGGTTTCCACCGCGCCGCTGGCCAGCGGGACGCCCATGAAAGCGTCGCGGCTGCGCTCACGCAGCACCTGAACATTGAAGCCAATGTCAAGGTCAGCGTCGCCGCCATGGAACAGCCAGCCCAGGAGCGCGTTCTTGGTGACGTTCGCGCCGTAGTTGCCATAGCCGGTGTTGGTGACGTGCGGTGCGCGGGTTGGCAGCAGTTCGCCGTTCACATCTAAGAGCGCGCCGCGCGGTAAACGCTCCGCGCTGACGCTGCCATTGCGTGAAGGTCTCGCAGAAGTCGCAATCATAAGTCGCGCGGCACTCCTCTGAACGCGGTATCCTGACCTGTCAACCATGGTGGGAGCGGCGGCGCGATGCCACAGAACTCGGCCACGGCTTTGTTCCACCAGCCGATCACCGAAGCTTGCTCGCCAGCGTTGGCGTAACGCACCCAGCGACTGCCGATGCCATAGCCGCTCACGCCAGTGCTCGGGCCAATCATGCCCTCCAACGCGCGGCGGTACCCGTCCATTGCCCAGTCGCACCAAGAGGCAAAGCCAGGTGGCAATGACTTTGGCCGCACAAGGACCTTTACATCGGGGACCGTGGCTACTTCTTCGGTTGTTGGCATGTGAGTTAGAGGCAGGTTATCCGCGCATACCAAGGCCATTGTCAATCGCGCGGAATATAATACTCAGGAAATTCCTTGCGCCGGCACCGCACGTTGTAGTAACAGTGTCAGCGAAGTGAATCGCCCGCCCAAGCCTGCTGCGCCGCGTGGCCGTGGAAGGCCGCGTCTGGATAACTGTCGGGTGGAGTGCATGGTGCCGCGAGAAGTCATGGCGCTGCTCATCCAGCGGGAAGCCGAAGGGCAAGGGTACCGCACCCGTATCGCGTCGCGGGTCTTATGTGAGTGGGCCAGTCGCACCACTGGCCGCCCGATAGGGTCGTATAACTCGCTGCAACTGTAGCGCTTCCGAGAGCGTGAACATGAATTCATGATCACGCGATGCCGTTGTTCTGCGCTCCGAACTGGCCGCGCTCGGGCGGTGCGCCGCGTTCCGCTGGCAGGGTGACTTCGGTTGAGAACATCTGTTTCTTTTGCGCACCGAACTGGCTTTCAGCGCGCTGCTCGGTCACGGTGAAGATGTCGCGCGTCATCTTGTCCAGGTCGATGCCTTGCCACGGGATCCGCAGTGCGCCCAGCGCATAGTTGCGACAATCAAACGGCTCATTGCGCTGGGATAAGCGCTTGGTCCAGATGTAGGTGCGGAAGCCGTGCTTGGCTTTCACGATGCGCCGCTCGGCGGTCAGCCCTTTGAAGTACTCTTCGTCGTAGCCGCGTGCGGCGTCGCCATTGGCCAGCTTGGGGAAGTGGCAGTAACCGGCACCTGGCTTGGTGACAGTCAGCCGGTTGACGATTTCTTCCTTGCCGGAATCGACTCCGATTGTTTGCAATCGGGCGCGGTTGGTCTTGGTGAAGGTGCCCGCGCCTTTGATGAACGGCTTACCAAGACCGCCTTCACCTTTAACCGAGATAGCGCGCGGCTGTCGGGGCTTAGTGTAAGCGTAAACGAAATCAGTGGCATGACCGGAATCTACCGCCATCTTGCGCACCCGCATCTTGCGGCCATCGCTGGTGGTGAACACGCGGCGATAGACCGCTTTGTCCAGTTCGTCCCACACATCCTGCTCGCGCGGGTCGCCGTCGATCATGCCGTACTCGACGCCCCACGACTCATTGCCTTGCCCCCACCCGACAATCTCATAGTTCAATGCGTACTCGCCCACGTCCACGCCCGCGGTGAGCACCAGCACGCCATCGGGCACTTCGCTCGAGTACACTTCGCGGCGCTCCTTGTACAGGTCGATCTCCACCTTCTGGCCGCTGTCCTCATGGAGTAGTCCCAGCCGCGTGTTGCGGAAAGCTTTCAACGGTTCGATGTCGCCTTCTTCGTTGGCGCGCACAGCGCGCACGAACTCGTCCACCAGCACGTCCCACTCGATCCACGGGTTGTAGAGGCCGGACAGGTAGAAGCCGCGTGTCAGGATCTTCTTACCGCGTTCGTCGTGGGTCTGGTGCGGCCGCCACTCCCCGCGCCCTGCCAGCCAGCGGTGCTTCTCCGCGTGCTCGTGGCAGGCCAGACAGCGGTGGGTCATGTCTTTAAACCGGATGCGGTCCCAGTCCAGTATCTGCATGACGAAGCAGAACGGGCACGACAGGTACCAGTGCTCGCACGTGGACTGCGCCATCTCACGCTCGATGTGGGAGACACCTTTAATGCCGGGCGAAGAAACGATTACTATCTTGCGGTTCCAGAACGCAGTGGTTCGGGCGATGGCCAGTTGCAACGGGTTGCCTTCGGTTCCGGCGCTGGCGGGGTAGCGGTCGACGTCGTCAAGCAGGAGCACGCGCACTGGCCGGCCGCTAAGACTGCTGGCGCTGTTGGCACCGGCCAGCGCCACGAAGCCGCCTTTGAATGATTTGCGGCGCAGCGTGTTGGACGAATCGCGCGAGCGCACGTCAGCGATCTTGCCCTTCAAGCGTGGAGAATCCCGCAGCATCGGCGCAAGGCGGTCGGTGGAAAAGGCTTCGGCGATTTCGATGGTCGGTTGCACCACCAGTATCGGGCAGGGATCTTCGTCGATGTGGTAGCCGACCGGATTCAGGATGGCGCTGTCGGTGATGCCGACCTGACTGGCCTTCTGCACCACCACGCGCGAGCACCACGGGTCGCTGATGGCGTCCATGATCTCGCGCTCATACTCCGCTTTGGCCGTGATCCATTGACCAGGCTCGGCGCTGGACTCGCTGGACAGAACGCGCCAGCGATCAGCCCACTCGCTGAGTTTGAGTTTGCTGGGCGGCCTTAGGACAGCCGCAAACGATTCAAGGTAAGCGTCGCTGTTGTCATACCATCGGGTTTGCTCTCTACTCTCGCGTCCGCTCAGCTTCTTCGTTGTCGGTTGTGGTGCCGCGCTCGTCTTCGCTCTCGCCATTCAGACTGTCCAGGTCAATGCCTTGTGCTCGAAGGAAAGCCGTGCGTTGCGCTGCGAACTTCGACCGGTCGTAGCCGGAAAGTTCGCGCAAAGCCAGCTCGATCTCCGTGGAAATCAGGTCGTAAATTTCTCGGAACGTCTTGCCCACGCACACCCGCGCCACGCGCGACGGGATGCTCATCACCCGTTGCTTGAAGTAGGTGAGCATGTTGTTCATGATGAACTCGATGTCGCGGGCGTTGTGCAGTTCGCCTTTGTACTCGCGCAACTCCAGGTGGGCGCGTTCGCTCTCCGCAGCAAGCTTCTCGTTGCGTAGCGCGGAGTAGCGCGACTGGGATGCGTCGTCCAATTTGGCCACCGAGCGCAGGTAGCGGCAGTAATCGCGCACGGACAGCAGGTTGTAGCGGCCCATCAGTTCTTTGCCATCAGCGTCGCGGGCGCGGTTGAGTACGCCGTCGTTGGTCAGCTTGCGCACCCACGTGGGAGTGATGTCTAAGAGCTTCGCCAGCTGCGTGGTGTCGAGTAAGTTGGCACGCGGAGTGCCATGAGGCGGAAGCGGTTCGTTTTTCGCCATGATTTCACCCACCTTTACACACCAATCCAGTTTCGCCAATCACGGGGAGTCGGCCATAAGGCATCAGGCGAAACTCAAGTGGTCGCTAGCGGATACGGTAACTAAAAAGATTTTGCGACTCTCCGCAGT